>Ga0233425_10000204_pt1 | contig 154740 bp, 149 predicted proteins | sample Watercolumn_Towu_2_FD_181712 | JGI IMG/M metagenome (GOLD analysis project Ga0233425, IMG submission 181712) | Freshwater microbial communities from Lake Towuti, South Sulawesi, Indonesia - Watercolumn_Towuti2014_140_MG | ecosystem: Environmental > Aquatic > Freshwater > Lake | place...
GCGGCTGCGCCGCCATCTGGTGCCGGTGCCGGAATTCGCCGCCGGGTTCTGCGCCGCCGTGCCGTCCTCCGACACCCCGCTGCTGCAAGCGCTGGCGCGCTACATCCGCGAGCAAAAACAGCTCGATACGCCGCTGGACGCCTTCCGGCTGGAGCAACTGCCGCCGCATCTTTCGATGAATTTCCGCGTGGTGGACGAACACGGGCGGCAACTCGGCATGTCGCGCAATTTCATGCAGTTGCGCGGAGAGCTGGCGACCAAGGGGAGTTCCCCCACCCCAACCCCTTCCTCGGCGGGAGGGGGGCTAATCTTGGCGCACCGCTCAACGGACTCCCTTTCCCTACGGGGGATGGCTGGGGTGGGGGAGAAGCGCCACACCACCTGGGACTTCGGCGACTTCACCGACACGGCCCAAGTACTGCGCGCCGGGCAGACGCTCACCGTGTTCAACGCCCTGCACGATGAAGGCGACGCCGTAACCCTGCGCCACTTCGACACCCGCGAGGAGGCGCAGGCCATGCACCGCAAGGGGCTGTCGCGGCTGTTCATGCTGGCGCTGAAGGAGCAGGTGAAATTCCTGGAAAAGAGCCTGCCCGGCTTGCAGGCGCTGGCGATGCAGTTCATGCCCTTCGGCAGCCAGCAGGATTTGCTGCGACAGATCCTCGCCGTCACCTTCGAGCGCTGCTGTCTGATGGAGCCGTGGCCGATGCGAGAGATGGAATTCACCACCCGCGCCAAGGACGCCAAGGGCCGCATCTCGCTGGTGGCACAAGAGATTACGCGGCTGGTCGCGGCAGTGCTGACGGAACACGTGCAGGCGCAAAAATCGTTGCAAGCCGCCAAATCTCATGCGCAGGCGACCCAGGATATCCGCGCCCAGCTCGACGCGCTGCTGGGCAAAAACTTCGTCGAGCGCACGCCTTATGAACGGCTTCAACACCTGCCGCGTTACCTCAAGGCGATCAACGTCCGGCTGGAAAAGCTGCGCGCCAACCCTGCGCGCGATGCCCAGCAACTGGCGCAGTTGCAGCCCTTGCAACAGCAATGGCAGCGCCGCGTCGCGGCGCAACAAGGCGAGTCTGATCCGCGTCTGGAGGACTTCTTCTGGCTGTTGCAGGAGCTGCGTGTCTCGCTGTTCGCGCAGGAACTGAAGACGCCGGTGATCGTGTCGGTGAAGCGATTGCAGAAAGTGCTGAGCAGCTAACGCAGAAAAATTTGTTCCGCCCCTTGAAATCGGATGTGGGCACCCCCATCGTTGGCAGTCGCTGGGTGAGAGTGCTAAACTTCGCGCCCGCTTTCAACTCAACTCATTGTTTCAGGAGAACACAGCATGAACATTCGCCCTTTGAGCGACCGCGTGATCGTCAAGCGCATGGAAGAAGACGTTAAGACAGCCTCCGGCATCGTGTTGCCGGGCGCTGCCGCCGAAAAGCCGGATACCGGTGAAGTCATGGCCGTGGGCAACGGCAAAGTCGGCGACGATGGCAAGGTGCGCGCCATGAGCGTGAAGGTCGGCGACCGCGTGCTGTTCGGCAAGTATTCCGGTCAGACCTTCAAGATGGACGGTCAGGAGTATCTGACCATGCGCGAAGACGACATCATCGGCGTGATCGAAGGCTAACCAAATCAATGACGCGCTGAATTTTTCCGCTCATGGTTCGACAAGCTCACCACGAACGGAACAAATCAGCATCAACCTAACGAATTCTGGAGAATCAACATGGCAGCAAAAGACGTTAAATTCCATGACGCAGCCCGCAGCAAGATGGTGGTGGGCGTCAACATTCTGGCCGATGCGGTCAAGGTAACCCTGGGTCCGAAAGGCCGCAACGTGGTGCTGGAGAAGAGCTACGGCGCGCCGACAGTGACCAAGGACGGCGTGTCCGTCGCCAAGGAAATCGAACTGAAGGACAAGTTCGAGAACATGGGCGCGCAGATGGTGAAGGAAGTCGCCTCCAAGACCTCCGACGTGGCTGGCGACGGCACCACCACCGCCACCGTGCTGGCGCAGTCCATCGTGATGGAAGGCATGAAGTTCGTGGCCGCCGGGATGAACCCGATGGATCTGAAGCGCGGCATCGACAAGGCCGTGATCGCCACCGTGGAAGAGCTGAAGAAGATCTCCAAGCCCTGCTCCACCTCCAAGGAAATCGCCCAGGTCGGTTCCATTTCCGCCAACTCCGATTCCGCCATCGGCGACATCATCTCCGCTGCGATGGACAAAGTCGGCAAGGAAGGCGTGATCACCGTGGAAGACGGCAAGTCCCTGGACAACGAGCTGGAAGTGGTCGAAGGCATGCAGTTCGACCGTGGCTACCTGTCGCCCTACTTCATCAACAACCAGGACAAGCAGATCGCTGCGCTGGACAACCCCTTCATCCTGCTGCACGACAAGAAGATCTCCAACATCCGCGACCTGCTGCCGGTGCTGGAAGGCGTGGCCAAGTCCGGCCGCCCGCTGCTGATCATCGCTGAAGACGTGGAAGGCGAAGCGCTGGCTACGCTGGTGGTGAACACCATCCGTGGCATCCTGAAGGTCGTAGCCGTCAAGGCCCCGGGCTTCGGCGACCGCCGCAAGGCCATGCTGGAAGACATCGCCATCCTGACCGGCGGCACCGTGGTGGCTGAAGAAGTCGGCCTGACGCTGGAAAAGACCACCATCGACATGCTGGGCCAGGCCAAGCGCGTCGAAGTGGGCAAGGACAACACCACCATCATCGACGGCGCAGGTTCCGAAGATGCCATCCGTGGCCGCATCGGCCAGATCAACAAGCAACTGGAAGAGACTTCCAGCGACTACGACAAGGAAAAGCTGCAAGAGCGCAAGGCCAAACTGGCTGGCGGCGTGGCCGTGATCAAGGTCGGCGCTGCGACCGAAGTCGAAATGAAGGAAAAGCGTGACCGCGTGGATGACGCCCTGCACGCCACCCGCGCTGCGGTGGAAGAAGGCATCGTCCCCGGCGGCGGCGTGGCTCTGTTGCGCGCCAAGTCTGCCGTGGCTGGCCTGAAGGGCGACAACCACGACCAGGACGCCGGTATCACCATCGTGCTGCGTGCACTGGAAGCCCCGCTGCGCGCCATCGTTGACAACGCTGGTGACGAGCCTTCCGTGGTCGTCAATCAGGTGCTGAACGGCGGTTCCGGAAGCTACGGCTACAACGCCGCTTCCGGCGTTTACGGCGACATGCTGGAGATGGGCGTGGTCGATCCGACCAAGGTGACCCGCACCGCGCTGCAGAACGCAGCGTCCATCGCCGGCCTGATGCTGACCACTGACTGCATGGTCGCCGAACTGCCGGAAGACAAGCCGGCGGCTGGCGGCATGGGCGGCGACATGGGCGGCATGGGCGGGATGATGTAAGTTCTGCCTGGCCTGCACGAGAGAAACCCCGCTTCGGCGGGGTTTCCTTTTTGTGGATCAGCCTACGGCGTGGGCGAGTTCTGCCGGGCTATTCACGTTGGTGAAAGCGTCGGCTTCTTCGAAAGGGACGGCGACCGTGTTGAGGCTGGCGTGCCAGGCACCGATGCGGCGCTCACCGTTGGCGATGAGGGTTTCCAGTCCCGAGCAGGCGGTGATGCGGCACAGCATGATGGCATGGTGATTATGCCCACCCGCACTCGGGAAGGCGATGTCTGCGCCACTTTGTTCCAGAGCGGCGGCAAGGTCGTTCACAAGCTGGCCGGGCAGGCGCGGGGTGTCGCAGGGCAGCACCAGCAACAGGGGGTGGCGGGCGAGACGCAGCCCGGTCAGTACGCCCGCCAGCGGGCCGACGCCCGGGAGACTGTCGGGCAGGACGGGATGACCGAACGCCCGATAGGCTTCCAGATTGCGGTTGGCGCTGATGATGATTTCGTCGCATGAGGCTTCGGCGAGGCGGATGACGGGTGCGACCAGCGGCTCGCCGCGAAAATCCAGCAGCCCCTTGTCTTTCCCTCCCATTCGCAGGCCTTGGCCACCCGCCAGGATGAGGGCGCTGATGCCCTTAGTCGGCACGCCAGTTGCCGGATTTGCCGCCGGATTTTTCCAGCAGCCTCAGGTTGTCGATGCGCATGCCACGGTCGGCGGCCTTGCACATGTCATAGATGGTGAGCAGAGCCATACTGGCGGCGGTGAGCGCTTCCATCTCGACCCCGGTGCGCCCCAGCGTTTCGGCCACGGCGCTGCATTCGATGAGGTTCAGGTCGGGGTTGGGGGTGAAGTCGACCGCAACGTGGGTGAGGTAGAGCGAATGGCAGAGCGGGATCAGTTCGCCGGTACGTTTGGCGGCCTGGATGCCCGCGATGCGCGCTACGCCCAACACGTCGCCCTTGCCGAACTGGCCATCCAGGATCTTTTGTAATGTGTTGGGTTGCATAGTGATGGTTCCGGCAGCGCGGGCGCGTCGCTGGGTCTCGCGCTTGGCGGCGATGTCCACCATGTGGGCTTGTCCCTGGGGGTCGAAGTGGTTGAATTCGGTCATATCTTTCTCCTGCGTCTCGGGTAGCATACTACGGTCGGATAAGGGGAGAGGCAAATTGATTGCGGTGCAAGGGCGGTTCTGGCTGAAGAAAGAAGAGCGTAATTTCCTCGGTCGCGGGCGCGTCGAGTTGCTGCGCAAGATTGACGAGCTGGGCTCCATCTCGCAGGCCGCCAGGGCGATGAAAATGAGCTACAAGTCGGCTTGGGACGCAGTGGATGCGATGAACCGGACGGCTGACGCTCCCTTGGTGGAAAAAGTCCTGGGCGGCAAGGGCGGCGGCAGTGCGCGGCTGACTGAGGAAGCGCGACAGCTGATGGCCTTGTTCGAACGGATGGAAGGGGAGCACCAGGCTTTTCTGGTGCGCATGACCGAACTGGCTAGGGGATGACGCTGGCCAGCGGGGTGAGTTGGGCGGCTTCGGTCACCAGAAACTGCTCGAAGGCCTGGGCGGCCAGTGACAGGCGCTTGTTCTTGCGGTGGACGATGTGCCAGTTGCGCACGATGGGGAAGTCTTCCACGTCCAGGATGTGCAGCCGCGCGGTTTCCAGTTCCAGTTCGATGGCATGCTGCGAGATGACGCCCAGGCCGATGCCCGCCTGCACGCTCTGCTTGATCGCCTCGTTGGTGTCCATCTCCATGCTGCGCGGCATGGGCAGTTGGTGCTTGGCGAAATAGCGCTCGATCACCCGCCGGGTGCCGGAACCTTGCTCGCGCAACACGAAGGTCTCGGCGGCCAGTTGCGCCGGGCTGACGCGCCCACGCCCGGCCAGCGGGTGCGCGGGCGAACTGATGATGACCAGCGGATTTTCCATGAAGGGATGGGCGTCCATCTCGCCGTCTTCCGCTGGCAGCCCCATGATGGCGAAGTCGGCGCGGTTCTCGCTCACTTGTCGCACGACCGAATCGCGGTTGGCGACGTGCAAGCTGACCTGGATGTCGGCGTGGCCTTGGATGAATTTGGCCAGCAGTTGTGGCATGAAGTAGTTGGCGGTGCTGACCACGGCGATGTCGAGGTGGCCGCGTTCCAGCCCTTTCATTTCGCCCAGCACGCCTTCCAACTCCCGCATCTGCTGGAGGATGGTGCGGCTGTAGTGCAGCACCTCGCGCCCGGCTTCGGTCAGGAAAATCTTCTTGCCGACTTGCTCGAACAAGGGCATTCCGCTAATCTCCTCCACCTGCTTGATCTGCATGGAAATGGCAGGCTGCGACAGATACAGCTCGGCGGCTGCGCGCGAATGGCTCAAATGGCGGGCGACGCTTTCAAAGACCTGAAGTTGTCGGAGCGTGATGGGAAGCATGGTCGAAATTCTATCATCATAAGCAATACTTATGGTCTTGATAAAAACATTTGACTGTTGTTTATGGTTTTGGGGCGGTACAGTTCGCTCCGTAGCAAAACACTAATTTCATCGAGGAGAACTAAATGGATCAATCGAATCGTTATGCACGTCTGGACCTGAATGAGGCAGACCTGATCGCCGGTGGCCGTCACCTGCTGGTTGCTTACAAGCTGATCCCTGCCAAGGGCTACGGCTTCCTGGAAGTGGCCGCACACGTTGCCGCCGAGTCCTCTACCGGTACCAACGTGGAAGTTTCCACCACCGACGACTTCACCCGTGGCGTTGACGCGCTGGTGTACGAAATTGACGAGACCGCTTTTGGTGACGACAAGGTTACCGGTGGCGGCCTGATGAAGATCGCTTACCCGGTCGAGCTGTTTGACCCGAACCTGACCGACGGTATCTTTAACGTCTCTCATATGTGGTCACTGATCCTGGGTAACAACCAGGGTATGGGCGATCATATGGGTCTGCGTATGCTGGACTTCATGGTTCCGGAGTGCATGGTCAAGAAGTTCGACGGTCCTGCGACCAACATTGCCGATCTGTGGAAAGTTCTGGGTCGTCCGGAAGTGGACGGCGGCTACATTGCTGGCACCATCATCAAGCCTAAGTTGGGTCTGCGTCCGGATCCGTTCGCCAAAGCCTGTTACGCCTTCTGGCTGGGCGGCGACTTCATCAAGAACGACGAGCCACAGGCTAACCAGCCGTTCTGCCCGATGGAAGTGGTGATTCCCAAGGTTGTCGAAGCTATGGATCGCGCCCAACAGGAAACCGGCCAGGCCAAGCTGTTCTCCGCTAACGTGACTGCCGATTATCACGGCGAAATGATTCATCGCGGCGAGTACATCCTGAGTCAGTTCGCCAAGATCGGCTCCGAGAAGCATGTTGCCTTCCTGGTTGACGGTTTCGTGACCGGACCGGCTGGTGTCACCACCTGCCGTCGCGCCTTCCCGGACACCTTCCTGCACTTCCACCGTGCTGGTCACGGTGCAGTAACCACCTACAAGTCGCCTAACGGTATGGATCCGCTGTGCTACATGAAGCTGGCTCGTCTGTCCGGTGCTTCTGGTATCCACACTGGCACCATGGGCTACGGCAAGATGGAAGGCCATGCCAAGGAAACCGTGCTGGCTTACATGCTGGAGCGTGACGAGTGCCAAGGGCCTTACTTCTACCAGAAGTGGTACGGCATGAAGGCCACTACCCCGATCATCTCGGGCGGCATGAACGCACTGCGTCTGCCGGGCTTCTTCCAGAATCTGGGCCACGGCAACGTGATCAACACCTGCGGCGGCGGTTCCTTCGGCCACATCGACAGCCCGGCAGCCGGTGGCATCTCCCTCGGCCAGGCTTACGAGTGCTGGAAGACCGGTGCTGACCCGATCGAGTACGCGAAGACCCACAAGGAATTCGCCCGTGCCTTCGAATCCTTCCCGAAGGATGCGGACAAGTACTTCGCTGGTTGGCGCGAAAAGCTGGGCGTACACAAGTAAGCTCAGTTTGGCAGTAATGCAAAAAACGCGCCCCCTTCACTGGGGGCGTTTTTTTCCCGGAGCAGAAAACCGCATTGCAGTTGCGGAAATTGGTTAAGCCTAGGAGTTTGCAATGGATAACAAGGAACAATACAAGGTGCACAAGGAGCCGTTCTATCAGGCCCAGGGTGACGAAGTTGAACTGTATGAAGCTGCTTACGCTGCCCGCCTGCCGGTGATGGTCAAGGGCCCGACCGGCTGCGGCAAGTCGCGCTTCATCGAATATATGGCGTGGAAGCTCAACAAGCCGCTGATCACTGTGGCCTGTAACGAAGACATGACTGCGTCCGATCTGGTGGGGCGTTACCTGCTGGATGCCAATGGCACCCGCTGGCTGGACGGCCCGCTGACCACCGCCGCCCGCATCGGCGCGATCTGCTATCTGGACGAGATCGTCGAAGCGCGTCAGGACACCACCGTGGTGATCCACCCGCTGACCGACCATCGCCGCACCCTGCCGCTGGACAAGAAGGGCGAGCTGATCGAAGCCCATCCCGACTTCCAGCTAGTGATCTCCTACAACCCCGGCTACCAGAGCCTGATGAAGGACTTGAAGCAGTCCACCAAACAGCGCTTCACCGGTTTTGAGTTCGACTATCCGTCTGCTGCGCTGGAGGCTGAGATTCTGTCCACGGAAACTGGCCTGGACAAGGCGGTGGCGAGCAAGCTGGTGCAGATCGGCCAGGCGGCGCGCAACCTCAAGGGCCACGGCCTGGATGAAGGCATCTCGACCCGTTTGCTGGTTTATGCCGCCACGCTGATCAAGAACGGCGTGAATGCCAAGGCGGCTTGCCGGATGGCGCTGGTGCGCCCGATCACGGATGACGCCGATATTCGCGATACGCTCGACCATGCGATCGAAGCGGCATTTGGTTAAGCAGCAGGGAACCGACGTAACGCATGAGCAGAGCGTGCATGGCATAGTGTGAGCAGGGGACAGCAATGGATAGCGCGATCGCCGAAAGAAACGAAGAGCTGGAAGGCTACTGGACGATGCTGGGCTGCAAGTTTGCCCAGGTTGAGGCCGTCTTCGAGGGATGCATGACGGAAGCCAAGGCCTCCCTGTCGAAGGAAGGGCTGAACGCCTACATCGAAAACGCCAGATTCATCGGCAAGATGGGGCGTGGTGCGGAACCGCTCTTGGTCTATCTGGAAGAAGCGCCTTCCGTGGCCCATCTGGTGGGCGAGCAGGCTTTGGTCGATTTGCGCGAATTTGCGCATTACATGTCCACGCACACCAACTTTAAGGCCATCGTTCCCTTCCTGCAAACCAGCGCGGCGGTAGCGCGGCGTTTGCATAGCCGCACGGTTTTCACCAAGTACATTGAGCTGGTGCGGGACATGATGAACCGAACCTCCGGTTCCGTTCATGGCCACCACACGACCTTCCCCAGTCCGGGGCTGCCCCACCTGCTCAAGCAGGCGCCCAACCTGCTGGGCGCTCTGTCGCTGGAAGGATTCCGGAACTGGGTCGAATATGGCATCACCTACTACAACCATCATCCGGAACGTCAGGAAGAGTATTTCAGCCTGAAATCTGCTGATGCGATAGCGGTGATGCAGCGGGAGCGCCACGGCACCCTGCTGGTGGACAACGAGCGCAAGCTGGACAGCTACCTGCGCGCGCTATGGGAAGACCACGATTACCTCGTGCCCTATTCCGTGGCCTTCGATGATCTGCGCAAGCCCATGCCGTACTTTACGGGCGATGGCTTCCGCCTGCCCGATGTGTACGACGATATGGTGGGCGTGAAGGGAATCGATCGTTACCGCGCAGCGCTGGCCCACATGGCGGCGCACCGCCGCTGGTCGCAGAAAATGATCGTGGACAACTGGAGCCCGTTCCAGCGCGCCAGCGTTGAGGTTTTCGAGGATTCGCGCGTGGACTACCTGGCCTGCCAGCGTTACCCGGGCTTGCGCAAACTGTTCCTGGCGCTGCATCCCATCCCGAAAGAGGAAGATCTCCAGCTCGAAGAACAGGGGATTTCCGTGTTCCGGCTCAGGCTGGCCATGCTGTCGCGCGCCATTCTCGACCCGGATTACCAGTACGAAAATCCGCATGTGCGCGAGTTCGTTGGCCGCTTCCACGATCTGATGGCGACGGGTGAAGCCACCAGCGCGCAAATGGCTTCGGTGGCGCTGTCTTTCATCGCCCGGACGCGCGGGCAGCGCGATCTGTCGGCGAAGATGTACTTCGACAATACCGAAGTTGACTACCGCGACGACAATCGCCACCTCTGGATCTACATTGAGGAAAGCGATGAAGACGAGATGTTCGAGCATCTCGACAAGCGGCAGAATCAGGACGAGGAGTTGCACGCGCTGCCGCCGCGCCATTATCCGGAGTGGGATTACAACGCCCAGAACTATCGTCCGGACTGGGCGAGCGTCTATGAAGTCCTCCATCCGCGCGGCGACGCCTCGAAGATCGACAACCTGCTGCTTAAGCACAGCAAGTTGGCGAAGCGCCTGAAAGCCATGCTGGAAATGCTCAAGCCGCAGAACAAGGTGCGCATCCGCTATCAGGAAGAGGGCTCGGAGCTGGATCTGGATGTGGCGATCCGCTCGCTGATCGACTTCAAGGGCGGCTCGTCGCCTGATCCGCGCATCAACATGTCGCACCGCACCGACGGGCGCAATATCGCCGTCACGCTGCTGCTCGACTTATCCCAGTCGCTCAGCGAACAAGCGGCAGGGTGCAACCAGACCGTGCTGGAGCTGAGTCAGGAGGCGGTGTCGTTGCTGGCCTGGTCCATTCAGCAGGTCGGCGACACTTTTGCCATTGGCGGCTTCCATTCCAACACCCGCCACGATGTCCGCTACTACCACATCAAGGGTTTTGGCGAGAGCTGGGGCACGGAAGTGAAGGCCAGACTGGCGAAGATGGAAGCGGGCTACTCCACGCGGATGGGCGCGGCCATGCGCCACGCGGGTCACTACCTGAAGACGCAGCAGGCCGACAAGAAGCTGCTGTTGATCCTGACCGATGGCGAACCGGCGGATATCGATGTCCACGACCCGCAACTGCTCATCCAAGATGCGCGTCAGGCCGTCAACGAGCTGGGGCAGGACGGCATCTACAGCTACTGCATCAACCTCGACCCCAAGGCGGATGAGTACGTTTCCGACATCTTCGGCAAACAGTACACGGTGATCGACAACATCGCCCGCCTGCCGGAGCAGTTGCCGCAGCTCTTCATCGCGCTGACCAAGTAACCTCTTGTCCTTCTGGGTGCACCGGAAGGGCAGGTCTCATTCTTCCAACAGGCTGCGCAGCATCCAGGCATTCTTCTCGTGGATCTGCATGCGCTGGGTGAGGATGTCCAGCGTCGGCTGGTCGTTGGCTTCATCTGCCAGGGGCAGTAGGTAGCGAGCGGTGCGCACCACGGCCTCCTGTCCGGCCACCAGTTGGCGGATCATCTCTCTGGCGTTGGGCGCGCCTTCGCTGTCCGGGATGCTGGTCAGCTTGGCGAACTCGCGGTAACTGCCCGGTGCCGGGAAGCCCAGCGCGCGGATGCGCTCTGCCAACACGTCCACGGCCAGCCACTGCTCGTTGTACATATCCATGAACAGCAGATGCAGGGTCTGGAACATCGGGCCGGTCACGTTCCAGTGGAAATTGTGGGTCTTGAGATACAGCGTGTAGGTGTCGGCCAGCAGGTGTTTCAGGCCGCCAGCGATGTCTGCGCGCTGTTTTTCGGTGAGTCCGATGTCGATAGGTGTCGCCATGATGGTCTCCTTTTCTTCTGTCGGTCGGAGAGTCCAGCCATCGTCCGGGGCGGGCGGGCCGGGGGTTCGACCACGGCTTCATCATACTGGATGCGATGAATAAAGGCCAAGTATATTTGTCGGGTAATGCTGCGACAATTCGTCGCACCCGTGCCTTGCTGCCTTTGCGTAAAATGGCGCGCATGGATATTTCCCTGCTTGCCGACACCACCGGACACAGCCATCTGCGACGGCTGGTGATCCTGCGCGGCATTGCCATCGCCGCCCAGGTTGCCACCTTGGTTCTGGTGTACCGCTTCCTCGACATGGCGCTGGACTGGCTGCCCATGGCGGCGACCATCGCCGGGCTGGCGCTGCTCAACCTGCTGAGTGCCTGGCGCTTGCGTTCCGAGCGCCCGGTGTCAAGCGTCGAGCTGTTCGTCCAGCTTTGCGCCGATGTGCTGGCGCTCTCGGTGCTGCTGTACTACGGCGGCGGCTCGACCAATCCCTTCGTTTCGCTGTTCCTGCTGCCGCTCATCATTGCCGCTGCCACCCTGCCCGGACGCTACACCTGGGCGATGGCCGGGCTGACCACGGCCTGCTACACCCTGCTGATGAAGTTTTACGTGCCCTTGCCCATGAGCCACGACGCGATGGATCACGGCATGATGGGGCACGATATGGCAGGTATGGATCACGACATGGCCATGATGGAGATGTCGCCCGCCGCCGATCCTGCTTTCAACATGCACGTGTTCGGCATGTGGCTGGGCTTCGTCATCAGTGCGGCGGTGGTGGCTTATTTCGTGGTGCGCATGGCACAGGCCGTGCGTCAGCGCGACGAGGCGCTGGCGCGCATCCGCGAAGAGACGCTGCGCAACGAACGGGTAGTGGCGCTGGGTTTGCAGGCCGCCAGCGCGGCGCACGAGATGGGGACGCCGCTCTCCACTTTGGCGGTAGTCATCGGCGAATTGCAGGAGGAGGCCGATGCGCTGCCGGAATGGCGCGAGAACCTGGAACTGCTCGACGGCCAGGTGCGCAACTGTCGGCGCATTCTCGACAAGATGCTGGCCAACGCTCAGGACACCGTGAACGATGCTGCGCAGAGCGGCTCACTGGCCCGTTTCCTGGAGGAAACATTGGACGAATGGCAGTTGCTGCGGCCTGCCGTGCAATGCACCTATCAGGTTGCGCCGACGCAGGATGCGGCGGAAATTGTTTACGATCCTTCACTGCGCGCCGCCCTGCTCAATCTGCTCAACAACGCAGCTGACGCCTCGCCCGAGCGCATCGCTGTTCATGCCCGCTGGGACACCCGCGAGCTGGTGCTGGAAGTACTCGATTTTGGCCCCGGTCTGACGCCCGAAGTGGCGGGTCGGGCGGGTTCCGCCTATTTCACCACCAAGCGCGAAGGCCGCGGTCTGGGACTGTTCCTGGCCAACACCAGCATCGAGCGCCTGGGCGGCAAGGTGCGGCTATACAACCGCGCCGAAGGCGGCGCCGCCACCGAAGTCACTTTGCCGTTGGGAAGTGCCACATGAATGTGGTCGCGAACGAGTGCCCGTCCTTGCTGCTGGTGGACGACGATCGGACTTTCTGTGTCGTACTGTCGCGTGCGCTGGAGAAGCGAGGCTATGCGGTGAGCGTAGCCAACTCCGTGGAGCAGGCATTGCCGCTGGCAGAGGCCAACCCGCCGGAATACGCCGTGGTCGATCTCAAAATGGATGGCGTATCGGGGCTGGTGTTGGTCAAACGCCTGCACGAACTCGACCCGGCCACCCGCATCGTCATGCTCACCGGCTTCGCCAGCATCGCCACAGCTGTGGAGGCCATCAAGCTCGGCGCGACCCAGTACCTCGCCAAACCGGCCAACGCCAACGAGATCGTCGCTGCTTTTGGCCATTCCGCCAGCACCGAAATTGCGCCCAATGATTTGCCGCCGTCGGTGGACAGGTTGGAGTGGGAGCACATCCAGCGCGTGTTACAGGCCCACGAGGGCAACATTTCCGCCACCGCCCGCGCCCTCAACATGCACCGCCGCACCCTGCAACGCAAGTTGGGAAAACGACCGGTGAACGAAAGCTAACACCAGCGTTCTGCAGCCTGCCGATCCGAATCCTTGGCGGCTACCCAGCGCTCGCCCTCCGGGGTGGTTTCCTTCTTCCAGAACGGGGCGTCGGTCTTGAGCCGATCCATGATGAATTCGCAGGCGGCAAAGGCGGCGGCGCGGTGGGCGCTGCTGACGGCCACCAGCACGATGCGGTCGGCGGGGGCGAGTCGCCCGATGCGGTGGATGAGGCGCACACCCACGAGCGGCCAGCGTGCTTCCGCTTCAGCCACGATGCCTGCCAGCGCTTTCTCGGTCATGCCGGGGTAATGCTCCAGGGTCATGCCGGACACGGCAGCGTCCCCGCCGGTGTCGCGCACCACGCCCACGAAACTGGCGATCGCACCCACATTGGCTTGGCGCAGTTGCTCGATCTCTGCGCCAGGGTCGAAATCTTCCTGTTGGACGGAGATGTTCATCCGCCGGTCACCGGGGGAAACAGGGCGACTTCGTCGCCGTCAGCGAGCGGCGTGGTTAGGCTCGCCATGTCCAGATTGACCGCGACGCGGAAGTTGGAGGTGAGCGCCTGCTCCCACTTCATGTCACGCGCTTTCAGCCACGCTACCAACTGGCCGACCTGCGTCACCGCTTCCGGTAGCGGCAGCTCTTCGCTGGCGCAACCCAGTTCTTCGCGCAGGCGGGCGAAATACAGGATGCGGATCATGCCAGCCCTAGTCCGGTAAAGGGGAAATAGCGCAGGCTGTCGCCAGCGTTGACCGTGCTGTGCTCCGGCACGACGACGATGCCCTCCGCCCAGGTCAGCGAGGTCAGCACGCCGGAGCTTTGGTTGGGGAACAGCACGGCGCGGTCGCCATCGAGACGGGCGCGCAGCCATTCGCGGCGCACGGAGGGCTTGCGCCAGTCGAATCCGGCGCGCACGGTGAAGGAGGGCGGGGTGACGTCGCGTACGCCCTGACTGCGCAACAGATAGGGGCGCACGAAGAAGCTGAACACCACCAAGGCGGAAACCGGGTTGCCCGGCAGGCCGATGAACGGCTTGCCGCAGACTTCGCCGAAAGCGAGCGGCTTGCCCGGCTTGATCGCCACCTTCCACAAATCGACCGAGCCGAGTTGCTCCACGGCGGCCTTGACGTGGTCTTCCTCGCCCACCGAAACGCCGCCGCAGGTCAGCACGATGTCGGCGGCGGAGGCCGCTTGCCGCAGCGCGGCGAGTGTGGCCTGGCGGTTATCCGCCACCACGCCGAGATCGACCACCGTGCAGCCCAGCGCTTCCAGCAAGGCGGCCACGCCGTAGCGGTTGGCGTTGTAGATCTGGCCGGGCGCCAGCGGCTGGCCGGGGGCGACGATCTCGTTGCCGGTGAAGAACAGCGCCACTTTGAGCGGGCGGAACACGGTCAGTTCTGCGCAGCCGACAGCGGCGGCTAGCCCGAGCTGCTGGGCGTTCAATCGGACGCCTTGCGCCAGCACTACCGAACCTTGCGCTACGTCCTCGCCGATGCGGCGGATGTGATCGCCGGGTCGGGGGGCGATGCGGAATGTCGCCAGGTCGCCGTCCTGCTGGCAGTCTTCCTGCATCACCACGGCGTCTGCGCCCGGCGGAATCGGAGCGCCGGTGAAGATGCGCGCCGCTGTTCCCGCTTGCAGCGGCTGGCCTGCCATGCCCGCCGCGATGCGCTGGGATACGGGCAATGTGACGCCGGGTGCGGCCAGGTCGCCGCAGCGGACGGCGTAGCCGTCCATGGCGCTGTTGTCGAAGGCGGGCACGTTCATCGGCGAGGTCACGTCCTGCGCCAGCACCCGGTTGCGGGCGGCTTCCAGCGGCAGGGTTTCGGTGGCGACCGGGGGGCGGGTCTGCGCCAGCATCTGTGCCAGCGCCTGTTCAAAACTCAGCATGTCCGTATATCCAGTTCCAGATGGTTGATGATGAAGCGGGCGATGTCGTCGATCGCCTCCAAAGCGAAGGTCGGCAGGGCGCTCTCCGGCGCGGTGTCGCAAGCCAGCGCGACGATATGCGGATCGGCCGGGTGCAGCCAAGGCTGGCCGTTGGTGGCGCGATGCACTTCCAGTTTGGGGATGGCCGCGTCCTTGCAGCCTTCCACCAGCACCAGGTCGCAGGGCGACAATCGGGTCAGTAGCTCGTCCAGCCTGGGCGGGGTCGGATCGCGCTGTTCGTGCAGCAGCGCCCAGCGCCGATCGCTGGCGATCAGCACCTCGCCGCACCCCGCCGCGCGGTGGCGGTAGCTGTCCTTGCCGGGGCGGTCGAGGTCGAAACCGTGGTGGGCATGCTTGATCAGCGACACCGACAGACCGCGTGCTGTCAGTCGCGGAACCAGTTTCTCGATCAGGGTGGTCTTGCCGCTATTTGAATAGCCAGCGAACCCGAAAATATTCATAACTTGCCTGGAAGAAGGTAGTTGGCTATATTCTGCCAAATATAGCGCATTGACTCCAGCCCAACATGACCGGCTCCCTGATTGATTCTTTCGGACGACAGATCGACTATCTGCGCATCTCGGTTACCGACCGTTGCGACCTGCGTTGCAGCTATTGTCTGCCGCAAGGTTTCGATGGTTACGCCGAGCCGTTGCACTGGCTGACGCCAGACGAGATTGCCCGGGTGGTGCGGGTGTTCGCGCGGCTAGGGGTCGGGCGGGTGCGGCTTACCGGCGGCGAACCCCTGCTGCGGCGCAACCTGGTTCAACTGGCTGCGAACCTGTCATCCATTCCGGGTATAGCTGAGCTGACTTTGAGCAGCAATGGCACCCGGCTGGCTGGGCTGGCGGCTCCGCTGCGGCAGGCGGGCGTTTCCCGGCTGAACATCAGTCTGGATACCCTCGATCCGGCGGTGTTCTCCCGCATCACTGGCCGCGATGTGCTGGGCGAGGTGTTGCGGGGCATAGAGGCGGCGCAAGCGGTTGGATTTCCGATACGCATCAACATGGTGGTGCTGCCGGGCGTGAATGCCGGTGAAATTCTTGCGATGGCGGAATATTGCCGGGATCGTGGGCTGACGTTGCGCCTGATCGAGACCATGCCCATGGGCGAGACCGGGCGTAGCAGTGGAGCAATCGAACTCCAGGCGGTGCGCCAGGAACTGGTCGAACGGTTTGGACTGGTTCCGGCGGTGCTGCCGGGCGGTGGGCCGGCGCGCTACCTGCAATCGCCGGACGGGCGCTGGAACATCGGTTTTATCACCCCGCTGTCGCAGCATTTCTGCGCCGCCTGCAACCGGGTGCGGCTGGCAGTGGATGGTGCATTGCACCTCTGTCTGGGGCAGGATGATCGGGTGGAGTTACGCCCCCTGCTGCGCTCCGGGGCGGGGGAGGATGAGCTGGAGACTGCCATCCGCGTGGCCATCGACCGCAAGCCCGAGCGTCACGAATTTCATGAAGCGCCCCAGAAATTGGTGCGCTTCATGGCGGCCACCGGGGGTTAGTGAGTTGCCTGGAACTGGCCTTCCAGCGCTTGCTGTTTGGTGGCGAACACGGCCGCTTCCACGCGGGAAGCCAGTTTGAGCTTGGCGAGGATGTGGCGGACATGCAACTTGACGGTGTCGTGGCTGATGTTGAGCGCCATGGCGATGGCCTTGTTGCTTTCGCCACGCGCCAGGTGTTCGAGGATCTCGCGCTCGCGTTCGGTGAGCAGCTTGAGGGAGCGGGTGCGCACCTGCTCCTGCTGGCCGTGTTGCAGGATGTGGGTCAGCTTGGAGGTCATCGCCGGGGCGACCACCAGTTCGCCGAAGACGATGCGGCGCACGGCGTCGATCACGTCTTCCGGCGCCATGTCCTTCAGAAGGTAGCCGCGCACCCCGGCACGCAGGGCGTTGGCCAGGTCGGTTTCCGAGTCGCTCATGGTGAGGATCATCACCGGGACGTGGAGATCCGAATTGCGCAGCCGGGAAAGCAGGGTTAGTCCGCCGACCGGCTCCATGCGCAGATCCATGATCAGCAGGTCGGGGTCGTGATCACGCAGCAACTGCATCAGTTCGTCGGCATTGCCGGTGGCACCGACGACCGTGATGCCGTTGCGCTGATCGAGCAGGCTGGTCAGCCCGCGTCGGCACAGGCTGTGATCGTCCACTATGGCGATCCTGATCTGCTCACCCATTTATTGTGCTCCCTGAGTTGAATTTGGCGACGGAATGTTCAGGCAAACCCGGGTGCCTTGTCCAGCTCTGCTTTCAAAATTGAGCTGTCCCCCCAGATGCGAGGCGCGCTCGCGCATGATGGCCAAGCCATAATGCCCCTCCGACGCAGTGCCGTTGCCGGGTAAACCGCAGCCATTATCCTCCACGACAAACGACAGACTGTCTGTGTCGGAAGTCACATGCAGAACGACGCGATCAGCGCCGGAATGCCGCGCGACATTGGCCAGCATCTCGCGCACGATGTGGTGGATCTGGAGCTCATGCTCCACCGGCAGCGTCAGATCCGGCACGTCATTGAGATAGTCGAGTTCGATCCGGTTACGCTGGCCGAAATCGTGTACCAAGGTCTGCAATGCGTGGGCCAGGCCGAGGGGATCGGGCTGGCTGCGGTAATGGGTGATCAGTTCGCGCACCGCTCGCTGGCTTTCGGCCAGCGCGTCGTCGATTTCGTCCACCAATTTCTTGGCTGCCGGGATACCGGAGACCCGGCTGCCGAGCAGATTCATGCTCATGCGCGCGAAGGTCAGGGTCTGCGCCAGGGCGTCATGGATTTCGTTGGCCATGGCCTGACGCTCGGCCAGCAAACCCATGCGGCGGTTCTCCCGCGCCAGCCGGGCGTTGTCCAGGGCGACGCCGACCAGATCGGCAAAGGCGCGGAAGGTTTGCGAGACGTTGTGGGGGATGTCATGCACATCGGCGAAGAATAGGGTCATGACGCCGATCTGGAGACCCTGGCGCTCCAGCGGCATGGCCACCACGCTATCGCAATCCTGGCCGAAAAAGCGGCTGGACGTGCGTTCCGAGCAGATCGCGATGCTGTCGCGCTTCAGCTCGTGGTCGCGGATGGCATGGCCGCACACGCCGCAACCGATGTCCACCTGGCGTTCGCAATCACACACCTCCGGCGGCAGGCCGATGGCTCCGGCGAGTTGCATTCCGGCACCATCGGAGGAGAGCAGGCGCACGGCTCCGGCTCTGGCGCCGGTGGTCTTGAGGATGCTGGACAGCAGACCTTCCACCAGCGAGCGCAACTCATTATCCGGCTCCGAGTCAAGCGGGGTGGCGTGCGGCGTCTTCCCCGAGTGGGAAAAGGAAACGAGGGTTTCGCGCTGGAATTGCATGGTGTCTATCGTCTTGCGTGGACGGTCAAGCCAGAGTGTTTTGCTAGTATAAGATATTTGCCGGTCAGGGCAGACAGTTTGCCTACCCATCCGGGTTATACGGGCATCCCTCCTGACGGCTATAGACAGCCCCCGGTGCGATTGCGCCTAATAGCGGCCATTTTCAGGTATTCCGTCCGGCTGGAATGCTGAGCGAAAACAACGAAACGGCCTCGACCATGTCATCCTCTTCCCTGCACGATCCCATCGCGTCGCCCTTGCCGGACGCCGCAACCGAAATCAAGCACACCACCTGCTACATGTGCGCCTGCCGCTGTGGCATCCGCGTACATCTGCGCAACGGTGAGGTGCGCTACATCGAGGGCAATCCCGATCACCCGCTGAACAAGGGCGTGATCTGCGCCAAGGGCGGCTCGGGCATCATGAAACAGTACTCGCCCGCCCGCCTTACCCAGCCGCTGCGCCGCAAGGCAGGCAGCGAGCGTGGCGCGAACCAGTACGAGGCCATTTCCTGGGACGAGACGTTCGACATCCTGGAAAAACGCCTGTCGCACTTGCGTGCCACCGACCCGAAGAAATTCGCCCTGTTCACCGGACGCGACCAGATGCAGGCGCTGACTGGCCTGTTTGCGCGCCAGTTCGGCACGCCGAATTACGCGGCGCACGGCGGCTTCTGCTCGGTGAACATGGCGGCGGGCATGATCTACACCATAGGCGGCTCGTTCTGGGAGTTCGGCGGCCCGGACCTGGAACGCGCCAAGGTGTTCTACATGATAGGCACTGCCGAGGATCATCACTCGAATCCACTGAAGAGCCAGATCGGCGAATTCAAGCGCAATGGTGGCCGCTTCGTTGCGATCAACCCGGTGCGCAGTGGCTATGCGGCGATCGCCGACGAGTGGATCCCGATCAAGCCGGGCACCGACGGTGCGCTGTTGCTGGCTATCATCCGCGAGATCATTGCGCTAGGCTTGTATGACCGCGATTTCCTTGCCCGCTACACCAATTCCGGGCAACTGGTAAACCAGGATTACGCCAGCGCCGAATTTGGCATGTTCGTGCGCAATGTCGAGGGCGACAAGATCAATCCGCTGCGCCCGCACAACTTCTGCTGGTGGGATCGCCATGTCGGCCAGCCAGTGGCCGATCACACTGAGGGCGCCGACCCGGCGCTGTTCGGCAGCTTTACCCTGGCGGACGGCACGCCGGTCAAACCCGCGTTCCAGTTGCTGAAGGAGCGCGTGGCCGACTGTACGCCGGAATGGGCGGACGCCATCACCGGCATCCCCGCCGCGACGATCCGCCGCATCGCCCATGAGATGGGCGTCATCGCACGCGACCAGAAGATCGAACTGCCCATCCCCTGGACGGATTTCTGGGGCCAGACGCACGAAACCGTGGTGGGCAACCCGGTGGCGTTCCACGCCATGCGCGGGCTGGCTGCGCACTCCAACGGCTTCCAGACCATCCGTGCGCTGGCGGTGCTGATGTCGCTGCTGGGCACCATCGACCGCCCCGGCGGCTTCCGCCACAAAGCGCCCTATCCGCGCGCTATCCCGCCCAACGCCCGCCCGCCCAAGGGGCCGCAGGACGTGAAGCCGAATACGCCGCTGAATGGCGCGCCGCTGGGCTGGCCGGAATCGCCGGATGACTTGTTCGTGGATGCGGACGGCCAGCCGGTGCGGCTGGACAAAGGTTTCTCCTGGGAGCATCCGCTGTCCGCCCATGGCCTGATGCACAACGTCATCACCAATGCCTGGCGCGGCGACCCGTATCCTATCGATACGCTGCTGCTGTTCATGGCCAACATGGCATGGAATTCCAGCATGAACACTTCGCAGGTGCGCGATATGCTGGTGGACAAACACCCGGATGGCAGCTACAAGATCCCGTTCATCGTGGTGTGCGACGCGTTCCAGTCCGAAACCACGGCCTTCGCCGACCTGATCCTTCCCGATACCACCTACCTCGAACGCAACGATTGCATGTCCATGCTCGACCGTCCGATCTCGGAATACGACGGCCCGGTGGATTCGGTGCGCGTGCCGGTATTGCCGCCCAAAGGCGAGTGCAAGCCGTTCCAGGAAGTGCTGGTGGAACTGGCCAGCCGCCTCAAGTTCCCGGCTTTCACCACTGTCGAAGGCGGGCGTAAGTTCAAGGGTTACAAGGATTTCGTCATCAACTATGAAACCGCACCCGGTTCCGGCATCGGCTTCCTCACCGGCTGGCGCGGCAAGAACGGCGAGCACGCCATGCGCGGCGAACCCAACCCGAAGCAGTGGGAAATGTACGAGCAGAACGGCTGCTACCACCATTACCACCTCGCGCCGTCCATGCAGTACATGCGCAACTGGAACAAAGATTACCTGACCTGGGCGCAGCAGGCGGGGATGCGCCGCGACAACGACCCCATCGTGCTGCACCTGTATTCGGAGATCCTGCAGAGTTTCTGCCTCGCCGCCCAGGGCAAACGTCCCGGCAAGCAGCCGCCTGCCGAACTGCGCGAGCGGGTGCAGACTTTCTTCGACCCACTGCCGTTCTGGTATGCGCCGCTGGAAGACGGACAGAGCGATCTGGTGAAGTACCCGCTCAACGCGCTGACCCAGCGCCCGATGGCGATGTACCACTCCTGGGACACCCAGAATGCCTGGCTGCGCCAGATTCACACCTACAATTACCTGTACGTCAACACTGCCACGGCCAAGGCTGCGGGCATCGAAGATGGCGGCTGGATGTGGGTGGAGTCGCAGTGGGGCAAGGTGCGTTGCCTGTGCCGTCATTCCGAGGCGGTGGAGCCCGGCACGGTGTGGACCTGGAACGCCATCGGCAAATCATCCGGCGCATGGAACTTGACCCAGGATGCCAACGAATCGCAGCAAGGTTTCCTGTTGAACCACCTGATCTCGGAAGAATTGCGCGCCGATGAACATGGCAAGCGCCATTCCAACTCAGACCCCATCACTGGCCAGGCCGCCTGGTACGACGTGCGCGTGCGCATCTACCCGGCAGAGGCTGGCGAACCGGAACAAAGCTATCCGCAGTTCGAAGCCATGGAACGAGTGCCGGGCATGGAACCCAGGAAAATGGGCTGGCAGGCGTGGTTCGCCGGGAAAGGAAAGAGCAGATGACCCATCTTTCAAGTGCTCAACAGGCGCGCTGCATCCCCCCCTTAGCAAAAGGGGGGCTAGGGGGGATTGATATTTCCGTCGCCATCGAACATGAAAATCCCCCTCAATCCCCCTTTGCCAAAGGGGGAAGAAGGGAGTTCCGTAAATGACGCAATTGGCGCTAGTCATCGACCTCAACGTCTGCGTCGGCTGCCATGCCTGCGTGACCAACTGCAAGCAGTGGAACACCTCCGGCGCGGCCGGGGCGCTGACTGACTGCAACCCCTACGAGCAGAATCCGAACGGCACCTTCTTCAACCGGGTGCAGACCTTTGAAGTGGGGGGCTTCCCGAGTACCGAGACGGTGCATTTCCCGAAGAGCTGTCTGCATTGCGAAGACCCGGCCTGCGTGCCGGTGTGCCCGACCGGCGCGTCCTACAAGCGCAAGGAAGACGGCATCGTGCTGGTGGACTACGACAAGTGTATCGGCTGCAAGTACTGTTCCTGGGCCTGCCCCTACGGTGTGCGCGAGTTCGACGAACAACGCAAGGTGATGACCAAGTGCACGCTGTGCGTGGACCGGATTTACGATCAGAGTCTGCCCGAGGAGCGCCGCAAGCCATCCTGTGTGCTGGCCTGCCCGGCGGGTGCGCGCCTGTTCGGCGACGTGCACGATCCGGACTCTGTAGTCTCGACCGCCATCCGCGAACGCGGCGGCTACCAGTTGATGCCCGAGGCGGGCACCAATCCGGCCAACCACTATCTGCCGCGCCGCAAGACCGCCATCCCGGTGCGGGCAGATGAACTGTATCGCGCGGACAACCCGCACAAGATCGACGGTGCACCGTTCGATACCAGCCTGCCGCCGACCACCGAGGAGTTGAACTGATGCGCCCTGCTTTTTCCGTTTTGTTTCTGACCACCCTGATCGGTGCCGGTCAGGGCATGTTCATTGCGCTGTTCTTTTGCGAGCTGCTGGCGCCGGAGCGGGCTTCCCCGATCTTCCTGGCTGGCGGCGCTGCGCTCGTGCTGGTGTTGTGCGGTCTGGGTTTGATCGCGTCGTTCTTCCATCTCGGCCATCCCGAGCGAGCCTGGCGCGCAGCGACAATGTGGCGCACCTCCTGGCTGTCGCGCGAGGTGATTGCCCTGCCCGCCTTCATGGCGGCGGCTTTTGCTTATGGCGTGGCGCACTACACTGGCGTCCCCGGCACGCTGGCGCTGGGCATGATCGGCGTGGTGCTGGCGCTTACCCTGTTCGTCTGCACCGGCATGATCTACGCAGCCATCCGGGTGCTGAAAGAATGGGCGCATCCGCTGACGGTGGTGAACTTCATCCTGCTGGGTATGGCCTCCGGGGTGATGCTGGCAGCGGCCTATGGCGCGTTCGCCGCACCGGAACTGGCGGCGGCGTTGGCCAGGATGGCATTCCTGGCGACCGTGCTGGCCGCCGTGACGCGTGGCGCGGCGCTGATCCGCAACGCCAGGCTCAGTCCGTTCAGCACCATGCAGAGCGCGCTGGGCATCCGTCATCCGCGTATCGTGCAGAAATCGCAAGGCGCAATGGGCGGTTCTTACAACACCCGCGAATATTTCCACGGCAAGAGTCCGGAATTCGTGCGCGGGTTGATCCCTGCCTTTATTTTGGCAAGTTTCGTATTACCATTGGCGCTGGTCGCCAGCCTGCCGCTGCTGGCTTTCCTGATCCAGTACGGCGGCCTGCTGGCCGAGCGCTGGTTCTTCTTTGCCGAAGCGCGGCATCCGCAGAACCTTTATTACCAGACTGTCGGCTGAAAACGATTTCCTGATGGTGCACCATTCTCGCAAATACTGGATACACCACCTGCTTCCGTTCATGCAATGGAAGCACCTGGTGAGCAAGGAATCCACCCGCGCCGACCTGATCGCCGGGCTGACCGGCGCGATGATCGTGCTGCCGCAGGGCGTGGCCTTCGCCACCATCGCTGGGATGCCGCCGGAATACGGCCTCTACGCCGCCATGCTGCCCGCCATCATCGCGGCGCTGTTCGGGTCGAGCTGGCATCTGGTGTCCGGCCCCACCACCGCCATTTCGATCGCGGTGTTCGCCGCCATCAGCCCGCTGGCCGAACCCGGCTCCCCGCAGTTCATCAGTATGGTGCTGACGCTGACCTTCCTGGTCGGCGTGTTCCAGTTGATCCTGGGGTTCGCCCGCATGGGCGTGCTGGTGAATTTCATCTCGCACACGGTGGTGATCGGCTTCACCGCCGGGGCGGCCATCCTGATCGCGGCCAGCCAGGTGAAGAACTTCTTCGGCATCAACATCCCGCGCGGCGCACCGTTCTACGTGGTGATCGAACAGTTCTTCGCCCAGTTCGGCCAGATTAACCCCTACGTCACCCTGGTCGGCGCGATCACGCTGGCGGCGGGCATCCTGGCCAAGCGCTTCATTCCCAAACTGCCCTACATGATCGTGGCGATGGTGGCAGGCAGCCTGGCGGCCTATTTCATTAACCTGGAGATCGGCGTCGAGACCACCCACATCAAGACGGTGGGCGCGCTGGCGGCCAATCTGCCGCCGCTGTCGCTGCCGGATTTCTCCTACGCTACGTTGCACAAGGTGCTGTTCCCGGCGCTGGTGGTGACCATGCTGGCGCTGACCGAGGCGGTGTCGATCTCGCGCGCCATCGCGGTGAAGTCCGAGCAGCGCATCGACGGCAATCAGGAGTTCATCGGCCAGGGCCTGTCCAACGTGGTCGGTGCGTTCTTCAGCAGCTACGCCTCCTGCGGCTCGTTCAACCGCAGCGGCGTCAACTACGCCGCCGGGGCGCAGACGCCGCTGGCGACGGTGTACGCCGCCGTCTTTCTGGTGCTGATCCTGCTGCTGGTCGCGCCGCTGGCTGGATTCCTGCCGACGGCCGCGATGGCCGGGATATTGTTTCTCGTCGCCTGGGGGTTGATCGACTTCCACCACATCGCTGCCATCGTGCGCACCAGCCGCGCCGAGACCGTCACCCTGTCCGTCACCTTGTTGGGCACGCTGGTTGATCTGGAAAAAGGCATCTTCTTCGGCATCCTGCTGTCGCTGTCGCTCTACCTGTACCGGGTGTCCCGCCCGACCATGGTGCCCTCGGTTCCTTCATCGCAGGAGGGCGCCTACCATTTCGAGGATGCCAAGGGCAAACCCGAGTGTCCGCAGATGCGCATTGTGCGCGTCAACGGCTCGATTTTTTTTGGCGCGGTGGACTACGTGCGCAGCGGGTTGATGCAGATCGACGAAAGCAATCCCCGTCAGAAAACCGTGCTGATCCTGGCCAGCGGCATCAATTTCGTGGACGTGGCGGGCGCCGAAATGCTGGAACAGGAGGCGCGCCGCCGCCGCAAGCTGGGCGGCGGGCTGTATTTTTACCGCTGCAACGACGACATCTACCGCTTCCTGCGCAAGGCCGACAAGCTGGATGACATCGGCGCGGGCGGTTTCTTCCCGGCCATGTCCAACTGGACCATTCCGATTTACTCCACGCTGGATTCGGAAGTGTGCCGCACCTGCAAGGCGCGTATCTTTCCGGTGTGTCACGGCGATCTTCCGTGTGGGGAACCCAGGTAAATCATGCGGGATCGGCTGCTCCGCTTCTTCCCCTTCCTCGCGTGGTGGCCTATCCAGGCAGTCACGCTGCGCTCCGATCTGATCGCGGGCATCACCGGAGCGCTGGTGCTGGTTCCCAAGGCCATGGCCTACGCGCAACTGACCGGCTTGCCGGTGTATTTCGGCCTGTACACGGCCTTCGTGCCCGCTATCCTCGGCGCGCTATGGGGTTCCTCGCGCCAGCTCGCCACCGGCCCGGTCGCCATCGTCTCACTGATGACGGCGGCGGCCTTGATACCGATGGCGGTGCCGTTCACCGATGAATACATCGGGCTGGCGCTGCTGCTGACACTGATGGTCGGGCTGATCCAGATGGGCATGGGGCTGCTTAAGCTGGGCACCATCGTCAACTTTGTATCGCATCCGGTCATCCTCGGTTTCATGAACGCGGCAGCCATCATCATCGCCCTGTCGCAACTCGACCTGCTGCTGGGCATTCCCAAAGGGCGCAGCGATTCCTTCCTGAAGGACGTGTGGGAGATGCTCAATGCGCTCGACCACACCCATCTGCCGACCCTGCTGATGTCGCTGTTCGCGCTGGCGCTGATGCTGGGGATGAAGAAGGTCAAGGCGCTGTCCAAACCCAGCGTACTGATCGCGGTGATCGTGACTACGGTGTTGAGCGTCAGCCTCGGTTACTCGCACAAAGACAAGGCCGCGATCGCGGCGATCGCCGACCCCGCTGCACGCGAATTGGTTGCCGGATATTCCGCCGCCCAGACCCAGATCAACCAGACCAAGGTGGAGGTCACCACCAAGTCGGTGCAATTGCGTGCCGCTGAAAAGGCGCATGAGCGGCAGCAGACCGCTGAGCTGCGTTACCACATCGACCTGATGAACCTCGACGTGGCGAACCTGGAGAGCGCGAACAAGGAGCGGCTGGAAGAGATGCGGCATCTGGTGTTTCAGCGCTCGATTGCGGCTGACGGCAAGACCACGTCGTTCCATCTGCAAGGGCAGGTTCCGGCAGGCGCGGCCACTGACGGCGAGTTGTGGCACATCAAGAAGGTGGAAGAGGGCAAGATGAGCCTGAGCAGCGGCGGCGATGTCGTTGGCGCCATCCCCGCAGGTTTGCCGTCGTTCAAGTTGCCGACCTTGTCGTGGGATGCCTTTACCCAGTTGTTCAGCGCCGCCGTCATCATCGCGCTGGTGGCCTTTATGGAATGCGTGTCCATGGCCAAGGCGCTGGCGGTGCAGACCAAGCAAAGGCTAGACCCCAATCAGGAGTTGGTCGGACAGGGGCTTTCCAATATTGGCGGATCTTTCTTCCAGGCCTATCCGGCCACCGGCTCGTTCACCGGCTCGGTGATCAATCTGCAGGCCGGGGCGCAGACCGGCTTTGCTATGGTGTTCAATGGCCTGTTCGTGGCGGTCACCCTGCTGTTCCTGACGCCCTATCTCTACCACCTGCCCAAGGCGACGCTGGGCGTCATCATCCTGCTGGCGGTGACCGGCCTGATCACGCCAAGCGCGATCAAACATGCCTGGAAGGCCAACAGGGCCGACGGCGTGGTCGCCGTCACAACTTTCTTTGTGACTCTGTTGGCGGCGCCGCATCTGGATACCGGCATCATGATCGGTGCTGGATTGGCCATTGCACTGTTTCTGCACCGCACCATGAAACCGCGCGTGGCACGGCTGGGGCGCTACCGCGACGGCACGTTGCGCGATGCCAACAATTATCCCGACATGAAGACCAGTGAACTGATCGTGCCGGTGCGTTTCGACGGGCAACTGTATTTCGCCAACATGGCCTATTTCGAGGACGCGGTGCTGGAGGCGGTGACCGCTCGGCCCAAGGCTCGGTACGTGCTGGTGGTGGCCAACGGCATCAACAATCTCGACGCCTCCGGTGAGGAGATCATCCGCCTGCTCCATGAGCGGCTGCGCGACAATGGCATCACGCTGGTGTTTTCCGGCCTCAAGAAGCAGGTGCTGGACGTGATGCACCGCACCGGGCTGTTCGAGGAGATCGGCCAACAGCACATCTTCGCCCATGAGGACATGGCTTTGACTGCCATCTGTGCATGGCTGGGCGAAGCAGGGCGCGACGACCCGCTTAATCCCGCGCGCAGGTGATCTTTCGGATGGAAGGCGCGACCGCCGCCCCCATCCCCCAAATGGGCTACACTGCGCTCACCCATCGGTGCTATAGACACCCCTGGCTGAATTCTTCTTAATAGCGAGGCCGAATTATGGGCCGGCTTCGTGCATTCCATAGCGCCCATCCCGCAACCGAGTGGAGAGAACACCATGAATTTTGACAAAGAACTGGACGCCCGTGGCCTGTCCTGCCCCCTGCCCATCCTGCGCACCAAGAAGGCGCTGGCCGAGTTGACTTCAGGGCAGGTGCTGAAGGTGGTGGCCACCGACACCGGCTCGGTGAAGGACATGCAAGCCTTCGCCAAACAGACCGGCAACGAGTTGGTCGGCCAGGCAGAGGCCGGCGGCGAGTTCACCTTCTTCCTTGCCAAGAAATAAGCGGCGAAACCGCACACAGGGGGAAACATATGAGCAAGAAAATGGCGATCATCGCCACCAAGGGTACGCTGGATATGGCTTATCCGCCCTTCATTCTGGGTTCCACCGCTGCGGCGTTGGGCTATGACGTGCAGATATTCTTCACCTTCTACGGCCTGCAGTTGCTGCGCAAGGATCTTTCTGACGTGAAGATCAGCCCGCTGGCCAACCCGGCCATGCCGATGCCCATCCCCATGCCGGTGATGGTGCAGATGCTGCCGGGCATGGAAAGCATGGCCACCATGATGATGAAGGAAAAGCTCAAGAAGCATGGCGTCGCCCCGCTGGAACAGTTGCGCGACCTGTGCCTGGAGGCTGACGTGAAGTTCATCGCCTGCCAGATGACGGTCGACCTGTTCGAGTTCGACAAGAGCGAATTTATCGACAATGTCGAATACGGAGGAGCCGCGACCTTCATGGAGTTCGCGGGCGACACCGACATCTGCTTGTTCGTATAACACCGACAGCGCCGTGGCAATCCCACGGCGTTGTTGTTTCTGCAGCACCTTGCATACACAACCAACCTGGGGAGCGAATAAATGAAACAAAAGATACTGGTTGCGGCATTGGTTTCGGGCGGGCTTTGCTCCCCGCTGGCGCATGCCACCAACGGCATGCTGATGGAAGGTTACGGGCCAATCGCCTCGGGCATGGGCGGCGCATCGATGGCCTATGACAACGGCGCGGCGGGCATGGCCAACAATCCGGCGACGCTGGGGCTGATGGCCGAAGGTGACAGCCGCCTCGATCTGGCGGTAGGCGGCCTGCACCCCGATATCGTTGCTCGCATGGCGGGTATGCCTGACGCCAAGTCCGGCGGCACGGCCTACTACATGCCGGCAGCCGGTTGGGTCAAGAAATCGGGCGTCGTCGCCTATGGCGTCGGCATGTTCGCCCAGGGCGGGATGGGTACGGAATACGCGGCCAACACCTGGGTGGGGGCGGGTTCCGGCAAGCCCAGCCGCTCCGAGGTGAGCGTGGGCAACCTGATCGTCCCGGTCTCGGTGGAGGTTGCTCCCGATTTGCACATCGGCGGTTCGCTGGATTTTGTCTGGGGAGGCATGGATCTGCAGATGGCCATGCTGGGCAGCAGCATGATGGGGATGATGGCGGCAGGCAACCTGACCGTCACCGCGCCTGCGCCGACCATGGCCATGCTGAGCGGTTTCATGGCCGGGCCGGGTAATGTCGGGTATTTCAATTTCTCCGATAACAGCTCGTTCACCGGCAAAGCCAATTCGACTGGCTATGCCGGCAAGCTGGGGATGACATACAAGCTCAGCGATCAGGTGACCATGGGTGCGACCTACCATTCCAGAACCAACCTGGGGGATATGAAGGCGGCTGGGGCGACGGTCGATCTGATCGGCGCGGGCGGGGTGGCCATGGGCACGATGACGGGCGACGTCACCATCGTGAATTTCCAGTTCCCGGAAACCTATGGCTTGGGCCTGGCTGTGCAGGCAACCGATGGCTTGATGATTGCCGCAGACTACAAGCGCATCGCCTGGTCCAAGGTGATGAAGGACTTCCACATGAGATTCACCACGGCCAATTTTGGCGGCGTGGCGATGGATATGAAGATGCCGCAGAACTGGGCTGATCAGGATGTGGTGAGTTTGGGTATGGCCTTCCGTGCCGCCGAAGGCGTGACGCTGCGCGCCGGGGCGAATGTGGCCAACAATCCGGTCCCCGCGAACACGGTGAACCCGCTGTTCCCGGCCACGGTGACCCACCATTACACCTTGGGGGCGGGTTTTGCGGTTAGCAACGTGTCGCAGATCAACGCTTCGCTGTCCTATGTGCCGAAGGTGACGGTGACGGCGCCACCGGCCTCGGGGGGTTACAGTATCAGTCACGGGCAGACCAACTGGCAGTTGATGTACAGCCTCAAGCTCTGATCGGGGGCGGGTAAAGAAGCAGGGTTGGCGTTCGCGTCAGTCCTGTTTTCATTTGGGGCGAGCTATCCAGCGGCCATCCTGTAGCGGGTGTTATAATCCGCGCCTCTTTTGAAGGCGTTACGTGATGTTTGCTGTCCTGAATTTCAGATCCCACCTCACCGAACTGTTCGCCCAGGCGCGCGCCGCCGTTGCGCCCGAACTGGCCGATGTCGCCATCGTCATCGAACGCCCCAAGCAGGCCGCGCACGGCGATTACGCCTGCAACCTGGCGATGCAACTGGCGCGACCGCTGCGCAAATCGCCGCGCGACATCGCCAACGCGCTGATCGCCGCCCTGCCGCAGACCGATTTCATCGACAAGGTGGAGATCGCCGGAGCCGGGTTCATCAACGTGTTCATCGCCCCCGCCGCCAAGCGGCGCGTGGTGGCCGGCGTGTTGCAGGCGGGCGCGGGTTACGGCCATGTGCATGTCGGCCAGGGTCGGAAAGTACAGGTCGAATTCGTTTCCGCCAACCCCACCGGCCCGCTGCACATCGGCCACGGTCGCGGCGCGGCGGTGGGCGATTCGCTGTGCCGTTTGCTGCACGCTGCGGGCTGGAACGTGACGCGCGAGTTTTATTACAACGACGCCGGGGCGCAGATCGACAACCTGACCCGCTCGGTGCAACTGCGCTGCAAGGGTTTGACGCCGGAAAGCCCGGAGTGGCCGGAAGACGGCTATCGCGGCGACTACATCATCGACGTGGCCAACGCCTTCATGGCGAAAGAGTCCGTGGTCTCCGACGACCAGCAGTTCACTGGCACCGGCAATGCCGACGACGCCGAAGCCATCCGCCATTTCGCCGTGGCCTATCTGCGCCGCGAGCAGGATCTCGACCTGCGTGCCTTCGGCGTGGAGTTCGATGTGTTCTCGCTGGAGTCGGCGCTGTATACCGACGGCAAGGTGGAAGCCACCGTCAACAAGCTGATCGAAAGCTCCCACACCTACGAGCAGGACGACGCGCTGTGGCTGCGCACCACCGATTTCGGCGACGACAAGGACCGCGTGATGCGCAAGCGCGAGGGCGGCTACACCTACTTCGTGCCGGACGTGGCCTATCACTGGGAAAAATGGAATCGCGGCTTCACCCGCGTCATCAACGAGCAGGGCGCGGATCACCACTCCACGATTACGCGAGTGCGCGCTGGCTTGCAGGCGCTGGATGTGGGCATCCCCAAGGGCTGGCCGGATTACGTGCTGCACCAGATGGTGACGGTGCTGAAGAACGGCGAAGAGGTGAAGATTTCCAAGCGCGCGGGCAGCTACGTCACCCTGCGCGACCTGATCGACGAAGTGGGCTGCGACGCCACCCGCTATTTTCTCGCCGCGCGCTCGCCCGATTCGCAACTGGTGTTTGACATTGACCTCGCCAAGGCGCAGAGCAACGACAATCCGGTGTACTACATCCAGTATGCGCATGCCCGCATCTACAGCGTCCTGCTGCAATGGGGCGGCGAACACGTGAAGCTGGTGCACGCCGACCTGTCCAGCCTGGACAGCGAGTACGAGACGGGGCTGTTGCAAAAGCTGATCGACTTCCCGCAGGTGGTGGAGACTGCTGCCAACGACCTCGCGCCGCACCAGATCGCGGTCTATCTCAAGGATTTGGCGGCTGATTTCCACAGCTACTATAATGCCTCGCGCTTCCTGGTCGAGGATGAAGCGGTGAAACTGGCGCGACTGGCGCTGATCGCCGCCACGGCGCAGGTGATGAAAAACGGTCTGGCGCTGTTGGGCGTCAGCGCTCCCGAAGTGATGTGAGAGGAAGGACGGCATGAGCAAGAATATGGTGGGCAAGGCTCCCGCACCGAAGAAGCCGACAGGCAAGGGGGGCGGCATGCTTATCGGCATCCTGGTGGGCATGGCGCTGGGCCTGATGGTGGCGGGCGGCGTTGCCTGGTATCTGATGAAGTTACCCAGTCCGTTCACCAAGGTCGAACAGCAACCTGACTTGCCGCCGGTGGACAAGCCGCTGGTTGCGCCGCCGCCCAAGGTTGTCCAGACGCCGCCCGCTGAACAGCCGACCCAGCCCAATGCACCAGCCGCCGCGTCTGCACCGGTGGACGGCAAGCCGCGTTTCGAGTTCTACAAGGTGTTGACCGACAAGAAGGACACCAGCGTCCCGCTGCCCAAGGTCGAGGACAAGTCATTCCAGTCGCCTGCGGCGGCCAAGGAACCCCTGCCGGACAATGCGGTCTATCAGCTTCAGGTGGCTTCCTATTCCACCGAGGCGGAAGCCGAGAACCAGAAGGCCAAGCTGGCCATGCAGGGCATGGTGGCCACCATTCAGAGTGTGTTTGTGCCGGAGAAGGGGCAGCGCTACCGGGTGCGCCTGGGGCCGTATCACGGTGCAGCCGAGATGGAAAAAGCGCGCGCTGCACTGAAGCAGATCGGTGTGGACGCCACGCCGATGCGAACCAAATAACTGTCGGAGATGACCATGAAACGAGTGTTGGGCCTGATCTTTGTACTGAGCAGTCTGATCTTTTCCGGCTGTGGCAACGCCGCTGTCCCGGGGCGCGATTACAGCACTCTGGCCACGCCTCAACCGCCGCTGCGCAATGATGGCAAGATCGAGGTGCTGGAATTCTTCGCCTACCCCTGTTCGCATTGCCACCACTTGACGCCCGAGCTGAATGCGTGGGGGAAGACCCTGTCCAAGGATGTGTCGCTGACCTATGTCCCGGTGGTGTTTCGCGCTTCCTGGGAGCCGATGGCCTACACTTTCTACGCGCTGGAAGCGCTGGGTCAGCGCGCCCAACTGCATGACGCCCTGTTCGACGCCTGGAACGTGAGCCATGTCGATCTGTACGACCTCAACCAGATCAGCGCCTTTGTCAGTAAGCGCGGGGTGGATAGCAAGAAATTCACCGACGCCTACAACTCCTTTTCCGTGAAGAACAAAGTGCTGCGCAGCAAGCAGATGCTGATGAGCTACGGCGTGCAGGGTACGCCCACCCTGATCGTGGATGGTCGCTACGCCATCACTGGCTTGGAATCGCGCGACATGATCCGGGTGCTGAAAGAGGTCATCGAGCAAGTGCGCAAGGAGCGCACGGCCAAGAAGCGCTGATGGCGCAGCGCGTTGTTGTAACTGGCGCGTCCAGCGGCCTGGGTCTGGCGCTGGCGCGCCATTATCTTGGGCGGGGCGCCATCGTGGCCGTCTACGCCCGCCGGGCCGACTTGCTGCAACACCTCGCTGACGAATTCCCCAGCCAGGTACACACTTATCCACTCGACGTGCGTGACGCCGCAGCCCAACAAGCTGCCGCTGCCGATTTCCTCGCCCGCGTCGGCGTGCCCGACATCGTTATCGCCAACGCCGGGGTTTCCATCGGCACGCTCACCCGCTACGCCGAGGACAACGACGTGTTCCAGCATGTGCTGGACATCAACGTGATGGGCGCGGTGAAAACCTTTCAGCCTTATGTCGAGGCGATGCGAACGGCAGGGCGCGGGCGGCTGGTCGGCATCGCCAGCGTGGCCGGTTTTCGCGGGCTGCCCGGTTCCGGCGCGTATTCGGCCTCCAAGGCGGCGTTCATCTCGTATCTGGAGTCGCTGCGGCAGGAGATGCGCGACAGCGGCGTGAAAGTGGTGACGATTTGCCCCGGCTACATTCGCACGCCGATGACCGACATCAATCCCTATCCCATGCCTTTCATGCTGGAGGTGGACGACGCAGCCCGCCGCATCACCCGCGTGATCGAGCGCGGCTGCTCGTTCAAGGTCGTGCCCTGGCAGATGGCGCTGGTCGGGCGGGTGCTGAAACTGCTGCCGAACTGGCTCTACGACCGGGTCTTTGCCAACGTCAAACACAAACCTCGCGCGCTCAAGGGCTGAGGTCAGGACGTACTCGCAGGAAGCGGGCAAAGCGCGGGATGCCGGTCTTGTCGTTCACACCGTTGTAGCGATAGCTGACCCAACTTCCGACTGGCGGCGGCGCACGCCGCAGCTCATCCGTCAACCCCGAACCCAGGCGGAAACGCAGCCCGGCATCCGATTCGACCAGCAACGCACCCAGCATACCCGCGTACTTGCCCTTGCCCGGCTCGTAGCCGACCACCCGCACGTCAGCATCGATATACGGTTTAAATTTGAGCAGATCGTCACTGCGGCCAGCCGCATAGTGAGAATCGGCACGGTGCAACACCAAGCCTTCGCCACCAGCCTCAACGACGCGATCCAGCGCCACTTGCAGCGCAACTGGGTCGGCCACTTTCGTTTGCGCCACGTGCTGCACCCAGGACTGACCGATGCTCAGCGCGATCTGCGCCAGTTGCGCATCGCGCTCGGCAAACTCTCCGGGATGCTCCGGCAAATCGAATACCATGAAGTGCATTCTGCGCCAGGTGGCATCGTCCGGCTGCTGCTGCCGTACGGTCGAAACCGCCTCGGCGAAGCGACCACGCCCGGCCCACAACTCGCCATCCAGCGCCATCTTCGGCCAACCGGCAGTGAACCATGCTGGCGCGTGCACCACTTCACCGCCACGCGTGAGCAGGCGCTCACCATCCCAATAGCCGCGCACACCGTCGTATTTCTCGCTGACCAGATACGCAGGCAGATCGACGCCAGCACGATAGATCTGCGCCAGCATCAATGCAGGTGCGTCAGCCGCCAATGAGGGGAAAGGAAACGACAGGGCGATGGCCAGCAGGATCGCAACAGAACAGCGCTTCATGCACCTCCCTGTCGTCGGGTAAAGGATGGTCGCCATTGTGCGGCGACCACCGCAGTAGTTTTGGCGGCCTGCTTCTAACCGGCCAACTTTTGCTTGAGGATGTCGTTGAGCTGCGCCGGATTGGCCTGGCCCTTGCTGGCCTTCATCGCCTGACCGACGAAGAAGCCGAACAATTTGTCCTTGCCGGAACGGTATTCGGCCACCTTGTCGGCGTTGGCCGCGAGGATCTCGTCCACGATCTTCTCGATTGCCCCGGCATCCGACACTTGTTTCAAGCCCTTGGCTTCGATGATGGCATCAGCTTCACCGCCTCCCGCCCACATGATGCGGAACACTTCCTTGGCACCCGAGTTGGAGACGGTGCCATCGGCGATGCGCTTCAGCAGGCCGCCGAGTTGCTGCGCCGTAATCGGGCTTTGTCCAATCTCCAGCCCGTCGCGGTTGAGCTGCGCACTCACCTCTCCGATGATCCAGTTGGCGCACATCTTGGCGCTTTGCTCCCCTCTCCCTCCGGGGGAGGGGCTAGGGGTGGGGGTAATGCCGTCGGTGGGGGAACACTCTGCGAGCACCGCCTCGTAGAAATCCGCCATGGCTCTTGAACTCGTCAGCACGCTGGCGTCATAGGCCGACAAGCCCTGCTCCCGGTAGCGCGCCTGCTTGGCGTGCGGCAGTTCGGGCAAGGTCGCGGCGACCTGCTGTTTCCATTCCTCGCTGATTTCCAGCGGCAGCAAGTCGGGGTCGGGGAAGTAGCGGTAATCGTGCGCGTCTTCCTTGGTGCGCATCACGCGGGTCTCACCAGAATCAGGATCGAACAGCACGGTAGCCTGCTGGATGCTGCCGCCGTCTTCCAGCACCGCGATCTGGTGCTGCACCTCGTAGTTGATCGCCTGCTCCAGGAAGCGGAACGAGTTCAGGTTCTTGATCTCGCGGCGGGTGCCGAACGGCGTGCCGGGGCGATGCACCGAGACGTTGGCGTCACAGCGGAACGAACCTTCCTGCATATTGCCGTCGCAGATGCCGATCCACTGCACCAGCGTGTGCAACGCCTTGGCATAGGCCACCGCCTCGGCGGCGGAGCGCATGTCCGGTTCCGAGACGATCTCCAGCAGCGGCGTACCGGCGCGGTTGAGGTCGATACCAGTACAGCTCCCGCTAGCGAATCCGCCGAAAGGGGCCTCGCCGAAACCGCTTTCACCGAAGCCTCCGTGAATTGATTTTCCCGCATCTTCTTCCAGATGGGCGCGGGTGAGGCGCACCACTTTCTCGTAAGCGGGCTGCTTGCCTTGCGCGGGCACCTGGATGGTCAGCTGGCCCTGGCCCACCACCGGCAGGTCAAACTGGCTGATCTGGTAGCCCTTGGGCAGGTCAGGGTAAAAGTAATTCTTGCGCGCAAACACCGAGCGCGGCGCGATGTGCGCCCCGGTGGCGAGGCCGAACTTGATCGCGCGCTCCACCGCACCCTTGTTCAATACCGGCAGCACGCCCGGCAACGCCAGACTCACCGCGTCCGCCTGCGTATTCGGCTCCGCGCCGAAGGCGATCGATGCGCCGGAGAAGATTTTGCTGTGGGTCGAAAGCTGCGCATGCACTTCCAGACCGATGACGATTTCCCAAGTCATGTGATTTCCTTACAGCCCTTGCGGCGCGCGGCTATGCCAGTCGGTCGCCAGTTGATATTGGTGCGCAACGTTCAACATGCGCGCTTCGTCGAAATAGTTGCCGATGATCTGCAAGCCGACCGGCATATTATTCGCGCCGAAGCCGCAGGGAATGGACATGCCGGGCAGTCCCGCCAGATTGACGGCGATGGTGTAAATGTCGGACAGGTACATCTGCACCGGGTCGTCGCCCTTCTCGCCCAGTTTGAAGGCGGTGGAAGGTGAGGTCGGGCCCATGATGACGTCGCACTGTTTGAAGGCTTCGTCGAAATCCTGCGCGATCAGGCGGCGGATTTTCTGCGCCTGGATGTAGTAGGCGTCGTAGTAGCCGTGACTCAAGACGTAAGTGCCGATCATGATGCGGCGCTTCACTTCCGCGCCGAAGCCCTGCGCGCGGCTCTTTTCGTACATGTCGGCGAGGTCGGAATATTCCGGGGCGCGGTAGCCGTAGCGCACGCCGTCGAAACGCGACAGGTTGCTGGAGGCTTCCGCCGGGGCCAGCACGTAGTACACCGGAATGGAGAGCCGGGTGTTGGGCAGCGAGATCTCGACCACCGTCGCGCCCAGCTTTTGATATTCGGCGATGGCGGCTTCCACTGCTTGCGCCACGTCGCCACCCAGACCTTCAGCAAAGAACTCTTTCGGCAGGCCGATGCGCAGACCCGCCAGCGGCTTGCCGAGATCGCGGGCGTAGTTTTCTGTCTCGCGTGGCAGCGAGGTGGAATCGCGCTCGTCGAATCCGGCCATCACGTTCATCATCAGCGCCAGGTCTTCCGCGCTGCGCCCCATCGGGCCGGCCTGATCCAAGCTGGAGGCGAAGGCGATCATGCCGTAGCGCGAGCACACGCCGTAGGTCGGCTTCAACCCGGAGATGCCGCACAGCGCCGCCGGTTGGCGGATTGAGCCGCCGGTGTCGGTGCCGGTGGCCGCCGCACACAGCCGCGCTGCGACCGCCGCCGCCGTGCCGCCGGAGGAGCCGCCGGGCACGCGCTGCGTGTCCCACGGATTCCTCACCGCGCCGTAGTGCGAAGTCTCGTTCGACGAGCCCATGGCGAACTCGTCCATGTTGGTCTTGCCGAGATTGATCGCGCCCGCATTGTTGAACTGGCTGATGACGTGCGCGTCGTAGGGCGAGACGAAGTTGTGCAACATCTTCGAGCCGCAGGTGGTGAGCCAGCCTTTCGCACAGAAAATATCCTTCTGCGCGATGGGGATGCCGGTCAGCGCGGTGGCGTTGCCTGCGGCGAGGCGCTCGTCGGCGGCCTTGGCCTGCGCCAGCGACAGCTCCGGATTCAGCGTGATGTAGGCGTTGAGCTGCGGGTTGAGCTTGGCGATGCGGTCGAGATAAAGCTGGGTCAACTCGACGCTGGAAATCTGGCGGGCAGCGAGGGCGTTGCCCAGTTGCTTGAGACTGGATTCAAACATGCGGTTTACTCGATGACTTTGGGAACCAGGAACAGGCCCTGCTCCACTTGCGGGGCGATCGCCTGGAAGGCGTCGCGCTGGTTGGTTTCGGTGACCACATCCTCGCGCAGGCGCTGGACGACATCCTGCGCATGGGACATCGGCGCGATGCCGGTGGTGTCCACCGCCTGCATTTCAGCGATCAGGCCGAAGATGGCGTTGAGCTGGCTCTGGGCGGTGGCGATCTCCTGCTCGGACATGGCCAACCGGGCCAGCTGTGCGACCTTGGTAACGTCGTCTGTGGTCAATGACATGATGGGGGAATGCTTTATGGAAACGAGCGTATTAGGGTATCATAAACGCCTTTTCCGGCGCACCCCTAGACACACAGGATGACGAACATGTTTGGTTTTTTGAACGGCTATTTTTCCAACGATCTGGCGATCGACCTCGGCACCGCCAACACTTTGATCTGGGCGCGCGGTCAGGGCATTGTGCTGGACGAGCCCTCCGTGGTGGCGATCCGCCAGGAAGGCGGCCCCAACGGCAAGAAGGTGATCCAGCAGGTCGGCCTGGCGGCCAAGCAGATGCTGGGTCGCACGCCCGGCAACATCACCGCCATCCGTCCGATGAAGGACGGCGTGATCGCCGACTTCACCGTCACCGAGCAGATGCTCAAGCAGTTCATCCGCCGCGTCCACAAGTCCAGCATTTTTACCCCCAGCCCGCGCATCGTCATTTGCGTGCCCTGCGGCTCCACCCAAGTGGAGCGCCGCGCCATTAAAGAATCTGCTTACGGCGCGGGCGCACGTCGCGTGGAGTTGATCGAAGAGCCGATGGCGGCGGCCATCGGCGCCGATCTGCCGGTGGAGGAAGCAACCGGATCGATGGTGGTGGACATCGGCGGCGGCACCACCGAGGTCGGCGTGATCTCGCTGGGCGGCGCGGTGTATTCTGGTTCGGTGCGCGTGGGGGGCGACAAGTTCGATGACGCTATCATCAACTACATCCGGCGCAACTACGGCATGTTGATCGGCGAAACCACCGCCGAGGAGATCAAGAAGAAGATCGGCTCCGCCTTTCCCGGCTCCGAAGTGCGCGAGATGGAAGTCAAAGGCCGCAACCTGGCCGAAGGCGTGCCGCGTAGCTTCACCATTTCCAGCAACGAGATCCTCGAAGCATTGACCGACCCGCTGAACAGCATTGTCAGTGCCGTGAAGACCGCGCTGGAACAGACCCCGCCGGAACTGGGCGCGGACATCGCCAGCAAGGGCATGGTGCTGACCGGCGGCGGCGCGCTGCTGCGCGACATAGACCGTCTGCTGATGGAAGAGACCGGCCTGCCGGTGCTGATCGCCGACGATCCGCTGACTTGCGTGGCGCGCGGTTCCGGCAAGGCGCTCGACAGCATGGACAAGTTCAGCAGCATCTTCACCACGGACTGACACCACGCAGCAAGCCGGGCGGGCTCCGCGCTGCCCGGCTGCCTGGGGACTCTGCATGGAAAACGCCCAGCCTGTCCGGTTCTTCAAGCGCGGCCATTCGGCAACCACCCGATTTGTCTTGTTTCTATCTCTGTCAGTCTTGCTGATGGGGGTGGACGCTCATTTCCGCTATCTTGAGAATGTGCGCTACGGCTTGTCGGTGCTGGTACAGCCGGTGCAGCAACTGCTGGTGTCTCCCGGTGATTGGCTGCGGCAAGGAAGGGAATATCTCTATACCCAATCCAGCCTGATCCGTAACAGCGAACTGCTGCTGCGCCAGCATGAGCAGGACAAGCAGGGTCTGCTGCGCTTGCAGTCGCTGGAGGCCGAGAACCGGCAACTGCGCAAATTGGCCGAGCTGCGCCAGAGTGTCGAATATTCCAGTCAGTTGGCCGAGGTGGTGTATCAGGAGAAGGATGTGTTCCGACGCCGGGTGTTCCTCGACAAGGGGGCGCAAGCCGGGGTGCAGGCAGGTCAGGTGGTGATGGACGACAATGGTATTGCCGGGCAGGTGACCCGCGTTTATCCGCTGCTGAGCGAGGTGACACTCATCACCGACAAGGAACAGGCCGTGCCGGTGTCGGTGCTGCGCAATGGGCTGCGCACCGTGGTGTTCGGCGCGGGCAACGTCAGCCAGCTTTCCGTGCGTTACCTGCCGATCAGTTCGGACATCCAGAAGGACGACATGCTGATGACCTCCGGCATCGACGGCGTCTATCCGCCCGGCCTGCCGGTGGCGCGGGTGATCCGCGTCGATCGCGATCCAGCCTATCCCTTCGCCCGTATCCTGTGCGATCCGGTGGCTCGGGTGGATCAGCACAAGTTCCTGTTGATTCTGACCGGCCAGCCGAATTTGCCGCCCAAACCGGAGCTGGAAGTCGAGAAGGCGGGCAAGTCACGAAAGAAGAAGCCATGAGTGACGTGTTGCCCCACCACCGCAATCCGTTCTGGCCGATCACGTTAAGCCTGGTTACGGCGCTGCTGCTCAACTGGTTGCCCTGGCATGGCTGGCTGCTGGCGCTGCGACCGGATTTCGTGGCACTGGTGTTGCTGTACTGGAGCGTCTACACCCCGCACCGGCTCGGCATCGGCATGGCCTGGGCCATCGGTCTGCTGTGCGATGTGGCCGACGCCAGCCTGCTGGGACAACATGCGTTGGCCTATGCGGTACTGGCCTATGGCGGGGTGACGCTGCGCCGCCGCATTCGTATGCTCGACCTGGCCCAGCAGGCCATACAGGGATTCCCCATGCTGCTGGCCAGCTATCTGGTGTTCGGCCTGGTGGAGTGGCTGGTGCGCGGCGAATTCGTCTGGTTGTATCTGCTGGGCTGTCTTACTTCGGCGCTGTTGTGGGGGCCGATGACGTTGCTGCTGCAGACGCTCAGCCGTCCACGCGCAAGATCCGACGTGCTCTGATCATGCGGTATCACCACATCGAACTCAAGAATCACCAGCGCGAGCTGTATTACTTCCGGCTGCGGCTGGCGCTGAGTCTGGGGTTCGTGCTGCTGCTGATGACGGTGTTGCTGGTGCGCTTTGTCTATTTGCAATGGCTGCGCTACGACCATTTTCACACCATGGCGGAGAACAACCGCATCTCCATCGTGCCCATTGTGCCCAACCGCGGGCTGATCCTGGATCGCAACGGCGTGGTGCTGGCGCACAACTATTCCGCCTACACGCTGGAAATCACGCCCAGCAAGGTGGTGGACATGGAAGCGACCCTGGATGGCCTGGCGGAACTGGTGGACATCCAGCCCAAGGACCGCAAGCGCTTCCGCAAGATGCTGGGCGAGAACCGCAATTTCGAGAGCCTGCCGATCCGCAATCTGCTGAGTGATGAAGAGATCGCGCGCTTCTCGGCCCAGCGTTACCGTTTTCCGGGGGTCGAGGTCAAGGCGCGGCTGTTCCGCGAATATCCCTACGGTGAAGCCACGTCGCACCTGATCGGCTACATCGGTCGCATCACCCAGAAGGACACCGACCGGCTGGAGGACGAGGATTTGCTGGCCAACTACCGGGGCTCGGACTACATCGGCAAGGCGGGCGTCGAGCAGAGCTATGAGCGCGAGTTGCATGGCCTGACCGGCATGGAGCAGGTCGAAGTGGATGCGGGCGGCCATGGCGTGCGCGTGTTGTCGCGCAGCACGCCGCAGTCCGGCAACAATCTGACGCTGACCATAGATGCCAAGCTGCAGCAGATCGCGGAACAGGCGTTCGGCAACTATCGCGGCGCGCTGGTGGCGATTGACCCCAACAACGGCGAGGTGCTGGCTTTCGTCAGCAAACCGGGTTACGACCCCAACCTGTTCATCGACGGCATCGACCAGCAGAGCTGGGACGAGCTGAACAACTCGCCCGACACCCCGCTCAACAACCGGGTGCTGCGCGGCCAGTATCCGCCTGGCTCCACCATCAAACCGTTCATGGCGCTGGCCGGGCTGTATTACAACAAGCGTTCGCCGACTTACACCATCAGTGACCCCGGGCATTTTTCGCTGCCCGGTACGACGCACTTGTACCGCGACTGGAAGAAGGACGGCCACGGTAGTGTCGATCTATTCCGCTCCATCGTGGTTTCCTGCGACACGTATTACTATGGTCTGGCGGTCGAGCTGGGCATCGACAACATGCACGCTTTTCTGGCGCAATTCGGCTTCGGCGAGAAAACCGGGGTCGATCTGGAAGGCGAGCAGCCCGGCCTGCTGCCCTCGCAGGAATGGAAGATGAGGCGCTTCAAACAGAAGTGGTACGCCGGGGACTCCGTTTCGGCGGGCATCGGCCAGGGCTACGATCTGGTGACGCCGATGCAGCTGGCTTATGCTACGGCCACTCTGGCCAATGGTGGCGTGGGCTACAAGCCCCATTTGCTTAAAGCGTTGCAAAACATGGAAACCGGGCAGAGCACAGCGACCAAGGCCGAGGTCAGCGCCAACTATCCCATCAATTCGCAGCATTTCTCGTTGGTCAAGAGCGCCATGATCGCGGTGACCCAGCCGGGCGGGACAGCGGCGGCGGCTGGGGCCGGAGCGGCTTATACCATCGCCGGAAAGACCGGTACGGCGCAGGTGGTGGGGATCAAGCAGGGCGCCAAATACGATGCCAGTCGGCTGGCCGAGCGTCACCGCGACCACGCCTGGTTCATGGCTTTTGCTCCTGCCGAGCAGCCCAGGATCGCCCTGGCGGTGCTGGCCGAGAACGGTGGCCACGGCGGTTCGGCGGCCGCGCCGATCGCCCGCAAGGTGATGGATTACTACCTGTTGGGCAAGGCTCCGGCCAGCATGCCGGTGGTCGGGCAGACGCCGACGGCTGTGCTGGAAAGCAGTGGGGTGGACGCCGGAACCAACCCGGCGCCGTCCCAAGAGGAGGAGGAGCATGACTAGGCGGCAGTTCTGGCAGCGTTTCAGTCTGCATCTCGATCTCATCTTGCTGACGGGTCTCGGCCTGTTGATGCTGACCAGCCTGGTGGTGCTTTACAGTGCAGGCGATGCCACGTGGGGGCGAGTGCTGGCGCAGATGGTGAACATTGTCGTCGCTTTCTCGGTGATGTGGGCGGTCGCCAACATGCCCTTGCATTACCTGATGCGCGCGGCGGTTCCTCTCTATACGCTGGGGATGATCCTGCTCGTCGCGGTCGCCCTGTTCGGGGAGATCAGCCACGGCGCACGGCGCTGGCTGAACCTCGGCGTCGCCACCATCCAGCCGTCCGAGCTGATGAAGATCGCCGTGCCATTGATGATGGCCTGGTATTTCGAGCAGCACGAGGCGGCGCTGAATCTGAAGAGTTATGCCATCGCCACGTTGCTGTTGCTGTTGCCGGTGGCTTTCATCGCCAAACAGCCCGACCTCGGCACCGCCATCCTGATCGGCGCCAGCGGCTTTTACGTGCTGTTCCTGGCCGGGTTGTCCTGGCGGGTGATGGCCGTGGTGGCTATCATTGCAGCGGTGAGTGCGCCCTTCCTGTGGGATATGCTGCACGATTACCAGCGCCACCGCATTCTGATGCTGCTCGACCCGACCAAGGATGCGCTGGGCAAGGGCTACCACACCATTCAGGGCATGATTGCGGTCGGCTCTGGAGGCATTCTGGGCAAGGGCTATCTGCATGGCACCCAGACGCATCTGAACTTTTTGCCCGAAAGTCACACCGATTTCATCTTTGCCGTGTTCTCCGAGGAGTTCGGCCTGGTCGGCAATCTGATTCTGCTCGGCATGTATTTGTTCGTCATCCTGCGCGGTTTTGTCATTACCGCCAACGCCTCGACCTATTTCACCCGGCTGATGGCGGGCAGCATTACGCTCACCTTCTTTACCTATGCCTTTGTCAATATGGGCATGGTCAGCGGCATTCTTCCCGTCGTGGGGGTGCCCTTGCCGCTGATGAGTTATGGCGGAACCTCGTTGCTCACTTTGCTGCTGGGTTTTGGTATCCTTATGAGCATTCAAACACACCAGAAACTGGTAAAAACCTGAAAGGGAGTCCATGCAAGTCAAACATGCTGCATTACTGCTGTCGGCGCTGGTGCTCACTGCCTGTGGCAGTACGCCAGGCCGTAAGGCAACAGTAGAGAATGCCCGGCCTGGAGCGGCTCCGGCGGTCGCGCCTGCGACGCTGCCGACGACGGACATGACGCCCGGGAAGGGGGGGTATCTGGCTGGCGATGGTCCTGGTAAGGATGTTCCCGCCAACCTGGCGGACACCCCGGATGCCGTACCCAAGGACGAACCGCTCCATCCTTACGCCAACCGCCCCTACGTGGCGCTGGGCAACAACTATGCCCCCCTGACCGAGACCGGAAAATACAAGGCGCGCGGGGTAGCCTCCTGGTACGGTAAGAAATTTCATGGCCAGCCCACTTCGAGTGGCGAGCCTTACGATATGTACAAGATGACGGCGGCGCATCCCACCTTGCCCATACCCAGCTATGCCCGTGTTACCAACACCCGTTCCGGACAGGTGGTGATTGTGCGGGTGAATGACCGAGGCCCCTTCCTGCATGACCGCATCATGGATCTGTCCTACGCGGCGGCGACCAAGCTCGGCGTGATCGGCTCCGGCACCAGCGAGATCGAGGTCGAGAGCATCTCGGTCGACAATTATCAGCCGCCGCTGGTGCATGCGAGCGGACGTGCATTTGCCCTGGCGGGGAGTGAGCCTATCAGCAGCGCGCCGTTGCCCCCGAGTGCGCCAGCCGCGCCGCCGGTTGAGCCGATGCCGGTCGTTGCAGGGGAGGGTGGCGATCATTTTTTGCAACTGGGCGCTTTCCGGAGTCCGGAGAGCGCCGAGAGTTTCCGCGCCAAGATGCAGTCCGGGTTAAACACGGAAAGAAAGAACCTGAGCCTGTATTCAAAAAACGACGGGCTGGTAAGGGTTCAAATCGGCCCGTATCCAAGCGACGCTGCCGCACGTGCCGCCGCTGAAAAACTCGAATCTCAACTGGGGTTCAAGCCCCTGGTCAGCAAGCGTTAATGCTTTTTAGGGGTGAGCCTGTCGCGGGCTCACCTTTTCACAGCGAGTTCAGTTTACCGAGCAGGTCGCGGATTTTCATGGGGTCGTCGGTGCGCAGGATCTTTTGCACCAGCGGGGCGATGGCGGACAGGCTGGTAGTCAGCACGCGCTGTTTGATGCTCAACAACTGCCCGGCCTGCATGGAGAACTGGCGCAGGCCGAAACCCAGCAGCAAGCGCGTGTAATCCAGCTCGCCGGCCATTTCGCCGCACACCGAGATCGGCACGCCCGCCTTGTTGGCGTTGCCGATGACGTGGGCCAGCAGGTAGAGCACGGCGGGGTGCAGCGGGTCGTAGAGGTGGGCCACTTCCTCGTCGGTGCGGTCGATCGCCAGGGTGTACTGGATCAGGTCGTTGGTGCCGATAGAGAGGAAATCCAGCTTCTTGACGAAAGTGCCGAGCGCCAGCGCGGCGGCGGGAATCTCGATCATGCCGCCGATGGGCGCGTCGCGGTTGTAGGCTATCCCCTCGGCATCAAGCTGCTGTTTGACCGCAGCGATGAATTGCAGCGTCTGGTTGATCTCCGACACGCTGGACAGCATGGGCACCAGAATCTTCACGTTGCCGTGCACCGTGGCGCGCAGCAGCGCGCGCAACTGGGTGCGGAACAGTTCCGGTTCGGCCAGGCACAGACGGATGGCGCGCAGGCCCAGCGCCGGGTTGCTGGCGACGCGCTCCGCCCCCTTGAGCTGCTTGTCCGCGCCCAGATCGAAGGTGCGGATGGTCACCGGCATGCCATCCATGCCCTCGGCCACGGCGCGATAGGCCTGGTATTGCTCTTCCTCGTCCGGCAGGGTGTCGCGGTTGAGGAACAGGAACTCGCTGCGGAACAGGCCGATGCCGGTAGCGCCGTTCTCCAGCACCTCGTCCACGTCATGCGGCATCTCGATGTTGGCGTGCAGTTCCACCGTTGTGCCGTCCAGCGTGTTGGCGCGGGCCGTGCGCAGCCGCTTGAGCTTCTTGCGTTCCAGCTCCCACTCGCTCTGGCGCAAGCGGTAGTCGGCCAAAACCTGCTTGTCGGGATTGACCAGAACGACGCCTTGCGCGCCATCGACGATGAGCAGGTCGTCCTCGCGGATCAGCTCACGGGCATGGTGCAGGCCGACCACGCAGGGCGTGTTGAGGCCACGAGCCACGATGGCGGTGTGAGAGGTCGCGCCGCCGAGATCGGTGAGGAAAGCGGCAAACTGGTGTGACTTGAACTGGATCAGGTCGGCGGGCGACAGGTCGTGCGCCACCAGGATGGTGCTGACGCCGTGGCTGGCGGGCGGTGGCATGTGGCCGGGCTGGCCGGACAGGTGTTTGAGCACCCGTTCCACCACCTGCACCACGTCGCTCTTGCGCTCGCGCAGGTAGGCGTCCTCGAACGCCTCGAACTGCGCCACCAGCTCGTCCATCTGCACCTTCAGCGCCCATTCGGCGTTGCATTGCTCACGCTCGATCATCCGGCGCGCGGCATGGCTGATATGGTCGTCGTCCAGCAACATCAGGTGCAGATCGAGGAAGGCGTCGAACTCGGCGGCAGCCTGCGCCGGACGGCTGGTGCGCAGGGCCGCCAGTTCGTCGCGGGTGGCTTGCAGCGCTTGGTCCAGACGGGCGATCTCCTCGTCCTGCAAGTGCTTGGGCAGCACATAGTGCGCCACTTCCAGCGAGGTGTGCGAAACCAGGTGGGCATGGCCGATGGCGATGCCGCTACAAACCGCGATGCCGTGCAGGGAGAAGCTCACTCGCCCTCCCCGAAGTAGTCGGCGATCAGCGCCTGCAAGGCATCCATCGCCTCTTCCTCGCGCTCGCCGTTGGTTTCGATGCCTATGGTCACGCCCTTGGCGGCGGCCAGCATCATCACGCCCATGATGCTCTTGGCGTTGACGCGACGGCCATTGCGGGACAACCACACCTCGCAGGGAAACTGTGAGGCAAGCTGGGTCAGTTTGGCGGAAGCGCGGGCGTGCAGCCCGAGCTTGTTAATGATCAGCGCATCCTTTTGGAGCATAGCAATGTTCCGAATCCATATAGACGATACATTCGCGCCCGCCGTCCAGCGCGCGTTGCGCCAGCTCTTCCAGCGGGCGGTCGCAACAGGCGGCGCGCAACAGCATGGGCAGGTTGACGCCCGCCACGCCCTTGACGTGCGAGGTCTTGCACAGCCGCCGGGCGATGTTGCTGGGCGTGGCGCCGAACATGTCGGACAGCAGCAACACGCCGTCGCCCTGATCCAGCGCCGCGATCAACGCCCGCCCCTCGGCCTCCTTGCTGTCCGGGTCGTCGGTTTCCAGCACCGACAGCGAGCGCAGATGCGCAGGCACTTCTCCCAGCACGTGGCGGACGCAATCCAGCAGACTGTTGCCCAGACCGTTGTGGGTGACCAGCAAAATCCCAACCATATCCCCTCCTCTAGTGCGATTCGATCTGCCGCACCTGTGATTTATCCGCGAATTCTAGCCGTTTCTGCAAGGCCGTGCTGAGGTGCACCACACCGGCGGCGTCGATCCGCATCGCTTCATCCACCCCCATCTCTGCGGCAGCGGCCAGCCAGTTGGCGTTGTCCGCCATGAACGGCGCTTTGGACGCCACGTCCGACAGCACTCCGGCATGCGCTCCATGGGTCAGCACGGTGACCGCTTGGGCGCCCTGCGCCGGGCGACCGCTGCGCGGGTCGATCAGGTGGCAATAGCGCTGGCCGTCCAGCTCGAAATAGCGCTGGTAGTCGCCGGAGGTGCCGATGGCCTCGCCGTCGCGCAGTTCCAGCGTGGCCAGCGGTCCCGGCTTGCGCGGGTGCTGGATGCCGACGCGCCAGGGGCGCGAGCCATGCTGCCCCAGCGCCATCACGTTGCCGCCGATGTTGACCAGCGCGTTGCGCACGCCCTGTTGTTTGAGCAGGGCGATGGCGCGGTCGAGCGCATAGCCCTTGGCATAGCCGCCGAGGTCGATCTGCAGCGCCGGATTGCGGCTGGCGACAGTCACGTCGCCATCGGGCGCGGGCGTGAAGCTCAGGTCGGCCATGCTCGGTCGCGCGCCGACCAGGGCTTCGATCTGCGCCCCGTCCGGTCGCAACGGCTTGAATTCGTCGGACTGGAAGCCCCACAGCCGGACCAGCCCGCCGATGCCGGGATGGAACAGTCCGCCGGATTGCGCCGACAGGCGCGCGGCGTCGCGCAGGATGTCCGCCAGTTCCGGCGACACCGTATGCGACTGGCCCTGGGCCAGAGCTGCGTTGAGTTCGCTCAGGGGGCTGGGTTGCCAGGCGTGCAGCAGGCCGTTCAGGCGCTGGAATTCGTGCATCACCGCAGCGACCGCCGCGCGCGCCTTGGCCTCATCCTCGCCGTAGAGGCTGACCTCCACCCGGGTGCCGAAGACGAAACTCTCCTCTTGGTAGAGCGGCTCCTTGCCGCAGCCGCCGAGCAGAGGCAGCAGCGCCAGCAGCACCAGGGCAAGCAGGCGAGCCGCCATGTCAGTCGGCCATCGCTTCCAGCTCCAGCGCTGCGGCCAGCAGGGCCAGGCGGGCGACCACGCCATAGGCGTAGAAGCGGTTGGGCGGGGCGTCGGGGGCGCAGTCCGGGTTGGGGAAGGCGCAGCAGGACTCGAAAGCCAGCGGCGCGAAGTGCATGCCGGGGGCGTTGAGGTTCTCGTCCGCGCCGCGACCGGTGTGGACGCGGTAAAAACCGCCGACCACGAAGTGATCCACCATGTACACCACCGGCTCGGCCACCGCCTCGTGGATGTGCTCGAAGGTGTAGACGCCTTCTTGCACCAGCACGTCGTGCACTTCCAGCCCTTCCTTGACTACCGCCATCTTGTTGCGCTGGCGGCGGTTCAGGCCGCGCACCTCGCTGGCGTCCTTCACCGTCATGATGCCCATGCCGTAGGTGCCCGCGTCGGCCTTGACGATGACGAAGGGATCGTCCCTCACGCCGTATTCGGCGTATTTGGCGCGGATGCGGGTGAGGATGGCATCCACCTGGGCCGCCAGGCATTCCTCGCCGGTCTGGGCCTGGAAATCCACCTGGCCGCAGGTGGCGAAATAGGGATTGAGCAGCCAGGGATCGATGCCGAGCAGGGCGGCGAAGTCGGCGGCGACCTGGTCATAGGCGGCGAAATGCCGCGACTTGCGCCGCGTCGTCCAGCCTGCCGTTAGCGGCGGCAGCACGGTCTGCTCCAGATTCTTCAGGATGTCCGGCACGCCGCCTGAGAGGTCATTGTTGAGCAGCACCACGCAGGGGTCGAAACCTTCCACGCCGAGCCGGTTGCCGTTGCGGCGCAGCGGCTCCAGCGTCAGCTTCGCGCCGTTTTGCAACTCTAGGGTGGTCGGTGCGGTGATCTCCGGCAACAGGCTGCCGATGCGCACCTTGAGTCCGGCCTGGCGCAACATGGTGGCGATCTGCGCCACGTTTTGCAGATAGAACTGGTTGCGGGTGTGATTCTCCGGCACCAGCAGGATGCCGCGCGCCTCGGGGCAGATCTTCTCGATGGCGCTTTGCGCCGCCTGCACGCACAGCGGCAGAAAGTCGGGGCTGAGGTTGTTGAAGCCACCGGGGAACAGGTTGGTGTCCACTGGTGCCAGCTTGAATCCGGCGTTGCGCAAATCCACCGAGGCGTAGAACGGCGTGGCATGCTCCAGCCACTGGTTGCGAAACCAGTGCTCGATGGCGGGCTGGGCGTCCAGAATGCGCCGCTCCAGGTCGAGGAGCGGGCCGTTCAGGGCGGTGGTGAGGTGCGGAACCATGGCGACGATTAGAATCCAGAGGGCTGCATTTTAGCCGATTCCGCCCTGCGCCACCGCAGGGGGTGGCGGGGTCAGCCGCCGAAGAACCGCTTCAGTCTGGCCCCGAGCGAGCCGGATTTCTCGGCCTGCTCCTGATTGCCCAGCGATTTCTTCACCACTTCGACGTAGTCGTTGTCGTCGCCCTTGATGTGATTGATCAGCCACACCTTGAGCATGGAGAGCAGTTCCGGCGCCACGTTCTCGCCAGCCTTGGCACGTTCCTGAAATTGCACCACGCGCTTGGTGAAAATCTCGTGGACTCGGCGATGGGCTTTGAGGAACGGGTAGCCTGCCGACTCCTGCAAGTCCTCCTCGAAGGCGAAGTGGGTCACCGTGTAATCCACCAGCTCGTCCAGCACGTGATTGGTCTCGGCGAGATTGCCGGTGCGGTTGGCGGCATCCAGTTCGTTGATGTACTCGACGATGCGGCGATGCTGGTTGTCGATCACATTGATCCCGGTGTCCAGCTCTTTGCTCCATTGAATGTAGGCCATATGCGTTCCTTCTCTTTAGTTGAATCTTGTCCATACACCACTGCAAGCAGTGAATAAATGGTTTATCGGCAAGATGCTTGGAAAATTTAGGCGACTGCGAGGGGGGTGGTAGAATCTCGGCTCTTTTTAGCTGTTCGGATTTTACCATGCTCTCCACCGCCAACATCACCATGCAGTTCGGGGCCAAGCCCCTATTCGAGAATGTCTCCGTCAAGTTCGGCGACGGCAACCGCTACGGCCTGATCGGGGCCAACGGCTGCGGCAAATCCACTTTCATGAAGATTCTGGGCAAGGATCTGGAGCAATCTTCCGGCGAAGTGATGCTCGACCGTGGCGAGCGCCTCGGTAAATTGCGCCAGAACCAGTTCGCCTATGAGGAGGTGCGGGTGTTGGACGTGGTGATGATGGGCCACGACGAGATGTGGCAGGCGATGAGCGAGCGCGATGCGATTTACGCCAACCCCGATGCAACCGAAGAAGACTATATGCGCGCCGCCGATCTGGAGGCCGAGTTCGCCAGTTACGACGGCTACACCGCCGAGGCGCGCGCGGGCGAATTGCTGCTAGGCGTGGGCATTCCGGTGGAGCAGCACAACGGCCCGATGAGCGTGGTCGCGCCCGGCTGGAAGCTGCGCGTGCTGTTGGCGCAGGCGCTGTTCTCCAATCCCGACATCCTGCTGCTGGACGAGCCGACCAACAACCTGGATATCAACACCATCCGCTGGCTGGAAGACGTGCTCAACGCGCGCAACAGCACCATGATCATCATTTCTCACGACCGCCACTTCCTGAATTCGGTGTGCACCCACATGGCCGATCTGGACTACGGCAAGATCACCATTTACCCCGGCAACTACGACGACTACATGCTGGCCTCCACCCAGGCGCGCGAGCGCCAGAGCGCGGATAACGCAAAGGCCAAGGAAAAGATCGCCGAACTGAAAGCCTTCGTCGCACGCTTCTCGGCCAACGCCTCCAAGGCGCGCCAGGCCACCAGCCGCGCCAAGCAGATCGAAAAGATCAAGGTCGAGGACATCAAGCCCTCCAGCCGCCAGTACCCCTTCATCCGCTTCGAGTACGACGAGAAAGACAAGCTGCACCGCACCGCCATCGAAGTGCAGAAGATGGCCAAGGGCTTCGACCGCATGTTGTTCTCCAACCTCAACTTCCGCATCGAGGCGGGCGAAAAGGTCGCCATCATCGGCCCCAACGGCATCGGCAAAACCACGCTGCTGCGCATCCTGGCGGGCGATCTGGCGCCGGACACCGGCAGCGTCAAGTGGGCCGAAAAGGCGAAGATGGGCTATTTCGCCCAGGATCACGAATACGAATTCGCCAACGACAAAGTGCTGACCGAGTGGATGACCGACTGGCGCGGCGAGGGCGACGACGATCAGGTGGTGCGCGGCACGCTGGGCCGCTTGCTGTTCGGCGGCGACGACGTGCGCAAGACCGTCAAGGTGCTCTCCGGCGGCGAAAAGGGTCGCATGCTGTTCGGCAAGCTGATGCTGCAACGCCCCAACATGCTGCTGATGGACGAGCCGACCAACCACATGGACATGGAATCCATCGAGGCGCTCAACACCGCACTGGATATGTTCAAGGGCACCCTGATCTTCGTCAGCCACGACCGCGAATTCGTCTCCTCGCTCGCCACCCGCATTTTCGACATCAGCGAAACCGGCGTGACCGACTTCCACGGCAACTACGAAGAATACCTGCGCAGCCAGGGGCTAGCCCTCTAGCAGGGCAAACTGGACATGGCCACCATCGGCGTGTTCGATTCCGGCGTGGGCGGGCTGTCCGTGCTACAACACATCCGCCACGCCCTGCCCGACGCCGACCTGATCTACGTCGCCGATTCCGGCCACGTGCCCTACGGCGACAAATCGCCCGCCTACATCGAGGCGCGCTCGCTCAAGCTGGCGCAGTTCCTGATCGGCGAGGGCGCGCAAGCCATCGTCATCGCCTGCAACACCGCCACGGCAGCGGCGGCTTCGACTCTGCGTAGCCGCCATAAATTGCCCATCGTCGGCATGGAACCGGCGGTGAAACCGGCGGTGGCTGCGACCCGCAGCGGCGTGGTCGGGGTGCTGGCCACGGTGGGGACGCTGGAGAGCACGCGCTTCGCCGCCTTGCTGGATCGTCACGCAGGCAACGTCCGCATCGTCACCCAAGGCTGCCCCGGACTGGTCGAAGCCGTGGAACGCGGCGACCTCGACGCCCCGGCGACCCGCGCGCTCATCGAGCGTTACACTGCGCCGCTGCTGGCGGCGGGGGCGGACACGCTGATCCTCGGCTGCACCCACTATCCCTTCCTGTCGCCACTGATCCGCGAAGTGGTCGGCACGGAGGTCGCTCTGATCGATACCGGGGAAGCTGTGGCGCGCGAACTCAAGCGACGGGTCGAGTGTGAACTGCTGATTCAGGTCGGGGAGGGCGCTGGCAGCGAGCGCTTCTTTACTTCGGGTGACGCCAAGCTGGCGGGGGCTATCCTGCGCATCCTGTGGGGTGATGCACCGACCGTCGAACCGCTGCCGACGGACTATTTCTAGGGTTTACGTTAACGACAGATGATCCAGCCCGGACATCAGGTCGGTTTCCTTGGCTGAGTGACTTTCCAGCTTGATGCGCAGGCGCAGGTCGTTGAGCGAATCGGCGTTCTTCAGGGCTTCTTCATAGGTGATCAATCCGGCGTCGAACAGGTTGAACAGCGCCTGGTCGAAGGTCTGCATGCCGATCTCGCGCGATTTCGCCATCACGGTCTTGATCTCGTTGATCTCGCCCTTGAAGATCAGGTCGGAGATCAGTGGGGAGTTGAGCAGGATTTCCATTGCGGCGACCCGCCCGGTGCTGTTCTTGCGCGGAACCAGGCGCTGCGAGATCAGCGCCTTGAGGTTGAGAGACAAATTCATCAGCACCTGTTCGCGCCGCTCTTCCGGGTAGAAGCTGATTATGCGGTCGAGCGCCTGATCGGCGTTGTTGGCGTGCAGCGTGGCCAGGCACAGGTGGCCGGTTTCGGAAAATGAGACGGCGTATTCCATTTCCTCCCGGTCGCGGATCTCGCCGATCAGGATCACGTCCGGTGCCTGGCGCATGGCGTTCTTCAGCGCCGACAGCCAGGAGTCGGTGTCCACCCCGATCTCGCGGTGGGTGACGATGCAGTTGCGGTGTTCGTGGACGAATTCCACCGGGTCTTCCACCGTGATGATATGGCCGCGACTGTTCTGGTTGCGGTGGCCCAGCATGGCGGCCAGCGTGGTGGATTTGCCCGAGCCGGTCGCGCCGACCAGGATCACCAGGCCGCGCTTGGCCATCACTACGTCTTTCAGGATGGTCGGCAGCCCCAGTTCGTCGATCTGGGGAATCTGGGTGGTGATGGTGCGCAACACCAGGCCAACCTGCTGTTGTTGCACGAACACGTTGACGCGGAAGCGACCGATGTCCGGTGGGCTGATGGCGAAGTTGCACTCGTGGTTGGCTTCGAACTCGGCGCGCTGGCGGGCGTTCATCGCGCAGGCGGCCAGAGCCTCGGTATCGGCTTCGGCGAGCGGCTGGCCGGTGATCGGCGTGATTGCGCCGTCCACCTTGAGCGCGGGCGGAAAGCCGACCGTCAGGAACAGGTCGGACGCCTTGCGCGCCAGCATCTCGCGCAGCAGCTGGTGCAGCATCGGGGTGGCTTGCGTCGCGTCCATAATTAGAGCGGGAACATGTCCTTGTTGACGGCGCGGGTGCGCGCCTCAGCCGAGGAAACAACGTTGCGGCGCACCAGATCCATCAGGCATTGATCCAGCGTCTGCATGCCGACCGACTGGCCGGTCTGGATGGCGGAATACATCTGCGGCACCTTGGCCTCGCGGATCAGGTTGCGGATGGCCGGGGTGCAGATCATGATCTCGTGCGCCGCGACGCGGCCATTGCCGTCCTTGGTTTTCAACAGGGTCTGCGAGATCACCGCGCGCAGCGACTCCGACAGCATGGCGCGCACCATCTCCTTCTCGTCGGCGGGGAACACGTCGATGATACGGTCGATGGTCTTGGCGGCGGAGCTGGTGTGCAGCGTGCCGAACACCAGATGGCCGGTCTCGGCGGCGGTGAGCGCCAAACGGATGGTTTCCAGGTCGCGCATCTCGCCGACCAGGATCACGTCCGGGTCTTCGCGCAGCGCCGAGCGTAGCGCGTTGTTGAAGGAATCGGTGTGTGGCCCGACTTCGCGCTGGTTGATGAGGCATTTTTTCGATTCGTGGACGAATTCGATCGGGTCTTCCACCGTGAGGATGTGTCCCAGCATGCTGTCATTGATGTGGTTCACCATCGCCGCCAGCGTGGTGGATTTACCGGAGCCAGTGGGGCCGGTCACCAGCACGATGCCGCGCGGGTATTCGGAGATGTCCTTGAAAATCTTGGGAGCCTTCAAATCCTCTAGCGTGAGCACGGTGGAGGGAATGGTGCGCAGCACGGCGCCGACGCCCCGGTTCTGGATGAAAGCGTTGACACGGAAACGGGCTAGCCCGGGCACCTCGAAGGAGAAGTCTATCTCCTTGTTTTCCTCATAGTGCTTGCGCTGGGTGTCATTCATGATGTCATACACCATGGCATGCACTTCCTTGTTCTCCAGCGGCGGAAGGTTGATGCGGCGGATGTCGCCATGCACCCGGATCATGGGGGGCAGCCCGGCGGAGAGGTGCAGGTCGGAAGCCTTGCTTTTGACGCCGAAGGCGAGCAGTTCGGTAATATCCACTATAATCCCTCGCAGTTTTGCCGGGTGAGGATGGCTGTGCCCGGAGCACTTGGAATGCGACCGATTATGACCACAATCACTTCCAACTGGCAAGCCGTGCATGCGGCCATCGGCGCTGCGGCGCAAGCGACCGGGCGCGAGCCGGGGACGGTGCAGTTACTGGCTGTCAGCAAGACCTTTCCTGCCGAGGCGGTGCGCGAGGCGTATCTGGCCGGGCAGACCGCCTTCGGCGAGAACTACGTGCAGGAAGCGCTGGACAAGATGGATGCGCTGGCCGATCTGCCGCTGGAGTGGCATTTCATCGGCCCGATCCAGGGCAACAAGACGCGCCCCATCGCGGAGCGTTTTGCCTGGGTGCATGGCGTGGACAGGTTGAAGATCGCCGAGCGGCTTTCGGCGCAACGTCCCGTCGATCTGCCGCCGCTGAACGTGTGCCTGCAAGTGAACGTCAGCAGCGAAGCCAGCAAAAGCGGGGTGGCGCCGGAAGAAGTCGAGGGGCTGGCGCTGGCGGTGAGCAGGCTGCCCCGCTTGCGCCTGCGCGGCTTGATGGCGATCCCTGCTCCAGCAGAAGGAGATGAGGCGCAGCGCGCACCATTCCGGCGGATGCGTGAGTTGCTGTTGCAGCTCAATAAGATTGGGTTGGGGCTGGATACCTTGTCGATGGGCATGTCGCATGACTTTTCCGCCGCCATCGCCGAAGGTGCGACTCTGGTGCGCATCGGGACGGCGATCTTTGGCCAACGAAACTATGGAGAACAGGTATGAACATTTGCTTTGTCGGTGGCGGCAATATGGCCACGGCCATGATCGGTGGCATGCTCAAGCGTGGCTATTCGGCCAAGAGCATCCGGGTAGTGGAGATCAATGCCGAGGCGCGGGCGAGGCTGCATGAGGAGTTGGGCATCCGCGCCGTTGCCGCCATCCACGAAGGCGTGGAGCACAGCCAGGTGGTGGTGCTGGCGGTCAAGCCGCAGCAGCTGCGCGAGGTGGCGCAGGAAATCAAGGCCGGACTGGACGGTCAATTGGTAATCTCGATTGCGGCGGGTGTGCGGGCACAAGACCTTGCTCGCTGGCTGGGCACACAGAACATTGTGCGCGCCATGCCCAACACGCCGGCGCTGGTGCGTAGCGGCATGACCGGTCTGTACGCCTTGCCGGAGGTGGAGGCTGCCCAGCGTGAGCACGCCCAGCACATCCTGGCGGCGGTCGGGCACACGCTGTGGTTGCAGGATGAGGCGATGATGGATGCCGTGACGGCGATTTCCGGCAGCGGTCCGGCCTATGTGTTCTATTTCATCGAGGCCATGCAGCAGGCCGCGCAGGAGATGGGTTTTACGCTGGAAGAGGCGCGCCGTCTGACGCTGGACACTTTCCTCGGTGCGACCAAGCTGGCCGATGCCAGCACGGAAGAGGTCAGCGTGCTGCGCGCGCGGGTGACCTCCAAGAACGGCACCACCGAGCGGGCGCTGTTGGCCATGGCAGCGGCGCAAGTCAAGGATGGCATCATCGCCGGGGCGAAGGCCGCCGCCGCGCGTTCCCGCGAGTTGGGCGACGAGCTGGGGGGGGATTGATGTTTGCCCAGGCCGCACAATTCCTGCTCGACATCCTGGTGCAGCCCTATGCGGGTCTGCTGTTGTTGCGGTTCCACCTGCAATGGCTGCGCGCGCCGCTGCGCAATCCGCTGGGTGCGTTCCTGATGGCGGTCAGCGATTTCGTCGTGTTGCCTGCGCGCCGGGTGGTGGCGTCCATGCGGGGGCTGGACACGGCGACTCTGTTGCTGGCTGGCCTAGTGGAGATGCTCTACCTTTCGGCCACCCTGGCCGTTCAAGGCTACCCGTTCGCCAATTTTCCTGTGCCGGGGCTGTTCGCCTTGACGGCGGTGGGGCTGCTCAAACTCAGCCTGCATTTGCTGATCGGTGCCCTGCTGCTGGAGGCGATTCTGTCCTGGGTCAATCCACATACGCCGCTGGCCCCGGTGCTGGCGACCGTGAACCGTCCTTTTCTGGCGCCGCTGCGCCGTCGTTTGCCCACCCCCGGCAATATGGATTTTTCCGTCCTCGTGGCGCTGATCGTGTGCAACCTGATGCTCATCGTGCCTGTGGCGTGGCTGGAGAGTCTGGCGATGTCCTTGCTGTAATGGCGGCGTGGTTCCGCCATCAGGATGACAGCCTGATCCTGACGCTGCACATACAACCCGGCGCCAAGCGCAGCGAAGTCGCCGGGCTGCATGGCGAGGCATTGAAGATCCGCCTCGCTGCTCCGCCAGTGGAAGGCAAGGCGAATGCGGCCTTGCTGCGCTACCTGGCGGAACGGTTCCGGGTGTCGCTACGCGATGTCGAACTCCTTCAGGGAGAACAGTCCCGCCACAAGGTCGTGCGCATCATCGGATCGCCCATTCTTCCTCTTTCTTTGCTCGAATCTCTCCAGTAGGCGCACCTCGCTCCGCAAGCTTACAAACAACTCTAGGTTGCTAGCACAACCCATTCATTAGCAAGGCAATTTAATTGCCTGAGCAAATTGCGCTAACCCCTTGTCTCATAACGATAAAAAGCTGTTTTTTGCTTGACCGGGTGGTTTTTTTTCAATATAGTGGGCGAAAGTGGTGAAAAGTGGGTTTTTGTGGGATTTTAGGGGGTAGGCGAGATCGTGTTTCAGGGGGCCGTTCAACTCAATCTGGATAGCAAAGGGCGTTTGGCGATACCGGCCAAGCATCGTGACGCCTTATTGTCCGGCTGCGAGGGGCGGCTGGTGCTGACGGCCGATCACCAGGATGCTTGTCTGCTGCTCTATCCCGAGCAGGAATGGCGGCCCATCCGCGACCAATTGCAGAAACTCCCTTCCCTCAACCCGCAGGTGCGCAACTTGCAGCGCCGCCTGATCGGCTATGCCGAAGAGCTTCAGATGGATGCGGCGGGGCGCGTTCTGGTGTCGCCCGCCCTGCGTGGTTTTGCCAGGCTGGAGCGCCAGGTGATGCTGGTGGGGCAGGGGAATCGTTTCGAGATCTGGGATGAGGCGCGCTGGAACGCGTTGAACGAGACCATGATCGGCTTTGGCGCGGGCGACCTGCCGCCGGGGCTGGAGGGCTTCACGCTGTGACCGGCGGCGGCCACGCCACCGTATTGTTGCACGAGGCAGTCGAGGCGCTACAGATTAGACCGGCAGGCATCTATGTCGATGGCACGTTCGGGCGCGGCGGTCATAGCCGTCTGATCTTGGAGCGGCTTGGCTCGGCGGGGCGGTTGGTGGTGTTCGACAAGGATCCGCAGGCCATCGCCGTTGCACATCGGTTGGCTGATGCGCGGCTGCATGTCGTGCATGGCGGCTTTGTCGGGCTGGCCGATGCCTTGGATCGGCTGGGGATCGCTCGGGTGGATGGGATGCTGCTCGATCTCGGTGTTTCCTCCCCGCAACTGGATGACGCGGCGCGCGGGTTCAGTTTCCGGTTCGATGCGCCGCTCGACATGCGTATGGATACAAGTCGGGGGCAGACCGCCGCAGAGTGGTTGGTCTCGGTGGAAGAAAGTTTGCTCAAGGGGGTTATCCGCGACTATGGCGAAGAACGGTTTGCTGCACAGATTGCAAAATCGCTTGTTACGGCGCGCGCAAAGCAGCCGATCGAAACGACCCGCCAACTCTGCGAAATTGTCGCCCAGGCCGTGCGCACCCGCGAACCCGGCCAGAATCCGGCGACCCGCACCTTTCAGGCTATACGGATTTATCTCAACGGCGAACTCGACGAGCTTGCGCGGGTCTTGCCGCAATGTGTGGAACGGCTGAACGACGGGGGGCGGCTGGTGGTCATCAGTTTTCATTCGCTGGAAGATCGCATGGTGAAGCATTTCATGCGTGACATGGCACAGGGCGACAAGTTGCCGTCGCACCTGCCCATCCGCGCCAGCGAGATCCCGGCGGGCAAGCTGCGTCTGGTTGGCAAGGCCGTCAAGGCCGCGCCGCAGGAGGTCGCGGAGAATCCGCGCGCGCGCAGTGCGGTGATGCGCGTGGCTGAGCGTCAAGGAGTTGTTGCGTGACGCAGACGAATTTCTTGCTATTGCTCGTTCTGATTGCCTGCGCCCTGGGTGTGGTTACGTCCCAGCATCGGGCACGAAAACTGGTAGTCGCCATTCAGCAGGAAAAGGATCGCGCCCAGCAACTGGAGGTCGAATGGGGGCAGCTGCGCCTGGAACATAGTACTTGGTCCATGCCGGCCCGGGTCGAGAATATCGTGGCCAATCAGCTTCAAATGCAGCAGCCCCGAACGCCCCAGATTCAGTATATTCACCTGAATGCCGGAATGGCGGGAGGCGGGCTATGAGTCGTGCCGCCGCGCTAAAGAAGCCGCGCATCGAACCATTGAAACTGCCGCCCTGGCGCGCGAGGGTGTTGTTTGGCCTGATTCTGGCCGGGATGACCGGTTTGTTGGTGCGTTCGGCGTACTTGCAAGGATTTCAAGACGACTTCTTGCAGGACAAGGGCAACGCCCGCTACAGCCGCGAGATCGAAATCACGGCGCATCGCGGCATGATCACCGACCGCAACGGCGAGCCGCTGGCGGTCAGCACCCCGGTGGAATCCATCTGGGCCAGCCCATCCGACGCCGACCTGACGTCGCAGCAGCTTGATAAGCTGGCCAAGGCGCTGAGTCTGAGGCGTGACGAACTGGCGGCCAAGTTCGCCGACAAGGATAAGGATTTTATCTATCTGAAGCGCCAGCTCCCACCGGAAGAGGCCGAAAAGGTCGTCAAGCTGGACGTGCCCAGCGTGGCGCTGCACCGTGAATATCGCCGCTTTTATCCCGGCGCGGAAGAGACGGCGCATCTGCTGGGATTCACCAATCTGGACGACAACGGCCAGGAAGGTCTGGAGCTGATGCTGCAGGCAGAATTGGCGGGGCTGGCGGGCAGCGAACGCATCATCAAGGATGCGCGCGGCCATGTGGTCGAGGATGTGGCCAGCGTGCGTGCGCCCAGGCCGGGCAAGGATGTCGCGCTGGCCATAGACAGCAAGCTGCAATATCTGGCGCACAGTGAGATCAAGGCGGCGGTGGAGCGCCATCATGCCAAAGCGGGTTCCATCGTGGTGCTGGATGCCAAGAACGGTGAGGTGTTGGCGCTGGCCAATTGGCCAACCTACAACCCGAACAACCGCGCTCGCCCCGCGCCGCAGGTGATGCGCAACCATGCCGTCACCGATTTGTTCGAGCCGGGCTCGACCATGAAGCCGTTCACGGCTGCCGCCGCCCTGGAAGCGGGCAAGGTGAAGCCGGACACCGTCATCAACACCGAGCATGGCGCTTACGTGGTGGGTGGCCACAAGATTCGTGACACGCATGCCGAGGCCGCCATGACCGTGGCGCAAATCATCCAGAAATCGAGCAACGTCGGGGCAACCAAGATGGCGCTGTCGCTATCGCCGGAAACATTCTGGCGCAACCTGAGTGACGTCGGTTTCGGCAGCCAGACTGGCAGTAGTTTCCCGGGCGAAGCCTATGGCCGTCTGCGCGATTTCAAGCGCTGGGTGCCGATCGACCAGGCCACCATGTCCTATGGCAACGGCATCTCGGTGACTCTGCTGCAACTGGCGCGCGCCTATACCGTGTTTGCCAACGACGGCGAACTATTGCCGATCACTTTTCTGCGTCGCGACGTGCCGGTGGTGGGCAAGAAGGCGTTCTCCGAACGTACGGCCCGCCAGGTGCGCGACATGCTGGAGCTGGTGGTGCAGCCGGGCGGCACCGCCCCGCTGGCGCAAGTGATGGGCTACCGCGTGGGCGGCAAGACCGGCACGGCGCACAAGCTGGAGGGCGGCCACTATGTGAACAAGTACATCGCCTCTTTCGTCGGTCTGGCCCCGGCCTCCAATCCGCGCCTGATCGTGGCGGTGATGGTGGACGAACCCGCCGGGGCGACCTATTACGGCGGCCAGGTGTCCGCGCCGGTGTTCAGCAACGTGATGGGCAGCGCGCTGCGCATGCTCAACGTGCCGAACGACGCGCCGCTTAACAACATCCTGATGCCGCCCGCCGACATCATCAAGGAGGAAGTATGAGCTTCCTCGTCGAGCAACTGGCCAAACTGGGCGTGAGCCCGCGCCGCCTGTGCAACGATAGCCGCGCGGTGCAGCCGGGCGACACCTTCCTCGCCTATCCCGGCGAGCATGGCGACGGTCGCCGCCACATCGCCCAGGCTATCGCCAACGGCGCCAATGCGGTGGTCTGGGAAGCGCAGGGTTTTGCCTGGGGTCAGAATTGGCAACTTCCCAATCTTGGGGTGGTTGGCTTGCGCAACGAAGCCGGTCTGCTGGCCGACGCCGTCTATGGACACCCCTCCGCCAAGTTGTGGATGGTCGGTGTCACCGGCACCAACGGCAAGACCTCGTGCAGCCACTGGCTGGCGCACTGTTTCAACCGCCTGGGTCGCAAGTGTGCGCTGATCGGCACCCTGGGCAACGGCTTCCCCGGCGAACTCGCCCCCACCCAGAACACCACGCCGGAAGCGCTCGCGGTGCACGGTCTGCTGGCCGATTTCCTGCACCACGGCGCACAGACGGTGGCGATGGAGGTGTCCTCGCACGCGCTGCAACAAGGGCGCGTCAACGGGGTGAACTTCGACGTGGCGCTGCTCACCAATCTGAGCCGCGACCATCTGGATTACCACGGTGACATGGCGCATTACGCTGCCGCCAAGCGCCGCCTGTTTCATTGGGAGCACCTGAGGCACGCCGTGCTCAATCTGGACGATCCGTTCGGTGGCGAACTGGTGCGCCAGTTGCTCGACGCCGACGTGGAAGTGATCGGCTACGGCCTGAGTGACGAAGCGCTGAAACTGGCCGAGCGACACGGCTTGCGCACGGTGTTCGGTCATTCGCTGGCGATGGATGCGCAAGGGCTGACCCTGCAAGTGCATTCGAGTTGGGGGGCGGTCAGCCTGCGCAGCCCGCTGGTCGGTCGCTTCAATGCCGCCAACCTGCTGGGGGTGCTGGCCGTGCTGCTGGTCAGTGGCGTGGCGCTGGACGAGGCCTGCACCGCACTGGAGCAGATGCGCTCCGTCTCCGGCCGGATGCAGAAACTGGGCGGCAACGGCCTGCCGACCGTGGTGGTGGATTACGCCCACACCCCTGACGCGCTGGAAAAAGTGTTGCTCGCGTTGCGAGAAATTAGCGCCGCACAACACGGCGAATTGAGTTGCGTGTTCGGCTGCGGCGGCGACCGTGATCGTGGCAAGCGCCCGATGATGGGGCGCGTGGCAGGCCGTTTCTCCGACTGGTGTGTCGTCACCAGCGACAACCCGCGCAGCGAAGCGCCGGAAGCGATCATCGCCGAGATTGTGGCGGGCATGGATGCCGGCAGGCAACAGGTTATTCAGGATCGCGCCGAGGCGATCATCGCCGCCATCCGCCGCGCCCGTGCCCATGACACCGTGCTGGTGGCGGGCAAGGGGCACGAGGATTACCAGGAAATCAAAGGGGTGCGTCACTCCTTCAGCGACCTGATCGTCGCCGAGCACGCCCTGCAACTGTGGGAGGCGCAAGCATGATGCGTCTGTCCGAACTCATTCCGGTGCTGGATGCCCGCCTGGTCGGTGAAGATGTGGCGTTCGCTGCCGTCTCCAGCGACAGCCGCAAGATTGCGGCGGGCGATCTGTTCGTCGCCTTGCGCGGAGACAACTTCGACGGGGCAGCCTTCATTGCCAAAGCTGCGCAGCAGGGTGCGGTGGCCGCGCTGGTTAACGCTGACAGCGAAATCACCGACGCGCCCATTCCCATACTGTACGTCGCCGACACCCGGCTGGCGCTAGGTCGCCTAGCCGCCCACTGGCGCAGCAAGTTCGCCATTCCGCTGATCGCCGTCACCGGCAGCAACGGCAAGACCACGGTGAAGGAAATGCTGGCCAGCATTCTGAGTAGCGCGGGCGGCGCAGGCAGCGTGCTCGCCACTCAGGGTAACCTCAACAACGACATCGGCATGCCGCTCACCCTGCTGCGCCTGCGCCCGGAGCATCGCTATGCCGTGATCGAGATGGGCATGAACCATCTCGGCGAGATCGACTACCTCACCCGGCTGGCGCGCCCCACCGTGGCGCTGGTCAACAACGCCTCCGGCGCGCACCTGGCCGGGCTGGGCAGCGTGGAGGCCGTGGCGCGAGCGAAGGGCGAAATCTTCGCCGGGCTGGGCGAAGACGGCGTGGCCGTCATCAACGCGGACGACGCCTATGCCGCGCTGTGGCGCAAACTGGCTGCACCGCATCGCATCATGGACTTCTCGCTGGACGGCGAGGCTACGGTCAGTTCCTGCTGGGATGTCACCGAATTCGGCACCAAGGTAGAACTGATCGTCCCGGGGGCAGAAATCACGGTGCGGTTGCAGGTGCCCGGTGCCCACAACGTGCGCAATGCGCTGGCCGCGACGGCAGCGGCGCTGGCCGCAGGTGCGACGCTGGCACAGGTCAAAGCCGGGCTGGAAGCCTTCGGCGGCGTGAGCGGGCGCTTGCAACGCAAGACCAGCGCTCGGGGTGTGACAGTCATCGACGATACCTACAACGCCAATCCCGCCTCGATGCGCGCCGCTCTGCAGGTGCTGGCGCAACAGAAGGGGCAGCGCCTCTTCGTGATGGGCGACATGGGCGAGTTGGGTGACGACGCGGCGCGCTTCCATGCTGAGATCGGCGCGGCGGCAGCCCAAGCTGGCATCCAGCGGCTGTATGCGTTGGGGCCGCTGTCGGCGCAGGCGGCGCAGGCGTTCGGCCCGGGCGGACAGCATTTCGCCTGCATCGAAGACTTGTATGAGGCCCTGGACAGGGTGTTGGCGTCTGGCGTGACGGTGCTGGTGAAAGGATCGAGGTTCATGAAGATGGAACGGGTGGTGGCCCATTGCCTGAGTGGGGAGGCGACATGCTGCTCGCACTAGCCCAATGGCTGTCGCAGGACATACGCGGCTTCAGCGTGTTCAACTACATCACGCTGCGCACGGTGCTGGCGGCGATGACCGCACTGTTCATCTCCTTCATTGTCGGCCCGGCGATGATCCGCAAGCTGACCGCGATGAAGATCGGCCAGTCGGTGCGTACCGACGGCCCGCAGACGCACCTAGTCAAGGCTGGGACGCCGACCATGGGCGGCGCGCTGATCCTCACCGCCGTGGCCATCACCACCCTGCTGTGGGGCGACCTGCGCAACGGCTACGTCTGGCTGGTGCTGGGGGTGACGCTGGGCGTGGGCGTGATCGGCTGGGTGGACGACTACCGCAAGGTGGTGCACCGCAATTCCGACGGTCTCTCGGCCCGCGCCAAGATGTTCTGGCAGTCGCTGATCGCGCTGGCCGCAGGCGTTTACCTGTGGAAAACCGCCAGCTTGCCCGCCCACACCGAACTGATCGTGCCCTTCGTGAAACAGTGGGTGTTCCCGCTGACCGCATTCGGCTTTCTGGTGGTGGCGTATCTGGCCATTGTCGGTTTCAGCAACGCGGTGAACCTGACCGACGGCCTGGACGGCTTGGCCATCATGCCCACCGTGCTGGTGAGCGGCGCGCTGGCGGTGTTCTCCTACGTCGCCGGTCATGCCGTATTCGCCAAATATCTGGGCGTGCCCTACATCCCCGGTGCGAGTGAACTGGCGGTGTTCTGCGGCGCGATCTGCGGCGCGGGGCTGGCTTTCCTGTGGTTCAACGCCTACCCGGCGGAAGTGTTCATGGGCGACGTCGGCGCACTGGCGCTGGGCGCGGCGCTGGGCGCGGTGGCGCTGATCGTGCGCCAGGAGCTGGTGCTGGTCATCATGGGCGGCGTGTTCGTGATGGAGACGCTGTCGGTGGCCGCGCAGGTGAGTTACTTCAAGTACACCAAGTGGAAGACTGGCACCGGCCAGCGCATCTTCCTGATGGCCCCGCTGCATCACCACTATGAGCAGAAGGGCTGGAAGGAGACCCAGGTGGTGGTGCGTTTCTGGATCATCACCATGCTGCTGGTGTTGTTGGGTTTGGCGAGTTTGAAGTTGAGATAGTTGGAGCTGGGAGACGTAAGACGTGAGACGTAAATTGAGACCGCGCAGCGGACAAAACCAACTTACGTCTTACGACTAACAACTTACGACTGAATCACGGGAGGTATTCATGGATTGGGCGAACAAGAGCGTGTTGACGCTGGGTCTAGGAGAGACCGGGCTGTCGCTCGTGCGCTGGTTGAGCGCACAGGGGGCGACCCTGCGCGTGGCCGACAGCCGCAACGCTCCGCCCGGCCTGGACACCCTGCGCGCCGAGTTCCCCACTCTGGACATCCGTTGCGGCGTGTTCCGCGCCGAATTGCTGGAGGGAATGGACCTGGTCGCCATCAGCCCCGGTGTACCGGTGGCCGAGCCAGTGGTGCAGCGCGCCCTGGCCGACAAGCTGCCGGTGGTGGGCGACATCGAACTGCTGGCGCAGCAGATCGACGCCGAAGACCCGCTGCATCCCAAGGTGATCGCCATTACCGGGGCCAACGGCAAGACCACCGTCACCAGCATGGTCGGCGCAATGTGCAAGGCGGTTGGCCTGGACGTGGAAGTGGCGGGCAACATCTCCCCGGCGGTGCTGGACGTGCTGCTGGCGCGCGGCGGCAGACACCCGCAGCTCTGGGTATTGGAACTGTCCAGCTTCCAGCTGGAAACCACGTCCAGCCTGGACGCCGATGCGGCCACGGTGCTCAATATCAGCGAGGATCACCTCGACCGCTATGCCGACATGGATGAATACATCGCCGCCAAAGCGCGCATCTTCCGCAGCAAGGGCCAGCGCGGCATCCAGGTGCTGAATCGGGACGATGCTGACAGCTTGGGCATGGCGCTACGCGACCGGATGAAGTCCACCTTTGGCCTCAATCCGCCACCAACTGCCGAGGACTGGGGCATCGAACAGGATGGCGCCGACATCTGGCTGGTACAGGGCGGACAGCGTCTGATGAAGGCCTCGGAACTGCAAGTGCGTGGCTTGCACAACATTGCCAATGCGCTGGCCGCGTTGGCATTGTGCCGTGCTGTTGGTCTGCCCATGCGCCCGTTGCTGGATGCCCTGCGCAACTTCAAGGGCTTGCCGCACCGGGTGGAGCTGGTGGCCGAGATCGGCGGAGTGAGCTACTACGACGACTCCAAAGGCACCAACGTCGGTGCGACTGTGGCCGCACTGCAGGGGCTGGGGCAGAAGGCGGTGCTGATCGCCGGAGGCGACGGCAAGGGACAGGACTTTTCGCCGCTCAACCAGGCGGTGGAGCATCACGCCCGCGCCGTGGTGTTGATCGGTCGCGATGCGCCGTTGATTGAAACCGCGCTGCAAGGCGTGGAAGTTTCGCTGCTGCGCGCCGACAGCCTGGAAGACGCCGTGCGCCAGGCTGCCAAGCTGGCCGAGCCGGGCGATGCCGTGCTGTTGTCGCCCGCCTGCGCCAGCTTCGACATGTTCCGCAACTACCAGCACCGCGCCGAAGTGTTCGTCGCCGCCGTGCGCAACTTGCCGCAGGGGGACGCATGACTGTTGCGACCCTCCGCAACCAGTTGACGCCGCTCACCGAGTACGACGGCATTCTGAGCTGGATCGTGCTGGCGCTGCTGTCCATCGGGTTGGTGATGGTCTATTCGTCGTCCATCGCCACCGCCGAAGCGGGCAAGCACACCCATTACCAGATGACCTTCTATCTGATGCGCCAGGCCATGTTCATCGCCGTGGGAATCGTTATCGGACTGATCGCATTCCAGATGCCGATACGCGGTTGGCAAAAACTTTCTCCCTGGCTGTTCCTGCTGGGTTGCGGGCTGCTGGCGCTGGTGTTGGTTCCCGGCATCGGCAAGGTGGTGTACGGCAGTCGCCGCTGGTTGTCGTTGTTCGTTTTCAACCTGCAGCCGTCGGAGCTGATGAAGCTGTTCGTGGTGCTCTATGCCGCCGATTACACCGTGCGCAAGAGCGATCTGAAAGACCATCTGTACAAGGCGTTCTGGCCGATGACCATCGTGATGGCGGTGGTGGGCGCGCTGCTGCTGCTGGAGCCGGACATGGGCGCTTTCGTGGTCATCTTCGCGATTGCCTTCTGCATCCTGTGGCTGGGCGGGTTCAACGCCAAGGTGTACGCGGCGTTGATGATCGTGTTGCCGCTGCTGTTCGCCGCGCTGATCCTGACTTCGGAGTACCGCATGAAACGCGTCACCGGCTTCATGGATCCCTGGGCCGATCCCTATGGCAAGGGCTACCAGCTCTCCCATGCCCTGATCGCCTTCGGTCGTGGCGAGTGGTTCGGCGTCGGGCTGGGCGGCAGCGTGGAGAAACTGTTCTATCTGCCCGAGGCGCACACCGACTTCCTGATGGCGGTGATCGGCGAGGAACTGGGCTTCGTCGGCGTGCTGACCGTACTGGTGCTGTTTGCGTGGTTCATCGCCCGCGCCTACATGATCGGTCGTCAGGCCGCCTTCGTCGATCGCCCCTTTGCCGCGCTGGTGGCGCAGGGCATCGCGGTCTGGATTGGCGTGCAGACCATGATCAACGTCGGCGTGAACATGGGCGTGCTGCCTACCAAAGGTCTGACCTTGCCCTTCCTCAGCTTCGGCGGCAGCGGCATCGTGGTGAACTGCGTCGCAGTGGCGATCCTGTTACGCATCGACTACGAGAATCGCAGGCTACTCAGGGGGTTGCCAGCATGAGCGCGCGCAACATCCTCATCATGGCAGGTGGCACCGGCGGCCACATCTACCCCGGACTGGCGGTGGCCGATGTGCTGCGCGGCCAGGGCTGGAACGTGACCTGGCTGGGCGCGCCGGGCAGCATGGAAGCGGAACTGGTACCCAAGCACGGCTACCCGGTGGCCTGGGTGAATTTCGGCGGCCTGCGCGGCAAGGGGCTGGTGCGCAAACTGATGCTGCCCATCAACCTGCTGCGCGCGTTGGGTCAGAGCGCCGCCGCCATCTTTCGCCACCGCCCCGACGTGGTGCTGGGGCTGGGCGGTTACATCACCTTCCCCGGTGGGCTGATGGCTTGGCTGCTGCGCCGCCCGCTGGTGATCCATGAACAGAATTCGGTGGCCGGACTCAGCAATAAGTCGCTGGGCAGGCTGGCCGATCGCGTCCTGTCTGGCTTCCCCTCGGTGTTGCCGAAGGCGGAGTGGGTGGGCAACCCGGTGCGCGGGAGAATCGCTGCACTCCCTGTTCCTGCCGAACGTTTTACCCATCGCAGCGGGCGACTGAAGGTGCTGGTGGTGGGTGGCAGTCTGGGTGCGAAGGCGCTGAACGAATGCCTGCCGCAGGCGCTGGCGCTGCTGCCGGAAAGCGATCGCCCGCAAGTGACGCATCAAACCGGCAAACAGCATTTCGAAGCGGTGCAGGCACTGTATGCCCAAGCGGGCGTGAGCGCCGAAGTCTGCGCCTTTCTGAATGATATGGATGCGCGCTATGCCGCAGCCGACCTGGTGATCTGCCGCTCCGGCGCGCTGACCGTGGCCGAACTGGCGGCGGCGGGCGTGGCCAGCGTGCTGGTGCCGTTCCCGTTCGCGGTGGACGACCACCAGACCGGCAACGCGCGCTTCCTGGCTGACCACGGCGCAGCCATTTTGCTGCCGCAGTCGGAACTGACGCCGGAAGGATTGGCGAAGCTGTTACTGGAAATGACGCGCGAACGCGCGCTGGCGATGGCCGAAGCGGCGCGCAAGCTGGCCAAGCCGGATGCAGCACAACAAGTTGCGCAGATTTGCGCAGAAGTGGCGGAAGCATGAAGCACAAAGTCAAAGCGCTGCATTTCGTCGGCATCGGCGGCTCCGGCATGAACGGCATCGCCGAGGTGCTGCTCAACCTGGGCTTCCAGGTGAGCGGTTCCGACCTGGCCGACAACGCCGCCACGCAGCGGCTGGCAGCGCTGGGGGCGACCATCCATCGTGGCCATGCGGCGGAAAATCTCGGCAACGCCGACGCGGTGGTGACCTCCACCGCCGTCCAGGCCGACAATCCGGAAGTGCTTGCCGCGCGCGCGCGCAAGATTCCGGTGGTGCCGCGCGCCATGATGCTGGCCGAACTGATGCGGCTGCGTCAGGGCATCGCCATCGCCGGGACGCACGGCAAGACCACCACCACCAGCCTCGCTGCCAGCGTGCTGGCACAGGGCGGCTTCGACCCGACCTACGTCATCGGCGGGAGGCTGAACAGCAGCGGCACCAATGCCAAGCTGGGCACGGGCGAATTCCTGGTCGCCGAGGCGGACGAGTCGGATGCGTCCTTCCTCTATCTGTCGCCCATTCTGGCCGTGGTCACCAACATCGACGCCGACCACATGGAAACCTACGGTCACGACTTCAACCGCTTGAAGCAGACCTTCGTCGACTTCCTGGAGCGCCTGCCGTTCTATGGCCGCGCCATGCTGTGCGTGGACGACCCCAACGTGCGCGAAATCATGGGCCGCATCAGCAAGCCCTACACCACTTATGGCTTCAGCGAGGACGCACAGATTCGCGCTGTCAACGTGCGCCACGAAGGCGGCCGGATGCGCTTCACCGCGCTGTGCCGCCACAACAGCGTGCCCATCGATCTGGAAGTGACGCTGAATCTGGCGGGCAACCACAACGTGCTCAACGCGCTGGCCGTGATCGCCATCGCACTGGAAGTCGGCGTGGACGAGCAAGCCATCGTCGCTGGGCTCGCCGAGTTTCAGGGCGTGGGGCGGCGGTTCCAGCGCTATGGTGAGATTCCCCTTGAAGGTGGCAGTTTCACTTTACTGGACGACTACGGCCATCACCCGGTGGAAATGGCGGCCACGCTGGCGGCAGCGCGCGGCGCGTTTCCCGGGCGGCGCTTGGTGCTGGCTTTCCAGCCGCACCGCTACACCCGCACCCGCGACCTGTTCGAGGATTTCGTCAAGGTGCTGGGCACAGTGGATGCGCTGCTGCTGGCCGAGGTCTATGCCGCCGGTGAAGCCCCCATCGTGGCGGCGGACGGGCGGGCGCTGATGCGCTCGCTGCGCGTGGCGGGCAAGGAGGCAGTGTTCGTCGAACAGATCGCCGACATGCCGCAGGCCATTCTCAATCTGGCGCAACCGGGCGACGTGGTGCTGACCATGGGCGCAGGCTCCATCGGCGGTGTGGCGGCGCAAGTCAGGAAGTTGGCAGGAGTGGGGGAATGAACATGAGCGAACCCGCCAACTTCCTGCGCGGCGAACTCAGCTACGACGTGGACATGAGCCGCCACGTGAGCTGGCGCGCAGGTGGCCGGGTGGAGCGGATGTATCAGGCCGCCGATCTGGCTGACCTGGCGCTGTTCCTGCGCACGCTGCCGCAGTCCGAGCCGCTGCTGACGGTGGGACTGGGCAGCAATCTGCTGGTGCGCGACGGCGGTCTGCGCGGCACGCTGCTACTAACTCACGGTGCGCTGACCGAATTGCGACAGGAAACCGATGGAAAGATTTACGCCCAAGGCGGCATGGCCGGGGCCAAGCTGGCGCGCTTTGCTGCGACGCACGACTTGATCGGCGCGGAATTCTGCGCGGGCATCCCCGGCACCGTGGGCGGAATGCTGGCGATGAACGCGGGCTGCTACGGTAGCGAGATCTGGGACAAGGTGGCGCGCGTGCAGGTGCTCACCCGCACCGGGGATCTGGTCGAGCGCACGCCGCAGGACTACGTGATCGGCTATCGCAGCGTGCAGCGTCGCGGTGTTGACGGAGAGCCCTTCCCGCTGCCGACCGACGAACTGTTCGTCGGCGCGTGGCTGAAGTTTGAAGCGGGCGATGGCGCAGCGTCGCGGCAGGCGATCAAGGCGTTGCTGGAAAAGCGCGTCACCAGCCAGCCCATCGGCACGCCCAACGCCGGGTCGGTGTTCCGCAACCCGGAAGGCGACCACGCCGCGCGGCTGATCCAGTCCTGTGGGCTGAAGGGCCGCCGCTTGGGCGGGGCGCAAGTGTCGGAGAAGCACGCCAATTTCATCGTCAACACCGGCGGGGCGTCGGCGGCAGACATCGAGGGTTTGATCGAGTTGGTGCAGGCGGAAGTGGCGGCGCAAACCGGTATCCATTTGCATCCGGAAGTACGCATCATTGGAGAAAAGCAGTGAAGAACTTGGGCAAGGTCGCAGTGTTGTTTGGAGGTCGTTCGGCAGAGCGCGAAGTGTCGCTGAAGAGCGGCGCGGCAGTGCTGGCGGCGTTGCAGCGTAGCGGAGTGGACGCCCACGCCTTTGATCCGGCGGTGCAATCGCTGGAAGCGCTACGCGACGATGGCTTCGATCGCGTGTTCATCGCCCTGCACGGTCGCGGCGGCGAGGACGGCACGGTGCAGGGCGCGCTGGAACTGCTGGGCATTCCCTACACCGGCAGCGGCGTAATGGCCTCCGCGCTGGCAATGGACAAATGGCGCAGCAAGATGATCTGGCAGGCGGGCGGTCTGCCGGTGCCGCAATACGAGATGCTCAGTGCCAACAGCGACTGGGCGGGCGTGGCGGAACGGCTCGGGCTGCCGCTGTTCGTGAAGCCCGCCAACGAGGGTTCCAGCGTGGGCATCAGCAAGGTGAAGACGGTTGATGATCTGCCTGCGGCCTACCACGAAGCTGCGAAGCACGACGCGCTGGTGATCGCCGAACGCGCGGTGCTGGGCGGCGAGTTCACCGCCGGAATTCTGGGCGACGTGGCGTTGCCGGTGATCCGCATCGTGCCCGCCAACGAATTTTACGACTACGAGGCCAAGTATCTGCGCGACGACACCCGCTACCTGTGCCCGTGCGGCCTGAGCGCGGAGCAGGAAGCCGAGATGCAGCGGCTGGCCTTGCAAGGCTTCAGGCTGCTGGGCGGACGCGGCTGGGGCCGCATCGATTTCCTGATGGACGAAGCCGGCCAGCCCTATCTGCTGGAGGCGAACACTTCGCCCGGCATGACCGATCACAGTCTGGTGCCGATGGCGGCGCGGCAATCGGGATTGAGCTTCGAGCAACTGGTGTTGCAGGTGCTGGAGGGCGCGCATGTGGGATGACGCCAAAGCGCTGCGCAATCTGGCGAACGGCCTGTTTGCGCTGTGCTTCCTGCTGTTGTTGGTTGGCGCGCTGCATTACTTGGCGCATTTGCCGGTGTTCGTATTCCGATCAGCGCGACTGGCGGAAGCGCCGCAGCGGGTGTCGGCAATGCAGGTGGAATATGTGGTGCGCAATGAACTGAGAGGCAACTTCTTTACCGCCGATCTGGGGCATCTGCGCGAATCGCTGGAGAAATTGCCCTGGGTGCGGAATGCGAGCCTGCGTCGAACTTTTCCGTGGCAACTGGAGATCACGCTGGAAGAACATCAGGCCGTGGCGCACTGGAACCAGAATGAACTGGTGAATCGGCAGGGCGAGGTGTTCGCGGCGGAGTGTGATGACGACGACATGCCGAACTACTTTGGCCAACCGGGGACGGCGCCGGAAGTGATGCGCAAATACGCCGAATTTGGCGAACAGCTGGAACCACTCCAGCAGGACATCGTGCAGATCAGTCTGTCACCGCGCCATGACTGGCGCTTGAAGATGGCGGGGGGGCTGGTTCTGGAGCTGGGGCGGGAGCAGGTGGAACAGCGGCTGGCGCGTTTCGTGTCGGTGTACCACTACAGTCTGGGGGCGCTGCCTCGCCCGACCAGCTATGTGGATTTGCGTTACAGCAACGGTTTTGCGGCCTATGTGCCGGGTGGAACGGGGAAGTCGGCGGGGCAGACCGCTGCGGGCAAGGTTTAGGTTGGAGGGAAAAGAATGAGCAAGAACAGGGAGCATAAGGATCTGATCGTTGCGCTGGACATCGGCACGTCCAAGATCGTGTGCATCGTCGGCGAGGTCAAGGAAGACGGCCAGCTCGGTGTGATCGGCGTCGGCATCCAGGAATCGTCCGGAATGAAGAAGGGCATGGTGGTGAACATCGACGCCAGCGTGAACGCCATCCAGCGTGCGCTACGCGATGCCGAGTTGATGGCGGACTGCAAGATCAGTCAGGTCTACACCGGCATTGCGGGCAGCCACATCAAGAGCATGAACACCAGCGGCATGGTGAAGATCAAGGACAAGGAAGTCACCCAGAGCGACATCGACCGGGTAATGGAGACGGCCAGTTCGGTCAGTCTGCCCAGCGACCAGCAGATGCTGCACATCCTGGAGAAGGAATTCAGCATCGACGGCCAGGAAGGTATCAAGAAACCGTTGGGTATGAGCGGCATGAAGCTGGAAGTGGAGGTGCACATCGTCACCGGCGCGGTGGCGGCGGTGCAGAACATCATCAAGTGCATCCACCGTTGCGGGTTGGAGATGACCGAAATGATATTGCAGCCGCTGGCCTCCAGCCGCGCCGTGCTGGAAGAAGACGAGAAGGAGTTGGGCGTGTGCCTGGTGGATATCGGCGGCGGCACCACTGACATCGCCATCTTTACCGGCGGGGCGATCCGCCACTCGGCGGTGATCCCGATTGCGGGCGACCAGATCACCAACGACATCGCCATGGCGATGCGCACGCCGACCAAGGATGCCGAGGACATCAAGATCAAGTACGGCTGTGCATTGCGTCAGCTGGCCGACGATGCGCCGATCGAAGTGCCCGGCGTGGGTGACCGCGGTCCGCGCATGCTGTCGCGCCAGACGTTGGCCGAAGTGATCGAGCCGCGCGTCGAGGAGTTGTATTCCCTGGTGCAGGCCGAATTGCGCCGTAGCGGTTACGAGGACTTGCTGTCGTCCGGTATCGTCATCACCGGCGGTAGCGCCGCGATGCAGGGCATGGTCGAGCTGGGCGAAGAAATCTTCCACATGCCGGTGCGCCTGGGCCTGCCGCGCCATGTGGTTGGACTGTCGGACGTGGTGCGCACGCCGCGCTACGCCACCGGCGTCGGGCTGTTGTTGCACGGGCTGGACAACCACCAGCAGCACAGTGAGCAAAAGATGCAGACAAGTTCGGTTGGCGACGTGCTGGGCCGGATGCGGGCATGGTTTCAGGGCAACTTTTGAACGAGTTGGTTAATTTAGGGTGTAGTCATTTCTTTAAGGGAGAAAACAAATGGCAATGTTTGAATTAGTGGATGCACAACCTCACGGCGCGGTGATCAAGGTTGTAGGTGTGGGCGGTTGCGGCGGCAATGCGGTCGATCACATGATCGATCAGGGGGTGAAGGGCGTCGATTTCATCTCCATCAATACCGATGCCCAGGCGCTCAAGCGCAGCAAGTCGCCGGTGCAGTTGCAGATCGGCGGCAACCTGACCAAGGGGTTGGGTGCGGGCGCCAAGCCGGAGATCGGCCAGGCAGCGGCGGAGGAAGACCGCGAGCGCATCGCTGACCTGATTCGTGGCGCCAACATGGTGTTCATCACCGCCGGCATGGGCGGCGGCACCGGCACCGGGGCGGCTCCCATCGTCGCCAAAGTGGCCAAGGAACTCGGCATTCTGACCGTGGCGGTGGTGACCAAGCCGTTCATGTTTGAAGGCCGCCGCATGGCGCTGGCGCAAAACGGTATCGAGGAGCTGGCGGCTCACGTGGACTCGCTGATCATCGTGCCGAATGCCAAGCTGATGGAGGTGCTGGGCGGCAAAACCACTCTGCCGGAAGCGTTCCGCGCCGCCAACGGCGTGCTGCAAGGCGCGGTGGCCGGGATCGCCGAAGTCATCAACGTGCCCGGCATGGTGAACGTGGATTTCGCCGACGTGTCCACCCTGATGTCCGAGAACGGCATGGCCATGATGGGCGCGGCGTCCGCTTCCGGCGAAGACCGTGCGCGCGTCGCCGCCGAGAAGGCGATTGCCAGCCCGTTGCTGGAAGACGTGGATCTGTCCGGTGCCCGTGGCGTGCTGGTTAACATCACCTCCAGCAGCAGCCTGACGCTGGAAGAGCTGCATGAAGTGATGAACTGCTTCCAGTTCGCCGCCCAGGAAGCTACCGTGATCGTGGGCTCTGTGTTCGACGAGGACATGGGCGACGAGTTGCGCGTGACCATCGTGGCCACCGGCCTGGGCAAGGTCGGCGCACGCCGTCAGCCGAAGCCGGTTCTGGTAGCCCCATCCTACGAAGGACAGCGTACTGGCACCGACGACATGCCGGTGGCGAACTACGGTGAATTGGAGCGTCCGACCGTGATGCGCAGCGGTCGCAGCGCCGCCGTGGCGACGGTGGAGCAATTGCGCCAGTCCGGCATGGACATGCTGGACATCCCGTCCTTCCTGCGCAAACAGGCCGACTGAGGTGGTGTTTTGGGGTGCGCGAGTCGGCTGTGATAGACTGTCCAACAGCAAGATTGGAACGGTGAAAGCATGATCAGACAGCGCACTCTCAAGAGTACGGTCGAAGCGACGGGCGTGGGCCTGCATACGGGTGAGAAGGTGTTTCTCACCCTGCGCCCCGCCCCCGTCAATCACGGCATCATGTTCCGTCGGGTGGATCTCGATCCACCGGTGTCTATCCGCGCCGAGGCGCATGCCGTCCACGACACGCGGCTTTCGACCTGCATGGAAAAGGACGGCGCTCGTGTCGCTACTGTCGAACACCTGATGTCGGCCTTTGCCGGGCTGGGTGTGGACAACGCCATCGTCGAGCTGAGCAGCGCCGAAGTTCCGATCATGGATGGTAGCGCGGGCACGTTTATCTTCTTGCTGCAATCCGCTGGCCTGATCGAGCAGGCTGCGGCCAGGAAATTTATCCGCATCAAAAAACCGGTCGAGGTCAAAGACGGGGATAAGTGGGTGCGTTTCGAACCCTACGCGGGCTGCCAGTTCACCTTCACCATCGCTTTTTCACACCCGGTGTTTACTTCGACCAAGCAGCATGTCACGGTGGATCTCGGAAAACAGTCCTATATCAAGGAAGTCAGCCGCTCGCGCACCTTCGGTTTCATGCAGGAGGTGGAATACCTGCGTTCACAGGGGCTGGCGTTGGGGGGCAACCTCGACAACGCTATCGTGATGGACGACTATCGCGTCATTAATCCCGACGGCCTGCGCTCGGACGACGAGTTCGTCAAGCATAAGGTGCTGGATGCCATCGGCGATCTCTATCTGCTGGGTCATCCGCTGATCGGGGCTTTCTCTGGCTACAAGTCCGGCCATGCGCTCAACAATGCTCTGGTGCGCGCCCTGCTGGCGGATGAATCGGCCTGGGAATATGTCACCTTCGACAAGGAAGAAGAGGCGCCAGATTACTTGCGCCTGCAACTTCAGGTGGCCTGAGCATGCTGCTCCTGCGCCTATTCCTGATCCTTTCGGCGCTACTCATTGCCCTGTCCGGAGGGATGTACCTGTTCACCCGAAAGCAGACTTATTTGCGGCTGGCCTGGCAACTGGTGCGTCTGGTCGGCGTGGTGGTGCTGGTGTTCGGCATCATGTATGTGTTGGAGCGCTTCGTCCTGATTGGCTGGCACATCTTGGTTTAGCGGCCTGTTAGTTAGGCTTTTTCCAGTAACCTTTCCAGCGCGCGACGTAAGGGAGAGTCGGGAAGATTCTCGGCGAAATCTTGTATTTCGCGGCGGCTCTTGATGCCCAGCCGATTCGTGGTGCGGCGAGGCGGCGTGGTCTGGGAGCCGGGAGCGACCCGTACGCGCAACTCCTGGGCCGGGCAACCGACAGCCTGCATTGCGTGTAGCAACTCCGGGGCGAATTGCCGCAGCTTGGCGGCGACCGCGCCGCTCTCGGCCATGATAGTCAGCCAGCCGTTGTCCAGGCTGCCAACCCGGCTGCTACGCACCAGAGAGGGGGGGGCCACACGCTCGTATTCGAGCTGCCAGCCGCGCAGCCGTTGCGCCTGATCCAGCACGCAGTTGAGTTGCGGGTTGGCGCGAAAAAAAACATTCAGCGGCTTGGACATGGCGGCATGGGACGTGAGTCGGAACGGGCGGTATGGTAATATGCCGCGCCGAATGTGGGGGTTGAAAATGCAACGCCCAGCACCTACTTACAGGGGCGGACGCAAGAACCCCTCATAAATTTTTATCGCAGGCCTCCCGAAAGCAGCCAAATGATTTCCAAGTTACTGAAAAGCGTGTTCGGCAGTCGCAACGACCGCCTTCTGAAGCAATATCGCAAGACCGTGCAGGCCATCAATGCGCTGGAAGCGCAGATGGAAGCGCTGTCCGACGACGAGTTGCGCGGCAAGACCGAGGCGTTCAAACAGCGCGCTGCCAACGGCGAGTCGCTCGATGCGCTGCTGCCGGAGGCGTTTGCCGTAGTGCGCGAAGGCGGCAAGCGCGTGTTCGGTATGCGCCACTACGACGTGCAGATGATCGGCGGTATGTCGCTGCACTACGGCAAAATCGCCGAGATGCGCACCGGCGAAGGCAAGACCCTGATGGCGACGTTGCCCGCCTATTTGAATGCATTGTCCGGCAAGGGCGTGCATGTGGTGACGGTGAACGACTACCTCGCCGCCCGCGATGCGGAGTGGATGGGCAAGTTGTACAACTTCCTCGGTCTGTCGGTGGGCGTGATCCTGTCGCAGATGCCGTTCGACCAGAAGCAGGCCGCCTACGCCGCCGACATCACCTACGGCACCAACAACGAGTTCGGCTTTGACTACCTGCGCGACAACATGGCGACGCAGGCCAACGAGCGTTTCCAGCGCAAGCTCAATTTCGCCATTGTCGATGAGGTGGACTCCATCCTGATCGATGAGGCGCGCACGCCGCTGATCATCTCTGGCCAGGCCGAGGACAACGTCGAGATCTACCGGCACATGAACCAGGTCGTGCCGCAACTGGTGCGCCAGAAGGAGGAAGACGGCCCGGGCGATTTCCACGTGGACGAGAAGAACCATCAGATCCTGCTCACCGAGGTCGGCCACGAACATGCCGAGCAACTGCTGGAGCAGGCGGGTCTGCTGCGCGCCGGTAGCCTGTACGACCCGGCCAACATCACACTGATCCATCACCTGTACGCCGCGTTGCGCGCGCACAACCTGTTCTTCCTCGATCAGCATTACGTGGTGCAGAACGGCGAAGTGACGATCGTGGACGAATTCACCGGTCGCCTGATGGCTGGCCGCCGCTGGTCGGACGGCCTGCATCAGGCCGTGGAAGCCAAGGAAGGCGTGGCAATCCAGAAAGAGAACCAGACGCTGGCCTCGATCACCTTCCAGAACTACTTCCGCATGTACAGCAAACTGTCGGGCATGACCGGCACAGCGGACACCGAGGCGTTCGAGTTCCAGAGCATCTACAACCTGGAGACCGTCATCATCCCGCCGCACCGCCCCACCGTGCGTAAGGATCTGATGGACAAGGTCTATCTCACCGCCAAGGAGAAATACCAGGCCGTGGTGCTGGACATTCAGGATTGCTATGAGCGCGGCCAGCCGGTGCTGGTGGGCACCACCTCGATCGAGAATTCCGAGCTGATCTCCAGGCTGCTGGAGCAGGCAAAGCTGCCGCACCAGGTGTTGAACGCCAAGCAGCACGCCCGTGAGGCCGAGATTGTGGTGCAGGCGGGTCGGCCCAAGATGGTTACCATCGCCACCAACATGGCGGGGCGCGGCACCGACATCGTGCTGGGCGGCAATGTCGAGAAGCAGATCGACTTGCTGCGCGCCGACGAGTCACTGGACGCGGCGGCGAAGGAGCAGCGCATCGAGCAGTTGCGCGCCGAATGGAAGTCGCTGCATGAGCAGGTGCTCGCTTCCGGTGGCCTGCACATCATCGGAACCGAGCGCCACGAGTCGCGCCGGGTGGATAACCAGTTGCGCGGTCGCGCCGGTCGTCAGGGCGACCCCGGTTCCAGCCGCTTCTATTTATCCCTTGAAGATCCGCTGCTGCGCATCTTCGCTTCCGACCGCGTCGCGGCGATCATGAACAAGTTCAAGCTGCCCGAAGGCGAGGCCATCGAGCACACCTGGGTCACTCGTGCCATCGAGAACGCCCAGCGCAAGGTCGAGGCGCGCAACTTCGACATCCGCAAGCAGATCCTGGAGTTCGACGACGTCGCCAACGACCAGCGCAAGGTGATCTACCAGCAGCGCAACGAACTGCTGGAGAGCGGCGACATTTCCGAGACTATCCTGGCCATGAGCCGTGATGTGCTGAACGACATCGTCAACGAGTTCATCGCGCCGGGCAGCATGGAAGAGCAGTGGAACGTGCCCGGACTGGAGAACGAGCTCAAGGCCCGTTTTCTGCTGAACCTGCCCTTGCAGCAATGGCTGGACGAAGACAAGACGCTGGACGAGCACAAGCTGCGCGAGCGTATCGAACAGACGGCCATCGACGCCTACATGATCAAGGTCGGCTTCGTCGGTGCCGAACTGATGCACCACTACGAACGCGTGGTGATGCTGCAGAGTTTGGATCAGCACTGGCGCGAACACCTGGCGGCGCTGGATCACCTGCGCCAGGGCATCCACCTGCGCGGCTACGCCCAGAAGAACCCCAAGCAGGAGTACAAGCGCGAAGCCTTCGAACTGTTCGCCCACATGCTGGAGAGCATCAAGCGCGAAGTGACCCAGTTGCTGTTGACGGTGGAGATCCGCACCGAAGCCCAGGTGGAAGAGGCTGAGGCGGCTACGCCGGGGGTGGGCAACGTGCAGTATCATCATGCCGATTACGACGAGGCTCTGGGTCAACCTGCCGAGCAGGCCGCGCAAACCGCCATGCCCAAGGTTGGGCGCAACGACCCCTGCCCGTGCGGCTCCGGCAAGAAATACAAGCAGTGCCACGGTAAACTCGCCTGAGGAGAATAGCGATGATGGCTGACGAACTGATATTGCGCACCCTGCGGGCCTCCCCGCTGACCGAGGAGTTGCGCGACGCCGAGATCGAGGTGCTGGCCGGGGTGATGACCCTGCAGCGCTACAAGGCAGGCGAGGTGCTGATCGAACCCGGCCACAACCCGCTGGCCGAATCGCTGATGATTCTGGCCGAGGGCGAGGCGGAAATCCACGCCACGGTGGGCAACGAACCGATGTGCCTGCAACTCTCCAAACCGGGCGACCTGGCCAGCATCATCGGTTTCGTCGGCGGCAAGACGGCCAACATCTCCGCCCGGGTCGAGGTGAAGAAGGACGGCGCCGTGTTGTTGCTCGACCGGACGAAGTTCGAGTCGCTGCTGGAAAAACATCCCGCCATCGTCTATTACGTCATGCGCGGCCTGGTGCGCTACATGCACGGCGTGGCGCGGCGCAAGAACGCCGAGACCGATGAAATGAGCAATTACCTGTACAAGACCCACGGAAGGTACTGAACAATGCCGGTCAAACTGACTTCTCCTGCTGCCGCTGACCTGTTGCCCGTCAGCGGTGTTTTGCTGGGCACTGCCGAAGCCAACATCAAACGCTCCAACCGCCGCGACCTGCTGGTGATACAACTCGCGCCCGGCAGCACGGTGGCGGGCGTGTTCACCACCAACCGCTTCTGCGCCGCACCGGTGACGGTGGCCAAGGCGCATCTGGCTGCTTCCGCTACGCGCGCGCTGGTGGTCAACACCGGCAACGCCAATGCCGGGACGGGCGAACAAGGCATGGCCGCCGCGCGCGCGACCTGCGCGGAACTTGCCGAATTGCTGGGCTGCGCGCCGGAGGCGGTGCTGCCGTTCTCCACCGGCGTCATCATGGAGCCGCTGCCGGTCGACAAGATCGTCGCCGGGCTGCCGCAGGCCGTGGCCGCACTGCGTGAAGACAACTGGCACAACGCCGCCCACGCCATCATGACCACCGACATCGTCGCCAAGGGCTGCTCGCGCCGGGTCGGGATCGACGGCAAGACCGTGACCGTGACCGGCATCGCCAAGGGCTCCGGCATGATCCATCCCAACATGGCCACCATGCTGGGTTACATCGCCACCGACGCAGCCATCTCCCAGCCGCAGTTGCAGGCCATGGTCAAACAGGCCGCCGACGCCTCGTTCAACTGCATCACCGTGGACGGTGACACGTCCACCAACGACGCACTGATGCTGATCGCCAGCGGGGCTTCCGGTGTAACCGTCAGCGACGCCAACTTGGAAGCGATTCAGTCGGTGGTGAACGAAGTCGCCATCCACCTGGCGCAGGCCATCGTGCGCGACGGCGAAGGTGCGACCAAGTTCATGACCATCACCGTCGAGGGTGGCCGCGACCTGGCCGAGTGCAAGCAGATCGCCTACGCCGTGGCCAAGTCGCCACTGGTGAAAACTGCCTTCTTCGCCTCCGACCCCAATCTGGGTCGCATTCTGGCCGCCATCGGCTACGCGGGAGTCACCGACCTCGACGTGACGCGGCTGCAATTGTATCTGGACGATGTTCTGGTCGCCGAAAACGGCGGTCGTGCGGCGAGCTATCAGGAAGAAGATGGCGCACGGGTGATGAAGCAGGAAGACATCCTGGTGCGCGTGGTGCTGGATCGCGGTGCGGCGACCGGCACGGTATGGACCTGCGATTTCTCCTACGACTACGTCAAGATCAACGCCAGCTATCGCAGTTGACGACCCCCTCCGGGCCCGTTGATCGCGGGCCTTTTCTTGTCTGTCGTACGCATCTCCATACTTTGGCCGGAAAGTTTTTGATTACCATGCCACTCTCCCCTTACCTAACAAGCAGACCACTTATCGCCGAGCGCGTCTATCTGCACCCTTCTGCTCAAGTCATCGGCGAGGTGAAGATCGCGACCGATGCGTCGATCTGGTGCAACGCGGTGTTGCGCGGGGATGTGAACCGCATCGAGATCGGGCGGGGGACGAACGTGCAGGATATGGCTGTGGGTCACGTTTCGCACAAGACGCCGACCAGGCCGGAGGGTTCGCCGCTGATCATCGGCGACTACGTGACCATCGGCCATTCCGTCATCCTGCACGGCTGCCGCATTGGTAACGAATGCCTGATTGGCATGGGCTCGATTATTCTGGACGATGCGGTGATCCCCGACCACGTGATGATTGGGGCGGGCAGCATGGTGACGCAGGGCAAGGTGCTGGAGAGCGGGATGCTCTACATGGGGCGCCCGGCCAAGGCGGTGCGGGCGCTCACCGGCGAGGAAATCGCCTACCTGCGCTATTCCGCCGAGCATTACATCCGATTGAAGGACGACTACCTGCGGATGGACGAGCGAGAGGCCAATCGGGGTAAGATTTTTCCGGAGGGCACTGTATTTTGAGGCAACGGGTAGAATGTGCGCCTTGATATGCAGAAGAGTAAGACATGACCGATACCCAAGACCCCAAGGAAATCTACCGCGCCAAGGTCAATCTGGAGACCTCCCGCATCGCCTGGAAGGAGCTACAGCGCTTCTTTGCCAGCGGGGCGGCGATTTACGTCAACAACGATCTCGACCTGGTCGAGGTGGCGTTCCAGATCTCGCAGGACAATAAAATGCAGGTGACGGCTTGGCTGGAGGTAGGGCTGGTGACGAAGGTGGCGGATGCCCAAGCTCAGGAGTGGTTCGATGCCGATGCCGACATGTGGGCCGTGGTGGTCAGCCCTTACGTGCTGGTGCAGCCGGTGGCGTGAATCGACCCCGCTGGAGCGGGGCCGGACGGGACGTTAGGCTTTGGGCGGGGTGTAGCCTTCCGGCATCTGGCCGCCGGAGCCGAAGAAATAGCTCTCCATCTGCTGGGCGAGGTATTGGCGGGCGCGGGCGTCGGCCATGCTGAGGCGGTTCTCGTTCACCAGCATGGTCTGGAACTTGATCCAGCCCTGCCAGGCTTCCTTGGACACGTTGTCGAAAATGCGCTGTCCCAGCGGGCCGGGATAGGTCGGGCGCTCCAGCCCTTCGGCTTCGCGGCCCAGTTTCACGCAGTTCACCATTCTTGCCATGTTGCTCTCCAGCGGATTCTTGTAGTTAAGGTCGGCGGATTCTACCGGATATTCTTCACGAACACCTTCGACCGGCGCTGGTAGTTGTACAACGCCTTTTTCTGCCCCGGCAGATCGGCCACGCTGGCTTCCTTGAAGCCGCGTTCGATGAACCAGTGGGCGGTGCGGGTGGTGAGCACGAACAGCCGACCCAATCCCTGCGCCTGTGCCTCGGCGCTGATATGTTTGAGCAGCGCCTCGCCATAGCCGTGGCGGTGGTAGCCGGGCTGCACGGCCAGACAGGCGAGTTCGCCCGCCGCCGTATCCGGGAAGGGATACAGCGCGGCGCAGCCGATGATGCGGTGGTCGTGCTCCAGCACCACGAAGTTGCCGATCTCGCGTTCCAGCAGTTCGCGCGAGCGGCGCACCAGAATGCCTTCCTCCTCCAGCGGTTGCAGCAGTTGCAGGATGCCGCCGACGTCGTCGATGCTGGCGTCGCGCAGGATGTCCAGCGTAGTTTCGACCACCATGGTGCCGATGCCATCGTCGGTGAACAGTTCCTGCAACAGCGCACCATCCACGTGGCGGCTGATCAAATGGGTACGCGCCACCCCGGCCTCGCAGGCCCGCACGGCGCAAGGCAGGTACAGCGAAGCATCGTCGGTGAGCGACTGGCCGGATGCCAGGATGGCGCTGGCCTCGGGCGCGGTGAGTTCGCGCAGCAGCGCACCCATCGCATCCAGCACACCGTCGCTGTCCATCAGGAACACCAGCTTATCGGCATCCAGCGCGATGGCGGTGGCCGTGGCAACATCTTCCAGCGTGAGGTTGAACACCTCGCCGGTGGGCGAATAGCCGACCGGCGACAGCAGCACCACTTCGCCGAATTCCATCCGGTCGCGCAGCGCGGCGACATCCACCTTGCGCACCCGGCCAGTGTGCTGCAAATCCACGCCATTGATTACGCCGATGGGCTGGGCAGTGATGAAGTTGCCACCCGCCACCCGGATGTCGGCGTTGGCCATGGGCGAATTCGCCAGTCCCATCGACAGCAGCGCCTCGATCTCGAAACGCACCCGACCCACGGCCTCTTTCACGCACTGCATGGTGACGGCATCGGTCAGGCGGATGTTTTGGTGATAATGGTCGCCGATGTTGCTCTTGGATAGGTGCTGCTCGATCTGCGGTCGCGCGCCATGCACCAGCACCAGCCGGATGCCCAGCGCGGCCAGCAGGTTGAAATCGTGGGTCAGCCCGATGAACTTGCCGTCGGCCACCACCTCGCCGCCGAAGGCGACCACGAAGGTCTTGCCCCGGAAGGCGTTGATATAGGGCGCGGCGGAGCGGAACCACGGCACGAAATCGGTCAGGCTGGCGGAACTTTGCGGCATGTCGGCACTCACAACGGTCGAATGAATGGTTGCGCGGAATTGTGGCATCGTTTACAGTGATTTGCACCTGAGTTGCAGATTTTTCATGGCGTAATTCAAACATGGGCTTCTCCCGACACACACAAACTTGGCTGACCCGGCTGATGCTGGGCGTGCTGCTGTTCGCGCAGGGCGCGGTGGCGGCCAATGCCTGTGTGACGGAAACCGGAGCCATTCACGCCTATACCATGTCGGCGGTAGTCAACGACGAAATGATCATGGACGGCGTGTCCGGCCGTTGCCACGAAGAAGACACCGGTGTCGGCAACGCCAATGCCTGTCTGGCGCAGAATACCCAGGGCGACCAGGTCGGCGGCGACCAAGCCGCGCTGCATCCCGCTTTACTGCCTCCGGTCGTGCTTACGCTTCCTGTCGCATCAGAAGCCGCTCAACTTCCTGCCCGCGCCGTACTGGCGCAATTCACCCCGCCCGATACCGGGCCGCCATTACCCATCCGCTACTGTTCCTTTTTGAACTAGCTTGCCCGCGCGGTTGACGCTTCCGCTTGCGGAATGTCGTCACGCGCCGATTTTCTATCGCCTTCGGGTATGGTTTGACTTGGAGAATCGAAATGGGCAACTTGATCAAAACACTTTTTCTGGCGCTGCTGCTGATGCCGAGCGCCTGGGCGGACGAAACCGCTCCCGGTGCTACACTGCCCGGCCTGATCGCTTGGCTGGAGCAGGGCAGCCCCGAACTGGAAGCAGCGCGCCTCGAAGCCGCCGGAGCAGCACAGCGGGCCGAGGCTGCCGGCGCGCTACCCGATCCTCGGCTGCGTATCGAATGGATGGGCGCTAACCGTGGCGGCCTCGACCCGTCGCGCACCGACTCCACCAAATACACTCTGATGCAGCCCGTCCCCGGCTGGGGGCGGCGCGACGTGGAGAAACAGGGCGCGCAGGCAGGCGCAGCGCTGGCCGAGGCGCAACACCGCGTTGTGGCCGCCGACTTGCGGGCGCGACTGCGGCTGGAGTTCGCCCGCTATTACCAGTTGCATCGCGCGCTGACGTTGAACGAGGAACTGGGAGGTTTCACCGCCAGCGCCGCCAAGCTGGCGCAGACCCGCTACGAAACCGGTGCGGCCACGCAGCAAGAACTGGTGCGCGCCCAACTGGAACAAGTGGCGCAGCAGTCTGAACGGTTGCAACTGGACGGCGACCTCGGGCAGGTGCGGGCACGGCTGAACGCCCTGCTCAATCGTCCCGCCCGCGCCGAACTGGCACCGCCGGAAGGGCTGCCGCCCATCCCCGCTCCTGCGCGGCTGGACGAAGCCACACTGGCGCAGCGACTGACGGAAACCAGCCCGCAACTGGCCGGTCAAGGGGCGCAGACCAGCATCGCGCGCAGCACCGCCGAGCTGGCGCAACGCAATCTCTATCCCGACTTCATCCTCGGCATCGCCCCGGTGCAGCGTGGCGCCAGCATCGGCAGTTGGGACGCCATGCTGGAATTCTCCCTGCCGCTGCAACGCGCCAGCCATTACGCCCACCAGCACGAGGCCGACGCGATGCTGTCCGCCAGCCAAGCCCGCCAGCGCGCTGCCGAGACCCGCTTACTGGCCGAGTTGCGCGAACATCTGGCCGCTCTGGAAGCGGCCCGCGCCCGCGAGGCGCTGAGCCGTGAGCGCGTACTGCCGCTGGCCGAATTAGCGTTCAAGGGCGCGCTGGCAGGCAACCAGCATGGGCAGGTGGACTTCACCACCCTGCTCGACGCCCGCCGTCAACTCCAGAAGGCCCGGCTGGATGAACTCGACGCCGAAGTCGCCCAACAACAACACTTGGCCGAGATTGAGCGGCTGATCGGAGGAGAACCATGAAACCCGCCATTCTGATTTCTGCCCTGCTGGCCGCGAGCTTGGCCGGGGGCGCGGGCTATTACTGGGGCAGCCGCCAAGCTGAACCGCAGGCTGCCAAAACCAATGTGCCCGCCGAACGAAAGATTTTGTACTACCGCAACCCGATGGGCTTGCCCGATATTTCGCCCGCGCCGAAGAAGGACAGCATGGGCATGGACTACGTGCCAGTGTATGCCGACGAGGCGCCTGCGCCCGGCACAGTGACGGTGTCGCCCGCCCAGTTGCAGAAGCTGGGCGTAGCGACGGAAGTCGTCGGCCGCCATGCGCTGGCGAACACGGTGCGCAGCACGGCGGTCATCGAGATCGACGAGCGCCGCCAGCAGCTCATCGCGCCGCGCTTCGAGGGCTGGGTACGCCAGTTGCACGTCAACGCCACCGGCCAGGCGGTCGGTCGCGGCCAGCCGCTGCTGGAGGTGTACAGCCCGGAACTGGAAAGCGCGCTGCGTGAGTACCAACTGGCGCAGGAATCCGGCCTGAGCGAACTGGCGCAGAGCACCCGCCAGCGCCTGCGCAACTTGGAGTTGAGTGATGATGACCTCGCCCACCTGGCGCACGGCATGGCCAACCGCGTGCTGCGCTCGCCCATCAACGGCGTGGTGCTGGAAAAGACGGCGGTCAGCGGCGCGCGCTTCGCCCCTGGCGAGGTGCTGTTCCGCATCGCCGATCTGTCCAGCGTCTGGGTGCAGGCCGAGGTGGCCGAGCAGGATCAGGGTGCGCTGCACGTCGGCCAGTCCGCCAGCGTGAGCGTGGACGCCTATCCGGGCGAGCGTTTCAGCGGCAAGGTCGGCTTTATCGCGCCGGTGTTGGACGGGGCGTCGCGCACGGTGAAAGTGCGGGTGGAACTGCCCAACCCGCAGGGACGGCTGCGCCCGGCGATGTACGCACGGGTGGAGCTGGCCACCGGCGGCGCGGCGGCGGTGCCGAGCCTGCCGCTTTCGGCGGTGATCGACAGCGGCGTGCGGCAACTGGCGCTGGTGCAGGTGGCGGCAGGCCGTTTTGAACCGCGTGAACTCAAACTCGGTCGCCGCGACGGCCAGTTCGTCGAAGTGCTGGCTGGCGTGGCCGAAGGCGAAGCCGTCGTCACCCGCGCCAACTTCCTGTTGGATGCCGAGAGCAATCTGCGCGCTGCGCTGGGCGTGTCGGTGCCGCTGGTTCCATCGGCGGAAACCGGGGCGAACGGCGTTGAGTCTCACCACCCGGTTCCGGCAGAACCGGCCGCCGCCGGGCGTGACCACGCGGAGCATCGCCATGCTGAATAAACTCATAGCCTGGTCCGCCCGCAACCCCTTGCTGATCCTGCTGGCGACGGCGGCCATCGTGCTGGCGGGAATCCATGCGGTGGTGAAGACGCCGCTGGATGCCTTGCCCGATCTTTCTGACGCGCAGGTGATCGTTTACACCGAGTTTCCCGGCCAGGCACCGCAGGTGGTGGAGGATCAGGTGACCTATCCGCTGACCACGGCCCTGCTGGCGACGCCGCGCTCGAAAGTGGTGCGCGGGTTTTCGTTCTTCGGCGCGTCCTTCGTCTACGTGATCTTCGAGGACGGTACCGACATCTACTGGGCGCGCTCGCGGGTGCTGGAGTATCTCAATCAGGCGGCGGGGCGGATGCCGCGCGGCGTCACCCCGGCGCTGGGGCCGGATGCGACCGGGGTCGGCTGGGTCTATCAATACGCCCTGCTGGCAAAAAACAGGACGCTGGCCGAGCTGCGCAGTTTGCAGGACTGGACGCTGCGCTACCCGCTTTCCAAGGCGCAGGGCGTAGCCGAGGTCGCCTCGATTGGCGGTTTCGTGCGCCAGTATCAGGTGACGGTGGATCCGCTCAAGCTGCGCGCCTATGACATTCCGCTGGCGCGGGTGGCGCAGGTGGTGCGCGAGTCCAATCGCGATGTGGGCGGGCGCACGCTGGAGATGAGCGAGACTGAATACATGGTGCGCGGGCGCGGCTATTTGCGCGGCATCGGCGATCTGGAAATGCTGGTGCTGAAGGGCGGCAACGGCGCGCCGGTGCTGCTGCGCGACATCGCGCGGGTGGAACTGGTGCCGGATGAACGGCGCGGTCTGGCCGAGCTGAACGGCGAGGGCGAGGCGGTGTCCGGCATCGCCCTGGCGCGCTATGGCGAGAATACGCTGCAAGTGATTGCCAACGTCAAACAGCGGCTGGGCGAGATCGTCGCCGGGCTGTCGGATGGAGTCAGCCTGCAAGCCGTGTATGACCGCTCCGGCCTGATCGAGCGCGCCATTGCCACGCTGATCCACACCCTGCTGGAAGAAGGGCTGATCGTGGCGCTGGTGTGCGTGTTGTTCCTGATGCACGCCCGCAGCGCGCTGGTTGCCATCATCATGTTGCCGGTCGGGCTGCTGCTGGCCTTCATCGCCATGCGCGCGCTCGGCATCAGCGCCAACATCATGAGCCTGGGCGGGATTGCGATTGCCATCGGCGCAATGGTGGACGCGGCCATCGTGATGGTGGAGAACGCGCACAAGCATCTGGAAAGGCTGGAAGCAAACTCCAGCCTCCCCCCTTTACCAAAGGGGGGCCGGGGGGGATTTTTTAGCGCATTCTCAAAGACACCAAATCCCCCCTCCCCCCCCTTTGATAAAGGGGGGGATGAACCCTTGTTTGATGACAGGGCGCGGGCGATTCTTGCCGCCGCCCGCGAAGTCGGCCCGGCGCTGTTCTTTTCCCTGCTCATCATCACCGTCTCCTTCCTGCCGGTATTCGCGCTGGAGGCGCAGGAGGGCAAGCTGTTCGCGCCGCTGGCCTTTACCAAGACTTTCGCCATGGCGGCAGCGGCCCTGTTGTCGGTGACGCTGGTGCCGGTGCTGATGCTGTGGCTCATTCGTGGCCGCATCCGCCCGGAAGCCGGGAATCCGCTCAACCGCGTGTTGATCCGCGCCTACCGCCCGCTGCTGGAAACCGCCTTGCAGCGCAAGGGGGCGCTGCTGCTGGGCGCGGGGCTGCTGATGGCGGCGACCTGGTATCCGTGGAGTAAACTGGGCAGCGAGTTCATGCCGACGCTGAACGAGGGCACGCTGCTCTACATGCCGGCCTCGCTGCCGGGCTTGTCGGTGACGCAGGCGCGGCAGTTGTTGCAGACGCAGGATCGCATCATCAAGTCCTTCCCCGAGGTGGAATCGGTGTTCGGCAAGGCCGGGCGGGCGCAGACGGCCACCGACCCCGCGCCGCTGGAGATGTTCGAGACCGTCATCAACCTCAAGCCGGAAGCGGACTGGCGGCCCGGCATGACCACCGACAAACTGGTGGCCGAACTGGATGCGGCGCTGCAATTCCCCGGCGTGGCCAACGCCTGGACCATGCCGATCAAGGCGCGGCTGGACATGCTGGCCACCGGCATCCGCACCCCGGTCGGCATCAAGCTCTACGGTCGCGACCTGGCCGAGCTGGAACGGCTGGCGCGGCAGGTCGAGGCGGCGGTGCGCAAGGTGCCAGGCACGGCCAGCGCCTATGCCGAACGTCTGACCGGCGGCTATTACCTCAACATCGAGCCGGATCGCATGGCGCTGGCGCGCTACGGCCTGAGCGTGGGCGAGGTGATGGAGGTGATCGCCAGCGCGCTGGGCGGCGAGACCGTGACCACCACGGTGGAAGGGCGCGAGCGCTACGGCGTGACGGTGCGCTACCCACGCGAACTGCGCGATTCGCCGCAGCGCATTGCCGCCGAAGTGCTGGTCGCCACGCCGCAGGGCGCGCAGATTCCGCTCGGCCAGTTGGCGCGGGTGGAGATTGCAAAAGGCGCGCCGTCCATCCGTACCGAGAACGCGCAACTGGCGGCTTATCTCTACGTGGACACCCGCGACAGCGACCTTGGCGGCTATGTGCGGCGGGCGCAGGCGGCGGTGGCCGCCGAGGTGAAGTTTCCGCCCGGCTATTACCTCGCCTGGAGCGGGCAGTTCGAGTCCATGGAACGCGCGGCGGCGAAGCTGAAACTGGTCGTGCCGCTGACGCTGTTCATCATCTTCGTGCTGCTCTATCTCAACTTCCGCCGGGTGTCCGACGTGTTGATCGTCATGCTGTCGGTGCCGTTCGCGCTGGTCGGCGGGGTGTGGCTGATCTGGCTGCTGGGCTACAACCTGAGCGTGGCGGTGGCGGTGGGCTTCATCGCCCTGGCCGGGGTGGCGGCGGAAACGGGCGTGGTGATGCTGATCTATCTGGAGCAGGCCTGGCAGCGTATCCAGCGCGAACGTGCGGCGGCGGGCGGGCAGCCTGCCCTGTCTGACCTGTACGCTGCGGTGATGGAAGGCGCGGTGGAGCGGGTGCGGCCCAAGATGATGACCGTCACCGCCATCATGGCCGGGCTGCTGCCCATTTTGTGGAGCAGCGGAACGGGATCGGAAGTGATGCGCCGCATCGCCGCGCCCATGGTCGGCGGCATGGTGACCTCAACGGTGCTGACGCTGCTGGTGATCCCGGTGATTTATTCTTGGGTTAGAGAGCAGCCAAGATGAATAAGCCGAGAAGTATAGATAAATAGCTATATTGTTTCTGCCTAGGTCAGATACTAGAGTGTCGTGCGCTGTACGAATAATGTTGTGTAATTACGAAAACTTAGGGAGAGATGAAAAATGGATAGCTCGACGATTCTTTTGGGTTCCGGAGTGTTGCTGGTAATAGCTGGAATACTGGGTGGGGGATTCGCAGTTAAAGAGATACAAGTACCAAAGCTTGGCGGAGTTGTTAGGGTGTTTTCAACATTGATAGGATTTGTGCTGGTGATATTTGGAATTGGCGTGATATCTGGCTCGCCCAAGGCCGATCCGGCGTCTCCTGCCGTTGGTAACCTTGCCAAGTTTAATATTGTTGATAATAAATTGGCAGACGCGCAGGAAAGTGAAGAAGTCAGAATCTTGCTCGATGGGAAAGAGGTTGGCACCCTTTCCATTGACTCAAACAATACATTAAGCACTCTCGTGGTAGATGGAGCATCACCTGGAGTCCATGGTTATACATTGCTTGTAACTATGGTAGTTTCAGATGGGGACGGAAACAAAGGCACATTGCGTGCGAATGGAATGGGGACCATAAACGTTTCTGATGGCAAGATATTCCGGGTGAGAGGGAACTGGGATGGAAAATCTTGGTTGCCCTACTTAGAAGAGAGCTCTATTTGATTCTCGCTGCAAGCAAGGTTTTGACAAATCGCCCCACAGCAGTTGCAGGGCGGTGAGCCCGGCAATGGCGGCAGTCTCGGTGCGCAGCACGCGCGGGCCGAGCAGCACGGCGGTGAAACCCGCCTGACGCGCCATAGCGGCCTCTTCCGGATTGAATCCCCCTTCCGGGCCGACCAGCAGGATCACCCGGCCAGTCGGTGATGGAAGATCGGTCAGATGGCTTGCTCCATCGGGCAGCAGGATGAGCTTGGTCGCGTCGATGTGGGCGACCCGTGCCAGCCAGTCATCCAGGTCGAGCGGCGCGGCGATTTCGGGCAGGCGGTTGCGGCTACACTGCTCAGAGGCGGCCACAGTCACGCCACGCCAATGCTCGCCGCGCTTGGCCGCGCGTTCTGCGGTGAGCTTGGCCACGCTGCGCTGGGTCTGTACCGGCTGGATGACGGCGGCGCCGAGCTCGGTCGCCTTCTGCACCACCCAATCCATCTTCTCGCTACTGCTCATGGCCTGTGCCAGCACGATCTCAAGCTGAGCTAAGGGTTCTGGAGGCAGTGGGCGCAGGCATTCCAACCCTACACGCTTACCGGCGATGTCGCGGATGCGCGCATCCAGTGCGTTTCCTTCCCCGTCAAAAATCTGCACCGCATCGCCCGCGCGCAGGCGCAGCACACGACTGGCGTGATGGGCGGCCTCGGGCGGAAGTTCGCAGCGGTCGCCTTGTGGCAGAGGCGGAGGACAGTAGAAACGGGGCATGGCGGCTCGGGCAGGTTGCGGGCGGCATGATAATATACCGGCAGTTTGGTTTAGTCAGGAGCAAGCAATGGTCAGTCTGCAACCCCCTCTCTGCGATTTTGGCTGGAAGGCGCGTGAATTCAATCTGTTGGGCGTGGACGGACGGTATCACACGCTGGAATCGGCGCGCGGCTCCAACGGCCTGTTGGTGATGTTCATCTGCAACCACTGCCCCTATGTCAAATCCATCCGCGACCGCATCATCCGCGATGTGCGCGAGTTGCAGCAGCACGGTGTCAACAGCATCGCCATCATGTCCAACGACCCGGCGGACTACGCCGAGGACTCCTTCGACAACATGAAACTGGTCGCTGAGGAATATGACTTCCCCTTCCCCTACGTGATCGACGAGACCCAGCAGATCGCCAAGGATTACGGCGCGGTATGCACGCCGGATTTCTTCGGTTTCAACGCCGATCTGGAGCTGCAATACCGTGGTCGCCTGGACGCCTCGCGCAAGGAAGCCGCCCCGGCAGACGCCAAGCGCGACCTGTTCGAAGCGATGGTCGAAATCGCCAGAACCGGCCAGGGCCCGCGCGAGCAGATCGCCAGCATGGGTTGTTCGATCAAATGGAGAGAAGACGCGGTATGACGAAACCCCCGTCCGGGATGAGCGCCTTGCTCAAGGCGGTGATCGCTGCCGTGAAGCTGGTCGCCTCCGAGGAGATCATGCCGCGCTACAAGAAGGTGGCGCACCAGCGCAAGTCGGACGGCAGCCTGTGCACCGAAGCTGATCTGGCGGCGCAGGAAGCCCTGGCGCGCAAGCTGCAGGCCATCCTCAATGTGCCGGTAATCGGCGAGGAAATGGAACGCGCCGAGCAGGAAGCCCTGTGGCAGCAAGGTCTGGAGAATGGTCTGTGGTGTATCGATCCTATCGACGGCACCTCCAATTTCGTGCGCGGCCTGCCGTATTTTGCGGTCTCGGTAGCGCTGATCCGCAATGGCCGCAGCGTGTTGGGCGTGGTTTATGATCCTGTCGGTGACGAAGCCTTTGCCGCAGAACAGGGGCGCGGCGCCTTCCTGAATGGCGAGCGCCTGCTGACGCGGACGACGGTTACGGAGCTCAAGGCCGCACTGGCAAATGTGGATCTGAAACGGCTGGAAACGCGACTGGCAGCCAAAGTCGCCGCCATGCCGCCATTCAGTTCGCAGCGCAATTTCGGCGCATGTACGCTGGACTGGTGTTATACCGCAGCGGGCCGGTTCGATGCCTACCTGCACGGCGGTCAGCGATTGTGGGACTATGCGGCGGGCTGGCTCATTCTGGTTGAGGCGGGCGGTCATGCCTGCGGTCTTGAGCATGACGACTTCCAGCAGGCCAATGTCTGGAGGCGTTCAACCATCGCTGCCTTGGATGAGCGGCTGTTCGAGGAATGGAAGCGGTGGATACGCGCGCAGCGCTAGCTGACGGGGAGCGGATATGAAGATATTGATTCTAGGAGCCGGTCAGGTCGGTTCCACGGTGGCCGAGAGTTTGGTCGGCGAGGCCAACGATATTACGGTGGTTGATACGGACGCCGAGAAACTGAAACAGTTGCAGGATAGGCTGGACCTGCGCACGGTGGTCGGCAGCGCCTCGCATCCATCCACCCTGGCGCAGGCGGGCATCACCGATGCTGACATGTTGCTGGCGGTGACGCAAAGTGACGAGGTCAATCTGGTGGCCTGCAAACTGGCGGCCAGCCTGTACAACACGCCGACGCGCATCGCTCGCATCCGCTCTTCCGATTATCTCGACAATCCCGAGATCTTCAGTCGGGACAATTTCTGCGTCGATTACTCCATCTGCCCCGAGCAACTGCTCACCGACTACATCACCAAGCTGATCGAATTCCCGGAAGCCTTGCAGGTGCTGGAGTTCGCTGGCGGGCTGGTGTCGATGGTGGCGGTGAAGGCATTTACCGGGGGGCCGCTGGTGGGGCATGAGTTGAGCTACTTGCGCACCCACCTGCCGGATGTGGACACCCGGGTGGCGGCGATCTTCCGCCATGATCGCCCCATTGCTCCGGAAGGAAATACCGTGATCGAGGATGGCGACGAGGTGTTCTTCATTGCCGCCACCGGCAACATCCGTCATGTATTGCGCGAGTTGCGCCGCATGGACAAACCCGCCAAACGGGTGATGATCGTCGGCGGCGGCAACATCGGTCGCCGCCTGGCAAAATCGCTGGAAGACGACTACCAGGTCAAGTTGGTGGAATACAACCGCAAGACCTGCGAAAGGCTGGCCAGCGAGCTGTCGAACACCTTGGTGCTGAACGGAGACGCGACCGACGAGACCTTGATGCAGTCCGAGCACATCGACGAGATCGACGTATTCTGCGCGCTCACCAACGACGACGAAAACAACATCATGTCGGCGCTGCTGGCCAAGCGTGGCGGAGCGCGCAAGGTCGTGGCGCTGATCAACCGCAACGCCTACGTCGGTCTGGTGCAGGGCGGCAAGATCGATATCGCCCTGTCGCCCGCCAGCGTCACCATCGGGTCGTTGCTGGCCTATGTTCGTCAGGGTGATGTGGCCGCGGTGCATTCCCTGCGTCGTGGCGCGGCTGAATCCCTGGAGCTGGTGGCGCATGGCGACCGGCAATCCTCCAAGGTGGTGGGGCGGCGCATCGAAGAACTGGACTTGCCCAAAGGGACGACCATCGGTGCGTTGGTGCGCGGGGAGCAGGTGATCATCGCCCACCACGACACGGTGGTTGAAGCCGAGGATCACGTCATTGTGTTCGTGACCGACAAGAAGATGGTGCGCAAGGTGGAAAAGCTGTTCCAAGTCGGTCTCGGATTCTTCTGATTCATCATGGGCCGCCTTCTGACCGTTATCCACGCCCTTGGCATGATGCTGATGTTGTTCAGCGTGAGCTATATCATGCCTATCGTGAGTTCCGGGATATTCTCCGACGGAACAGGCGGGGATTTCCTGCTGGCGATGGGCATGACGCTGTGCGCCGGATTCCTGATGTGGTGGGCAACCCGACATCGCAAGGGCGAACTTTCCGTGCGTCACGGCTACCTGCTGGTGATGACTATGTGGACGGCTATGCCGGCGTTCGCTACCTTGCCGTTGTTGCTGGTGATTCCCGGCCTGTCTTTCACCGACGCCTATTTCGAAACCATGTCGGGCATGTCCACCACCGGCGCGACGGTATTGGTGGGGCTGGATACGCTGGCCCCGTCGCTCAACCTGTGGCGGCATGAGCTCAACTGGCTGGGCGGCATGGGCATCATCGTGCTGGCGGTGGCCATTCTGCCGTTGCTGGGTATTGGCGGGCGTCAGCTGTACAAGGCCGAGACGCCGGGGCCGATGAAAGATTCCGCCCTGACGCCGCGCATCACCGAGACTGCGCGCAATCTGTGGATCGTGTATTTCGCCATTACCTTGGCGTGCATTTTTTCGCTGAAAGCAGTCGGGATGAGCTGGCTTGATGCGATATGTCATGCGTTTGCGGCGATGGGGCTGGGGGGGTTTTCCACGCATGACGCCAGCGTCGGCTACTTCGATTCGCCTGCCATCGAGTTTGTGCTGATCGTGTTCATGCTGCTGGCCGCGATGAACTTCGCCACACATTTCCTGGCCTGGCGAGGCAAGAGCCTCAGGATTTATCTGTACGATACCGAGGGTGTCGCTACGTTGACGTTAGTGTTAGGGAGCTGTCTGGGCATCGGGCTGTTCCTGTGGTTGAAGGGGGTCTATCCCGGATTCTGGACCGCGCTGCGTCATGCCAGCTTCAATCTGGTGTCGATGGCGACCGACTGCGGTTTTGCGAGTGTTGATTTCAACCAGTGGCCGATCTTTGCGCCGATATGGATGCTGTTCCTGAGCTGCGTCGCGGCGAGTTCCGGCTCTACCGGGGGCGGGATCAAGATGATACGCACGCTGGTGCTGGTGAAGCAGGCGGGGCGCGAGTTCGTCAAATTGCTGCATCCATCGGTAGTGAGTCCACTGAAGATAGGCGGTCATGTCGTCGAAAACAGTATCGTGTTTTCGGTGCTGGGATTCATCTTCCTCTACTTCATGAGCGTGGCCAGTCTGACCTTTGCGCTACTGATCAGCGGACTGGATTTCATCTCCGCATTCTCGGCGGTGATCGCCTGTATCAATAATGCGGGGCCGGGGCTGGGGGTGGTCGGCCCGGCCAGCAATTACCAGGGACTGACCGACTTCCAGACCTGGGTGTGCACCCTGGCAATGTTGATCGGACGACTGGAGATCTTCACGGTGCTGATCCTGTTCACCCCGGCTTTCTGGCGGCGTTAAAACGGTTCACATTGTGGCCGAATTACGTTATCGTCCGTAACCTGAAGGCGGGCGTTGGGGTGTGTGGGTGGAACTCCAAACAACAAGATCGAGGGAGGAGGGAGCGTGGACGAGAATTCACCCCTGTCGGGTGTGCGTATCGTGCTGATCGACGACAGCAATACGATTCGTCGTAGTGGGGAGATATTCCTCAGCCGGGCAGGCGGACGGGTGATGTTGGCCGAGGATGGCTTTGACGGTTTGTCCAAGGTGGTGGATTTTGATCCGCACATCATCTTTGTCGATGTGATGATGCCGCGCCTGGATGGCTATCAGACTTGCGCCTTGATCAAGAGTCATCCCCAGTTCAGACATACCCCGGTGATCATGCTGACCAGCAAGGACAGCCTGTTTGATCGTGCACGCGGCAAGCTAGTCGGAGCCGATCTTTACCTGATCAAGCCGTTCAGCAAAGAAACACTGATCGATGCAGTTCTGGCGCATGTCCAGCATGAAGCCTGTGAGACTTAAGAAAGATTGAAGAAGGTTGAACTTATGACTATCAAGAAAGTATTGGTCGTTGACGATTCCGCTACCGAGCGCCATTTCTTGGGCGAGTTGTTGGGCAAACAGGGATTGGAAGTGAGTTTTGCCGAGGATGGCGAGGCTGGAATCATCAAGGCGAAGGTCGAGAAACCTGATCTCATCCTGATGGATGTGGTCATGCCCGGCAAGAATGGCTTCCAGGCTACCCGGGCAATCACCAGCGATCCGGACACCAAGCACATTCCGATCATCATTTGCACCACCAAGGGGCAGGAAACCGACAAGATCTGGGGCATGCGCCAGGGCGCCAAGGATTATCTGGTCAAACCGGTCAATGGCGTCGATTTGATGAGCAAGATCGCTTCCCTCGGGTAAGTTCATGGCCAAACGTCTTAGCCTGCGCGAGTTCCAGCAGAGCGTGATTGCCCGCTTGCAGGCGGGCAGTCAGGCCGGGCAGCGTGCCTCGACCCTGGGGGTGCAGATAGGCGACGGTTATTGGTTGGTCGAGATGTCGGACATCAGCGAAGTGTTGCCGGTGCCGTCCGTGACCGAGGTTCCTTTGACCAGGCGCTGGTTCTGGGGGGTGGCCAACGTGCGGGGCAATGTGTACAGCCTGGTGGATATGGCCGACTTTCTGGAGTACGGCGAAACGGCTCGGGAGGGCGGAAGCCGCGCTTTGCTGATTTCGCCGCGTTACGGCTTTAGCACCGGGTTGGTGGTGTCGCGTGTGTTGGGGTTGCGCAATGCGCACGAATGGCCGAGTCGTGAACAGGATGGGCAAGTAATCCATACCGACGATCAAGGGCAGGTGTGGCGCAAATTGGATATGTCGGCCTTGCTCAAGCAGCCGCAGTTTTTACAGATCGAGATGTAAGTTCAGGAAGGAAGGGTTACACCATGGCGATTAGATTACCCGGTGCTGGTTCGGATTTGCTGCGGCGTGGAGCGGGGCAGGCAGCAGGCCTGTTCGGCGATTTCAAGACGCCGTTCATTGGTGATCTTCCTGCCGCCCGACAGTTGCAGCTGCTGGGTACGGCGGCATTGGGGCTGCTGCTGATCACCTTGCTGACCGTATTCCTGGATAACCGGGCGGCGACTCATGGTGCACGCTACCTTGAGGCTTCGGGTAAGCTGCTGATGTTGTCGCAGCGTCTGGCGGGCCAGTCTGAACTGGCGCTATCCGGTAGCGTGCAAGGCTTCGACGGCTTGAGCGTGGCGCGCGACCAGTATTCCGATCTGCTCAACATGCTGGATAAGGGTGGCGCAGATGTGCCGGCGACCTCGGGTGCCGCGCGCGAACCACTGGATGTCCTGCTGGTCACCGGGAAGAAGGCGTTGACGGATGCGCAGACTTTGCTGGAAGGGCGCAACGGCCTGGTGACGGTGGGTCGTGCGGTGGCGTTGATGGAAGAAGAAGCGCCCGCGATGCGCGACGCCGTGGAGCAAATGGTGGCGCGCACCGATGGCGGCATGAAGGACAGGGCCGTGCGTTTCGCGATGCTGTCGGAACGGATTGCCAAGGGTGCTGTTGCCCTGCAAGCGCCGAACGTGACTACGGAAATGGTGGCGCAGATCGGTCTGGATACGCTGGAGGCGGAAGCTCTGGCGCCGACGTTGCCCGATTCGCCTCTGGGCAACAAACTGCGCGATCTGTTCGCGACCTACCAGGCCTCGGTGGAGGCGCTGGTGAGTCAGGCGCAAGCGCTGGAAGCATCCAAGGTGGCCGGTCAATCCGTGCTGGCGGCGTCCGACACGCTGCTGGAGCAGGCAGCGCAGCTCGACAACGCCTATCAGGCGGGGTTGTCGGGGCGCTGGACCTCTTATCTGATGGTGTTGTCGGCGCTGATGCTGGTGGTGTCGCTGCTGTTGCTGGCCAAGGTCTACCTGGATGACTCCCGCCTGCGTGCGCAGCAAGCGGAAGCGACCAACAAGCGGAACCAGAACGCGGTGCTGCGGCTGATGAACGAGCTGAGCGATCTGGCGGACGGCGACTTGACCATTCACGCCTCGGTGACCGAAGACATTACCGGCGCGATCGCCGACACCGTGAACTATACGGTGGATGAGTTGCGGCAACTGGTGCAGCGAATCACCGAGACTGCGGAGCAGGTGGCCCACGCGACCCAGGAAGCCGAACCGATTTCCCGTCGCCTGCTGGACGCGGCCAAGAAGCAGTCGGACGAGATCCAGATGGCCGGTGAAGCGGTGGAACTGATTACCAAGTCGATTCAGGAGGTGGACTCTTCGGCGGCGCAGTCGGCTGATGTGGCGCGTCACACCCTCGAAGTGACCACCCAGGGTTCCCAGGCGGTGCAGAACTCCATCGCCGGCATGGACTCGATTCGTGAGCAAATCCAGGAAACCTCGAAGCGAATCAAACGCCTCGGTGAAAGCTCGCAGCAGATCGGTGAAATCGTGGATCTGATTTCGGATATTACCGAACAGACCAACGTGCTGGCGTTGAATGCGGCCATTCAGGCGGCCTCTGCCGGTGATGCCGGGCGCGGCTTCTCGGTGGTGGCGGAAGAAGTGCAGCGCCTCGCGGAACGCTCCGCCGAGGCGACCAAGCAGATCGGCGTGATCGTGAAGACCATTCAGGGCGACACCCTGGAGGCCGTGGCCGCGATGGAAAAGAGCACACAGGGTGTGGTGGAAGGCGCGAAGCTATCCGATGAGGCCGGTAAGGTGCTGAAGGACATTGAGATTTCCACCCGGGAACTGACCGATCTGGTGAGCTCAATCTCGGTGTCCACCCAGGTGCAGACCGACATGGTGCAGGAAGTGGCCGCTGCCATGGCCGACGTGTTGCGCATTACCGGCCAGACGACGGAGGGCACGGAAATGACGGCCACGCAAGTGGCCCAGCTGGCCGACTTGGCGAACGATCTGAGAGGTTCGGTGGCAGGTTTCCGTCTGTAACTGACAGGGGTAGGTTTTGTCGCAAAACTCCAATTCCTTGCCGCTCCAGGCGATCAAACCCAGTCTGGATGCGGCGCTGGCGGCGGTCAGCGCCGGGATCGAGCATTTCTTCGCCGCGCCGGAATCCGGGCGCGATGGGCTGACCCGGGCGACTGCTGAATTGCGCCGGGTGAACGGCGTACTGCGCATGTTCGGGCTGGATGGCTTGGCCGTATTCTGTGCCGAACTGGAGCGCTTGCTGCTGGATGTCATGGACGGTGCGACTCCGGCCAGTGAGTTGCAGCGGGACGCAGCTCGCCGGGCGCTGATGGCGGCAGCGCGCTATCTGGGCAATCTGCTTAATGGCGCTGACAATGCGGCCTTGAGACTGTTTCCGCGTTACCAGGAAATGCGCCAGGCGCGCGGGGTGGAGACGGCGGCGGCATCCGATCTGTTCTTCCCGAGCCTGGCGGTCAGCCCCCCCGAGTCCCTGCTGGAGACTCCGCCACACCCGGCGCTCGCCGAGATGGTGCGTGGGGTGCGCAGCAAGTACCAGTCCGCTTTGCTGAAATGGTTGCGGAACGACCACCCGATCTTGGCGCTTGAAGCCATGCGTACGTCAGTGCGCCAAGTGATGGCCGGGGTTCCGCCCGAGCAGCGCCTGTTCTGGTGGGTGGCCGAAGGATTGCTGGAGTGCCTTCTGCTGGATGGGGTGCCTCCCGAGCTCAATCCCAAGCGCATGTTGGGTCGATTGGACTTGCAGATGAAGTCGCTGGTCGAGGGCGCGGCTCCCGACGTACGCACGGTTGTTTCCGAGATGTTGTACCTGATCGCCCGCAGCCATGAGGTGACCGAGACTGTGGCGGCAATCAGGCAGGCGTTCGATCTAGATCGATATCTGCCTGAACCGGAGAATGAGCCGGAGGAGGATGGCCAGAGTGAACGGGTGCTGGGTGAGATGCGCACCGTCTTCAAACTGGCCGAATCGAGTTGGGAGCGCTGTGTGATGGGCGATGCGGCGGCCTGTGGCGATTTCGCCGGGCAGAGCAGCCGACTCAGCGATCTTTCCTCCCGCCTGGAGCGGGATTCCCTGCATTTCCTCTGCGAGCAAATCCGCTCGCTGACGGTGAATGCCGAGCCAGAACAACTGGAACGGGTTTCGCTCGACATGGCCATGGCCTTGCTGTTGTTGCACGGCGGCATCGAGCATTACCACAGTCTTGACCCCTCGTTCCGCGATCAGGCGTTGGCGCTGATGCAACGTATCGAGACTGGCTTGCGGAACGAGCCACCCGCCCCCGAGCTGGATACGGTGGTCGAGGCCCAGTGCCTGGCGGAGGAAAAGAGCGCCATCCCCTCGCTGGCTGGCGAGATGCAAAGCAACCTCGATCTGGTCGAACAAGCCCTGAACGCCTATTTCGCCGACATCGGTCGTCTCGCGGAACTGCCGCAGGTGGCGCATTGGCTTGGCCAGGTGCGCGGCGCCCTGCACATGCTTTCGTTGCCGCGCGCCGTGCAGGTGCTCGACCTGTTGAAGGCGGCACTGGCGCGTCTGCAGGAAGAAAAGCGCATGCCGGAAGCCAACGAAATGAGCGCCCTGGCTTTTGCCCTGAGCGCCTTGCAGAGCGTTGCGCAGAATCTGGTCAATGGCCAGCGCCATGACGAGCAACTGACCGATGTTGCCATGTCCGAGATGGCGGCCTTGCATGTGCAGGCCGAGCCTGTCCCGGCGCCGCCGGAAGTGCAGGCGGCTCCGGCAGCCCCTGTGGCAGCAACGCCGATCGCCCCCCGGGAAGGGGTGGCCGAACGGGCAGAAAGCCAGGAGCTGCTGGATATCTTCCTGGAAGAGGCGCGCGAAGTGTTGTCCACCATCGCCGCGAATCTCGAAACCAGCTTCCTGCATAGCGAGAGCCGCGAGCCGCTGACGGTCATCCGCCGTGGCTTCCACACCCTCAAGGGCAGTGGCCGCATGGTCGGCCTGAAGGAGCTGGGGGAGGTGGCCTGGGCCATCGAACGGGTGATGAACCGCTGGTTGCAGGAAGAGAAGCCCGCCAGCGCGCGGCTGCTGGCGCTTATCCGTGAAGCGGAGGCGTTGTTCCGGTTATGGGTCAGCGAATTGACCGAGCGCGGCAACACCGTGGTGTCTGCCGATACCTTGCTGGAAGAGGCCGGGCGCATTGAGCGCGGTGAGCCGGAAACGGCAATTCCCGAAAAGGTTATGCCGGAGGCTGCCGAGTCTGTTACGCCAGCGGCGCCGGTCGAAGTGGTAATCGGCCAGGTTGCCATGTCGCCGACCATGTTTTCCATCGCCACCGAAGAGGCGGTGCAACATATCCAGTCGTTGCGCAACCACCTGGCAGCGCTACGCGAGACCGAGCCCTCCGTTGTCCACTATGACTTCATGCGGGCGGCGCACACCCTGGCGGGCATCCATCGCACTTTGGGATTCCAGCCGGTCGTGGAACTCGCTTTTGCCCTGGAAATGTGGCTGCAACAGCGCATCGACACACCGCTGGCGCTCAGCGACGCCCAGATCGGCTTACTGGAACGGGCGATAGACGCCCTCGATGGCATGGTGCAAACCATCTGTCGCAAGCAGCCGCCGGAAGGGCGTGCTGACCTGGTGGCAGAGCTGAATGCCGAGCCGCAGCAGGTGGTGACCCAGAGGGTTGAGGAAGAGCCTGCGGTTGAGATGGCGGTAGAGTCCGAGGTGGTGGAATTGGCCGAGGAACTCGCGCCGGTCGAAGTGCAGGAAGAGTCGAAGCCTGTCGAGACACCGATCACAGCCGAGGCGGCGGCTACGCCTGCCGTCGAGCCGGTGAAAAATGCCGCCGCAACGTCGGGCGTGCCAGCGCGTAGCGAAACCTCGCGAACGCCGGAAGAAATCGTGCAGCACATCCGTGACGACGTGGACGAGCAGTTGCTGCCCATCTTCCTCGAAGAATCCCACGATCTGTATCCGCAGATTGGCGCCAACCTGCGCGCTTGGCGCGACAAACCGGAAGACGAGGCGCTGGCGCGCAGTCTGCGCCGCACCTTGCACACCCTCAAAGGGGGCGCGCGCATGGCCGGTGCGATGCGCGCCGGTGAGCTGACTCACCGCATGGAAGATTCGGTGATCCACTACACCGCCGCAGACTTGGGTGGGACGACGTTCTGGGACAACCTGGACAATCAGTTCGACTATCTTGGCGGTTTGCTGGAGCAGCTGCGTCGTGGCGAACCAGCTACCGAGGTTGGCGAGAAGGAGATCGGCGAAACAGCGCAGCCGCAACCACTGGAAATCGGCGCCGAGCGCGCCATTCTGTCCAACGTGTTGCGTGTGCGCTCCGATGTGGTGGATCGGCTGGTGAACGAGGCTGGCGAAATCGGCGTCACCCGTTCGCATATCGAGACCGAGATGCGTGCCTTCAAGAGTGGTCTGCTGGAGTTGACCGATTCGGTGAACCGTCTGCGCAACCAGTTGCGCGAGATCGAGATTCAGGCGGAAAGCCAGATGCAGGCGCGCCTGTCGCTCTCGCAGGACACCGCCGAGAAATTCGATCCGCTGGAATTCGACCGTTTCACCCGTTTGCAGGAATTGACCCGATTCATGAACGAATCGGTGCATGACGTCCAGACGGTGCAGCAAAACTTGCTGAAGAATCTGGACGAGACCGCCGGTGCGCTGTCGGCACAATCGCACCTGGCGCGTGAATTGCAGCAAGGATTGATGGCCATCCGCATGGTGCCGTTCGCGAGCATCTCCGAGCGTCTGTACCGCATCGTGCGCCAGACCGGCAAGGAACTCGGCAAGAAGGCCAACCTGGAACTGCGAGGAACCGAGCTGGAACTGGATCGTTCCATGCTAGAAAAGATGACCGCCCCGTTCGAGCACCTGTTGCGCAACGCGCTGGTGCATGGCCTGGAATCGGCCGAGCTGCGCGCCGAGCGCGGCAAGCCGCCGATCGGCGATGTGAGGTTGTCGCTGCGTCACGAGAATAACGAAATCGTGTTCGAGTTCAGCGACGACGGCGGCGGCCTGGATTTGCAGAAACTGCGCGCCAAGGGCGTCGAACTCGGGTTGCTCCAGGCCGATGAGGAGTTCAGCGACGACCAGATCATTCAGTTGATCTTTGCTTCGGGTCTGACTACCGCCGAGGTGGTGACCGAAATTGCCGGTCGTGGCGTGGGCATGGACGTGGTGCGCAGCGAGATTTCTTCCCTGGGCGGGTTGATCAGTGTGAGCACCGAGGCGGGTAAGGGCGCCAGTTTTGTGATCCATCTGCCACTGACGTTGGCCGTGATGCAGACGTTGATGATCCATTCCGGAGATGCGATTTACGCCATCCCGTCAACCATGGTGGAGCAGGTTCAACAATATCGCCAGGCCGATCTGGAGAAAATCTACCAGCAGCGCAGCGTCAGTTGGCAGGGGCGCAGTTATCCCTTGCATTATCTGCCGCATCTGCTGGGCGACCTCGAACGAACCGCCGAGGTGAAGCCTCATACGTCGGTCTTGTTGTTGCGCAGCGGCGATCTGCGCATCGCCCTGCATGTGGACGAAGTGGCCGGAAACCATGAAGTGGTGGTCAAGAATATCGGCCCGCAACTGGCGCGGATGCGTGGCATCGCGGGCGCCACTGTGCTGGGCAACGGCCAGGTGGCGCTGATCCTGAACCCGCCGCAACTGGCTCAGCGCATCGCTCCGGTGCGCAAGGTGTCGCGTACTGTGGCGATCGAGCCACAGCGCACCCAGCCATTGATCATGGTGGTGGACGATTCCCTAACCGTGCGCAAGATCACCAGCCGTTTGCTGAGTCGTGCGGGTTATCAGGTCGTTACCGCCAAGGATGGGGTGGATGCGCTGGAACAGTTGTCCGGCATCATGCCGCAGGTGATGCTGCTCGACATCGAGATGCCGCGCATGGACGGTTTCGAGCTGACCAAGCAGCTGCGTCGCGAGGCCGCCACACGGAAACTGCCCATCATCATGATCACCTCGCGTACAGCGGAGAAACACCGTGAGCATGCCATGCAGCTCGGCGTGAACGAGTATCTCGGCAAGCCGTATCAGGAAGAAGAGCTGTTGCGGCTGGTCGCCCAGTACGTGGCGGCGAATCGTTGAGCCAGACTTCCCCCGGAAAGATCGTCGAAGTCGCCGCCGCCGTTATTCAGCGCGGCGCGCACGAATTCCTGCTGGCCCAGCGCCCGGCGGGCAAGATCTGGGCGGGCTACTGGGAATTCCCCGGCGGCAAGGTGGAACCGGGCGAATCGGCGCACGATGCGCTAGTGCGCGAACTGCGCGAGGAACTGGGCATCACCGTCCACACCGCCTACCCCTGGTTGACCCGCGTATTCAGCTACCCGCACGCCACGGTGCGGCTGCACTTCTTCCGCGTCACCGGCTGGACGGGCGAGCTGCACCCGCACGAGGGGCAGCAGTTCGCCTGGCAGGCTACGCCGGAGCAGCCCAGCGTCGCCCCCATCCTTCCCGCCAATGCGCCCATCCTGCGGGCGCTGTCATTGCCCCCTCTCTACGCGATCAGCAACGCTGCCGAATTGGGCGTGGAGGAATTCTTGCGGCGGCTGGAAGCGGCGCTGGGGCAGGGGCTGCGGCTGGTGCAACTGCGCGAGAAAGCCCTGCCGCATGAAGATTTCGCCGGGCTGGCGCAGCGTGCGCTGACCCTCACCCGCGCCCACGGCGCGCGGCTGCTGTTGAATGGCGACATTGAACTGGCGCAGGAACTCGGCGCGGACGGCGTCCAACTGACTTCGGCGCAACTGGCCAGGTTGAACGCACGTCCGGCGCTGGACTGGTGCGCCGCCTCCTGCCACAACGCGGAGGAACTGCGCCGCGCCGAAGCGCTGGGCTGCGACTTTGCGGTGCTCTCGCCGGTGCTGCCGACGCAGAGCCACCCCGGCGCGCCGCACTTGGGCTGGGAAACTTTCTCTGAAATCATCTCCGGTGCGACCCTCCCGGTCTATGCCTTGGGCGGATTGGAACAGAAGGATATGGAAACCGCCTGGCGCTGCGGCGCACACGGCGTGGCGCTGCTGCGTCAGGCCTGGTAGTCGGCATCCATGCCTGGATCGGGCGGACTCTGCGGGATGCGGTAACTTTCTGTCGCCCACTGGCCGAGGTCGATCAGCTTGCAGCGCTCGCTGCAAAAGGGGCGAAAGCGATTTTCCGGGTTCCAAATCACCTCGATGCCGCATTGCGGGCAACAGACCACGGGAGGCTGGGCTGGCATGGCTAGAAGGCGCAGAAGATCAGGTCGAAATCCACGTTCTGGTCGAACAGGACGCTCTTGGCCGCATAGTCGGCCACCAGGAAGCGGATGTTGAGGGCGTATTTGTTGGCGCTGACTTCCGGGATGCAGGGCAAGTTCTCGTCGAGGCGAAGACGCAACAACTGCGCCACCCGCCCTCCCTGCATTTGCTGGAAGCTGCCAGCGTGTGCGGTGTAATGGAAACTTTTGCCACTTTCGCGCAACAGGCGCAACACGATGCGGATGCCATCCCGGATGGGAAGCATGGGTGCCAGCCAGAGATTGAGGTCGTTGCGGCGTTTCTCGGCAGTCTGATGCTGCCAATAGTGATAGGAAGGCAGGTCGAATTCGCAGACTCCACCCGGAATGCAGGCGCGCTGGCGGATGGTCATCAGCCATTCGTTCTCGCGGATGTGCTGCCCCAGTCGGACATTGCAGGCCAATAGGGCAGCGCTGACAGATTCCATCTCGGCCAACAGCGCGTCAAGGGCGGCCTCGGAGATTTCGGGATTGTTGTGCAACGCGGCAAGCGTTTTCTTCTGGCGTTCCAGTTCCTGGAGTAGTTCGGATTTCAGATCGGCACGGCTGCCGATCTCCATGATTTCGAACAGGATTCCAAGAGCAACGTGGTGGTCGCGGCTTTCCGCTTGCGCAACGAAATACTCTACTCGGGCATAGAGATCTTCCAGCCGCAGCAGGGTGCGCACGCGCTCGTTCAGGGGAAATTCGTAACTGATCACTTGAGTGTGGGGACTATGATTGCCCATATTTTTCCGTAAGATATATGGACATAGTGATCCAGTCAAATAATTCCATCGGCCAGGGCGAGGTAGCGCTCATGCAGTGGGAGTACGCGCTGGCGCAAGGCAGGCAGGTCGGAATCATTGAGGATGATGTCGTGCGCCGACTCCAGGCGGCGCAGACGTGGAAACTGATGCGCCATGATCGCCCGGATGCTGGTTTCGTCGAGTTGGCTGCGTTGCCGGGTACGGCTGATCTGCAAGGGCTCCGGACAATCCACCACCAGAATGCGCTGAATCAGGTCGGCATAACAGCCCGTTTCCAGAAGCAGCGGCACGACCAGCAAGGTGTAGGGTGACGAACTGGCAGCAACTTCGGCCAAGGCCCGGGCGCGGATCATGGGGTGCAGGATGTCTTCCAGACGTTGCTTGGCGACGGGGTCGGAAAAAATCGCTGCGCGCATTTTGGCGCGCAGCAGTCCGCCTTCGGCATCTACCCAATCATCGCCGAATGCCTCACGAATGGCCGGGATGGCCGCTCCGCCAGGAGCGGTCAGTTGGTGCGAGATGGCGTCGGTGTCCACGACGGTTGCACCCTGTTCGGCGAGCAAGTGGGCGACAGTGCTCTTGCCGCTGCCTATGCCGCCGGTGAGACCGACACAGTAGGTCATGGCGCGGTCAGGAGCAGATAGCTGTGGGTGATCTGGTTGCCCCAGAACAGAGCGATCAGGCCGCCTCCCGCCAGGTAGGGGCCGAACGGGATCGGGATGTTGCGGCCATGCCGGGCCAGCAAGATCAGCAGTATGCCTACCGTCGCCCCGACCAGCGAGGACAGCAGGATCACCAGCGGCAGCATCTGCCAGCCCAGCCAGGCGCCGATGGCGGCCAGCAGTTTGAAGTCGCCGTAGCCCATGCCTTCCTTGCCGGTGAGCAGCTTGAACAGCCAGTAGACGCCCCACAGCAGCAGGTAACCCGCCATGGCGCCTGCCACGGCGGAAGCGAGGTCAACGAACACCCCGTTGAGGTTGACCAGCAGCCCCAGCCACAGCAGCGGCAAGGTGAGGTCGTCGGGCAACAACTGGGTGTCGAAATCGATGCAGGTCAGTGCCAGCAGGAACCAGATGAACAGCAATGCCGCTACGGCAGTCGCACCATAGCCGAAATGCCAGGCAGCGTAGCCGGACAGTACGCCGCTGGTCAGTTCGACGAGGGGATAGCGCAGGGAAATGGCGGCATGGCAACCACGGCAACGACCGCGCAGCAGCAGGTAGCTGACGACGGGGATGTTCTCCAGTGCGCCGATGGCGCGCCCGCAATGTGGGCAGGCGGAGCGGGGCGTCAGCAGGTTGTATCGAGGAACTGGGCTGAGCGGCTGCCCCTGGAGTTCGGCGCATTGCGCCTGCCACTGTCGCTCTAGCATTTGGGGCAGCCGGTGGATCACCACGTTCAGAAAACTGCCTACCAGCAGTCCCAGCACCAGGCAGGCCAAGGCGAACAGCAGCGGGTCGCTCCCCAGGAGTTCGAGCACGTCAGACCACCTGGCCCATCTTGAAGATGGGTAGATACATGGCGACCACCATGCCGCCGATCAGGGTGCCGAGCACTACCATCACGATGGGCTCCATCAGGCTGGACAGCGCCTCGACGGCATCATTGACTTCGGCTTCGTAGAAATCGGCCACCTTGCTCAACATGGCATCCAGCGAGCCAGCCTCCTCACCGATGGACACCATCTGCAGCACCATGTTGGGGAACACTTCGGTATTCTGCATGGCCACCGTCAGGCTGGTGCCCGTGGTTACCTCGTGCTGGATCTTCTTGGTGGCATCGGCATAGACGATGTTGCCGGCGGCACCGGCCACCGAGTCGAAGGCTTCCACCAGTGGCACACCGGCGGCGAACATGGTGGAAAGCGTACGTGTCCAGCGGGCGATGGTGGCTTTCCGGATCAACGGACCGAAGATGGGAACCCGAAGCAACAGGCGATCCATGAAATGCTGTACCTTGCGGTTGCGCTTCCAGGCGTACATGAAGCCGTAGATGCCGCCGCCCAGCACCGAGAAGATCAGCCACCAGTAAGCGACGAAGAAGTCCGACAGCGCCATCACCATCAGGGTTGGAGTGGGCAGATCCGCGCCGAAGCTGGAAAACAGTTCTTTGAAGGCCGGGATCACGAACAGCATGATGATGGCGGTGATGATGAAGGCGACGGCGATGATGGCAGCCGGGTAGAACAGCGCGGATTTGATCTTGCTCTTGATGGCGAGAATCTTCTCCTTGTGCGTGGCCAGCCTGTCCATCACACTGTCCAGGATGCCGGCGGATTCACCGGCGCCGATCAGGTTGCAATACAGGTCATCGAAATACAGCGGGAATTTGCGGAAGGCATGTTGCAGGCTGTTGCCGGTCTCGACATCGGTCTTGATCTCGAACAGCAGACGCGAAACCAGTGGGTTGCTGTGCCCCTTGCCGACGATGTCGAACGCCTGCAGCAGCGGGACGCCGGACTTGATCATGGTCGCCAACTGGCGGGTGAACAGGGTGATGTCCTTCTCGGTGATGGGCTTGTTGAAGCCTCGCACCTTCTTGATCGAGCTGACTTTGATGTTTTGGCGGCGCAGATACGCAGAGACACTGGCCTCGCCCGCAGCGCGCATCTCGCCACGCACCAGTTTGCCGTTCTTGTCTTTGCCTTCCCAGCGGTAAAGCGCATCGTTGATTTTCTTGGTTTTATTGTCCGCCACTGCCATGACGTCTCCCTTTCCTGAGCCGGTGCATCATGCCGGTCTTTGTCGAGTGTGTAAAGCGTTGCTGCGGTTCATCACCGAGCCTTGTTGAGGCTTATCGGAAAGATTTTGGCGACCTTGACCACGCGATCCTGGGTCTGGACGATTTCTACCGGATAACCGGCGATCTTGAGGCTGGTTCCGGCTTCCGGGATGTCTTCGAGTTGCTCCAAGATCAGGCCGTTGAGGGTCTTGGCCTGGTCGAGCGGGAAGTGCAGTCCGAGCTTACGGTTCAAGTCGCGCAACGGCACGCTGCCCTCGACCAGCAAGCTGCCATCGGATTGCGGTTGGAACTTGCCGCCCTGCGTGGGCGTGGTGGTGAAATCGCCGACGATCTCCTCCAGGATGTTCTCCAGCGTCACCAGGCCGAGCAGCTCGCCATACTCGTCCACGATCAACCCCATGCGCAGGTGGCGCTCCTGGAATTGTTGCAACTGGGTGAGCAAACCGGTATCGGTCGGGATGAAGTACGGTTCGAGCAGCCGTTCCCTCAACTTGTCTATACTGAAACCGTCTTCCTGCAATAATGCTAGCGCGCGCCGGGCGTGGAGGATGCCGACGATATTGTCCGATGCACCCTCATACACCGGGAGCAATGTGTGGTGGCTGGTCGCCAGTTGCGTGAGCAGCTCGTCCACCGGGGCGGCCAGATCGAGCGCCTCAATCTGGTTGCGGGGCACCATCACGTCGTTGACCGTGATGCGACCGACGTCTACCAGATTGAGCAGCATCTTCTGGTGTTTGCGCGGCATGAACTGCTCGGCCTCCAGCACCTGCATGCGCAACTCTTCCAGGCTGCCCTGATGCTTGCTCTGATCGGTCTGAATCCTGATACGCAGAAGTCGGAGGAAGCCACGAACCAGCGCCGTGGCAATGAATACCACAGGATGGAACAGGGTGATCAGCAACGACAGCAGATAACTCGAAGGCAGGGCAACCTGTTCCGGATAGCTGGCAGCGATTACCTTGGGCATGATTTCACTGAAAACCAGCAACACAAAGGTGATCAGCAGCGTGCCGAGCAGTATGGTCAGTTCGCTGGCGCCGAATATGCGCAATATCAAAATATTGGTTACTGCTGCCGCCGCGACATTGAGCAGGGTGTTGCCGAACAGGATGGAACCCAGCAACTTATCCGTTTTGCTCAGTAATTTTGCCGTGAGCCGCGCACTGCCATGCCCCCTGCGTATCAGGTGATTCAGGCGATAGCGGTTAAGCGCCATCATGCTGGTTTCAGCAGCCGAGAACCAAGAGCCGAATACGATCAGCAATAAAAGGATCAGGAGCAGCGCGTTAAGGGATAAATCGTCCAAGGGGAAAGACCGGATTATGCGATGCGCGCAGTATTCCGGCTGCTGGGAGCGGTGTCAATGCGCTAGGCGAGAGCCTCATGCAAGTCGTCTTTCAGGTCATTCAAGTCGTCTGCGTTCAGGCCCAGATAGTCGCAAGCCTGATCAAACAGGATGCCGATCTCATTGTCCTCTGTGTCGAAGACATCCGAGAGCAGGCGCTCGGCGACATGAACGATGGCGACCAGGGTGCGCACTTCATCGGTCACCGTGTCGAGCGCGAGATCATAGGCGCCCGGCTCATGGTGATGGCGGATCGCCTGCACGGTGGCGGTTGGCAACATCCAGTTGCGCGCCAGCAATCCTCCGACCACGGCATGGTCACAGCGATAGCGCTGGCTTTCAAGACTCGGCAACATAACCTTGTGCTTGGCCGCTTCGGTAAGGGTGCTCGGATAGTCCGGGAAGCGGCGCATCATCACCGGAATGGCGGCATCATGGAACAGTCCATAGGTGTAGGCGCTGTCGGGCGAAACGCCGCGAAGCTGGCGGGCAATCAGGCCGGCGGCTGATGCGGTCTGTCCGGCACGGTTCCAGAATTGCTCCAGGAAGGCTTCCGGAAGCCCGTCGCTCAATCGGGTGCGCAGTGCGGCGGCCACCACGACGCAGACCACGTTGCGTGTGCCCAGCCGGGTGACCGCCTCGGCGACACTCTTCGTCCCGTCGCCACGGCGAAAGAACGGCGAATTAGCCAGCTTGAGGGTGAATGCCGCCATCCCGACATCACCGGAGATCAACCGCGAAATGACCGCCAGATCCGGCGCATCCTTTTGCGCCTCAGCCATCACCTGGGTCACCAATGCCGGGCAGGAGGGAATCTCGATGGAGTCAATGGCCTGATTGATCTCATCGAAACCTAGTTCATGTTCGCTTGTCAGTTGTTCCATGTGCCCCCCAACTCATATTTTGGTATATCGAGTCAGCACTTTACAGTGGGGGCTGTCGTCTGTGTATCGGCGAAGTACCTACATCGTCGGCCTAGCCTGCTAGGCTTTTCGTCTAGTCCATCGGGGGGCTGCGAATGGCTTAACTTTTTCGTGCCAGCTTGCTGTGCCGCACCGAGTAAGTGAAATATACGATCAGTCCCAGCGTCAGCCAGACGACGAAGCGCAGCCAGGTTTGCGAGGGCAGGAAGGCCATCAGCCCGCCGCAGGAGATCATACCCAGAATGGGGAACAGCGGGTTGAACGGATTCTTGAACGGGCGATGCAGGTCGGGCTGGCGGGCGCGCAGCACGATCACGCCCAGACAGACCAGCACGAAGGCGGCCAGCGTGCCAATGTTCACCAGTTCGGCCAGCGCGCCCAGCGGCAGTAGCCCGGCGGCGATGGACATGATGACGCCGGTGATGACGATGACACGCACCGGGGTGTGGGTCTTGTGATTCACCTCGGCGAAAAACGGCGACAGCAGGCCGTCGCGCGCCATGGCGAAGATGATGCGGGTCAGACCATAGTAAAGCACCAGCATGACGGTGGTCAGTCCGGCGATGACGCCGGTGGAAACCAGCGCCGAGGCCCAGTTGTAGCCCATCAGTTGCAGCGCATGCGCCACCGGCGAGGACACGCCCAGCTCGGTGTAAGGCACCACCCCGGTGAGCAGGCCGGAGACGATGATGTAGATCACGGTGCAGAACACCAGCGAGGCGATGATGCCGACGGGCACGTCGCGTTGCGGGTTTTTGGCTTCCTCGACCGCCGTGGAGACGGCATCGAAGCCGACGTAGGCGAAGAACACCAGCGACGCCCCGGCCAGCACGCCGGTGGTGGAGCCGTCTGGCAGCGTGTTGAACCAGCCGTAGGGCATGAATGGGTGCCAGTTCTCCGGGTGGACGTTGAAGGAGGCGATGCCGACGAACACGGTGATGGTCAGCACCTTGACGAACACCATCGCGGTGTTGAGCTGGGCGCTCTGCTTGACGCCGGTGATGAGCATGCCCATCAGGATCAGGATGATGGCGCTGGCGGGCAGGTTGATGATGCCGCCCAGTTCCGGCGATTTGGTCAGCGCCTCCGGCAGGCCCATACCCATTGCGCTGAGAGCATTGTTGAAATAGCCCGACCAGCCGTTGGCCACCGCCGCCACCGACACGCTGTATTCCAGCAGCAAAATCCAGCCGATCACCCAAGCGACGATCTCGCCAAAGGCCACGTAACTGTAGCCATAGGCGCTGCCACAGCCGCCCACCGCCGCCGCCAGTTCGGCGTAAGCCAGCGCGGCAAAGGCGCAGGCCACGCCGGAGATGACGAATGATAGCACCACCGCCGGGCCGGACATCTTGGCCGCCGCCAGGCCGGTGAGCACGAAGATGCCGGTGCCGATGATGGCACCGACGCCCAGTAATGTGAGATCAAAGGCTGACAGGCAACGCTTCAGCCCGGTGGATTCACTGCCTGTGATTGGTTTGGTGCGGAAAAGGTTGAGCGCCACGTTGTTCTCCCTGAGTGTGGCGGAAATTATGCCGGAAGCCGGGCGCAGAAGGGAGGAAAAACGCCGCCTGGAATCGTGCAGGCTCCTGGCGGCGTGCAGGTCAGCCGACCTTGGGCAGCTTGGCCAGCGAGGCCTGGATGGCGGAATCCGGGTAGCTGAAGTCGTCCAGTTGTCCGGCAAAATACTTGTCGTAGGCCGCCATGTCGAAGTGGCCATGGCCGGAGAGGTTGAAGAACAGCGTCTTGGCTTCTCCCGTTTCCTTGCAGCGCAGCGCTTCGGCGATGCAGGCCGCCACCGCGTGGTTGGACTCCGGCGCAGGGATGATGCCCTCGCTGCGGGCGAACTGCACGCCGCCGCTGAAGGTCTCTAGTTGCGGTACTGCCACGGCCTCGATCAGGCCCTCGTGGTAGAGCTGCGACACCAGCGGCGAATCGCCGTGGTAGCGCAAGCCGCCCGCGTGGATACCCGGCGGCATGAAGTCGTGGCCCAGCGTGTACATCTTCATCAGCGGCGTGTAGCCGGCGGTATCGCCGAAGTCGTAGGCGTACACGCCCTTGGTCAGGGTCGGGCAGGAGGTCGGCTCGACCGCGACCAAGCGCACGTTTTTGCCGCAAGCCTTGTCGGCCAGGAAGGGGAAGGCCACGCCGCCGAAGTTGGAGCCGCCGCCGCAGGGGGCGAACACCATGTCCGGGTAGTCGCCCGCCTTCTCGAACTGCTTCTTGGCTTCCAGCCCGATGATGGTCTGGTGCAGCAGCACGTGGTTGAGCACCGAGCCCAGCGAGTAGTTGGTGTCAGGGCGGCTGGCCGCTTCTTCCACCGCCTCGGAAATGGCGATGCCCAGCGAGCCTGGGTTGTTCGGGTCTTTCTCCAGAATGGCGCGACCGGTGTTGGTCTCCATGCTGGGGCTGGCGAACACCTGGCCACCCCAAGTCTGCATCATCGAACGGCGGAACGGCTTCTGCTCGTAGCTCACCTTCACCATGAAGATGCGCACTTCCAGCCCGAACATCTGTCCGGCCAGGGCGATGGACGAGCCCCACTGGCCTGCGCCGGTCTCGGTGGTCAGGCGCTTGATGCCCGCCTGCTGGTTGTAATAAGCCTGCGCGATGGCGGTGTTGACCTTGTGCGACCCGGCGGGCGACACGCCTTCGTACTTGTAATAGATCTTGGCCGGGGTGCCCAGCGCGGCTTCCAGACGGTGGGCGCGGAACAGCGGCGAGGGTCGGTATAGGCGCAGGGCTTCGCGCACCGGCTCGGGAATCGCGATCCAGCGTTCGCCGGAGACCTCCTGCTCGATCAGGCTCATCGGGAAGATGGCGGTCAGCGCCTCCGGCCCGATCGGCTGCCCGTTCGGTCCCAGCGGCGGAGTGGGCGGGTTGGGCATGTCGGCGACGACGTTGTACCAGTGGGTGGGGATGTCAGACTCGTCCAGCAGAAACTTGGTTTGCGGCATGTTGCTTCTCCTCGCTTTGTTATCGTTGATGAAGAACTTCCTTTCCATACTGCAAGCGCAAGTGTAATGCAGGAAAGAGAATTGTGCTGGTTCGGGCGGGAAAGTCCGGCGTGGTAGAATCCGGGCTCATTTTCTTGAGCCGTAATTGCCATGAGCCACCCGATTGAAAAACTCCTCCAGCAACGCATCCTGATCCTCGACGGCGCGATGGGTACCATGGTGCAGCGCCACAAGCTGACCGAGGCGGACTATCGCGGCGAGCGCTTCAAGGACTGGCATCGCGACCTCAAGGGCAACAACGATCTCTTGGTCATCACCAAGCCTGAAGTCATCAAGGGCATCCACCGCGAATACCTGGCGGCGGGCGCGGACATCATCGAGACGAATACTTTCGGCGCGAACGCGACCACGCTCAAGGCCTACGGCATGGCATCGCTCAACTACGAGCTGAACAAGGCGGGTGCCGCACTGGCGCGCGCGGCCTGCGACGAGTTCGAGACTGCCGATAAGCCGCGCTTCGTCGCAGGCGTGCTCGGCCCCACCGACAAGACCGCGACCATCTCGCCGGACGTGAACGATCCGGCGGCGCGCAACATCACTTTCGACCAACTGGTAGCGGACTACGCCGAAGCCACCAACGGCCTGATGGATGGCGGCGCCGACCTGATCCTGATCGAGACCGTGTTCGACACGCTGAACGCCAAGGCCGCCATCTTCGCGGTGCAGCAGGTGTTCGAGCAGCGCGGCGAGACCCGCCCGATCATGATCTCCGGCACGATCACGGATAAAGCCGGGCGCACCCTGTCCGGTCAGGTGACCGAGGCGTTCTACAACTCGCTGGCGCATGCCAAGCCACTGTCCATCGGTTTCAACTGCGCGCTGGGCGCGGAGGAGCTGCGCCAGTACGTGGCCGAGCTGTCGCGCGTCGCCAACTGCTACGTGTCGGCGCACCCGAACGCTGGCTTGCCCAACCCTCTGGCCCCGACCGGCTACGACGACACCCCGGCAAACATGGCGGGCCACATCCATGAATGGGCCAGCAGCGGCTTCCTCAACATCATCGGCGGCTGCTGCGGCACTTCGCCCGACTTCATCGCGGCCATCGCCGAGACGGTGAAGGACATCGCGCCGCGCCAGATTCCAGACATCGCGCACAAGTGCCGTTTGTCCGGGCTGGAGCCGTTCAACATCGGCGACCAATCCCTGTTCGTCAACGTCGGCGAGCGTTGCAACGTGGCTGGTTCAGCCAAGTTCAAGCGCCTGATCATGGAAAGCCAGTACGAGGAAGCGCTGGAGATTTGTAAACAACAAGTCGAAACCGGCGCGCAGGTCATTGACATCAACATGGACGACGCCATGCTCGACGGCCTTGCCGCGATGGTGCGCTTCCTGAACCTGGTCGCCTCCGAGCCGGACATCTCCAAGGTGCCGGTGATGATCGACTCGTCCAAGTGGGAAATCATCGAAGCCGGTCTGAAGTGCGTGCAGGGCAAGCCCATCGTCAACTCGATCTCGCTGAAGGAAGGCGAAAAAAACTTCATCAGGTACGCGACGCTAGTGAAGAAATACGGCGCGGCGGCGGTGGTGATGGCCTTCGACGAAAAAGGTCAGGCCGACACCTACGCGCGCAAGGTCGAGATTTGCCAGCGCAGCTACGATATCCTGATAAACCAGGTTGGCTTCCCGCCCGAGGACATCATCTTCGACCCGAACATCTTTGCCATCGCCACCGGCATCGAGGAACACGACAACTACGCGGTGGATTTCATCGAAGCCACGCGCTGGATCAGACAGAACCTGCCCTACGCCAAGATTTCCGGCGGCGTCTCTAACGTATCGTTTTCGTTCCGGGGCAACGAACCGGTGCGCGAGGCGATCCACACCGTGTTCCTGTACCACGCCATCAAGGCAGGCATGAACATGGGCATCGTCAACGCCGGGCAGCTGGGCGTGTACGAAGAGTTGCCCAAGGACTTGCGCGAGGCGGTCGAGGATGTGGTGCTGAACCGCCGCAAGGACGCGGGCGACAAGCTAGTCGCCTTGGCCGAGAACTTCAAGGGTGGCGCAAAAGCGCAGGTGGAAGACCTGGAATGGCGCAAGGGCACGGTGCAGGAGCGCCTCTCCCACGCGCTGGTACGCGGCATTACCACCTACATCGTCGAAGACACCGAAGAAGCGCGCCTGCAAGCTGCACAGCCGGTGGACGTGATCGAAGGCCCGTTGATGGGCGGCATGAACGTGGTCGGCGATTTGTTCGGCGCGGGCAAGATGTTCCTGCCGCAGGTGGTGAAATCGGCGCGCGTGATGAAACAGGCCGTGGCGCACCTCGTGCCTTACATCGAAGCCGAAAAGGCCAAGAGCGGCGACACCAAGCCCAAGGGCAAGATCCTGATGGCGACCGTGAAAGGCGACGTGCACGACATCGGCAAGAACATCGTCACCGTCGTGCTGCAATGCAACAACTTCGAAGTCATCAACATGGGCGTGATGGTGCCGTGCGAAGAGATTTTGAAAACCGCGCGCGAACACAACGTGGACATCATCGGCCTGTCCGGCCTGATCACTCCGTCGCTGGAAGAGATGGCGCACGTTGCCAAGGAGATGGAACGGCAGGGTTTCACTATCCCGTTGCTGATCGGCGGCGCGACCACTTCGCGCGTGCACACGGCGGTGAAGATCGCCCCCAACTATCCGAGCGGTACCGTGGTGTACGTCACCGATGCCTCGCGCGCGGTGGGCGTGTGCAGCAATCTGCTGTCCGAAACCCTGAGCGCAGCCTACATCGCCGAAGTGAAGGCCGACCAGCAGGCGGCGCGCGAGCAACACGAAGGTAAACAGGGCAAGGCGAGCTATGTCAGCCTGGTCGAAGCGCGGGCGCATGGCCTCAAGACGAACTGGGGAAATGAAATCCCCCTCAATCCCCCTTTGCAAAAGGGGGAGGTCGGTGCGGCGGATTTTGCAGAGGCTGCTGCTCCCACCCCCCTTTATAAAAGGGGGGCAGGGGGGATTTACACGCCCCCGAAACCCAACTTCCTCGGCGTGCAATCCCTGCGCGACTACCCGCTGGCCGAACTCGCTCCCTACATCGACTGGTCGCCGTTCTTCCAAGCCTGGGAGCTGGCGGGCCGCTTCCCCAAGATACTGAACGACGAAGTAGTCGGCGCGGAAGCGACCAAGCTGTACGCCGACGCGCAAGCCATGCTAAAGCAGATCGTGGACGAGAAGTGGCTGAGCGCCAACGCCGTGTTCGGCCTGTTTCCGGCCAACAGCGTAGGCGACGACATCGAGATTTACACCGACGAATCGCGTGCTCAAGTCGCCATGACCTGGCACAACCTGCGGCAGCAGACCAAAAAACCGGCGGACATCCCCAACTACTGCCTCTCCGACTACATCGCGCCCAAGGACAGCGGCGTGGTGGATTATATCGGCGGCTTCGCCGTCACCGCAGGCATCGGCATCGAACGCAAAATGAAGGAATTCGAACAGGCCAATGACGACTACAGCGCCATCCTGCTGCAAGCGCTGGCCGATCGGCTGGCCGAAGCCTTCGCCGAGCACCTACACCTGCGCGTGCGCCGCGAGTTCTGGGGCTATGCTGCCGATGAAAGCTTGGATAACGAAGGACTGATTTCCGAACAATATCGCGGCATTCGTCCTGCCCCGGGCTATCCCGCCTGCCCCGAGCACAGCGAGAAAGGCCCGCTGTTCGAACTGCTGCAAGCACCCAAGAACGCAGGCATCACCCTCACCGAGAGCTACGCCATGCTGCCCACCGCCGCCGTGTCTGGCTTCTACTTCTCGCACCCCGAGGCGAAATACTTCGCCACCGGCAAGGTGGACAAGGAGCAGGTCGCGGACTATGCGCAGCGCAAGGGCTGGACGGTGGAGCAGGCGGAGCGCTGGTTGGCGCCTGTTTTGAGCTACTGACTGAACAATGCTTGTTTCGATGCGAACTCTGCCCCCAAAATTGCAGTTGTTCGGGAAGGCTTTGTTATTGCTTTCGTTAACAGGCTGCGCCTCCTACCAGAAATATGATTACTATGCTCCGAGCAGTGAGGGCAAAAAGAGTGTTTCCGCCTTCTTCTCTTCCCGGGATCATTTTCAGTTTGCGCCACTAAAAGGGTTTACTACTTTGGGGCCTGCGGGCATGCCTATTATCCCTGTTTCTACTCCAGGAAATGTTGAGGTGCTGGAACTGGAAGTACATTTTGAGCTTAATGAAAATAGGTCATTTTCAATATTAAGAACACCTTGCCTTCAGCTTGAAGACTCAACTTTGTTGTGCGCAGAAAAATTCTCCGTTTCCGGATTTGCTGAATCTGATACACCCGAACCGATAACCAGAAAATTATTGGATGTTGGTTCTGTTGATTTGAAGGATAAATCACAAAGAATAACCAACTTGCAGATATTCAAGCAGGCTAGCTTTGAGTTCACGCCGGCGTGGCATTGGCTTGTTCTCAACACCACATACCAATTTCGATGCAATCAGAAATGCCCCTCCGCCTTTCAATTTGACTCTTCCGATCTTTTGGAGGTTAGTGGCGTGAGCAAATTTAGCGAGCAAATGCGATATATTCGTACAACGAAGAATGAGTTCACCCCGCTACTTAACCCCACTAATTGAGCATCGCCATATAGGTAATCTGGCCCCTATACGAAACAAGTCTACGAAAATCATCCAAAGGAAATCAGCATGACCACCCTCATCAAAACCGACACCACCACCGGCTCCGGCGCGGAAGCGCAGGCGGGGCAGACCGTCATCGTGCATTACACCGGCTGGCTGCATGACGCGACTGCGCCGGACAACAAGCGGAGTAATAGGGGTCAGACTCGATGTGTGAAAGGATAGCCATGAACATCACCGCACAACTGGATCAGCTCAGCACCGCCGATAAGCTCCGCGCGATGGAATACCTTTGGGACGACTTGTGCCATCATGCGGAAGAGGTGCCTTCCCCGGCATGGCATGGCGAAGTGTTGGCAGAACGCGATCGGGCTGTGGCCGAGGGTAGTTCAGTATTCCGCGACTGGGAGGCCGAGAAAGCCCGAATCCGCGATTCGCTGAAATGAAGCTCCGCATCCTCGATGCCGCATCCCGGGATTTGATCGAGGGATACCGCTTCTACGAGAAACAGCAAGCCGGGCTGGGAAGTTATTTCCTCGATTCGTTATATTCCGATATCGACTCCTTGCAGCTTTACGCCGGAATCCATGCAGTGTTCTTCGGGCAATATCACCGCGCGCTGTCCAAGCGGTTTCCATTTGCCATCTATTACCGGGTGAGTGATCAGGAGGTCTGGATTTATGCGGTACTGGATTGCTGTCGCAGCCCGGCCTGGATCAAAACCCATTTGACGTAAATTTGAATAATCAATTAGAAAGAGAAGCATGACCGAACTCATCAAACCGACATCACCGTAGGCGAAGGCGCGGGGGCGCAAGCCGGGCAGACCGTGATCGTGCATTACACTGGCTGGCTGTATGACGCGGCCGCGCCGGAGAAGAAGGGGACGAAGTTCGACAGTTCGCTCGACCGCAACGAGCCGTTCGATTTCCCGCTGGGCGGCGACCGCGTGATCCGTGGCTGGGACGAGGGCGTGGCGTGGCTGCGCGAAGGCATGTAGGGTACGCATCCCCTCTCGTTGTCTTGCCCCGGTTTTCTGTGCAGGGTCGCACGCCGAATGACACCTTCTCATGGGTTTGCCTGAACAGGGGCGTCAGTCTGCCTGGGGATTTTCTCCGCACGCCGGGCAGGCGGGGTCGCGGTGGAGTTTGAGGGTGCGGGTCTGCATGTCGAGGCCGTTGAGCAGCAACAATCGGCCGGTAAGCGTGTCGCCTGCACCAGTGAGCAGTTTCAAGGCTTCGACGGCTTGCAGGCTGCCGATGACGCCGACCAGGGGGGCGAACACGCCCATGACGGCGCAGCGGGTCTCTTCGCTCTCGGTCTGCTCGGGGTAGAGGCAGTGGTAGCAGGGGCTTTCCGCGCGGCGCGGGTCGAAGACGGTCAACTGGCCGTCGAAGCGGACGGCGGCGCCGGAGACCAGCGGCTTGCCGAGCTGCACGCAGACGCGGTTGACGGCGTAGCGGGTGGCGAAGTTGTCGCAGCAGTCCAGTATCACGTCGGCCTGGTCGGCCAATTCCAGCAGGCGCGCCTCACTCACCCGTTCAGCCACGGCATGGACGTTGACTTCGGGATTGATCTCGGCCAGCGCGGCTTGAGCGGACGCGACCTTGGGCTGGCCGACGCTGGCGGTGCGGTGCAGGATCTGCCGTTGCAGGTTGGTGAGATCGACCGTGTCGCCGTCGCAGATCGTGATCTGGCCGACGCCGCTGGCGGCGAGGAACAGCGCGGCAGGCGAACCCAGACCGCCCGCGCCGATCACCAGGGCGTGCGAGTCCAGCAGACGTTGCTGTCCCTCGATGCCGATCTCGGGCAGCAGAATGTGGCGGCTGTAACGCAGGAGTTGGGAGTCTTCCACCGGCGGGTTACTTGAATTCGCGCAGTTCCTTGGGCGTGTCGTCGTGATCGCCATGGGGATGGTGCTCCCACACCTTGACGAAGATTTCGCGCCCGCGCGATTTGGTCTGCCATTCCGGGGTCTTGAGGTTGTGGTACTGCACGTCTTCGCAGTAGTAGATCAGCCTGCGGCCAAGGGTGCGCAGCGGGTTGGCCTCCAGCTTGAAGCCCTCTTCGGCCAGTGCATGCTCCAGTCCTTCCAGCGAATAGTGCTGGATGTCGTAGCGGATGCGCAGGCTGTGGGGCTGGCTGCCGCGCTCCACCTCGAATTCATACAGTCCGTTCAGCAGTTCCAGGGCGCGCTCGACCTGCCCCGCCGGTTCGGCGGTGAAGCAGAGTTCGCGCGCTTTCTGCGTCTCGAACGGGTTGATCACGGTTTCTTCCCTTGCAAGATGTGCATGCCCTTGAGCAGGTTCAGCGCCTGGTTGAGCTGGAAATCGCCCTTGCTGCCGAACTCCACCGGTGCGGCCGGTTTGGCGTCGCCCTCCTTGGGCTTGGCCGAATCCTTGTCGCCCTCGGTCGGTTTGGCGTCGGCCTTGTCTTCAGGCTGCTTGTCGTTGCTCAGGTGGTGCGACAGGTCGGCCTCGCGCAGGCGGAAGGCATTCTCCTGGGCGGCGGTGGCCGGGTCTTCCGACACAATGTCCGGCACGATGCCCTTGGCCTGGATGGAGCGTCCGTTCGGCGTGTAGTAGCGCGCCGTGGTCAGCTTGATGGCGGAATTGCTGCTCAGCGGCAGGATGGTCTGCACCGAGCCCTTGCCGAAGGTCTGGGTGCCCATCACCAGCGCGCGCTTGTGATCCTGCAAGGCCCCCGCCACGATCTCGGAAGCCGAGGCCGAGCCGCCGTTGACCAGCACCACCAGCGGTACGGACTTGACCGCAGCAGGCAAATTCTTCAGGTAGTCGTCTTTTTCGCCGCGCAGGTAATCGGTCGGTGCCGTGGTCAACCGCATCTTGGCGTCATCGGTGCGACCTTCGGTGTAGACCACCAGTGCATCCTTGGGCAGGAAAGCGGCGGACACCGCCACCGCACCGTTGAGCAGACCGCCCGGGTCGTTGCGCAGATCCAGCACCAGACCGTGCATTTCGCCGCTGCTTTGCTGGTACAGCGAGTCGATGGCCTTGGCCAGGTTCTCGCCGGTGCGTTCCTGGAACTGGGTCACGCGGATGAAACCGTAGCCTGGCTCGACCAGCTTGGACTTCACGCTCTGGGTCTTGATGACGGCACGGGTGATGGTAATCACCAGCGGCTTGGGCTCGCTCTTGCGCAATACGGTGAGAACGATCTTGGTGCCCGGCTTGCCGCGCATGCGCTTCACCGCATCGTTCAGCGTCAGCCCCTTGACCAGGGTCTCGTCCAGCTTGAGGATGAGATCGCCGCTCTTGATGCCCGCGTGGTAGGCCGGAGTGTCCTCGATGGGCGAGATGACCTTGACCAGGCCGTCTTCCATGCCAACTTCGATGCCCAGGCCGCCAAACTCACCCTGAGTGTTGATCTGCAACTCCTTGAAGGCGTCGCCTTCAAGGTAGGCGGAATGGGGATCCAGCCCGGAAAGCATGCCGTTGATGGCTTCGGACATCAGTTTCTTGTCGCTGACCGGCTCGACGTAATCGCTCTTGATGCGTCCGAACACTTCAGCGAAGGCGCGCATCTCCTCGATGGGCAGAGGCTGGGGTTCCTTCTCGGCGTTGGCGGAGAAGTTGAGGCTGATGGCGACGCCCGCCAGCAGGCCCAGGCCGATCAGGCCGATTTTTTCGATTCGAGTACGCATTCCTTGTTCCTGTTTCATTTCCCCGCTATCCACGGCCCGGGATCCAGCGGTTTCCCTTCGTGACGGAGTTCGAAGTATAAACCGGAAGTTTCGTTTCCGCCGCTGTTCCCCACCGCAGCCACCGTGTCGCCTTTGTTCAGCGTGTCACCCACCTGTTTGAGCAAGGTTTCATTGTTGCCGTATAAACTCATGTAGCCCTCGCCGTGATCGATGATCAGCAGGTTGCCGAAACCGCGCATCCAGTCGGCATAAACCACCTGGCCGTCGGCCACGGCTTTCACTCCGCTGCCGCTGGCGGCACGCAAGAACCAACCTTTCCAGAGGGCGCCCTCCAGTCGTGTAGCGCCGAACCGGTTGGTGGGCTTGCCCTTTACCGGCATCGACAATCTACCGCGCAACTTGGCAAAGTCGCCTCCCGGTGCATGCTCATCCTGCGGCTTTGGTTGTTTGGCGGAAGACTTGGGTTTCTTTGTCGACTTGGGTTTGCTGGATAACTTGCGCAGGCGTTCGATCAATTGGCTGAGGTGCGCCTCGTTCTGCTGCATCCGTTCGATTTCGGTGCGCTGCAGCCGCAATTGTGCCGCGACCTTGACCATCGTCTGCTCGCGCTCATTCCGCCGCCTCTCCAGCTGACGTTTCTGAAGCTGCTCCTCCTGTTGCAGCGCCTGCACTTCCTCATGCTTCTGCCGCGCTTCTTCGGTTACTTCGGAAAGCTGGGCCAGATCTGTACGCATCCGCCCCAGCAGTTCGGCGCGATCCTTGGCGAGATATTCATAGTATCGGATGCTGCGGGCGATCTGATTCGGGTCGCGCCCGTTCAACAACAGATAGAGATAATCGTGCTGTCCGCCGACATAGTGCTGGTAGAGCAGCCGACCCAGCAGAGTGCGTTGACCGGCGAGTTCCGATCCCAACTTTCCGGAGCGAAACTCAAGTTCGCGCAGTTCCTGGCGCGCAACATGCTGTTGCTCCGTCAACTCGCCGAGGCGACGGTTGCTGTCGCTGATGGCCCGTTCGGAGTCGCGCAACGCATCTGCCACTTCCGATTTGGCGGCCAGCGTTTTATCCATATCCGCCTGCATGGAGCGGATGCGTTCCCGCAAGTTGTCCAGTTCCTCTTGCTTGGTTGCAGCCGTCGCCTGTCCCGCCAGCAGGCTGGCAATCAATAGGCAGCCTGTGCGCGCAAGCCGGTTCACTGCAAGTGGATCAGGGAGTGTCCCGTCATTTCAGCGGGTTGCGGCAGACCCATCATGGTGAGCAGCGACGGCGCGATGTCCTTCAGCGCACCATCTGCCGCCAGCGTGGCCGGGCGACCGATGTAGAGGAACGGCACGGTGTTCAGCGTGTGGGCGGTGTGCGCCTGGTGGGTGGAACGATCCAGCATCTGCTCGACGTTGCCGTGGTCGGCGGTGATCAGCACTTCGCCGCCTGCGGCCTGCATGGCCTCAACCACCCGCCCGATGCAGACATCCAGCGCCTCAACGGCTTTCACCGCCGCGTCCATGTCGCCGCTGTGGCCGACCATGTCGCCGTTGGCGTAGTTGCACAGGATAGCGGCGTACTGGCCGCTGTGGATGGCGGCCACCAGCTGGTCGGTTACCTCGAACGCGCTCATCTCCGGCTGCAGGTCGTAGGTCGCCACCTTGGGCGACGGCACCAGGATGCGATCCTCGCCCGGGAAGGGCTGCTCGATCCCGCCGCTCATGAAGTAGGTGACGTGGGCGTACTTCTCGGTCTCGGCGATGCGCAACTGCTTCAGCCCCAGATTCGACAGGTATTCGCCGATGCCGTTGCGGATGGTTTCCGGCGCGAAGGCGGCGGTGGCATGCACATCCTCGCCATAGCTGCTCAGGGTGACGAAGGCGGACAGCTTGGGAAGATACTCGCGCTGGAAGCCGCTGAATTCTTCATCGGTAAAGGCGTGGGTCAGTTGGCGCGCGCGGTCGGCGCGGAAGTTCATGAAGATGATGGCGTCGCCGTCTTCCATCTGCACCGCTTCGCCGTTGCGGGAGAGAATGGGGGTCGCCTGAACGAACTCGTCATTCTCGCCGCGCTGGTAGGCGTATTCGAGCGCGGTCAGCGCGTCCGCCGCCGCGAATTTGGCCTTGCCCAGCGTCAGCAGGTTGTAGGCGGCCTCCACGCGATCCCAACGGTTGTCTCTATCCATGGCGTAATAGCGACCGACGATGGACGCGATGCGCCCCACGCCGAGCGTGTCACAGGTCTGCTGCAAACGCTGGAGCGAGGCGGTCGCCGAACGCGGCGGCGTGTCGCGGCCATCCAGGAAGGCGTGGACGTACACCTTGGTCAACCCCGACTGCTTGGCCAGGGCCAGCATGGCGTAGAGGTGGTTCTCATGGCTGTGAACACCTCCCGGCGACAGCAAGCCCAGCAGGTGCAGCGCCTTGCCGGTTTGCTTCACCTTAGCGATAGCTTCGATGAACGCCGGATTGGTGTTGAAGCTGCCATCCTGGATGGCCACGTCCACACGGGTAAGCTCTTGGTACACCACGCGGCCTGCGCCGATGTTGAGGTGGCCGACCTCGGAATTGCCCATCTGCCCTTCCGGCAGACCCACCGACAGTTCCGAGGTCTGGATCAGCGTGTGCGGGTAGGCCGCCCATAAACGATCCCAATTGGGTTTGCGGGCATGGGCAATGGCATTGTAGTCGGCATCCTCGCGATAGCCGAATCCGTCCAGAATGACGAGTAAAACAGGGGTGACTTTCATTCTCGGTTGCAACAAAATATCAACGCATACTAATATTCCACAAGTCGCGCATTTTAGCCGAATTTCTGCTGTCCCACGAACGTTTGCTCACGAGAATTGACCATGACCAGCCCTCTCATCATCGACCGCGATGAAGATATTGAACAGGCCTCGCAGGCCATCAAGGCCATTGCCCATCCGTTGCGGCTGAAAATTCTGTGTGTGCTGGGCGATCAAGAGGTCAGCGTGCAGGACATCGTGGACAGCGTCGGCACTTCGCAGAGCAACATCTCGCAACACTTGGCCATCCTGCGCGACAAGGGGGTGCTGTGCACCCGCAAGGATGCCAACCGCGTCTACTACCGGATCGGTGATCTGCGCACTCTCAAATTGGTCGGATTGATGAGGGAAGTATTTTGCACCGCCTGAGCTTCTGCTTGATTTGTCTAGTATATTAGAGTAGATTAATATTCTCAACTATTAATTCTTGGGCGCATAGCATGAGGTTGTCAGCATTTACCGGACTGTTTCTCATTGGCATTTCGGCTGCGCAGGCGGCTGCGCCGCTGGAAACTGTTTCCGTGCAATTTCGCCCGGCCTCTCATGCCTATAAGGCTGAAGGGGTGGTCGAAGCCGTGCGCCAATCCACCGTATCGGCGCAAATCTCCGGGCGCATCAAGGAAATCAATTTCGATGTGGGCGATGTCGTCAAGCGCGGCCAGGTGATTCTGCGCATCGACGAAAGCGAGGCCAATCAGGCCGTTGCGGGCAGTCAGGCCCAGGTCATGCAATCGCAGGCCGCGCTGGCCAACGCCAAGTCCAGCTACGAGCGTTCGCGCCAGTTGTTCGAGCAAAAGTTCATCAGCCAGTCCGCCCTGGACAGGGCGCAGGCTGATTACAAGCTGGCGCTGGCCCAGGCCGCCGCCAGCGAGGCCGGAGCTGGCCAGTCCGCGCTGGCGCGCAGCTATACCTCGGTCATCGCCCCTTACGCTGGCGTGGTTGCAGCCCGTCATGTCGAGCTGGGTGAGATGGTCACGGTCGGCAAGCCGCTGATGACCGGCTTCGACCCCAGCCAGTTGCGCGCCAGCGTCAACATTCCCGAAGTGCAGGTGCGCACGCTGGGCGAACAGCCGCAGGTTGAGCTTGAGCTTCCCAGTCTGGGTCGCTGGATCAAACCCGCCAGCGTATCGGTGCAGCCTCTGGCCGACGCCCGCACCCACAGCACCCAGGTTCGCATCACCCTGCCAGCGAACGAGCCCGGGATTTATCCCGGCATGTTCGTGCGCGCGCACTTCGTCACCGGCAGCACTAGCAAGATGCTGATCCCGGTCAGCGCCGTCCTGCGACGCAGCGAAGTGGTGGCCGTCTACGTGGTGGACGACAAGGGCGTTCCCCGCCTACGCCAGGTGCGCCTCGGAGAGCCCTCGGGGCAGAATGAAATAGAAGTTATCGCCGGCCTGAATCCGGGAGAAAGGATCACCCTCGATCCGGTCAAGGCAGGCATCGTAGGAGCGCAGCAGAAGAGGTAGTCATTCATCAACATAGTCAGGGAGAACAGCATGGCACACATCGTGGTATTGGGCGCAGGGATCGGTGGAATGCCGATGGCGTATGAGATGCAGGAGAAAGTCCGCAGGGGCGACAAAGTGACTGTGATCTCCAACTCGGAGAGTTTCCATTTTGTGCCGTCCAATCCCTGGGTGGCAGTGAACTGGCGCACCCGTGACGACATCGCTTTCCCGGTTCGCCCCTATCTGGAGCGCAAGGGTATCGATTTCATCTCGGTGGGCGCAAAACGCGTTCATCCGGAAAAAAACCAGATCGAACTGATGAATGACGAGGTCGTCGATTATGACTACCTCATCATCGCCACCGGCCCCAAACTGGCCTTCGAGGAAGTGGAAGGTCTGGGGCCTCATGGCGGCCACACCGAATCCATCTGCCACGTGGATCATGCGGTCAAGGCGGGCCAGCGCTGGGAAAGATTCTGTAAACAGCCCGGCCCCATCGTGGTGGGTGCCGTGCAAGGCGCTTCCTGCTATGGCCCGGCCTACGAGTTCGCCTTCATCATGGACACCGATCTGCGCCGTCGCCGCATTCGCGACAAGGTGCCGATGACCTTCGTCACGGCCGAGCCCTATGTCGGCCATCTCGGCCTGGGCGGGGTCGGCGACTCCAAGGGGCTGTTGGAGTCCGCCCTGCGTGAGCGCAGCATCAACTGGATCTGCAACGCCAAGGTCACCAAGATCGAAGCCGACAAGATTTATGTCACCGAGGTGGATGAGAAGGGCGAAGTCAAGAAAGAGCATGTGCTTCCGCATAACTACGCCATGATGCTGCCCGCCTTCAAGGGCGTGGACGCCGTGTTCGGTATCGAGGGGCTGGCCAATCCGCGCGGTTTCACCATCGTGGACGAGTACCAGCGCAACCCGAAGTACAAGAACATCTACTCGGTGGGCGTGTGCATCGCCATCCCGCCGATGGGTGGCACGCCGCTGCCGGTGGGTGTGCCCAAGACGGGCTACATGATCGAATCCATGGTCAATGCCGTGGCGCACAACATCCACTCCGAGCTGACCGGCAATCCGCCGACCACCAAGGCCACCTGGAATGCCGTCTGTCTGGCCGACTTCGGCGATACCGGCGTGGCTTTCGTTGCCTTGCCGCAGATTCCGCCGCGCAATGTGGACTGGTTCTCCGCCGGAAAGTGGGTGCACCTGGCCAAGGTCGCGTTCGAGAAGTACTTCATCCGCAAGATGAAGACCGGCAAGTCGGAGCCGATCTACGAAAAACTGATCCTCAAGGCCATGGGGATCGAGAAACTCAAGTAACTGAAGGGAACCATGGGCATATCAGGACGTATCGCAAGGACATTCTTACATTCACAGATGACGCCGCTGCTGGCTTTGGTGGCGGCGTTGCTCGGAATCTTCGCGGTGATGGTGACGCCGCGCGAGGAAGAGCCTCAGATCAACGTGACCATGGCGAACGTCCTGATTGCTTATCCGGGCGCGTCTGTGCAGGACGTGGCGCGCACCGTGTCCACCCCAGCCGAGCAGGTGTTATCGCAGATCGCCGGGGTGGATCACGTCTATTCCGTGTCGCAGCCCGGCATGTCCGTGCTGACGGTGCAATTCAAGGTCGGCGAGCAGCACGTGCCCTCGCTGGTCAAACTGTATGACGTTATTCTTTCTCATTCTGACTGGCTGCCGCCCACGCTGGGCGTGGCCCAGCCCATCATCAAAGCCAAGGGCATCGACGATGTGCCGGTGATGGCGCTCACCTTGTGGCGCAATCAGGAAATCGGCGGTGGGCTGGAGCTGACCCAGGTTGCCCACGCCATCGAGACCGAACTGAAGCGCGTCAAGGGCACCCGCGAGGTGACCACGCTGGGTGCGACCCCGCATGTGGTGCGCATCCAGCTCAATCCCGAGGCGCTTAACGCCCACCAGCTCACCGTACAGGAGGTGCGCGGCGCGCTACAGGCCGCCAACGTGTCGCAGGACGCCGGTTCGCTGGTCGAAGGCAATCACGAAGTGCTGGTGCAGACCGGTAACTTCCTCAGCAACGCGGGCGAAGTCGGCCAACTGGTGATCGGTGTAAGTGAAGGCAAGCCGGTCTACCTGCGCGACGTAGCTGACATCCAGGATGGCGCCGACCAGCCTTCCAGCTATGTCTGGCTGGGCGCAGGCCCCGCCGCCGAGGACAAGCACATCGCCGCCAAGGGCGAATTCAGCGCCGTGACCGTGGCTGTCACCAAGAAGCCGGGCGAAAACGCCGTGGACATCGCCAATGCGCTGACCAGCCGCGTCGAGCAGCTCAAGGGCAGCGTGATCCCGTCCGACGTGCAGGTAACCACCACCCGCAACTACGGCGAAACCGCCAACGACAAGGCGATGAAGCTGATCAAGAAACTGTTCTTCGCCACCGCCGCCGTGGTCGCGCTGGTGTGGTTCGCGCTCGGTCGCCGCGAAGCGGTGATCGTCGGGATCGCCGTGCTGCTGACGCTGGCAGTGACGCTGTTCGCATCCTGGGCCTACGGCTTCACCCTCAACCGCGTGTCGCTGTTCGCGCTGATCTTCTCCATCGGGATTTTGGTGGACGACGCCATCGTGGTGGTGGAAAACATTCATCGCAGGCGCAGCCTGGCAATGAATGTTTCGGCGGAGGCTCATATCGGCGCAGCCGATGTGAAGCCTGCGGAGGCAGGTGGCCAAAGCCAAAACATCCACCGTCGCCGCGAGCTGGCGCAACACCCGCAAGGGGTGCGCCGGTGGGTGCCCGGCGGCGAAGCCGCCACCCTTCCGCAGCACCAGCCGCTGTCCGAGATCATCCCCGAAGCGGTGGACGAAGTCGGCAGCCCGACCATCCTGGCCACTTTTACCGTGATCGCCGCACTGCTGCCGATGGCCTTCGTCTCCGGTCTGATGGGCCCGTACATGAGCCCGATCCCGATCAATGCCAGCATGGGCATGCTGATATCGCTGGCCATCGCCTTCATCGTCACGCCCTGGCTGGCGCACAAGCTGGCCGGCCCGCATCACGCCTCGGTGAAGGATGAGACCGACACCCCGCTGACGCGCTTCTTCCGCAGCCGCCTGACACCGTTCCTCAATGGCGAACACGGCAAGGCTGCCCGCCGCAAGCTGTGGGTCGGCATTCTGGCCGGTCTGGGACTGGCCGTGTCGCTGGCCGTGGTCAAGCTGGTGGTGCTGAAGATGCTGCCCTTCGACAACAAGTCCGAGTTTCAGATCGTGGTGGACATGCCCAGCGGCACCGCGCTGGAGCTAACTTCCGGCGTGATGCACGAGATCGGCGCCTACCTCGCCACCGTGCCGGAAGTGACCGACTATCAAGGCTATGCGGGCACCGCTTCGCCGATCAACTTCAACGGCCTGGTGCGCCAGTACTATCTGCGCGAGGCCTCCGAGCAGGGCGACATCCAGGTCAACCTGCAGGACAAACACCACCGCAGCCGCAGCAGCCACGAGATCGCCACAGCGGTGCGCGAGCCGATCGAGGCCATCGCCAAGAAGTGGAACGCCAAGGTCAAGGTGGTCGAAGTGCCGCCCGGCCCGCCGGTGATGTCGCCCATCGTGGCCGAGATCTACGGCCCGGACTATGAAGGCGCGCGCCAGGTAGCGGGCAAGGTGAAGGAACAGTTCGGCAAGACGGTGGACATCGTCGGCATCGACGACACCGTGACCGAAGCCGCGCCCAAGCTGGTGCTGCACGTGTTGCAGAGCAAGGCCGCCCTGCTCGGCGTCGCCCCGCGCGACATCGCCGATGTGGTGCAGGTCGCCCTGGCAGGACAGGACGTGACCGCCCTGCACGAAGCCTCGTCCAAGTACGCCCCGCCGCTACGCCTGGGCCTGCCCGCCGAGCGCCAAAGCCGCATCGACGACGTGCTCAAGCTGAAAGTACGTGCTCGCGACGGCGTGCTGGTGCCGCTGTCCGAAGTGGTGCAGGTCGAGCAGGTGCAGCGCGACTACCCGATCTATCACAAGGATCTGCTGCCGGTGGTGTTTGTCACCGGCGACATGGCGGGCAAGCTGGACAGCCCGCTGTACGGCATGTTCGGCATCAACGGCAAGGTCAGCGGTGCGGAGCTGGAGCAGGGCGGCACGTTGGAGAGTTATTTCTTCAAGCAGCCTTCCGACCCGTATGCCGATTATGCGCTGAAGTGGGACGGCGAGTGGCAGGTGACGTTCGAGACCTTCCGCGACATGGGCATCGCCTATGGCGTCGGGCTGATCCTGATCTACCTGCTGGTGGTGGCGCAGTTCAAGTCCTATCTGGTGCCGCTGATCATCATGGCACCCATCCCGCTGACGGTGATCGGCGTGATGCCGGGTCATGCGCTATTCGGCTCGCAATTCACCGCGACCTCGATGATAGGCATGATCGCGCTGGCGGGGATCATCGTGCGCAATTCCATCCTGCTGGTGGATTTCATCAACCTCCAGCTCAGAGATGGGATTGATCTTCAACATGCGGTGATCCATGCAGCGGCGGCGCGCGCCAAGCCTATCTTACTCACCGGGCTGGCCGCTATGCTGGGTGCACTGTTCATCCTGGACGACCCAATCTTCAACGGCCTGGCGTTGGCCTTGATCTTCGGTATCCTGGTTTCCACCGTGCTGACGCTGGTGGTGATCCCGGTGCTCTATTACGCCACGCTGTACAAAAAGTTTCAGTAAAATTCAACCTTAGGAGAGAGTTATGAATGCAGAACGCATTGTCCGCATCGTTGCAGGTTTCTTTGTCATGTTGTCGCTGGCGCTGGGCGTAGAAGCCAGCCCGCTGTTCGTCAGCCAGTACTTCTTGTTCTTCACCGCCTTCGTCGGTCTGAACCTGTTCCAGAGCGGCTTTACCCAAATTTGCCCGCTCAACAACATCCTCGCCAAATTCGGCGTCAAAGGCGGGAGTTGCCAGGCCTAAGCCCCCCTTCTTCGCGCAAGTTCGCCCACATCAGCCTGGCCTTGGTCGGGTTGATGTGGGTTTTGCCTTTTCTGTATCCCGCGCACGCATATCCGATAACCACCTTCCATCAGGAATGGCTGGCTGGATTACTCGGCCTGATCGCAGCGAGTTGGTTGCTGTGGCCGCCGACCTGGCAGCGCCTGGCTATACCTGGAGTAGTCCTACTCCCGCTGGGCATGCTGCTACTGGGGGTACTGCAGTGGTCACAGGGCAAGCTGGCCTACCCCGGACAGGCCGGATTGTTGGCTGTCTATCTGCTGTGGGCGGCACTGCTGATGCTGCTTGGGCAGCGGCTACGCAACGCCTTCGGCCTGCCCGCACTGGCCATGACGCTAGCCGCCTGCATGGTGGTCGGCGCCGAACTGAACGCCGCCTCTGGCATCATCCAGCACTTTGGCTGGCATACCCCACTCGACCACTGGATCACTCGCCGCATCGCATCCCAGACATATGGCAATCTGGCTCAGCCCAATCATTTTGCTGACCAACTGGCGCTCGGCATAGTGTCGCTCGCCGGCCTATACGCTTCCGGGCGGCTGACTTCCCGGCCAACCATCATGCTGGTGTTGCCCCTGCTGTTCACCCTGACGTTGAGCGGCTCCCGCAGTGGCGGCCTCTACCTGCTCTGGCTGGCCGGATCGGCATGGTGGTGGCAGAAGCGTCAACCCGAGTTGCGCCCGCTCTGGTACTTTGGCCTGTGGTTGCTGATCGGCTTCGCCGCCATGCACGGCCTGATCAAGCTGCCCTTATTCCAGGGGACAGGAGACGCCTCCTCCTCCTGGGGGCGGCTATACCAAGAGTCCGGCGGCAATAGTATTCGCCTGTTCCTGTGGCAGGAAGCGCTGCACATCTGGGCTGAGCACCCTTGGCTTGGCACGGGATTCGGCCAGTTCGGCTGGCAGCATTTCCTGCTTGGCCCGGAATGGCGCAACCCGGTCATCACCGGCTATTACAATAATGCGCATAACCTGCTGTTCCAGCTCGGAGCGGAGTTCGGCTTGGCGGGCGTACTGCTGTTACTGAGCACCCTGCTTGCCTGGCTGCTCCGCTCACGGCAAGAACCACGCACCCTCTGGCACTGGTGGGGCTACTCCATGCTGGCCGTGCTGCTGATCCACAGTCTGCTGGAGTACCCCTTGTGGTACAGCTATTTCCTCGGCATCGCCGCACTTCTGCTCGGCATGCTAGATCGCGCCACCCTGCGCCTGTCGCTCCCCTTGAGTGGATGGCTGGCAACAGCTCCCCTCATTCTGATTGGCCTGATCCTATCTTTCTCATTGCACAGCGGCTACCGCGAACTGGAAAACCTGCTGTCCCACTTCCCGACCCGAGAGCTCAAAAATGATCGCACGGTTATTGAGCAGGATCAGGCCGTACTCAATCGCCTGGCGGCCTCGCCCTTGCTTCGCCCTTATGCCGAGCTCTACCTCAATACCATGTACACCCCCAACAGCATCAACCGCGCCTACAAACAGGCGCTGAATCAGCGGGTACTGCATTGCTTCCCTTTCGGTCAGCCGGCCTATCGTGAGATGCTGCTGCTGGCGCTGTCCGACCGAACGATCGAAGCCCAACAAGTTCTTGAGCAGGCGCTATGGTCGTATCCGGAAGAATTCCCCCGGCACTATGACCTGCTCGTGCAGTTGGCACAGAACAACCCCGCTCGCTATGAGGGTCTGTTAAAATTCGCGCAGCAAAAATATACGGAGTATCAAGGTGCAGTTTCTGCTCGATAACATGATGTTGGCCTCGCTGGTGGTGTTCAGCGGCCTGATGCTGGTGTGGTCTTTCGTTGGCAACAAGATGCGTGGCCTGCGCGATGTGGAAACTACGGGCGCGATGCAGCTCATCAACCACAAGAACGCGCTGGTGCTGGATGTGCGCGAAGCCAACGAATTCAAGGGCGGCCACATCCTCAACGCCAAGCATATCCCGCTGGGCAAGCTGAATAGTCGGCTGAACGAGATCGAATCCCATCGCGACCAGCCCATCGTGGTGGTTTGCCGCAGCGGCAACCGCTCCGCCTCGGCCTGCGGCCTGCTCAAGGCGCAAGGCTTTGGACAATCCTACAACCTGACAGGCGGCATGCTGGCCTGGCAGAAGGCCAATCTTCCGGTGACCCGCTGATGGCCAAGGTGCGGATGTATTGCACGGCAGTGTGTCCCTACTGTGTGATGGCAGAACGCCTGCTGCATGCCAAGGGCGTCACCGAGATCGAGAAAATACGCGTCGATCTGCAACCGGATCTGCGCATGCAAATGATGGAGATCACCGGTCGCCGCACCGTGCCGCAGATCTGGATCGGCGAGCGTCACATCGGCGGCTACGATGACCTGGCCGCGCTGGAGCACGCCGGAAAACTCACCCCATTGTTGAACCCCTGACCAATAAGGAAGCACCATGAGCGAAGCAGCACCCGAACAGCAATCCGGCACTTTCAGCATCGAAAAACTCTACGTCAAGGACCTGTCGCTGGAAGTCCCGCACGCCCCCGCCATCTACCTAGAGCGCGCCAATCCCCAGATCGGCCTGCAGATGCAGACCCAGGCCCAGGCGCTGGACGAAGCCAATTACGAAGTCTCCGTCACGGCCACCGTCACCGCCAGCATCGCCGAGCAGGACAACAAGGTCATGTTCCTGGTCGAGGCCACCCAGGCCGGGGTATTCCAGGTGCGCAACTTGCCGCACGAGGCGGTGGAGCAGGTGTTGTCGGTGATGTGCCCGAACATTCTCTATCCCTACCTGCGCGAAGTGGTGTCGGACGCCTCGGTGCGTGCCGGCTTCGCCCCGGTGCTGCTGAACCCGGTCAACTTCGAGACCCTGTACGTCCAGCAGAAGATGCAGCAGCAGGCTGCTGCTACACCGGAAACAACACACTGAGCCATGAAGCTCGCCGCCTCCTGCGTACTTTTCTTGCTGTCGGGGTTTCTGGCGGTTGGTGCGTCGGCGGCGGAATACCGTTCGGTGGCTGGCCGTTATGGCGTTTGCTACGACCTGCCGCAGGAGGGCTCGAAAAAGCTCGCCATCGCCAGCCAGGGCTTGCCGTTGGAGGTGATCTTCGAGCATGAGAAGTTCGTCAAGGTGCGCGACAGCAACGGGCGCATGTCGTGGATGGAAAAGACCGCACTCAGCAAGACCCGGCGCATGCTGATCGTCACCGTGCCGCTGGCCGACATCCATCTGGCGGCTGGCGTCGAGTCGGCGGTGCTGTTCCGGGTCGCACAGAATGTGCTGCTCGAACTCAAGCAGAACACCGACACCGGCTGGCTGGAGGTGCGCCATCCTGACGGCCTGACCGGTTTCATCAAGTCCACCGAAGTCTGGGGCGAGTAACTCGCGCATGAATATCACCGTACTCGGGGCTGGCGCATGGGGGACTGCACTGGCGGTCAGCCTGACGGTCAAGCATGAAGTCACGCTGTGGGCGCGCAATCCCGCCCAGGTGGACGAGATGCGATCCCGGCGCTGCAACCAGCGTTATCTCCCCGACATCAACCTGCCGCCGACACTCGCCTTGAGCAATGATCTGGCCGAAGCGCTGACGGACGCCGAACTGATTCTGCTGGCTGTGCCCATCGCCGCCCTGCGCGAAACGCTGGAGCAAGTCGCCCGGCTGGCGGCGCCCACTCCATTGATCTGGGCCTGCAAGGGCTTCGAGGCCGAGACCGCGCTGTTGCCACACCAAGTGGTTGCGGAAGTGCTGCCGTCCAGTTTTGCCTGCGGCGTGCTGTCCGGTCCCAGCTTTGCCCAGGAGGTCGCGCGCGGCCTGCCGACGGCGCTTACCCTGGCCTCGCCGGATGCGGAGTTCGCCCATCGCATCGCCTGTGCTTTACATCACGCCCGCCTGCGCATCTATTCCAGTAGCGACATGATCGGTGTCGAGGTCGGCGGGGCAGTGAAGAACGTACTGGCCATCGCCGCTGGCATCGCCGACGGACTCGGCTTCGGCTTCAACGCCCGCGCGGCGCTGATTACCCGTGGTCTGGCCGAGATCTCCCGGCTCGGCCTCAAGCTCGGCGGTCATGGTGAGACCCTGAGCGGCCTTTCCGGTGCGGGCGACCTGATCCTCACCTGCACCGGCAACCTGTCGCGCAACCGTCAGGTGGGGCTACTGCTGGCGCAGGGCAAGACTCTGCCCGAGATATTGAAGCAGCTCGGCCACGTGGCCGAGGGCGTCTACACCGTCCGCGAAGTCCACCGCATGGCGCAGCGCCTCGGCATCAGCATGCCCATCAGTTCAGCGGTCTACCGCATCCTGTACGAACACGTCCCGGCGGCGGAAGTGGTGGAAGGCCTGCTCAACCGCGCGCCAAACTGCGAATTCCAGTAACGGCGGCGCGCCCGATCAGGAGACCGCTTTAAGGATCAGCGGAACCAGCGCTTCCGGCAGTTTGATTTGCCCGGAGAGGGCAAATTCGTGCGCCCGCGCCGACATTTTGTTCCAAGTCTTCTTGATGATGACGAGCCACTTGGCCTCGTCGTATTCCGGGTGCTGCGCGGCAAACGCCAGCATGTAGTGTTCGATGAACACCAGATCGACGATGTCTTCCATCAGCTGGGTCTCGGGGTTGCTCTTCAGCTCTTTCTTGCTGACGATGGCCTTCACCCGAGCAATCATCTCCCCGTCGTAGCCCGCCTCCTGCATCAGCCATCCTGCCGTTTCGGCGTGGAACTTGTACAGCGTGGTGCGCCACAGCATGTAGCCGGGCTTGTCCATGGGATAGTTACTGCGCGGGAACTTCCAGCGCTGGATGTGCTGGGCGCGCACCGCCAGCTTCACCGCTTCCGATGCTTCCGGCGCAAAGCGTTCCTGCATTTCGGTCATGCGTTTGGCGTAGAGCAGTTCCTTGGGATAGTCCTTGCCGTCGAACGGTTCCCGGTTGGGGTCTTCGGAATTGGCTTGGTCAAAGGCCGCGATGGTGGCCTGGTAAAGCGTGGTGTTCATGGGTCTCATGGGGTGGGTTCAGGTGGGTGGAGTTTACAGCGTCGGACATGGGCCACGAACCGCTCTGCCCAGTGGCAACTGCCGACGCTGCGCAGATGGGTGTAAGACGCCAGCAGGTTGCCGATCAGCAGTCCATCATTCTGGCCGTCGATGCCGTGGCCGCGCTTCACGCGGTAGGCATAGCGGCTGTCCGGCGGCAGGCTGTCCAGGCTGGAATAATGGAATTCGTGGGCGCGGATGTCTCCGCCCTTGCCCGCCGCCCAGGGGTGATCCGGCATCACTTCCAGATGGACATAGCCGCGCCCCACCGGCCTGGCGTGCATCACCACGTCGCCGGGGATAGCGCCGACCATTTCGTAGCTGCCGCCGGTGCAGGTGAGTGTGCGCGCCAGATACATCAGCCCGCCGCACTCGGCATAGGCGGGCAGGCCGACCGCCAGGGCGCGGCGGATGTCGGCACGTAGACTGGCATTGGCTTCGAGAAGTGGGGCGAACATCTCCGGAAACCCGCCGCCGATGAACAGCGCATCCACCTCGGGCAAGCGCTCATCGCTCAGCGTATCGAACGGCACCAGTTCCGCCCCAGCCGCTTCCAGCGCGTCCAGGTCGTCGGCGTAATAGAAGCCGAACGCCCGGTCGCGGGCGATGCCGATACGAAGATTTTCGCCCGCCTCCGCGTGCTGCGGAAACTGCGGGGAAGAGGACTGCGGACGAACGGTCTCCGGCAGGGCGGTCAGGCTCAACAGCTTGTCCAGATCCACCTGGGCAGCAACGCGGCCCGCGATGGCGGCGATGCGTGCGGTTGCTTCGGCAGACTCGTTGCTGGGCATCAGGCCGAGGTGGCGTTCGTCGATTGCCAGCTCGTCGCTGTGGTGCACCGCGCCGATCACCGGAACGTCGGTGTAATGCTCGATCACTGCCCGCAGCTTGGCTTCGTGGCGGCTGCCGCCCAGATTGTTGAGGATGACCCCGGCGAAGCGGATGTCGCGGTCGAAAGCCTGGTAACCCAGGATCAGCGGCGCGATGCCGCGCGTCATACCGCGCGCGTCCAGCACCAGCACCACCGGCAGGTCGAGCAGCTTGGTCAGCGCGGCGTTGCTGTTGCTGCCGTCCAGCGCCAGCCCGTCATACAAGCCCTTGTTGCCCTCGACCAGGCTGACGTCGGCCTGGCTGGCATGCTGCTGGTAGATGCTGCAGATCTCGTCCGCCGCCATCAGGTAAAGATCGAGGTTGCGGCAAGGGCGGCCTGCGGCCTGCGAGAGCCACATCGGATCGATGTAATCCGGCCCCTTCTTGAACGGCTGCACGGACAGGCCGCGCGCGCGCAGCGCCGCGCACAAGCCGATGCTGAGGGTGGTTTTGCCAGACGATTTATGCGCGGCGGAAAGAAGAAATCGGCTCATCGCCAAGCCTCAATAAATAACGGGCAGCGCGAGCATAGCAGCCTGCCGCCCATTAGTCGTGGTGCTGATCCTGGGTGTCGTGCGGCAACAGGGCGGTCAGCACCCGCACGCCTATGGTGGTCATCAGGAACGCCACGGCGAGGCCAGCGAACCCCAACAAGAATTCGGGCAGGGACGGTGCATAGTTGGCAATCTGCCCGTCGCCAAAACTACTGCTGGCAACATATCCAGGGAAAATCGACAGCGGGAAGGCTTGCCCGCCAATGATGAACACGTAGAGCAGGGCAAAGCTGCCCAAGATGACCAGCAGCGATGCGGCGACGACGCATTTGATCTGCCCCAGGCGCGGATGGAACACCAGCAACAAGGGCAGCAGGCTACCCAGCAGCACATAGCCGAGCCAGAACAGTCCCGGGTAGATTCCACCCTCGCCCAGGATGAAATGCTCGAACTCGGTCTGTCTGGCGAAATACAGGTTGGTCAGGTGGTAAACCGCGACCAGGAACAGCGAGCCGAGCACGAAGATGCCCAGCAGATTCTTCATGCGGTTGAGCACCACGGGATCATGCGCCTTGTCGTTCCACCGGTACATCGCCGATTGGACGACGAGAAACACGGCCATTCCCCATCCGAAGGACATGACGATGAACATCGGCGGCAGGATCGCCGAACCGTAAGCCTGGCGCGCAACCAGGAAAGCAAAGATCAGCCCGGTGCCGGTCGTCAACATGATGCGCCAGGTGAACACGGCAAGACCGACGGGCTTGATCCAGCGATTCATGCGCCGCTCAAGCAAGGTCCACATGTACAGCGCCACCAGAGTGAACAAGCCGCTGTACAACGGAAGATTCCAGGCGAATACCGAGGTCGGGTTGAAATTGGTCGCTGCGACGATGATGCGATCATTACGCCCCAGATCCAGCATCAGCACGAACAGGCCGCCCGCCAGCAAGGCAATCGAGAGCATCCCGGCCAGCGGCGCGCGCGCCTTGTAAACCGCCTTGCCGAACACGGAGCCGATGGCGGCGATGTTGAGAACGCCGGAAGCCGCAACGATCATGAAGATGGCGAACACATGCGGCATGCCCCACACGATCTGGTTGTTCATCCCGGTGATGATGTGGCCGTGATGCTCCATCAGCGACACGGCATACAGTCCGAGCAGCACGACCAGCCCGGCTGTGGCCAGCAGGCTGTAAAACAGCGGGGTTCTCAGTTTTTGCGTATGAATCGACATGATCACAACCCCTGATAACGGATGCCCGGATCCAGACGCAGATCGGCACGCACCTGTACAGACGCCACGCTGCGCACTTTTTGCGCAATCTCGCTTTGCGGATCGTTCAGGTCGCCGAACAGGATGGCCTGATGACCCGCCTTGGTGCAGGCTTCCACACAGGCTGGCTGCAGACCGCGATCTACCCGATGCACGCACAGGGTGCAGGCTTCCACCGTGCCCTGACCACGCGGCACATCGGTCTTCTGGTCGTGCAGCGGTTCGTGTACGAAGGAACGCGCCTTGTACGGACAGGCCATCATGCAATAGCGACAGCCGATACAGCGGTGCTTGTCCACCAGCACGATGCCGTCGGCGCGCTTGAACGAGGCCTGCGTCGGACAAACGTCCACGCAGGGCGGCTCGGCGCAGTGCTGACACATCATTGGTAGTGCTGTCTGGCGACCCGTGCGCAGATCCTTCAGCTCGATCTTGCGGATCCACTGCGAGTCGGTGGATTTCTTGCCGCCGGACAGGCCGTTTTCGGTATTGCAGGCGGTGACGCAGTCATCACAGTCTGCGCTGCACTGGTTGGTGTCGATCAACATCCCCCAGCGCACCTTTCCGGAAGCGGACTCGCCCGTCGGACGGGCATGAGCCAGGTCGTACAGCATCACGCCTGGCGCTAGGGCGATCCCGGCCAGCGCGGCGGTTTGATTCAGGAACTGGCGACGTGTGGTCATTTGGCGGCTCCCGTGACAGCCGGACGCGGCTTGCTGGAATGGCACTCGAAGCAATCCGGTTTCACCGCCGCGTATTCGTGGCAGCCCTGACAGAAATTCTCGCGACTACCCAGAACGCTGCCATTCTTCTTGCTGGCGTGGCACTCCACGCACTCGGCCAGGCTGTGCTTGCCGCCCCGGATGCCGAGGCGCAGGGTCTCATCGCGCTGGTGGCGGATCAGCTCGGGATGTAAGCGGCGCATGGTCGCTTCATCCTCGACGCATTTGCCGCCCCGACCGATGTCCAGTTTGGGAGACAATCCTCCACCATCCGCCCAGACGGGCGTAGCGAAGAGCAAGAGTGTGAGCAGCAGCGCCTTCATCGCTTTCGCTTTATTCGCCCAGCCCCATCTGGATGTAGCCGGTCGGGCAGACATCGTGGCAGATGTGGCAGCCGATGCACTTGCTGTAGTCGGTGTCCACGTAACGACCCGTGGTCGCCTTGGACTTGGGTACGCGGTACACCGCCGTCTGCGGGCAATACACCACGCAGTTGTCGCACTCGAAGCACATCCCGCAACTCATGCAGCGCTTGGCCTCGGCTTGCGCTTCCTTTTCGTCGAGCTTGCCCAGGCGCTCGTCGAAATTGCCTAAGGCGCTTTCCTTGTCCAGCGTCACCACGTGGCGCTTGTTGCGCGGGGTGTAGTTGAAGTGGCCGAGAAACAACTCGTCATGCGGGATCACGTAACGGCTGGAGCGATTGTCGAAGTTGTGCACCGCGCCGCCGGACTTGTCGGTGCCGCGCAGCGGCTCCCCGATGCCGGTCACGGTGATGCCCTTTTCGGCCATCTTGCGCATCAGGTCAAACTGATGGACATCGATCTTGGGACGCTTCTCTAGCTCCTCACCGGCCAGGAAGCGGCTGATGCCGTCGGCCGCGATCGCGCCGTGACCCACCGCCGTGGTCAGCAGGTGCGGGCGGATCACGTCGCCGCCCGCGAACACGCCAGGCTGACCCTGTAGCTGGTAGTTTTTGTCGGCGCTAATGCCGCCCTTGCCGTTGTTGAATTCTTCCAGACCGGTGAAATCCACCGCCTGACCGATGGCGGACACGATCAGGTCGGCCTCAATGTCGTGCTCGCTGCCTTCCTTCTTGACGATCTCCAGGCGACCGCCGGACAGCTTGGCCTCGCATTCGGCCATGCGCAGCGCCGTAGCGCGACCGTCCGCGCCGCGCACGATGCCCACCGGCACCAGCCCGCCACGGATGGCGATGCCTTCGGCCAGCGCCTGCTCGACCTCATGCTTGCTGGCCTGCATCTTGTCGATGTTGAACACCGAGGTCAGCGTTACGTCCGCGCCTTCCTTGACCGAAATCTCGGCCACGTCGTGCGCCATGCGCCCGGCGATGGCCTGCTCCAGATCGGTCGGATTGGCATGCGTGATGTGACCCAGACGGCGTGCCACGGTGGCCACGTCGATCGAGGTGTCGCCGCCACCGACCACCACCACGCGCTTGCCGACATGCTGCAAGCGGCCATCGTTGAAGGCGCGCAGGAAGGCCGTCGCCGTCACCACGTTGGGCGCTTCGGAATCCGGCGTCGGCAAGGCGCGACCCGCCTGGGCACCCATGCCGAGGAACATGGCATCGAATTCGCTGCGAATCTCTTCCAGCGTGACATCGCGGCCGATGTGGCAGTTCAAGCGTGTCTTCACGCCCAGATTGAGAATGCGCTGGATCTCGGCGTCGAGCAGGTCGCGCGGGGTGCGGAAACCGGGAATGCCGTAGCGCATCATGCCGCCAAGATGCTCGTGCTCGTCGAAAATGGTCACGTCATGACCCGCCTTGGCCAACTGGTAGGCGCAGGACAAACCCGCCGGGCCGCCGCCGATCACCGCCACTTTCTTGCCTGTGGAGGCGGCGGCCGGTGCAAATTGCAGGTTGTTGGCGATGGCGTAGTCGCCCAGGAAATGCTCGACGGAATTGATGCCGACGTGGTCTTCCACCTCGTTGCGGTTGCAGCCGCTCTCGCATGGTGCGGGGCAGACGCGGCCCATCACCGCCGGGAAGGGGTTGGCCTCGGTCAGACGACGCCAGGCGTATTCCTGCCAGGCCATGCCGACCGGCGGCTTCTCGGTGCCGCGCACAATCTGCAGGTAACCACGGATGTCTTCGCCCGCCGGGCAACTGCCCTGGCAGGGCGGGGTGGACTGGATATAGGTCGGGCATTTATAACTGGCTCCGGCCTGGAAGATCTTGTCGTGCAAATTCCGGATTTTGCTGTCGCCATCCTTGTAGCGACGGAACGACAGGTTGGTGTTTTCTGCTGACATTTTCTTTCTCCCGTTTCCCGATTGCCCAGAGTTACTTTTCACCCAGGATGATGGCGTTGCTCACCAACTGATGCACCCCGCCGACCATGCTGCGATTGAATCCGTAATACGGCAGCACCTTGGTGAACTGCGCCTTGCAGATAGCGCAGATAGTGGCCATGAAATTCACCTTGTCGCTGTCCACCACCGATTTCAGCGCTTCCATGCGCGGCAGCGCGCCCTTGACCCGCAGTTCCAGCAGGTCGTCGGTGAGCAGCCCGCCGCCGCCGCCGCAACAGAAAGTCTTTTCGCGGATGGTGGCTTCGTCCATCTCCACATAATGGCTGGCGACGGTGCGGATGATGTTGCGTGGAATCTCGAACTGTCCGCCCATGAAGTCGCCCATGCGCGAACCGCGCGCCACGTTGCAGGAATCGTGGAAGGTGATGACGTACTTGTCGTTCTTCGATTTATCGAACTGCAACGCGCCCTGGCCGATCAGATCCCAGGTCAGTTCGCAGATATGGGTCGGCTGCTTGTAGCGGTGGTCGAGCTGTTTCTGCAGTTGCACCGCAAACGGGTCGTTCGCGCCTGCGCCGATGCCGGTCAGCGTGTTCCAGAAACTGTAGGCCACGCGCCAGGCATGGCCGCATTCGCCGACCACGATGCGCTTCACGCCCAGCTCCAGCGCCGCTTCGCGCACGCGCAGGGCGATCTTGCGCAACTGGTCGTAGTTGCCGATGAACATGCCGAAGTTGCCCGCCTCGGAGGCCTTGGTCGACAGCGTCCAGGAGATGCCTGCGGCATGGAACACCTTGGCGTAGCCGATCAGGCTGTCGATGTGCGGCTCGGCAAAGAAATCGGCGGACGGGGTGATGAGCAGCACTTCCGCGCCCTCTACATCGACGGGGAAACGCACGTCCACGCCGGTATCTTCCTTGACGTCCTCTTCCAGCCCCTGCAGGGTGTCTTCCAGCGCCGGGCCGGGCAGGCCGAGGTTGTTGCCGATGCGGTGCACCTTGCCGATGATCTCGTTGGAGTATTTCTGGCCGTAGCCGACCGAATCCAGCAGTTCGCGCGCCGCCATGGTGATCTCGGCGGTGTCGATGCCATAGGGGCAGAACACCGAGCAGCGGCGGCATTCCGAACACTGGTTGAAATAGCTGTACCACTCGTCCAGCACTTCGGGGGTCAGATCCCGTGCGCCCACCAGCGCCGGGGCCACCTTGCCGGGCAGGGTGAAATAACGACGATAGACGCTGCGCAGCAGATCCTGCCGCGCCACCGGCATGTTCTTGGGATCCTGGGTGCCGATGAAGTAGTGACACTTGTCGGAACAGGCGCCGCAGTGTACGCAGGCATCAAGATATACCTTGAGTGAACGGTACTTCTTCAGCAGCTCGCCCATCTTGGCGATGATGGCGTCATGCGTTTCCTGCCAGTTCTCCGCCAGCTTGCCGGGGAATCCGATGGCTTCATTGATCTTTTCGTTGGCAACGAAGGGCTTGCTGTGCGCCATAGCCTCCGGCTGAAGCGCCGGAACGATGGGAATGACGCGATAAGGAGGCGCGGTGATTTCGGGGCCAGCCATTTATTTCTCCATCTCCGCCGCCCACGGGGCGATATGGCGCGCCTCGCGCGGATTGTCCACCTGGTTGCGGCTGGGCGAGAAGAACACGCCCGGCGCGTGCAACAGCTTGCTGAACGGGAACACGATCAGCAAAGCGGCGACCAGCCCCAGATGCACATACAGCACGCCATCGTCGGGCAAGGGCTGAAAGTTGAAGGCCAACAAGCCAAGAAAGAAGGACTTCACCCCGACCACGTCGGTATGGGTGACGAAACGCATCATCAACCCGCTGGCGGCGATGGCGATCAGCAGTATCAGCATCAGGTGGTCGGACGGGGTGGAAATGTAGCGGATGCGCTCGACCAGCAGACGACGCCCCCACAGTCCGGCCAATCCGGCCAGCATCAGGAATCCGGCATAGGTGCCAAAGGGTTGAACCAGCGCGACCCAGCCCCACACCGGCTCGGTGAAATAGCGCAGGTGGCGCAGGGTGACCAGCGCCAGCCCGGCATGAAACATCACGCCCAGTCCCCAGATCCACAGGTTGGACTTGAACAGGCTCTCGAACAACATCACTTCGCGCGCCATGCGCAGCACCACGCCGGTCTGGGTGGTCGGCGCAGGCGTGGTCGGGATCAGCAGCGGCGCCGGAGTCCGGGCATAGCCACGAATCCGGTAGGCCAACCCGCCCAGCAGGACAAGCGTAGCAAAGTAATAGAGGGCGGCAAACAGCAGGCTCATGGGCTGTCGTTACATTCCAGAGAAACTGGAGGCGGGCTTGCACCCGCCTCGTGTGACGGTTGTTATACGCAACCGGTCGGCTTCGGCAGACCGGCGATCTTGCACGCCTGCTTGGCCGGGCCATACGGGAACAGCTCGTACAGGTACTGGCTGCTGCCTTTCTCCGGCCCCAGCTTTTTGCCGATGGCCTTGGTCAGCACGCGCACGGCCGGAGCGATCTGATATTCGTCGTAGTACTCGCGCAGAAAGTTGACCACTTCCCAGTGCTGCTCGGTCATGTTGACGCTCTCGGTGCCAGCGATGTAATTGGCCACGTCGGCGTTCCAGTCCGCCAGATTGATCAGGTAACCTTCTTCGTCGGTTTCGTAGGACTTACCATTCACTTCGATGTTGGGCATTGTTGTCTCCTAAGTTGGTATGGTTCAAAGCCAGGATTGGCAATTCTTGTTGTTGGCAACGAGGTCGACGAAACCGCCGAAATCCACGGCGGTCACGCCCGCCATCAGCCGGTCGCCCAGCCCGCGCGCGTCCAGGTCGGGCTGCAAAGCATACATCTGGTGGCGCGCCATCGCTTCGCGCAGCATGGCTTCTGTGGCACCGCCCGCCGTGGCAGCAGTTACAGCGTCCTCGATCAGCAGGATTGCGCCGGGAGCAGCCACGCTCAGGCAGGATGCCAGCGTCGAGTTTTGCAGCGGGGATTTGTTGACGATATGCAGCATGGTTTCTCCTTTGGCTCAGAAGCTCAGCACGACGTCTTGCTCATCCATCAGCGCGCCCATCTCGGCGCGCGACAGCACAGTGACGTCCACCAGCAAATCGTCTTCACTCAATCCACGAGCCTCCAGCGCTTCCTTCTCGACGTAAAGCTTCTCGATGTCGTAGCCTTCCAGCGCACGGTAGGTAGGCGAGAAGTTCTTGGTCTCGATGCCCTTGGTCTGCTGGCCCTTCTTCAACTGATAGACGCCGTCGTCAAGGAAGGCCAGCGACACGTCCTGATCGAAGGCGGCGGTGATCAGCACCACCTCCAGCGATTCCAGCGCATACACCGTACCGTAAGGCGCCTTGCGATTGACGAACATGAATTTCTTGATCTCGCTCATTCCGTCCTCCTCAATCGCCGAACGTCACGACGCGGTCAGCCTCGATGCCGACCTCGACCAACTGCCCCAGGCCGGAGATGCGGAATCCCTGCGCCAGGTTCTCTTCGCGGATGCCGCGACGCAAGGCCGCAGCAACGCAAACCACCAGGTCAACCTTGTGGTCGGCAGCCAGCTTGCTCCAGCGGTTGACGATGTTGCGGTCATCCTGCGGCGGCTCGGTCAAGCGTGTCGCGTTGTTCACGCCGTCGTGGTAGAAGAACACGCGGGACACTTCGTGCCCTTTCTCGATGGCCGCCCTGGCGAACAGGTAAGCCGAATCGCTCGCCTGATGCTGGTAGGGGCCTTCGTTGACTACGATGCCGAATTTCATCTCGTCGTCTCCGTCAGAAGCGGATATGGGCCGAAGCGTTCAGGTTGGCGCGTGCGCCCGACCAGTCGTCGATCAGATACTTGGTGAACGGCAATCCGGTTTTCTCGAAGAAACGCGGCCAGCCGATCCGGTCGATCCAGTCGGCCATGCGCTCCCAGGGGCGGGCGTCTTCCTTGTAGGTGTAGAGAATCTTCTTCACCACGGCGGCGACTTCCGGCCAGCGTTGCGGATTGTTGGGCAGGCCGGACGCCACCATCTTCATGAAGGTCGGCTTGCCACGGGCATTGGAGTTCTTGCCGCCCACCCAGATCGCCAGCTTGGAATGCTCGGGGTCGTTGATCTGCATTGGCGGGCAGGGTGGATAGCACGCGCCGCAGCACACGCACTTGGCTTCGTCCACTTCCAGCGAGGGCTTGCCGTTCACCAGCGCGGGGCGGATCGCCGCCACCGGGCAGCGCGCCACCACGGCGGGACGTTCGCAGACGTTGGCCACCAGGTCATGGTTGATCTTGGGCGGCTTGGTGTGCTGCACGATGATGGCGAGGTCGGCTTGACCGCCGCAGTTGATCTCGCAGCAGGAGGTGGAGAGGTGCACGCGGTTGGGCATCTCTTCGCGCTTGAACTCTTCGTACAACTCGTCCATCAGCGACTTCACCACGCCGGAAGCGTCGGTGCCGGGAATGTCGCAATGCAGCCAGCCCTGGGTGTGGGCGATCATGGTGATGGAGTTGCCGGTACCGCCGACGGGGAAGCCGTTGGCCTCCAGCTCGGCGATCAGCGGCGTCACCTTGGCTTCGTCGGAGACGATGAACTCGATGTTGGAGCGGATGGTGAAGCGTACGCGGCCTTCGGCGAACTGGTCGGCGATGTCGCACAGTTTGCGGATGGTATAGATGTCCATCTGGCGCTGGGTGCCGGCGCGCACCGACCACACCTCGTCGCCGCCATGGGCGACGTGATGCAGCACGCCGGGACGCGGCCGGTCATGGTAACGCCAGTTGCCGTAGTTCTTCAGCAGGGTCGGGTGCAGGTACTGCGTATTCTCGGGTACGCCGCATTCGACAGGGCGACGCATCTGGGTTTGTGCCATATCTATATCCTCCTTAGGCCGACTGCTTGGCAGCGTTGATCTTGGCGACTTCCTCGTCCCAACCGTCGGTGCGGACATAGGGGTTCATGCGCGGCGAGTTGATCATCGCCGGGTCGGCGACGATGCCCATCGCATCCAGGAAGTTGGCCAGGCCGATGCGCTCGATCATCTCGCCGGTGCGTTCGTGTTCCAGCGCGTTCTCGGCGAAGAAGTCAATGGTATTCTGGGCGAACTCGACCAGCGCCTCGACATCCTCATCGGTATCCAGCTTCACGAATGGCCGGATCACGGTGCCCATCAGGCCACCGATCTTCAGGTGGCTCTTGCCGCCGACCAGCACGGTCGCGCCCTTGTCCTGACCCGGCGCCAGTGCGCCGGTCATCACGTTGATGCAATGCATGCAGCGCACACAGTCGCGGTTGTCGATCTCGACGCCATGGCTGTCGCTTACCTTGACGGACGAAATATGCTCGCCGCCCTTCATCTTGCCGACTTCCTTCAGCTGGAAAGTCTTGGTCGGGCAGCGCGCCACCACGTCGTTCACCAGCTCGTCCATGCCGTGCTTGGCGAACCATTTGCGGGCCAGTTCTTCATCGGTGCGGATGTTGTCGCGCCAGGTGCCGATGATGGCCATGTCCGCACGCTGGATGGAGTTCATGCAGTCGTTGGGGCAGCCGGAGAACTTGAATTTGAACTTGTACGGCAGCGACGGACGGTGGACGTCGTCCAGGAAATTGTTGATGATGGCGCGGTGCACCTTGGCTTCGTTGTAACAGCTCTGCTCGCAGCGTGCGGCGCCGACGCAGGACATCGCGGTGCGTACAGCCGGACCCGCGCCGCCCAGATCGAAGCCCATTTCGTTGATTTCATCGAAGGCTTTTTGCACGTTTTCGGTGTTGGTGCCCTGGAACATGATGTCGCCGGACTGGCCATGGAAGGCGATCAGGCCGGAACCGTGGCGCTCCCAGATGTCGCAAAACTTGCGCAGGGTGTCCGTGTCGTAGTGCATCCCCGGCGGAGGCATCACGCGCAGGGTGTGGAATTCGGCGGCGTCCTTGTACTTGGGCGCGCCGTCTTCGTTCTTGAGTTCGGTGAAACGGGGGATCACGCCGCCGCCATAGCCGAACACCCCGACGGTGCCGCCTTTCCAATAGCCTTTGCGGGTCTCATAGGAGGTTTCGAGCTGCCCCAGCAGATCCACTGCCATGTCTTTGTCTTGCGCCAGACGTTTCAGTCCGGTCACGAAGCTGGGCCACGGCCCGCTTTCCAACGCATCCAGATGGGGCGTGTCGTGAAGTTTCTTGGCCACAAGTCCTCCTTAAAGGTCGGTTCGTTTCGCCCAGTTCCCTGGCGCGAGGGTTGCATGGAAATTTCGTGTGCCTGGCCGGTTACGGGCAACTTGCCCGCCCGACGGCGTTTTTTCAGGTCTGTGCATCTTACGGGGCGCCCCGCCATCGAACCATCACTCTGGTCGGGTATGATGGCGTAAGCCTGATAGGGGGAGAAAAAGCTACCCGAAGGGAGTATCCCCCGCCCGCCCTGGAAGGCTATAGACGCAACCTTCACAATCACGCTCAATTACGAACCATGGAAATGTCACGCATCACCGAACTCACCCAGATGAAAGTGCCGCTCGGCGGTCAAGAGATCGCCCTGCAACAGATCGATTTCGTGGAGGGCGGCATGGGTATGCTGCGTCTGCGCATCCGCGAAGGTAAGCGTTTCACGATTTTTGATCTGGATCCGCTGACGGCGCGCAACCTGGGATCGACCATGCAGCAATGGGCGGAGAGCCAGCCTGGCATGCAGCCGTGATCGACCTGGTCTACGAGTTGATTGGCGATGGCCTGCCCAAGGATTACCCATTGCCGCTGTGGCGGGCGCTGGAATCGGCGCTGCCTGAACTGACGGGGCATCCTGCCGCCGGTGTGCTGCCACTGAAGGCGGCGGATGGCGGCGATGTCTGGCTGTTGCCGCGACGGGCTCGGCTGGTTTTGCGTCTCCCGACCGATCTGGAAGAGACCGGACGCCGCTTGTGCGGACAGACGCTGGATGTTTCCGGTTGTTTGGTGCGAGTGGGGGATTGCCAGCGCCGCGAGATCGCCGCATTCCCGACGCTGCATGCCCACCACGTGGCGGGCAGTCCGGACGAGGTCGAATTCCTCGCCGACGTGGCGCAGGAACTGGGAAGACTGGGTGTGACGGCTCAGGTGCTCTGCGGTCGCGCGCAGCGACTCGATCTCGGGGATCAGGTGGTGCAAGGTTTCGATTTGGTGTTGCACGACCTCAAGCCGGAGGCCTCGCTGCTGCTGCAGCGACAAGGACTGGGCGACTTCCGCCGCTTCGGGTGCGGGCTGTTTGTGCCGCACAAAACCATCACTCGATTGACGTAAAGGAGGATGCATGAGTTATACCGTGAATGGCGCGGAACTGGAGACAGATGCCGAAGGCTATCTGCTGGAGCCCGATTACAGCGACGAGGTTGTCTCCGTGATTGCGGAGGCAGAGGGTATCGTCCTCACCGACGAGCATTGGCAGGTCATTCGCTACCTGCGCGACGAATATCGCGAGCACGGCCACACGCCGAACTTCCGCTACATGCTGAAAGGTGTGCAGGAGTTCATGCCGGAAGCCGACAGCAAGTCGCTGTATGATTTATTTCCGGTCGGCCCCGCCAAGCAGGCCGCCAAGATCGCCGGATTGCCGCAACCCTACGGCAAGGGCGGCTATTGAACCACCCGCAAAGGAAGAACCATGACTAATGATCTGCACGCCAACATCGTCCTCGACGTTCGCGGACTGACCTGCCCCGGCCCGCTGCTCGGCGCCAAGAAGATGGTCAACGACCTGGAGCCCGGCCAAGTGCTGTTGCTGGTGTCCGACTGCCCAGGCACGCAGGACGACTTGTTCGCTTGGGCCAGACAGACCGGCAACCAAGTGGCACACAGCGAGAAGCGCACCGACGGCGGCACCGGCTATTACATCATCAAGGGGCAAGGTGAGCGCCACAAGACCAGCGTCACTCTGGATATTCGTGGTGTAGTCTGCCCCGGCCCCATTGTCGAGGCCAAGAAACTGCTCAACGGCATGAAGAGCGGTGAAGTGCTCAAGCTGGTCAGCAATTGCCCCGGCATCAAGTCCGACATCACCGGCTGGGCCGTCGCCACCGGCATGAAGCTGCTGGATGCGCTGGAGATCTCCGCCGGGGAATACGAGTTCTACATCCAGAAGGGCTGACCGTGCGGGTCAAGAGCCGTTGGTTCAAGCCCGGTGCGCCGCGTTCCCCGCAGGAGAATGCTGGCGCGCTGGCTTTCAGCCTGTGGCGCATCGCACAGAATTTGCTGAAAAACCTGCGCCGGGCCGATTTCGAGATCCTGGTCGGCCCGCAATATTTCGCCTTCATGGCGGAATTCCTCATCTTCGAAATCCAGGTCGCGGATCGGCTGGCCTACCAGGCCATGAACGCCGAGTCGCGGCAACAATTCACCGGCACGCTGGCCAATCGCGTGGCCCAAACGCTGGCCGAAAATCAGAACGATCTGCTCGGCCTGCCCGCCGCCGACTGCAAGGAGAATTTCATCTTCCAGCTCAACCTGCGCGCCGAAGACTATGCCGAGTTCGGCTATGACGCCCAGGGGCCGGATTTCACCTTCGTCCGCTATTTCGCCCACACCCTGCTCGATTTGGTGGAGGAAAAGGACAAGCATTGGATCGCCGACCAGATCATCAGCAAGGAAGCGCCCGAAGTGGTCGAGACCATCGCCCGCGCCATGCGCAACCTGCAATCGATCGAACCCGCCCCGCCTCGGCACAGCGGCGGTGGCGAATGAATTCGCCCTTTGACCTTTCAAATCACGACGCCTACCAGCGCTGGCGGGAGCAAAAACTGGCCGATGCGCCGCATTCCGCCGACGAGCTGCTGGTCGAGGTGCGCGACCCACGCGCATTGACGCCAGCCGAACACGACGCACTACTGGCGCGCATCCATCGTTGCAACATGGCGCTCTACGCCAGCCCGGATCGCGCTTCCGACACCGACATCCTGCGCCTGCTGGGTCGCCAGTTTGGCCTGGTGCAACTTGATGCCAACTGGCTGGCGAGCGAGGGCGGCGTCTCGGAAATCAAGGTGGTCGAAGGCGGTACGCGCAAGTTCTACATCCCCTACACCAACCGTCCGATCAAATGGCACACCGACGGTTATTACAACCCGCCGGAGCGCAGCATTCACGCCATGGTGCTGCACTGTGTGCGCAGCGCGAGGGAGGGCGGCGACAATCGCCTGCTGGATCACGAACTGGCGTATCTCTTGCTGCGCGACCAGAATCTGGAGCACATCCGCGCCCTGATGCAACCGGACGCCATGACCATCCCCGAGCGGGTGGACGAAACCGACGGCGTGCGCCCCGCGCAAAGCGGCCCGGTATTTTCGCTGGATGCGGCGGGCAAGCTGCACATGCGCTACACTGCTCGAACCCGCAGCATAGTATGGAAGCAGGACGCCGCCACCCTGGCCGCCGTCGCGGCGCTGGAGGTGCTGCTGGGCAGCGATTCACCTTACATTCTGCACGCCCATCTGGAGCCAGGCATGGGTCTGATCTGCAACAACATCCTGCATGACCGCAGCGCCTTCACCGACGATCCGGTCTCGCCCCGGCTGCTCTACCGGGCGCGGTATCACGACAGGATTACAAGCTAAGTTGAAGCTGACCGAAGAAAATGTTCATCTTGAGCCGGAGAATGTTTGCAATGCGGTTGCTTTATTGGATGGGCGTCACGATTTGGTCACATTGACCACAACAGCAGCAAGGCAGGAGGAGAGTAACTGGCTGAATCGATTGGTGGGCGATACTGGGTTCGAACCAGTGACCCCTGCCGTGTGAAGACAGTGCTGATGTACTCTATCTAACTGAAATTACTTTACAAAAAATAGTCAGGTGGTATTTTCATACCAACTTTTCCCAATTTTCCACCATGACTAAACAACCCAAATATCCGAAAGCAGTACAGAAAAATATTCGCCAGGTCGGCCCATCAAGCTTCGAGGTCAGAATATCAAAGAATGGTTTTTCGCTCGATAAGACGTTCGATTCGTTAGCTGACGCAAAAATATACCGTGATGGTATCCATCACCGATGTGCACTTGATCCCGTCGAGTCGGACATCCTGTCAGCTCGCATAAAGAAGAAAGTCAATCGAGACTTTACCGTCGCAATGGGTATGGATCGCTATAAAGAGGAAAAATCAGAAGCGAAGAAGGGAGCAAGCTCTGAAATTCACCGCATCAATAAACTACTCCGAACCTCATTGGCTACGCTCCCATTATTCGCGGTCAAAGCTGAAGACATCATTGAAGTAATGCAGGAGTTGAAAACCATGCCTCCTGCAGCCAAAGGTGTGAAATTCAAGCCTATAACTGATTCGACATTGAAGCGATACTGGAATCTGCTTCACCATTTCTTTGAGGTGGCGCGCCTTGAGTGGAAAATCATCGACTCTAATCCGCTCGAACTAATCCCCAAGGGACAGCGGCCCAAGGACGGGAAGCCACGTACACGACGCTTAATTGGAAACGAGTATGAGTTAATGCTGGCCCATCTTTCCGGCGAAGCACGCTCAATCTTCATCCTTGCTGTCGAGACATCAATGCGGAGATCAGAGTTAATGGGGGCCGAATGGCGCAACATCAATCTCAACACTGGTCCGCTGGTACTGGAGGATTCGAAAAACGGAGAATCGAGAATTGTTCCCTTGTCGACTCTGGCATTAAAGGAATTTCGCAGGCTGCATAAATCGGAAAGCGTGGACAAATATGGGCAGCCACGCATCCCAACGGGCAAAGTATTCTCAATTACTCTCGGACAGTTGCGCTATCAGTGGGAACGTGCTCGAAGAATGATCAATGCAACCGATTTTCACTTCCATGATACGCGCCACGAATCTATAAGTCGGGCTTTTGAGAAAGGGCTCAATGTCATCGAGGCGGCCGTTGTCTCAGGCCATAAAACCGTATCCATGTTGAAGAGGTATGCAAATTTGCATCATGAGGACATCAGACGAAAACTGGGTTAAAACGTCTTGCAAGAAAATGTAAGTTTTGTATCATGCGTGAAATCTCACTGAGACGGAGTACGGTTGGGAGCATGCCCAGCTGAGGTGCTTTGGTGAGTCGGGAGATCGGTAGGCTTCCGGGGGGTGGTATGCATGCTCGCAGATTTATATCTGCTGATGGATGAAAAGGCCAGCGAATGACCCGCCCCCGCCTTTATTTCTTGCCAACACCTCTGCGTTCAACACCGAAATCCTTTTGTCGCAGCTTCGTCTGGAGGTCTGATGAACTACTCATCAGCTGCGGAGCTCATCTTTGCTCAACTTGGAATTGTGTCTCGTCTATCTGTCGAGGATGTCTCGATAATACTTCGTAGGCCAACACAATCAATTCGAAATTCAATCTCGAAAGGGAATTTCCCGATCCCTTCGTACAGCGAGGGCAGAAGACGTTGGTTTGACGTCAGACACGTCGCATACTATTTGGATCGGTTGTATATGCCGGTGCCGCCAAAGAAGCGTGGCCGACCAAGCAACTTGGAAAAGTTGGGGAGGAGTGCATGATGATGTCGTCTTCTCCGCGTACCGAAATGGCTACTGAGGCAGCTCAAGATCTCATATACATGCGAGTCAACCGCCGCCTGTTGGGCCTAAAGAATCTTGTGTACGTATTGGCTTGGGCTGCAATCAATGGGCAAATTACAGAGCCAGAGTGCCATCTCCTATTGGGGCGGGCGGGCAAGCTGAACCACTATGCCAAGCAAGGCTATTTTGAGCGCCATAACCTGCCACCCGGCCTGAAGGCGGCCCCCCACTTCCCGCATCTGCATTATTTTCATGTGACAGATAAGGGAATGTTGCTGTTGCTTCAGTATTATCCTCACCTATGCGGATATGGAAACCTTGAGATTCGACAACGTCTCTATCTGCATGACTTCATCTGTCGCATCGAGGCGATGTGGCGGTTCAAAACGTGCAAGATCGACGCATTCATTCCTGAGAGCAGGTTGCCAGAACTTTCTTCGCCAAATCACAAGCAGCACGATGGTCACTTCATACTAAGAAATGGCCGCAAGGTTGGTCTGGAGGTTGAAGCTGCTGATTGGAAGGCAGGTGTCAAGTTGGACAGATTTGTAGCTCAATGCCTGAACTCAGTATCCAACAACCGAGTTCAGGGGATACTGGTACTGGCACAAACGGCGAGTGCAAGTCGACACTATGCCGACCCGTTTAAAGCAGGAAAGTATTATTTCCCAGAATGGATAAAGCATAACGGGCATTGGTATCCTAAACAGTCATCCAAAACAACGATTTCTGCGGAGTTGGCAGCCAAGGTCCATGTAGATGTCATTCGATCGCAAGACAAAATCTTCGGATTGGTAGATTCTCAGCCAATATCTTGGCTTCCTTCTGTGGCAGAGTATTTCGAATAGCGCAAGGCAGACTGGGGCGATGTTAATCAGAACGGGAGCTTGAAGCTCCCGTTCTGATTTTGAGATTCGCTATCGTTGCGAATATCGTAATTCATATCGTAATCGGTATCACGGTATCAATTCACGATATCCAATTACGATATCCACAACGATATCTTCGGTGAAAATCATCGTTTATTTTTCACCTTCGAACTTGGCGGAACGCAAGCAATGACGCCCTGGACGGGCTATTGCATGCTCGTCGCTAGGGCGACGTCCTTGGTTCTCGGTGGTGGGCGCGCCTCGCTTTGCTCGGCTACCCGCCTTTTTGCCACCTTCAGCGCGCTCTGCGCACTTCGAGGCCGGGCAGCCCCTCCATGTATCGCTGCCGCAATACATGGAGCCTCTGGCTTCCCTCAAAAACGCGGGTAGCCGATCAAGTCGGCGCGCCGGGGTGCAAGCACCCCCCACTAGGACATCG
>Ga0233425_10000205_pt1 | contig 154607 bp, 166 predicted proteins | sample Watercolumn_Towu_2_FD_181712 | JGI IMG/M metagenome (GOLD analysis project Ga0233425, IMG submission 181712) | Freshwater microbial communities from Lake Towuti, South Sulawesi, Indonesia - Watercolumn_Towuti2014_140_MG | ecosystem: Environmental > Aquatic > Freshwater > Lake | place...
TCCATCTCCTTCAGCGCCTTCAGAATCTGCGCCTCGGTAAACCTTGACCGCTTCATCCGAGTTCTCCTTTCTCATTGCTGTGGAAAACTCTACTTCAAAGCGGTACAAATTCAGGGGAGGGTTACACGAGCACTTCGAAGCCTTGGCGCGGCGGTGCGCCCGCTTCGCGCAAGACAACGCGCAGATTATCCTGGCTGCTCGCCCGGAGATCCCCGAGGAGCTGAACGACCGCGCCGCGGACAACTGGGAACCGCTGCTCGCGATTCCACGCGGCGGACGTCTTCTGCTATGCGCGCGGTTTCTGAACGCTTTTAGAACGCAGGACAGGACGTCCTGCGGGCTTCTTGGGGTATGACTGAGAGTGGTGCCGTTGCCCAGACTCGAACTGGGGACCTACTGATTACGAATCAGTTGCTCTACCAGCTGAGCTACAACGGCACGGTTCGCCATTTTACTTACTTTTAGCCTCCCAAGCGAAACGCGGCACCTCTCTGCCGGCTCCCCCGCGACGGGTCTTGGTCAGCTCTTCAGCATTGGTGCGATTGGTCGTGTGCCCGTAGAAATTCTCCAGCATCTTGACCGAGGTTCCCATGTTCTTCGCGAGAAGGTAAGCGTTGACGCCTTCCTCGAGTCTGCGCGTCGCGTAGGTGTGGCGAATCGAGTAAGCGGTTCGATTTTCACCCTCAGCTGACTTATTCACGCCCGCTGCCTTGAACAGCGCTTCCAGACCTTTCTTGAACGATCCGATGGCGCTGCCGTCCCGATGACAGAAGACGTATTCCTCGGGAGAGGGATCTTTGCCGATTTCTGTCTTGCGTTGTTCCCAGATGCGCTGCAGGTAGGTGCCGATTTCCTCGTTCCTTCCAACAACGTCCCGAGAGCCGGTCTTGCCGTGGACCCAGAAGATGAAGTCCGTGACTTTCGAACCTTCGGCACCGTCGCGCGCCTGGGATTCAATGTCCTTCCATCGCAAGGTTCTCGCTTCGCCGACGCGCATTCCGGTATTGCCCAGAATGAGAACGTATTGACACAGCAGCAGACGCTCCCGGTACTTTCCTCCACCTTCGCCCGTCTGCCCTTTCCTCGTCCACTCGCGCATGAAGCGCGTCAGCTTCGACCAGTCGCCTCGCGTAAAGTGCGGTCGTCGATTCTTGTCGAGCGAAGGCGCTTGCCAGTCGATGATGTTTTTCGTGTATCCGCGTCGCCATGCCCAGTCACAGAACGCCCGAAAGCAGGTCAGCTCCATGCGAATAGTGTTGTTGCCGGGTGGCTTTCGCAGGAAGTTCTTCGCCCGCCAATCAACGTATTGGCTCACCGTGGCTGAATCAATCGCGTCGATGGCTCGTGATCCAAGAAATTTCAGAACATACCGCTCAAGATTGTCGCAAACGTCCGACCAACGCTTCTCAGAACGCGCAATCGTCTTGTAACTGTCCTTGAAATCCTCATAGACGCGCTCGCAACTCTTTGCCCTGAGCACGCCGCCCGCCTTGACCTTCAGGCGCAATTCATCCCACAGATCCTCAGCGAACCGTCGCGCCTCGAATTCGTCAGCACTTTTTGTTGAGCGAATGACATAGCCCGAAGCGCCCGGCACGTGAATGCGGCATTGCCACTTCGGATTCTTGTGATCCGGACGCTGATACAGAACCACATCTCCATCGCGGTAGATGCGTTGGTTCAGTTCGAATTGCTTGGTCACGTTCACTTATCCGAGAAAATGGACAAGTGAATGATACGTGAATGTCGTTCGGTAGAAGAATTACTGTACTATAACTTTATAATCAATTACTTATAAAGTAGAAACAATCTTTACGAATCAGTTGCTCTACCAGCTGAGCTACACCAGCCGGACGCGGAGCCGCGGATTATACCCCCGCGGCCGCCGGCGCCTTTCGCCGCGTCCTCAGCCTTGCGCGGCGCACCTCCGCCGTCGGCGTGAACTAGTTCCGCTATACCGCGCCGCGCCGCGCCGTTCGGGAGACGATTCCGGCCGCTGGTCTGCCCGGGCTTGCCCGAGGGGGGGTTCCTAGCATCCACGTCCACAAGGGGAGTTTCTTGCACACGATGCGCTGCAGAAGCTCGCGGCCAACAAGATGATCGTTGCCGCGAACGATGTCGACGCGATGGGCTCCGGGTTCTCCACGATCGCCGTGCCGTTCGGGTTTTTCAGCGGGCTCGCCGACGCGAGCCCGGAGGCCGATGCCGGGGCCTCGCTGCTCAAGCAGAGAGGCTACTTCGTGCGCATCGCGCGCCAGCCGCCCGAAGCGCGCGAGGCGGGCCGGGCCGGGAGCCCGGTGGTGCTCGTGATCGACGACGACGAGGACCTGCAGAAGCTCATCGGCTAATACTTCAAGATGGAGAACATCCTGGCGCGCCAGGCGCTGAAGGGCGCAGACATCCTCGGCGCGCTGCGCGAGCCGCCGCTGCCGGCCGCGATCCTGCTCGATGTCAACCTGCCGGACGCGAACGGCTTCGACATCCTGGCGAGGCTGCGCCAGTACCCGGCGCTGAGGAGCATTCCGGTCGTGATGCTGACCGCCGAGACCACGCGCGAGGCGGTCCTGAAGGGCCTGTAGGGCGGCGCCGACGGCTACGTTACGAAACCGTTCGAGCAGGAGCACCTGATCGGCGCGGTGAAGGCGGTGCTCGGCCCCGCCCCGGCGCAGAAGAAGAACTAGCCCGCCGGGCGCGCGCCGGCTTTCGGTAGACTAGCCGGATGGGGGCCCGGATCCTGGTGGTGGACGACGACGAGAGCCTGCGCGAGCTGCTGCGCATGCACCTCGCGTCGGCCGGCTACGAGGTCAGCACCGCCGCGGACGCGATCAGCGCCGGTTATCTCGTGCTGCGCAATCCGCCCGACCTGATTCTTTCGGACGTCAGCATGCCGCACATGGACGGCTTCGAGTTCGTGGCGGCGCTTAAATCCGACAAGACACTGCCCGAGATCCCGGTGATCTTCCTCACCTCGGTCGAGGAGGGCGACCACCGCGGCAAGGAGCTGGGCGCGGTCGGCTACCTTACCAAGCCGGTGCGCGCCGACCGCCTGCTCGAGCTCGTCGCCAAGCACGTGCCGGGCGGCGCGATCCCGATCGGCTGAACTTCTACTGGCAGTCCCGGAGTTCGGTGCCGGGAAATCCCTGCGCGAGATCGCGCAGCTTCGCCTGCAGCACCGCCTCGGGGCTGCGCACCTGGAACCAGACCTTGGTGACGCGCGTCTCGCGCTCGCCGATCTGCGCGGTGCGCACGCCTCTGGCGCGCAGCGCCTCGAGCCGGCTCCTGGCCGCTTCCTCGGTGCTGAAGACGCCGAGCGAGACCGCCCATTGCATCCTGCCTTCCTCCGGCACGATGAAATACTCGTCGATGCCGAGGCCTTTCAGCTCGGCGACCTTCTTCGCCGCGCCGGCGCGGCTGCCCTGCGGCGGCAAGTAGACCCACCAGCCGGCGGTCTCCTCCCTGCGCGCCTGCGTCAGGCGCTCGCCGAGCGCGAGCTGCGCGAGCGCCTGCTCGGCGCGCGGCGCCTCGGCGACCGCGAAGCCGCCCCATTCCAAGCAGGACTTGCCGCCGCCGTCGACGATCGCGCGCGGCTGGGTCGCCGCCGGCAGCCCGGCGAGGTCCTTGCCGCTGAGCACGCGGATCTTCTCCGGGCTCACCTGCCGGCGCAGCGGCTCGCGGTCCGAGGCCGATTCGGGCGTGGCCCAGTACTGCGACCAGGCGAAGAGCGCGAGGTTGGCGCCGACGAGCAGGAGAAAGAGCGCCCTCATGCCGTGCCTATGCGCGCGAGGCCCTCGAGCACGAGGTTCTCCACGTAGCGGCACGCGAGGCCCGTGTCGGCTGACTGCAGCCGCTCGATCAGCGCCGGGCCGCCGCCGCCGGAGACGAGGATGCGGGGCTTGCCGCCCATAGACCGGACCATGCGCTCGACCGCGCCCGCCTGCGCATGGCGGCAGCCGCTCTCGATCGCATCGAGCGTGTTGCGCGGTGTCGCCGTGAAGGCGCCGGCCTGCAGCGGCAGGGCGCCGGTGCTCTCGTGCAGGACGAAGCGCATCAGATCGATGCCCGGGAGGATCAGGCCGCCGGTGAACTCGCCCGCCGCCGTCAGCATGTCGACCGTGGTGCAGGTGCCGGCATTCACCACGAGGCAGTCACGCCCCGGCTCGAGGGCGCGCGCGGCGATCAGCGAAGCCCAGCGGTCGGGGCCGAGGCGCTCGGGGTGGTCGTAGCGGCTGCGCACGCCGCACAGCTCCTTCGCGCCGCGCACCCACTCGGGCGGCACGTCGAAGACGCTCGTCCAGTTGACGATCAGCTGCTGCGCGCCCTCGCCGGCGACGTTCGAGACCAGGATGCGCGCGGGGTTCTCGTGCGTCGCCGAGAAGGGGTTGATGTGGTCGCTCGAGGCGGCGAACTCGATCAGCGACACGTTGGCGATGCCGGACCAAAGAGACTTGCCTCCGGGTCTTACTTCATACCAGCCCCATTTCACGCGAGAGTTGCCGGCGTCGATCGCGAGGATCATGCCGCCGTCTCCCAGCGGGCAAGCGTGCCCAGAACCTCGCGCGCGACCGCGCCGATCACCGCGTTGCGCGACACCGGCCGGCGCGTCACCTCATCCAGCGCGGCGACGCCGCGCCGCAGGCGTGTGCCGAGCCGCGGCTGGCGGCGGCAATTGATGCCGATGCCGACGATGACGATGCTGCCGCCGGCGGGGGACGGCCGCGTCTCGATCAGGATGCCGCCGAGCTTGCGGCGGTTCGCCATCAGGTCGTTCGGCCACTTGAGCCTCACGCCGCGCGCGCCGAGCCCGCGCAGGGCGCGCGCCGAGGAGACGCCGAGCGCGACCGAGAGCCCCGCGAGCTCGCGCTGTGCGCAGCGCATGCCGCGCCGGATCGAGAAAGTCGCGCCGGCGCCGCGCGCCGAGCGCCAGCGCCGGCCGTGCCGGCCGCGGCCCGCGGTCTGCAGCTCGGCCGCGAGCAGCACCGTACCGGTCGATTTCTCTCCCTGGAGGAGGGCATTGGTCGACGTGCACTGATCCACTACCCTGACTTCAGTGCCGGGAACCGAAATCCGCTTTCTTTCGAGCCGGTCCATCGCTCTTCTTTCTATGTCGAGCCAAAAGCGAAGCCGCGGCCGGGCGCCGCGTCGAACAGCGCCCGCGTGTACTCGTGCTGCGGGCGCAGGAAGACGTCCTTGGCCGGTCCGTACTCGACCACCCGGCCTTTGGACATGACCGCGACGTGATCGCAGACCTGCGCGGCGACGCGCAGGTCGTGGGTGATGAAGAGCATCGCGAGGTCGAGCCGCGCGCGGATCTCCTCCAGCAGCGCGAGCACCTGCGCCTGCACCGACACGTCGAGCGCGGACACCGCCTCGTCAGCGATCAGCAGCTCGGGCTCCATGGCGAGCGCGCGCGCGATGCAGATGCGCTGGCGCTGGCCGCCGGAGAACTGGTGCGGGTAGCGGTCGAGCGCCTGCGCGTCCATGCGCACCAGTGCCATCAACCGGCGCGCCCGCTCCAAAGCCACGTCGCGGGCAATCCCGTAGTTCAGCGGCCCCTCGATGATCGCTTCGCCGACGGTGCGGCGCGGGTTGAGCGAGCGGTAGGGGTCCTGGAATACGATCTGGACCTTCGAGCGCAGCGGCCTGAGCGCGGACGCGCGCAGGCCCGAGATGTCGAGCCCGCCGAGCAGAATCTCGCCTGCGCTCGGATCGATCAGGCGCACGATGCAGCGCGCCACCGTCGACTTGCCGGAGCCGGACTCGCCCACGATGCCGAGTGTCTGGCCGCGACGGACCTCGAGCGTCACGTCCTCGGCGGCGCGCACCTCGCGGCGGCGCGCGAACCAGCCGCCGTCGCGGTAGATCTTACGCAGGCCCCGGGTCGCGAGCACCACCGGCGCGGCCGCATCGGCGCCGCGCGCCTGCGGCTGGATCGACGGCACCGAGGCGATCAGCATCTTGGTGTAGTCGTGCGCGGGCCGCGTCAGGACTTCCTGCTTCGGGCCGAACTCGACCAGCTGGCCGAGGCGCAGCACCGCGACGCGGTGGGCGATCTCGGCCACCACGCCGAAGTCGTGGGTGATGAACAGGACGCCTGTCCCATGTGTTTTTTGTAATGAAAGAATTAAATTCAAGATCTGTGCCTGCGTAGTCACGTCGAGCGCGGTGGTCGGCTCGTCGGCGATCAGCAGCGCCGGGTCAAGCACCAGCGCCATCGCGATCATGATCCTCTGGCGCTGCCCGCCGGAGAGCTGGTGGGGGTAGGAAGCCATCATCCGCTCCGGATCGGGCAACGCGACTTCCTTGAGCATGTTGAGAATTCTCTTGCGCCGTTCTACGTGTGATTCCTGAGTGTGAAACCTCAAGACCTCATCGATCTGGTCGCCGCAGCGCTGCACCGGATTGAGCGCAGTCATCGGCTCCTGGAAGATCATCGACATGCGCACGCAGCGCAGCGTGCGCAGGCGCTCGGGCGGCGCGCGCGTGATGTCCTCGTCGAGCAGGCGGATCTCGCCGCCGGTCACCGGCAGCGCCCTGGGGAGCAGCCCCATCACGCTCTGCGCGATCACCGACTTGCCCGAGCCCGACTCCCCGACCAGGCACACGACCTCGCCGCGCCCGACGTCGAACGAAACACGCGAGGTGGCCTCCGTCCGGTCCGCGCCGGGCGGAAGCGCGATCGTCAGGTCGCGTACCTCCAGCGCGTTGTCAGACACGCTTGGCCATCTTCGGGTCGAGCGTGTCGCGCAGACCGTCGCCTAGGATGTTGACCGCGAGCACCGTGACCGCGAGGAAGACGCCGGGAAAGAAGATGTTGTGCGGGTACTCGTTGAAGTGGATGCGCCCCTCGGCCATCACGTTGCCCCAGGTCGGGATGTCGGGCGGGAGGCCTACGCCGAGGAACGACAGGATCGCCTCGACCAGGATGCCGAGCGCGCAGATGAAGGTGCCCTGCACGAGCAGCGGCGCGATGCAGTTCGGCAGAATGTGCGCGAACATGATCTTGACGGTCGGCGTGCCTAGGGACACCGCCGCCTCGACATAGGGCTCCTCGCGGATCGACAGCACGAGCGAGCGCACCAGGCGCGTGACGCGCGGGATCTCCGGGATGGCGATCGCCACGATCACCGTAAGCAGGCTGCCGCGCCACATCGCCACGAGCGCGATCGCGATCAGGATCGCGGGGATCGCCATGATCCCGTCCATGATCCGCATCAGGACGCCGTCCAGCCACCGCAGGTAGCCGGAGGCGAGCCCGCACGCGATGCCGAAGGCGAGGGCGAGCAGCGCGGTCGAGATCCCCACGAGCAGCGACACGCGCGTGCCGTAGAGCACGCGGCTGTAGATGTCGCGCCCGAGCGAGTCCGAGCCCATGAGGAACGTGTGCTTGACCGTCTCGCCTTCGAGCGTCGTGATCTCGCCTTGCGCGCCTGGCCGCAGGTCGCGGCTGCCCGCGTCGAAGAGCGTCGGGTCGACAGTGCCGAGCCAGGGCGCGGCGAGCGCGAGCAGCACGAGGAGCGCGAGCACACTGCCGCCGATCCGTACCGACCAGCTAGCCCTGACGCGCCCCCAGGCGCTCTGGGTGCGGACGATGGCCGCCGACTCGATCGAGAGCGCTTCGTATTGCCTGGCGTCCGGCGCGTTCATGCTAGTAACGGATGCGCGGATCGAAGAACACGTACGACAGATCGACCAGAAGGTTGATCAGCACGTAGACGAAGGAGAAGAACAGGATCACGCCCTGGATGGTCGGGAAGTCGCGCGCGAGCACCGCGTCCACTGTCAGGCGCCCGAGCCCCGGGATCGCGTAGACCGACTCGGTCACGACCACGCCGCCGATCAGGAGCGCGATGCCGATGCCGATGACGGTGACGATCGGCACAGCCGCGTTGACCAGCGCATGGCCGACCAGCACGCGCGCTTCCGGAAGGCCCTTGGCGCGCGCGGTGCGGATGTAGTCCTCGCCGAGCGCCTCGAGGACGGAGGCGCGCGTCACCCGCGCGATCAGCGCGATATAGACGACCGACAAGGTCACGGACGGGAGAATCAGGTGACGCAGCCACGGCAGCGCGCCGTCTGCGATGCGCTGGTAGCCCTGCACCGGCAGTAGGCCGAGCTTGAGCGAGATCACCCAGATCAGGATGTAGGCGAGCACGAACACCGGCACCGAGAAGCCGAGCACGGAGAAGCCCATCAGCGCGCGGTCCAGCCAGCCGCCGAAGCGCCACGCCGCGAGCACGCCGAGCGGCACCGCGGCGAGCACCGCGATCACGATGGTGAGCGCCGCGAGCGAGAGCGTGGGCTCGAGCCGCTGGCCGATCAGCGAGACCACTTTGGCCTTGTAGTAAAACGACTCGCCCAAGTCTCCCGTCAGCGCCTTGCCGAGCCAGATGCCGAACTGGGTGACGATCGACTGGTCAAGCCCGAGGTTGGCGCGGATGCGCGCGATCTGGTCGGTGCCCGCCGCGTCACCCGCCAGGATCGCTGCCGGGTCCCCGGGGGTGAGGCGCGTGATCAGGAAGACGAGGATCGCGACGATCAGCATCACCGGGATCGTCGCCGCCACGCGCCGCGCGAGGAAATTCAGCATGTCCGGATGCTACACAAAAAGAAAGAGGCCGCGGCCGATGGCCGCGACCTCTTCAGGAGCGTGCGCCGCTCAGTGCGCGGGCGCGCCCTTCTTCAGGTTCCAGTAAATGTTGCCGTTGGTGATGAACCAGCCCGAGACCTCCTTGCGTCCCACCGTGACGTTGAACCACTCGCCCAGCGGCGCATGGGTGCCGACCTCGAAGGCGCGCGCCTGGATCGCCTCGACGAGCTTCTTCTTCCTCGCCTCGTCGGTCTCGCGCATGAACTGCGCGCGCAACTCCTCGATCTTCGCGTCCGAGGGCCAGCCGAACCAGCTCGATTTCTCGCCTTTCGACTCGAGCGCCGCCATGGTGATCGGGCTGGCGATGTCGGCCGCCTGCCAGGCGGTGAGGAACATGTTCCAGCCGCCCTTGTCCGGCGCGTCCTTCTTCGCGCGCCGGCCCACCAGGGTCTGCCAGTCCATCGCCTGCAGGTCGACCTTGAAGCCGGCCTGGCGCAGCAGCTGCGCGGCCACGTCGGGCAGCTTGGTGATCGTGACGAGGTCGGTCGGCTTCATGATGACGACCGGCGTGCCGTCGTAGCCCGAGGCCTTGAGCAGCTCTTGCGCCTTCTTCATGTTGGATTTCGCCTGGATGTCGCTGCCCGCCGTGCTGGCGTAGGGCGTGCCGCACATGAACATCGAGGGGCAGGGCTTGTACAACTCCTTGACGCCGACCTGGGCCTTGAGGAACGCCTCCTGCTGGAACGCCGCGATCGCCGCACGCCGCACCGCGGCGTTGTCGAAGGGCTTGTGCAGGTGGTTGAAGCGAGCCATGTGCTGCAGGCCGAGATTGGCGATCTTCGGCACCACCAGCTTCGGGTCCTTCTTCACGGTCTCGTAGTGCTCGAAGGCGAGCGCCTCGATGATGTCGACCTCGCCCTTCTGCAGCGCGCTTACCTGGGCCTGCGCGTCGCGCAGCGCGAGGTTGAACTCGACGCGGTCGAAATGGGCGATCTTGCCGCCCGCGCTCCCCGACGGCGCCTCTTTCCTCGGCACGTACTTCGGGTTGCGAATGTAGACCGACCGGTCGCCGGGCTTGAACTCGTCGCGCTTGAAGCTGTAGGGGCCCGAGCCGGTGTAGTCCTCGATCTGCTTGAAGGCGTCGGTGTCGGCGACGCGCTTGGGCATGATGAAGGGAACGTTGGAGGAGGGCTTGCCCAGCGCCTCCAGCACGAAGCCGCAGGCCTCGCGCAGGAAGATGCGGAAGGTGTCGGGCGCCGGGGTGTCGATGCGCTCCACGAAGGTCATGAGCGCGACGCCCATCGAGTCGCGCTTGCCCCAGCGCTGCAGGGACGCGACCACGTCCTCGCTCGTCACCGGTTTGCCGTCATGGAACTCCAGGCCTTTCCTCAGCTTGAAGGTCCACAGGCGGTGGTCCGGGCTCTCGGTCCAGGACTCGACCATCTGCGGCTTGATCTGGTTCTTCTCGTCGGTGCCGAAGAGCGTGTCGTAGATCATGTAGCCGTGGTTGCGGCTCATGTACGCCGTGGTCCAGATCGGGTCGAGGATGCTCAGGTTCGAGTGCGGCACGATGCGCAGCACTTTAGGATCGCCCTGCGCCTGCGCGGCGGTCGCGCCCAGCAACGCGGCGGCCACTGCGAGCGCGGCTAGGCGGCGTGAAATGGTCATCGGAATCTCCTCCGTGGATCGAGCCTGCAAGATATCCTAAGGGGCTCGCAGCGGCAAGGAGGAGCGGTGTCCGGACGCTATGACGTGTTGATTCGCGGCGCGCAGGTCTACGACGGCAGCGGCGCGCCGTCGGTGGTCGCCGACGTGGCCCTCGAAGGCGACCGGATCGCGGCCGTCGGCGCGGCGGGCGGCGCGGCGCGCGAGAGCTTGGATGCGCGGGGCCTCGCGCTCGCGCCCGGCTTCATCGACGTGCACACGCACGACGATTTCGCCGCGCTCGCGCACCCGGACATGGCGTTCAAGCTGGTGGGCGGGGTCACCACCTGCATCGTCGGCAATTGCGGCTTCGGCGCCGCGCCGCACGCGGCGGCGGCCGTGATGGCGAAGACGCTGCATCCCGGCGTCGAGCTGCTCGAGTGGCGCGGTTACGCGGGCTACATGGCGCGGCTCGAGCAGCAGCCGACCGGCGTGAACATCGGCGTGCTGGCGGGCCACGGCACCGCGCGGCTCGCCGCGATGGGCACTGCGAACCGGGCGCCGGGGGACGCCGAGATGGCCGCGATGAAGGCCACGCTCGCCGAGGCGCTCGAGGCCGGCGCGCTCGGCCTGTCCTCCGGCCTCGTCTACGACCCCGGGCGCTTCGCCGCCACCGACGAGTTGGTCGAGCTGTGCGCGCTCATGCGCGGCACGGGCGCGCTCTACGCCACGCACATGCGCGACGAAAGCACGGGCCTGCTCGATTCGGTCCGCGAGGCGATCGCGATCGGCGAGCGCGCTGGCGTCCCGGTGCAGATCTCGCACCACAAGGCCTCGGGCCGCAGCGCCTGGGGGCTGGTGGGCGAGTCGCTCAAGATCATCGAGGCCGCGCAGCGCCGCGGGCTTGACGTGCACGCCGACCAGTACCCGTACACCGCGGGCAGCACCATCCTGTCGGCGGTGTTCCGCGACGGGCGGCTGCGCGGCGTCACCGGCGACACGCGGCCCGAGGACGTGGTGATCGCCTCGACCGCCGCGCACCCGCAATGGGAGGGCCGCTCGCTCGCGGCGCTCGCCGAATCGATGCGCTGCACGCCGGAGGCCGCGGCCGAGCGCGTGCTCGCCGAAGATTCCGGCGTGACCGTAATCCTGCACGCGATGAACGAGGCCGACGTGCGTACCGTCATGCGCCACCCGAGCACGATGATCGGCTCGGACGGCATCCCGACGCTGGAAGGCAAGCCGCACCCGCGCCTGTACGGCACGTTCGCGCGCGTGCTCGGCCGCTACGCGCGCGAAGAGAAGCTGTTCCCGCTCACCGAGGCGGTGCGCCGCATGACCGGGTTCCCGGCCGCCAAGTTCGGGCTGCGGGATCGCGGCGTGGTGCGCGCGGGCGCGATCGCCGACCTGGTGCTCTTCGACCCCGCGCGCATCATCGACCGCGGCACGTTCGAGGATCCGAAGCGCATGCCCGAGGGCATCGCCACGGTGTTCGTCAACGGCGTGCGCGCGCTCGATCGCGGGCGCGCCACCGACGCCCGCGCCGGCCGCGTGCTGCGCCGCGCCGGGAGGGGCTGAGCATGGCGCGCATCGCAATCGGCGGCATGCAGCACGAGACCAACACCTTCGCGCCTTCGCTCGCCGACTACCCGGCCTTCGAGGCGGGCGGGGGCTGGCCCGGGGTGCAGTACGGCCGCCCGCTGTTCGCCGCGGTCGAGGGCGCCAACATTCCGGCCGCCGGCGCGATCGAGGCGCTGCGCGCCGCGGGGCACGAGCTGCTCGCCACCGCCTGGGCAGCGGCGAGCCCCTCGGCGCACGTCACCACCGAGGCGTTCGAGCGCATCGTCGGCGAATTGATCGTCGAATTGAAAAAACAGCTTCCCGTCGACGGGGTCTACTTCGATCTGCATGGCGCGATGGTGACCCAGGCGCACGAGGACGGCGAGGGCGAGATCCTGCGCCGCGTGCGCGCCGCCGTCGGCGACAAGGTGCCGGTGGTCGCGAGCCTCGACCTGCACGCCAACGTGACGCGCGCGATGTTCGAGCGCTCCGATGCGATGGTCGCCTACCGCACCTATCCGCACGTGGACATGGCCGCGACCGGCGCGCGCGCCGCGCAGCTGCTGGACTCGATGCTGAAGCGCGGCGGGCGCCTTGCGAAAGCAATGCACACGCTCGATTACCTGACCGGCATCCCCTCGCAGTGCTCCTTCATCGATCCGTGCAAGAGCCTCTACGCGAATATCGAGCGCGAGAAGGAAGCGACGCTGTCATTCACCCCGGGCTTTCCGATGGCGGATTTTCCCGATTGCGGAATGGCGGTCTTTGGCTACGGTTTTGATCAGGATCTGGTTTCCCGAAAGGTAAAAAGCCTTCACGGCCAGATCTCCGATGCCGAGAAGGACTTCGCGCTCGAGTTGCACGAGCCTGACGACGCGGTCAGGCGCGCGCGCACGCGCGGTGAGCCCGGCGCGCCGGTGGTGCTCGCCGACACGCAGGACAACCCGGGCGCCGGCGGCAACGGCGACACGACGGGGATCCTGCGATCGCTCATCGGCCAGAACGCGCAGGATGCGGTGCTCGGACTGCTGATCGACCCTGAGGCGGCGAAGCTGGCGCACGATGCCGGGCAGGGAACGACTCTCGCCTTTCACCTTGGGGGAAAGTCGAAAGTGAAAGACGACGAGCCCTTCCACGGAGAATTCACCATCGAGAAGCTGGGCGAAGGCAAATTCACCTGCACCGGGCCGATGTTCAAGGGTTTCCGCATGACGCTCGGGCCGATGGCGCTGCTGAAGAGCAAATCCGCGCCCGGCGTGCGCGTCGTGCTCGCCTCGCGCAAGTGCCAGGCCGCCGACCAGGAGATGTTCCGCCACGTCGGCGTCGAGCCGCGACGCCAGCGCGTGCTTGCGCTGAAGAGCTCGGTGCACTTCCGCGCCGACTTCGGGCCGATCGCGAAGGAGGTGCTGGTGGTGAGATCGCCCGGCCCGGCGCTCGCCGACCCGACCGAGTTCAAGTGGACGCGGCTGCGCAAGGGCGTGCGCCTGCGCCCGCTCGGTCCGGTGTACGCCGGCTAGTCTTACAGCACCCCGGGCCAGGCGAGTTGATTCGGCCTTAGCTGCTCCAGCAAGCGCGAAACGCTCAGCACGCCCATGTCGTCGAAGCGCCGGCCGATGACCTGCACGCCGATCGGCAGGCCGTCCTGGCTGAAGGTCCAGTTTACCGACGCCGCCGGCTGCTCCGACATGTTGTAGGCGACGGTGAAGGCGATGTGGGGCAGCGCGTTGTGCGGATTGTTGCCGGGGCAGGGCAGCTCGGCCTCGTAGGGCAGGACCGGCGAGGTGGGCGAGATCACGTAGTCGAAGGGCTGCGTGGCTTTCGTCGTCGCCTCGCGCAGCGTGACGTAGCTCGTATAGGCCGCCATCACGTCGCGCCCGGTGAAGCCTTTCGCGCGCCAGGTGCACCACTCGGCGATAAAGGGCAGCACCTTCGCCTGCTTCGCGGCGGGGAGCTGGTTGTAGTCGTTGTGCGAGCGCGCCTCGAAGAACCGCGACATGCCATCGAGCAGCTCGGGCGTGAGGAAGGAAACCATTTCCTCGACCTTCGCGCCGACGCCCGCGAGCGCATCGGCCGCCGCCTTGGCGGCCGCACGCACCTCAGGATGGACCGGCAGACCGCATCTCATGTCGGGCAGGAAGCCGACTTTCAGGGTTTTGAGGTTTGCTTCTTTCTCGATCCCGCCGGAAAAATCGATCTCTTGAAAAGGCAAACTCATGAAATCCCTGGGATCGGGCTTCGTGAGCACGCTCATCAGAGCGGCGCTGCAGGCGACCGAGCGCGTCATCGGGCCGGCGACGCGGCCGATGTAGGGCGGATAGGTCGGCACGCGGCCGAGGCTGGGCTTGAGCGCGAAGATCCCGCAGTGCGTCGCCGGCAGCCGCACCGAGCCGCCGATGTCGGTGCCGACATGCAGCGGCGCGTAGCCGGCTGCCGCCGCCGCGCCGGCGCCCGAGCTTGATCCGGAGGTGTTGCGATCCAGACGCCATGGGTTGCGCGTGATGCCGTGGATGCTGGAAAGGCCCGAAGACAACATGCCGTAGTCGGGCATCGTGGTCTTGCCGAGGATCACGCAGCCCGCTTCGCGCAGCCGTGCGGCCGGCGGTGAATCCGCCGGCTGGGGCGGCGCATCGTCGTTCGCCCTGGTGCCGATCGGCGCCGGATCGCCCTTCGTGTAGAGGTTTTCCTTGAGGGTCACCGGCACGCCGTCGAGCGTGGAGAGCGGCGACTTCCTGCGCCAGCGCGCCTCGGAGGCCTCGGCGGCGGCGAGCGCGCCCTCGGCGTGCACGCGGTACATCGCGTTCAGTTTCGGCTCGCAGGCGGTGACGCGCTTCAGGCAGGCGCGCGTCACCTCGACCGGCGAAAGCGCACCGCGCGCGTATTGCGCCGCGATATCGGCGACCGACATTTCGTTCAGCGCGGGCATCGCTGCATCATACAATGCGCGTCTCATGAAACGCGACCTCGTTGCGATCGTGCTTGCCGGGTTCCTGTGCGCGCCGGCGCTCGCGCAGCAGGAGATCCGCCTCTGGCACGCGATGAGCGGCTCGCTCGGCAACGCGCTCGACACGCTGGTGCGGCGCTTCAACGAGTCGCAGAACGAGGCGCGCGTCCTCGCCGAGCACAAGGGCAGCTACGAGGACACGCTGCTCGCGGCGCTCGGCGCGCAGCGAGCGGGCGACGGCCCGCATCTCGTGCAGGTCTACGAGGTCGGCACCGCGCAGATGATGGCCACGAAGGGCGCCTACCGGCCGCTCTGGCAGCTCGCCGCCGAACAGCAGGTCGCGCTCGACGCGAAGCTCTTCCTGCCCGCGGTGCCCGGGTTCTTCGCCGACGGCTCGGGGCGGGTGCTCGCGATGCCGTTCAATCTCTCGACGCCCATCCTCTTCTACAACAAGGATGCGTTCCGCAAGGCAAAGCTCGACCCCGAGAAACCGCCCGCGACCTGGTACGAGATGCAGAAGGCGATGGGCGAGCTGGTGGACGCCGGCTACCAGTGCGTCTACACGACCGTGTGGCCCTCGTGGGTGCATCTGGAGAACATGAGCACCTGGCACAACCAGGATTTCGCCACGAAGGACAACGGCATAGGCGGGGCCGACGCGCGTCTCGTCTTCAACACGCACCTGATGGTCCGGCACGTCTCGTTTCTCGTGTCCTGGGCGCGCGCCGGGTACTTCACCTACAGCGGCCGGCGCCTCGAGGGCGAGAAGCGCTTCGCGGAAGGCGAGTGCGCGATGCTGATGGCCTCGTCTGCGAGTTCCGCCGACCTGCGCAGGCTCGCGAAATTCGACTTCGGTGTCGCGCAGCTGCCGTACTACGACGACATCAAGGGCGCGCCGCACCACACGCTGATCGGCGGCGGCGGGCTGTGGGTGATGGCGGGCAAGAAGCCCGCCGAGTACCGCGGCGCCGCGAAATTCCTCGCCTGGCTGATGCGGCCGGAAGTCCAGGCCGAGTGGCACCAGCGCACCGGCTATGTGCCGGTCACGCAGGCGGCCTACGAATACACGCGCAAGCAGGGTTTCTACGCCGCGCACCCCGGGCAGGAGATCGCGATCAAGCAGCTGCTGCGGGCGCCGAGCAAGGAGTCGCGCGGCATTCGTTTAGGCAACTTCGCCAACGTGCGCACGATCATCGAAGAGGAGCTCGAGCAGGCGTGGAACGGGACGGTCCCGCCCAAGCTTGCGCTCGACCGCGCCGCCGAGCGCGGCAACGAGCTGCTGCGCCGCTTCGAGAAGGAGATCGGCGGCGGGGCCGAGCCGGCCGCCCCTGTGCGCGCCCCGCGGGGTAAATCCCAAAAATAGTCACGAAATCGTCATCTGCTTGGCTATACTCCCCGTGTCCAAAACCGCAAGAGGGGAAAAGATGAAACTCAAGCTGATGGCCGCTGCCCTGGCCGCTGCAGGGCTGCTCAGCACGGCCGCGCAGGCGCAGATGGAAATCCAGTTCTGGCACTCGATGGGCGGCGCGCTGGGCGAGAAGACGAACGGGCTGGCCGAGAAATTCAACGCCAGCCAGAAGGACGTGAAGGTCGTGACGACCTTCAAGGGCACGTATCCGGAGTCGATGACCGCCGCGATCGCCGCGTTCCGCGCCGGCAGCGCGCCGCACATACTGCAGGTGTTCGAGGTCGGCACCGCGACCATGATGGCCGCCAAGGGCGCCATCGTGCCGGTCGCGAAGGTGATGGGCGACTCGGGCGAGCCGTTCGATCCGAAGTCCTACCTGCCCACGGTGACCGGTTATTACACCGACCCGAAGGGCAACATGCTGTCGTTCCCCTTCAACAGCTCGACGGTGATGTTCTACGTCAACAAGGACGCTTTCAAGAAGGCGGGCCTCGACCCCAGCAAGGCGCCGAGGACCTGGAAGGAAGTGCTCGCCGCCGCCGAGAAGCTGAAGGCCGCGGGGCAGCAGTGCGTGTACACGACGAGCTGGCCGTCCTGGAAGCATGTCGAGAACTTCAGCGCCTGGCACAACATTCCGATCGGCACCAAGGAGAACGGCTTCGGCGGCATGGACACGCAGTTCGCGATCAACTCGCCGTTGCACGTGCGGCACATCGCGATGCTGGGCGATATGGCGAAGAAGGGCCTCTTCACCTACGCCGGCCGCACCAACCAGGGCGACGCGAAATTCTCGAGCGGCGAGTGCGCCATGTTCACCGGCTCGACCGGCGCGCAGGCGGGCATCCGCAAGGCGGCCAAGTTCGAGTGGTCGATCAACATGATTCCGTACCACGACGACGTGAAGGGCTCGCCGCAGAATTCGATCATCGGCGGCGCCTCGCTCTGGGTGATGGGCGGCAAGAAGGCGCCCGAGTACAAGGCGGTGGCGCAATTCCTCGCCTTCCTGTCGCGGGCCGACGTGCAGATGGAGTGGCACACCGACACGGGCTACGTGCCGATCACGCAGGCGGCCTACGACATGACCAAGAAGTCCGGGTTCTATGACAAGGATCCGGGCGCCGAGCTCGCGGTCAAGCAGCTCACCAACAAGGCGCCGACCGCCAACTCCAAGGGCCTGCGCTTCGGCAACTTCGTGCAGGGACGCACCGTGATCGAGGAAGAGCTCGAGGCGGTGTTCTCGGGCAAGAAGGAAGCCAAGGCCGCGCTGGATGACGCGGTGAAGCGGGGCAACGAAATCCTTCGCCAGTTCGAGGCTGCGAACAAATAGCCGGCCGTTCGCAGTAGGCGGGGGAGGGGTGGAAAAGCGGGTCGTATTCCGGTCTGCGTGGCTGCCGTATGTACTGGTGGCCCCGCAGATCGCGATTACGCTGGTGTTCTTCTTCTGGCCGGCGTTCCAGGCGGTCTGGTACTCGTTCCAGCTGCAGGACGCCTTCGGCCTGAAGACGCAGTTCGTCGGCCTGGCGAACTTCGCGGCGCTGTTCAAGGACGGCAACTACCTCGAATCTTTCAAGGTCACCGCGATCTTCAGCGTGCTGGTGGCGTTCATCGGAATCGCGATTTCGCTGCTCCTCGCCACCATGGCCGACCGCGTGCTGCGCGGCGCGATGGCCTACAAGACGCTGCTGATCTGGCCGTACGCCGTGGCGCCGGCGATCGCCGGCGTGCTGTGGGCGTTCCTCTTCGCGCCCTCGATCGGCGTCGTCACCTACGTGCTGAAGGGCTGGGGCATCGACTGGAACTGGATCCTGAAGCACGACCAGGCGATGGTGCTGGTGGTGATCGCCTCGGTGTGGAAGCAGATCAGCTACAACTTCCTCTTCTTCCTTGCCGGGCTGCAGTCGATCCCGCGCTCGCTCATCGAGGCCGCGGCGATCGACGGCGCGAGCCCGTTGCGGCGCTTTTGGACGATCGTCTTCCCGCTGCTTTCGCCGACCACCTTCTTCCTGCTGGTGGTGAACATCGTCTACGCCTTCTTCGACACCTTCGGCGTGATCGACGCCACCACGCAGGGCGGTCCCGCGCAGGCGACCAACATCCTCGTCTACAAGGTCTACCACGACGGCGTGAAGGCGGCCGACCTCGGCGGGTCGTCGGCGCAGTCGGTGATCCTGATGTTCATCGTCATCGCGCTGACGGTGGCGCAGTTCCGCTTCGTCGAGCGCAAGGTGCAGTACTAGGCCATGTGCAACAACCGCCTTCGGCTATGGTAGAGAATCGTCCCTGGCTGACATTCTTCTCGCACTTCGTGCTCATTCTCGGAGTGCTGGCGATCGCATTCCCGCTCTGGATCACCTTCGTCGCCTCGACCCACACACTCGAGGCGATCATGCAGGTGCCGATGCCGCTCTGGCCGGGCGACCAGCTGGTCGAGAACTACACGCAGGTACTGACCGCGGGCTCGACCATGGGCTCCAAGGCCGCGGCCGGCCAGATGCTGGTCAACAGCCTCGTGATGGCGCTGGTGATCCCGCTGGGCAAGATGGTGATCTCGATCATCTCCGCCTTCGCGATCGTCTACTTCCGCTTCCCGCTGCGCATGTTCTTCTTCTGGATGATCTTCATCACTCTCATGCTGCCGGTCGAGGTGCGCATCATCCCGACCTTCAAGGTGATCGCCGATCTCGGCATGCTCAACACCTATGCCGGGCTGACGGTGCCGCTGATCGCCTCGGCGACCGCGACCTTCCTCTTCCGCCAGTTCTTCATGACGATCCCGGACGAGTTCGCCGAGGCGGCGCGCGTCGACGGCGCGAGCCCGATGCGCTTCTTCTGGGACGTGCTGATGCCGCTCTCCAAGACCACGATGGCCGCACTCTTCGTGATCCAGTTCATCTACGGCTGGAACCAGTATCTCTGGCCGCTGCTGATCACCACCGACGAGTCGATGTACACCACCGTGATCGGCATCAAGCGCATGATCGTCGGCAGCGACGCGGCCAACGAATGGAACTTGATCATGGCGACCGCGATCCTGGCGATGCTGCCGCCGGCGCTGGTCGTGATGCTGATGCAGAAGTGGTTCGTCAAGGGCCTGGTTGAGACGGAGAAATAATGGCTGCGGTGCATCTGAGAGACGTGCGCAAGAGCTACACGCCGGAGCTGCAGGTAATCCACGGCGTGTCGATGGAGATCAAGGACGGCGAGTTCATCGTTATCCTCGGGCCCTCGGGGTGCGGCAAGTCGACGCTCTTGCGCATGGTGGCGGGGCTTGAGACGATCACCGCGGGCGAGATCGCGATCGGCGAGCGCGTGGTCAACAACCTGGAGCCCAAGGACCGCGACATCGCGATGGTGTTCCAGAACTACGCGCTCTACCCGCACATGAGCGTCTACGACAACATGTCGTACGGGCTGAGGATCAAGGGCCTGCCGAAGGAGGAAATCGATTCCAGGGTGAAGCGCGCCGCCGAAATCCTGGAATTGAAGAACTTTCTGGACAGAAAACCAAGGGCCCTTTCAGGTGGCCAGCGCCAGCGCGTGGCGATGGGGCGCGCGATCGTGCGCGAGCCTCAGGTGTTCCTGTTCGACGAGCCGCTCTCCAACCTGGACGCGAAGCTGAGGGTGCAGATGCGCGGCGAGTTGCAGGCGCTGCACCGGCGCCTGGGCACCACCAGCCTCTTCGTCACGCACGACCAGGTCGAGGCGATGACGCTCGCTCAGCGCATGATCGTCATGAACGCAGGCCGCGCCGAGCAGATCGGCGCGCCGCTCGAGGTGTACGCGAAGCCCGCGACGACCTTCGTTGCCGGCTTCCTCGGCTCGCCGCCGATGAACCTGATCCCGAAGGACGGCAAGCTCCTCGGCGTGCGCCCGGAGCACCTGGAGCCGTGCAGCGCGTCGGAGGCGATGCTCACGATCGAAGTCGACCTGATCGAGCCGCTCGGCGCCGATACGCTCGTCTACGGGCATTTGGGAACCCCCGGCGGCGACGCCTCGAGCACGCGCGTTGCGACGCGCCTGCCGGCTGACAGGCCGGCGCAGGCGGGCAGGCTCGCGGTGCGCTACGCCGCCTCGAACGCGCACTGGTTCGACCCCGCAAGCGGCAAGCGCATCGAGGCGTGAAGTTCAGCGCCGCGCAGCTGCGCCGCGGCATGGCCTGGTGGCCGCCGTTTCTCGGCGCCGGGATCAAGGTGAAGAGCTTCGCCGACGACTTTCGCGACGCGGTGGTCGAGATGAAGCTGGGGCGCCTGAACCGCAACGCGGTGGGCACCCATTTCGGCGGCAGCCTCTACGCCATGACCGATCCGTTCTACGCCATCATGCTGATACACAACCTTGGCCGCGAGTACCTCGTCTGGGACAAGGCCGGCTCGATCGAGTACGTTGCTCCCGGGCGCGGCACGGTCAGCGCGCATTTCACGCTCACCGAGGCGCGGCTGCAGGAGATTCGCTCGCAGGCGGCGAAAGGAGAAAAAGTGCTTCCCGAGTTTTCAGTCGAGATCCGGGACAAGTCCGGGACCCTGGTCGCGCTCGTGAGGAAGACTCTGTACGTGCGCCTCAAGCCGAGGCATCGTCCCGAATGAGCTGGCCCTACCCGAAAATCGTCGCGCACCGCGGCGGTGGCAGGCTCGCGCCGGAGAACACGCTCGGCGCCATCTGCCTCGGCGCCTCGATGGGCTTCAAGGGTGTCGAGTTCGACGTCATGCTCGCAGGCGACCAGACCCCGGTGCTGATCCACGACGAAACGGTCGACCGCACGACCGACGGGCGCGGGATTGTTTCGAAGCTGACCTACAAGGAATTGCTCGCCGTCAACATCAAGGGCAACAAAGACAAACAGGAAAAGATCCCCAGCTTCGAGCAGGCGGCGCGCCTGTGCCGCGAGCTCGGCGTCTGGGCCAACGTCGAGATCAAGCCGGCGCTCGGTCACGAGCGGCGCACGGGCGACGCCGTCGCGCGCGCCTCGCGCGCGTACTGGCAGGGCGCGGCGCTGATGCCGGTGCTGTCCTCGTTCTCCACCGTCTCGCTCGCCGCCGCGGCCGCGGCGGTGCCCGAGCTGCCGCGCGGGCTGCTGGTCGGGCGGGTCCCGAAGCACTGGCGCGAGCTGATGCGCGACCTCGGTTGCGTCGCGCTGCACTGCAACTATCGGGCGCTGAACGCCACGCTCGCGCGCGAAATTCACGGCGCGGGCTACGCGATCCTCTGCTGGACGGTGAACGACCGCCGTTCGGCGAAGAAGCTGTCGGGCTGGGGCGTGGATTGCCTCGTGACCGACCGGCTCGACCGGATCCGGCCGGACTTCAGATAGGAATTGTTACAACTTGGCTGTCCACGCCAGGCGGCGAAAGGCGTTTTTCGCTCTGCAGCCTGATCAACTCTTGACCGAGGAGAGGGGAAACACCATGAAATCCATAAACATTCTGGCAGTCGCGCTGGCGGCATTCGCGCTTCCGGCCTGGTCGCAGACCACGAGCACGCCGCGCATCGACCAGCCCCAGCAGAACCAGCAGCAGCGCATCGACCAGGGCGTGAAGTCGGGCCAGCTGACCGAGAAGGAAGCTGCGCGCCTGCAGAAGGGCCAGGCGCGGGTGCAGAAGATGTAAGACAAGGCGGTCGCCGACGGCAAGGTGACGGCCAAGGAGCGCGCCCGCATCGAGAAGGCGCAGGACCGCCAGAGCAAGCGCATCGCCCACGAGCGGCACGACAAGCAGCGCGCCAAGAAGTAAGTAGCTAGACGGAGCGGGCGCCGTCGACCTCGATGCAGACGCCGCTGATGAAGGTGGCGTCGTCGGAGGCGAGATAGAGGCAGGCGTTCGCGACATCGAGCGCGGTCGAGAAGCGACCGAGCGGAATCGTCGCGAGGAAGCCCTTTTTCGCCTCCTCGGTGAGCGCGCCGCCGGCGAAATCGGCCGAGAGCGCGGTGTCCGGGCTGAACACCGGGTTGATGCAGTTGACGCGGATCCTGTCGGGCCCGAACTCGCCCGCCATCGACTTCGACATCGTGATGACTGCGCCCTTCGAGCTGTTGTAGACGGTGAGCAGCGGCCGCGGCCGGATGCCCGCGGTCGAGGCGATGTTGATGAAGGCGCCGCCGCCCTGCTTGCGGAACACCGGCACCGCGTGGAGGGCGGACAGGTAGACGCTCTTCACGTTGACCGCATAGACCTTGTCGAACTCGGCCTCGGTCACCTCCAGGTAGTTCTTGCGGCGATACGTCCAGCCGGCGTTGTTGACGACGACGTCGAGCTTGCCGAACGCGGAGACCGCGCCGCCGACGAGGCTTGCCCAATCGTGGCTTTGGGTCACGTCCGCGTGGAGGAAGAGGGCCTTGCCGCCGGCAGAGGAGATTTCGCCCGCGATCCTCTGGCCCCCGGCGTCGCTGATGTCGGCGACCACGACCCCGGCGCCTTCCTGCGCGAAACGCTTCGCGATGCCGGCGCCGAAACCGCTCGCCGCGCCCGTGACGACCGCGACCTTGCCTTTGAGTCTCATCGCAATTCCCCCGAAAGAAACGATTATAGGTGGGCCGACGCCTTGAAAGGCGTGTGTTCGTTCAGCTCGTTGACGTAGCGCGCGATTCCTGCGCGCTCCCGCTTCAGGTAGTCGTCGATCGCCTGCGCGAATTGCGGGTGCGCGAGCCAGTGCGCCGAGTGCGTCTCGACCGGCATCAGCCCCCGAAACAGCTTGTGCTCGCCCTGCGCGCCGCCCTCGAACCTCTCCAGCCGCTGCGCGATCGCATAGTCGATCGGCTCGTAGTAGCAGCATGAGAAGTGGAGCAGCGGAACGTGCTCCAGCGCGCCCCAGTACCGGCCGAGGATTCTTTTTTCATCGACGATCAGCAACGAGGCCGCGATGGATTTTCCTTTCCTTTGCGCCAGAATCATGACTGCGTGGTCCGGCAGCGAAGCTCCCAGCCGAAGGAAGAAATCGAGATTCAGGTAGGGGCTCGAGCGGTGCTCGGCGTAGGTGCGCCGGTAGCAACGCTCGAAGAACTCCCAGTCGCGTTGGCCGATCTCAGCGCCGCGCAGCGCCCGGAACGACACGCCCGCCTCGGCGACTCGGCGCCGTTCCTGCCGGATCACCTTGCGCCGGTGCGCGGTCAGGCGCGAGAGAAAGTCGCCGAAGTCCGCGTAGCCCGCGTTGGTCCAGTGGAACTGGACCGTCCGCCGCATCAGCATAGGGGTGTTGTCGAGCCATTCCGCTTCCGCGGCGGTCGGAAAAAGGACATGCAGCGAGGACACCTCGCGCGCCATCTCGAGCGCGGCGCCGAGCAGCAGCTTTCGATCCGCCGCGCGCACGGCGAGCAGCCGCGGGCCGGTCACCGGCGTGAACGGCACCGCGCACAGCAGCTTCGGGTAGTACTCGAGGCCGTGGCGTGCGTAGGCGTCGGCCCAGGCCCAGTCGAACACATACTCGCCGTACGAATGGGATTTCAGGAACAGGGGCATCGCGCCCGCCAGCTTGCCGTCTCGCTCGAGCAGCAGGAGTTGCGGCCGCCAGCCCTTGCGCGCGACCGCGCAACCGGTATCGATCAGCGCGCCGAGGAATTCGTGGGAAACGAACGGATCGCTTTGCGCAAGGGCGTTCCAGTCCGCGGCCGGCACGCCTGCGAGGTTTTCGACGACACGCAGGCGTTCTTGCGCCATGGCAGGCATTATAGAATTACACGCTACAATCCCCGCTCCCCGGGAGATCGACCATGAAGAAAATCGAAGCGATCGTGAAGCCGTTCAAACTAGACGAGGTGCGCGAGGCGCTCTCCGAAGTCGGCGTCACCGGGCTGACCGTGACCGAGGTCAAGGGCTTCGGCAGGCAGAAGGGCCATACGGAGCTCTACCGCGGCGCCGAGTACGTGGTCGACTTCCTGCCCAAGGTGAAGATCGAGGTGGTCGTCACCGAAGGCCAGGTCGAGCAGGCGATCGAGGCGATCGTCAAGTCGGCGCGCACCGGCAAGATCGGCGACGGCAAGATCTTCGTCACCAGCGTCGAGCACGTCGTGCGGATCCGCACCGGCGAGACGAACGAAGCGGCAGTCTAGGGCTTTGCTTTAAGCAGGACGAGCAGCGCCCCGCTGCCGCCCTCAGTGGCGGGACTCTGGCAGAACGCCAGCACTTCCTGGCGCAGCGGCAGCCACTTCCTGAGTTTGCCTTTCAGCACCGGCTCGCGGTTCGGCGAGCGCAGGCCCTTGCCGTGCACGATGCGCACGCAGCGCGCGCCGCGACCCGCGCACTCGCGCAGGAACGCCGCCACCGCGACCGCCGCCTGGCTCCACGACAGGCCGTGCAGGTCGATCTCGTCCTGGATCGTCCAGTGGCCGCGGCGCAGCCGCCGCAGGATCTGGCGCGACAGTCCGTCACGCAGGTAGGCAAGCTCGTCGCCGGAATCGAGCGCGTCCTCCAGCGACACCGGCCCGGCAACGCTCTCGGCGAGCACCGCCGCCTCGTCGCGGCTGCGCTGGATCGGGACGGGGGCGGGCGCAGGGTTCCTGAGCTCGGCCCGCCTGGGTTGCTTCAGCGGCCTGACATCGCCGACGGCCTTGCGGAACTCGTCATCCCGCATTTTCACCCTATTCCGTCGAGGAAATTCTCCGCGTCGAGCGCGGCCATGCAGCCGCTGCCGGCGCTCGTCACCGCCTGGCGGTAGACATGGTCCTGCACGTCGCCCGCGGCGAACACGCCCGGCACGCTCGTCGCCGTCGAGCCGCCTTCGCGGCCGCCCTTGGTGATGATGTAGCCCCCCTTCATGTCGAGCTTGCCTTCGAAGATCTGCGTATTCGGCGTATGACCGATCGCGATGAACAAGCCCTTCAGGGAAAGGGACTTGGAATTTTTCGTCTTTACATTGGAAATTCGAATCCCGGTGACCCCGGTTGCATCACCCAGGACCTCATCGAGCACGGAATCTAGCTCGAGGACGATCTTGCCCTTGGCGACGCGCTTCATGAGCTTGTCCTGCATGATCTTCTCGGCGCGGAACTTGTCGCGCCGGTGCACGAGCGTCACCTTGCTGCAGATGTTGGCGAGGAAAAGCGCTTCCTCGACCGCGGTGTTGCCGCCGCCGATTACCGCGGCCTCCTGGCCCTTGTAGAAGAAGCCGTCGCAGGTCGCGCACGCCGAGACGCCCTTGCCCATGAATTTCTGCTCCGAGGGCATGCCGAGGTACCGGGCCGAGGCGCCGGTGGCGATGACGAGTGCATCGCAGGTGTAGGTCGCCGCATCGCCGCTCAGCACGAACGGCCGCTTGCCGAGATCCACCTTGCCGACGTGGTCGAACACGATCTCGGTGTCGAAGCGCTCGGCGTGCTTGAGGAACCGCGTCATGAGGTCCGGGCCCTGCACGCCCTCGGCGTCGGCGGGCCAGTTGTCGACGTCGGTCGTCGTCATCAGCTGTCCGCCCTGCGCGATGCCCGTGACGAGCATCGGTTTCAGGTTGGCGCGCGCCGCGTAGACCGCGGCGGTGTAGCCCGCAGGTCCGGAGCCGAGGATGAGAAGGCGCGCGTGCCGAGTGTTCGATGCCATGCCGGGAGTATAAGGGAGCAGTTCTGTTAAGATTCAGCCTGATGCCCGCGACACCTGCCACCGTTTCGACGACGGTCCTGAAGTCGGTGCCACTCTTCGCGAGCTGTCCCGACGATCAGCTGCGCACGCTCGTGACCGTGGTCGCGCGCCGCAGTGCGTCGCGCAGCTCGGTGATCATGGCCGCGGGCGATCCCATCGACTCCCTCTATATCGTAATCTCGGGGCGTCTCAAGGTCATGATGGGCGACGCCGACGGCAAGGAAGTGATCTTGTCCCTGATCGGGCCGGGGGAATTTTTCGGCGAGATGGGCCTGATCGACGACAGCTCGCGCTCGGCGAGCGTGGTGGCGATCGAGCCCTGCGAGCTGCTCTCGGTCACCAAGCGCGACTTCAGGAAGTGCCTGCAGGAAAACTTCGAGATGGCGATGACGGTGATGCGCGGCCTGGTGCGCAGGCTGCGCGAGGCCGACCGCAAGATCGGCAGCCTTGCGCTGCTGGACGTCTACGGCCGCGTCGCGCGGCTGCTGCTGGACATGTCGGAGAACGTGAACGGCCAGAAAATCGTGACCAAGCGCCTGCCCAAGCAGGACATCGCCAAGATGATCGGCGCCTCGCGCGAGATGGTGAGCCGCGTGATGAAGGACCTGCAGATGGGCGGCTACTTCGAGATGCGGGGCTCGACCATTCTGCTGCGCGACACCATCATGCTGCCGGACTGACGGCCGGCGGGAAGACTGGGTAATGGCGGCGGCAAGCAAGGCCCAGCGCAACACCCCACTGCCCGCGAAGCTCGCGGGCCTGCTCCGCGAGGCGAAATGGCTGGTGCTGGTCGCGCTGGCCGGCTACCTGCTGCTTATCCTGTTCACGCACAAGGCGAGCGACCCGGGCTTCTCGCGCGACGCGACCGGCGCCGTGGTGCAGAACGCGGGCGGCAAGGTGGGCGCGCTGGTCTCCGACCTGCTGCTCTCGGCCTTCGGCTGGTCCGCGTTCTGGTGGGTCGTGCTCTGCCTGGTGATCGTCGTGCGCGGCTACCGGCAGATCGAAGGCAAGCCCCCGGCCGAGCGGCGGCCGGTCTGGCTTGCGGGGCTGGGCTTCGTGCTGCTGCTCGGCTCGAGCGCGGCGCTTGAGGCGCTGCGCCTGAAGAGCTTCGCGGCGGGGCTGCCGCAGGTCGCCGGGGGCATCGTCGGCGACGTCCTCGCGAAGGTCGCCTTCGGCCTGCTCGGCTTCACCGGCGCGACGCTCGTCACGCTGGCCGCGGTCGCGATCGGCTGGAGCCTCTTCTCCAGCGTCTCGTGGCTGCGCATCGCCGAGGTGACCGGCCTGCTGCTCGAGTCGGCCTGGATGCTCGCGGTGGGCACCTGGGAGCGGCGCCGCGACGAGCGGATCGGCGAGATCGCGCGCGAGGAGCGCAAGCAGGCGGTCGAGGTCGAGAAGAAGCGCGAGGAGGAGCATCCGCCGCTCGTCATCGCGCCGCCGCCGCCCGAGATCAAGAAGTCCGAGCGCGCCAAGCGCGAGAAGCAGCAGAAGCTCTTCGAGGAGCTGCCCGACACGCCGCTGCCGCCGCTCAAGCTGCTCGACGAGGTGGCCAAGGAAGCCGCCACCACGGTCAGCGAGGAGACGCTGGAATTCACCTCGCGCCTGATCGAGAAGAAGCTCTCCGACTTCGGCGTCGCCGTGAAGGTGCTCGCCGCGTATCCCGGCCCGGTCATCACGCGCTACGAGATCGAGCCTTCGGTCGGCGTCAAGGGCAGCCAGATCATCAACCTGATCAAGGATCTGGCGCGCGCGCTGTCGGTGCAGGCGATCCGCGTCGTGGAGACGATCCCCGGCAAGTCGTGCATGGGGCTGGAGGTTCCCAACCCGAACCGGCAGACCGTGCGCCTGACGGAAATCCTCGGCTCCGAGACCTACGCGAACGCGCATTCGCACCTCGCGCTCGCGCTGGGCAAGGACATCGCCGGCGTGCCCGTGGTCGCGGACCTCGCCAAGATGCCGCACCTGCTTGTCGCCGGCACCACCGGCTCGGGCAAGTCGGTTGCGATCAACGCGATGCTGCTGTCGCTGCTCTACAAGTCAGAGCCGCGCCACGTGCGGCTGATCCTCATCGACCCGAAGATGCTCGAGCTGTCGGTGTACCAGGGCATCCCGCACCTGCTCGCGCCGGTGGTCACCGACATGAAGCAGGCCGCGAACGCGCTCTACTGGTGCGTGGCCGAGATGGACCGACGCTACAAGCTGATGAACTGGCTCGGCGTGCGCAATCTCTCGGGCTACAACCACAGGGTCGCCGAGGCCGAGAAGCACGGCCGCACGATGGAGGGGCCGAACCAGACCGAAGGCGAGGTCGGCGACCCGTTGAAGGCGCTGCCGACGATCGTCGTCGTGATCGACGAGCTCGCCGACCTGATGATGACCACCGGCAAGAAGGTCGAGGAACTGATCGCGCGGCTCGCGCAGAAGGCGCGCGCCGCCGGCATCCACCTCGTCCTTGCCACGCAGCGGCCGTCGGTCGACGTCATCACCGGCCTGATCAAGGCGAACATCCCGGCGCGCATCGGCTTCCAGGTCGCCTCCAAGATCGATTCGCGCACCATCCTCGACCAGTCCGGCGCGGAATCGCTGCTCGGCTCGGGCGACATGCTCTACCTGCCGGCCGGCACCGGCCTGCCGCAGCGCATCCACGGCGCCTTCGTTGCCGACCACGAAGTGCACAAGGTGGTCGACCACCTGAAGAGCCTCGCCACGCCGGAGTACCTGGACGAGGTGCTCGAGCCGGCGGCGGGCGAGGAGGGCGCGGGCGGCGGCGGCGTGAACGGCGAGCAGACCGGCGAGAAGGATCCGCTCTACGACCAGGCCTACGACATCGTCGTGCGCACCCGACGGCCGAGCATCTCGCTCGTGCAGCGCCACCTGCGCATCGGCTACAATCGCGCCGCGCGCCTGATCGAGGACATGGAGCGCGCGGGCGTCGTCTCTCCGATGCAGACCAACGGCAATCGCGAGGTCCTGGTCCCCGCCAAGGTAGAGTAGAGCCCATGCAACGCGGGCTTTTGGGGTTTTCCCTCATGTTGGTTTTTTCCTCTGTGGAAGCAGGGAGCCTCGACCGCTTCCAGTCTTATCTCAAGTCGACCCAGTCGGCGAGCGCGAGCTTCGAGCAGAAGGTCTACGACAAGAACGGCAAGCTCGTGCAGGAGTCGAGCGGGCACTTCGCCCTGCAGCGCCCGGGCAAATTCCGCTGGACCTACGCCAAGCCCCATCCCCAGGTCATCGTCGGCGACGGCGATCGCGTCTGGATCCACGACCAGGACCTGAACCAGGTGACGGTGCGCAAGCTCGCGCGCACGATCGGCTCGACGCCGGCCGCGCTGCTGGCCGGCGCGGCCGAGATCGACAAGGCCTTCGAGCTCTCCGACGCCGGCGCGAAGGACGGCCTCGAGTGGCTCGATGCCAGGCCGCGCGAGAAGGAAGCCGGGTTCGAGCGCATCCGCCTCGAGCTTTCCGCCGAAGGGGTGGAGGCGATGGAGCTCGTCGACCACTTCGGCCAGACCACGCGGCTGCGCTTCCTGAGCGTGACGCGCAACCCGCGCATCGACGCCAACACCTTCCGCTTCGCCCCGCCGAAGGGCGCCGACGTCCTTGGGCAGGACTGATCTCTTTGGCAAGTCCGAACCCGCGGCGCCGCTCGCGGACAAGCTCCGGCCACGTACGCTTGACGAAGTCGTAGGACAGAAGCACCTGCTCGGCGCCGGCAAACCGCTGCGCGTCGCCTTCGAGTCGGGCACCCCGCACTCGATGGTGCTGTGGGGGCCGCCGGGATCGGGCAAGACCACGATCGCACGGCTGATGGCGCAGGCGTTCGACGCCGAGTTCATCGCGTTGTCCGCCGTTTTCTCCGGCGTGAAAGACATTCGCGCGGCGGTCGAGGCGGCCGAGCAGACGCTCGCGTCGAGTGGCCGGCGGACGATCCTCTTCGTCGACGAAGTGCACCGCTTCAACAAGGCCCAGCAGGACGCGTTCCTGCCTTACGTGGAACGCGGGCTTGTGACCTTTGTTGGCGCGACCACCGAGAACCCGTCGTTCGAAGTGAATTCCGCTCTGCTTTCGAGAGCCTCCGTTTATGTCCTGGAAGGCCTTTCCGAATCAGACCTTCTGACGTTGCTTTCAAGAACAGGAATTGAGCTTGATGAAAGCGCTCAAACCCGCCTTGTCGGGTTCGCTGATGGTGATGCGCGCCGCCTGTTGAACGCGGTAGAGATCCTGAAAAATGCAAAGCCAAAGGGCGCGATCGACGGAGCATTCGTCGAAGAAATGCTTGCCAAGAACCTGCGCCGCTTCGACAAGGGCGGCGAGCAGTTCTACGACCAGATCTCGGCGCTGCACAAGGCGGTGCGCGGCTCCGACCCGGATGCTTCGCTCTACTGGTTCGTGCGCATGCTGGACGGCGGCGCCGATCCGCTCTACCTCGCGCGTCGCATCGTGCGGATGGCGGTCGAGGACGTGGGGCTGGCCGACCCGCGCGCGCTGCGCCTCGCGCTGGATGCCGCCGAGACCTACGAGCGCCTCGGCTCGCCCGAAGGCGAGCTCGCGCTCGCGGAAGCCGTGCTTTATCTCGCGGTCACCGCAAAGTCTAACGCGACCTATCTCGCGTACGGCGCGGCGCGCGAGTTCGTGTCGCGCGACGGCACGCGCCCGGTGCCGATGCACATCCGCAACGCGCCGACGCGGCTGATGAAGGACCTCGGCTACGGCAAGGACTACCGCTACGCGCACGATGAGGCGGACGCGTTCGCCGCCGGCGAGAGCTACCTGCCCGAGGGCATGCCCGCACAGCGCTGGTACGAGCCGACCGAACGGGGACTTGAAGGTAAGATTCGCGAGAAGCTCGAAGAGCTCAGAAAAAAGAACGCCGAAGCACTGAAGAAAAGAAAATGATCGACATCCATCTCCTGCGCACCGACCTCGATGGTGTGGCGAAACGTTTGGCGACAAGGGGTTTCGACCTGGAGATCTCCACGTTCAGAGGTCTGGAAGACCGGCGAAAGAAAATCCAGACCAGTACCGAGCAGCTGCAGTCGCAACGCAATGCGGTCTCCAAGCAGATCGGGCTAGCCAAGGCGAAAAAGGACGAGAAACTGGTCGCCGAGCTGATGGCGCAGACCGCGGACTTCGGCGACAAGCTGAAGCAGATGGAGCTCGAGAACGAGGCCGTGCAGGCGAAGCAGCGCGAGTTCGTCTCGCTGCTGCCGAACCTCCTGCACGAGTCGGTTCCGGTCGGCAAGACGCCCGGGGACAACAAGGAAGTGCGCCGCTGGGGCGCGCTGAGGAAATTCGACTTCAAGCCGAAGGACCACGTCGATCTCGGCGCCGCGCTCGGCGGCCTGGATTTCGAGACTGCGTCCAAGCTGGCCGGCTCGCGTTTTGTCGTCATGAAGGGCGGGGTCGCGCGCCTGCACCGCGCGCTCGGGCAATTCATGCTCGACACGCACACGCGCGAGCACGGCTACACCGAGGTCTATACGCCCTACATGGTGAGCGCCGCCTGCGCCGACGGGGTCACGAGCTTCGCCAAGTTCAAGGGCGACCAGTTCAAGATCGAGGGCCGCGACCTCTACCTCATTCCGACGTCGGAATACTCGGTCACCAACTTCGTGCGCGACGAGATCGTGCCGCTCGAGCGCCTGCCGATGAAGTACTGCTGCTACTCACCGTGCTTCAGGTCGGAAGCGGGCGCCGCCGGCAAGGATACGCGCGGCATGATCCGCAACCACCAGTTCGACAAGGTCGAGCTGGTGCAGATCGTGCACCCGGCGAAGTCCTGGCAGGCGCACGAGGAGCTGACCGGCCACGCCGAGAAGATCCTGCAGATGCTCGAGCTCCCTTACCGCGTCGTGACGCTGTGCACCGGTGACACCGGCTTCTCGTCAGCGAAGACCTACGACATCGAGGTCTGGCTGCCCGGGCAGGATGCGTATCGCGAGATCTCGTCCTGCTCCAACTTCGAAGCCTTCCAGGCGCGGCGCATGCAGGCGCGCTTCAGGAATGAAAAGGGCAAGGCCGAGCCCGTGCACACGCTCAACGGCTCGGGCCTCGCCATCGGCCGCACGCTGATCGCGATCCTCGAGAACTACCAGAACGCCGACGGTTCGATCACCGTGCCCGCGCCTCTGCGCGGCTACATGGGCGGCACCGAGAAACTGTCACCTGCCTGATAAAATCCGCTCTGCCGCGGAGAGGTGGCAGAGTGGTCGATTGCGGCAGACTCGAAATCTGTTGTACCCGTCCGGGTACCGGGGGTTCGAATCCCTCCCTCTCCGCCATTCAGTCTTGAGCTTTGGTGCCGCTTCTCCGGGCGGCAGAGATTGATGCGAGGAATCAAACGCTTTCGTGGGACTTTCGCCGCGTAGCCGTGACTCTCCGCCCCACAGCCCTGCCTTCAGGGGCTATTTCCTAGACTTTTTCTCCGATTGAGAATTTCGCGGTCCAGTTACGACAACGTCGTCGTCGCGTGCTATGGCGTTGGGGGGTGACCTGCCCAGGGATCTTCGGACCAGTTGCTACTTGAGGATGGCCCCCGGGTTGGTGGAATCGTAGCGCGTCTTGAACTCGAACGGTGTAAGGTCCTTCAGGCTCTGATCGATAGCACGGAGCACTGTAAACTCGACGCTTTTTTCCGCCCATGAGCGCTCCCGCAACCCAGTTCGATCCGACGTCCGCCCAGTTCGGCTCATCGCGCTCGCAGAAGCGCCTCGAGGACGACCGCCTGCTGCGCGGCAAGGGCCTCTTCAGCGACGACCGCGTGCTGCCGCGCCAGGCGTGGATGGCGCTCGCGCGCTCGCCGTACGCGCATGCCCGCCTCTTGTCGGTGGACTTGGCCGGCGCGCGCAAGGCGCCCGGCGTGGTCGCGGCCTACACAGCGGCCGACCTGCGCGCCGACGGCATCGGCCACATCGCATTCCCGCCGATCTTCAAGCGCGCGGGCGGGGCGCCGATGGCCGCGCCGCTGCGCACGCCGCTCGCCGAGGAGCGCTGCTTCTATGTCGGCCAGCCGGTCGCCGCGGTAGTCGCCGAGACGCGCGAGCAGGCGCAGGACGCCGCTGAGCGCATCGCGATCGAGTACGAAGACCTGCCCTGCGTCGTGGATGTCGCCGCGGCGGTCGCGCCCGGCGCGCCGCGGCTGTGGCCGGAGGCGCCCGGCAACGTCTCGGCCGAAGCGCGCTTCGGCGACGCCAAGGCGGTCGAGGCAGCGTTCGCGCGCGCGGCGCATGTGACGCGCGTGAAGCTGCACAACCAGCGCGTGATTGCGATGGCGCTCGAGCCGCGTGGCTCGATCGCGGTGTACGAAGGCAAGCGCTGGACGCTCTACACGCAGAACCAGGTGCCTGCCGGGACGCGCCAGGGGTTCGCCGACCTCTTCAAGGTGAAGCCGGAAGCCTTCCGCATCGTGGTTGGCGACCTCGGCGGCGGCTTCGGCATGAAGACCGGCGTCACCAACGAAGACGCGGTGCTCTGCTACGCGGCGCGCAAGCTCGGGCGCCCGGTGAAATGGCGCGCCGAGCGCGGCGAGGACTTCCTCGCCTCGCACATGGGCCGCGACCAGACCGACGAGGGCGAGCTCGCGCTGGACAAGGATGGCCGGATCCTCGCGCTGCGCACGCGCGTGCTCGCCAACTTCGGCGCCGTGCCGGTCGGCTCGACCGCGATCATCCCGCTCCTGCTCGGGCCGAAGGTGCAGACCACGCTCTATCACGTGCCGGCGGTCGACTTCCACGTGCGGGGCGTGCTGACCAACACGATGGCGACCGGCGCCTACCGCGGCGCGGGCCGGCCGGAGGCGAACTTCCTGATCGAACGGCTGATCGAGCGCGCGGCGCGCGAGCTGAAGCTCGATCCGGCGGAGATCCGGCGCCGCAACTTCGTCCAGCCCGGGCAGTTTCCCTACCGCACGCATCTTGACGACTGGTACGACGGCGGCGAGTTCGAGAAGGTCTTGCGGGAGGCGTTGCGCCGTTCCGGATGGAGTGACTTCGAGAAGAGAAAGGCCGAGAGCCGCAAGCGAGGCAAGCTGCGCGGCCGCGGGCTTGCCTGCTACCTCGAGTGGACGGGCGCACCGATCCGCACCGAGACGGTCGACATCCAGGTCGCGGCCGACGGCTCGGTGACGGTCTTCACCGGCACCCAGGCCATGGGGCAGGGCCTGGAGACGACTCACAGCCAGCTTGTCGCGGAATTGCTCGGGGTTGCGCTCGAAAAAATCACCATCGTGCAGGGCGACACCGATCTCGCGACCGGCGTCGGCAGCGTCGGCTCGCGCTCGGCGTTCGTCGGCGGCTCGGCGGCGGTGGCCGCCGGGCGGCGCGCGATCGCGCGCGGCAAGGAGCTCGCTGCCGAGGCGCTCGAGTCGGCCGCGGCCGACATCGAGTTCCGTGACGGGCGTTTCGCGATCGCCGGCACCGACCGCACGGTCACGCTCGGGGAGGCGGCGGCGCGCGAGGCGAAGGGCTTCATCCGGGTATCGGCCACCGAGACGCCCTCGGCGCCTTCCTGGCCGAACGGCGCGCAGGTCTGCGAGGTCGAGATCGATGCGGCCACCGGCGAGGTCGCTGTGGTGGCGCTGACCAGCGTCGACGACATCGGGCGCATCATCAACCACATGATCGCGGCGGGGCAGGTGCACGGCGGCATGGCGCAGGGCCTCGGCCAGGCGCTCTGGGAGCAGGCGGTCTACGACGCAGGCAGCGGCCAGCTCCTCACCGGCTCGCTCATGGACTACTGCGTGCCGCGCGCCGACCAGATGCCGCCGCTCGACGTGCATTTCGACGAGAGCGTGCCCTGCAAGACGAACCTGCTCGGCGTGAAGGGTGTCGGCGAGCTGGGCACGATCGGCGCCACGCCTGCCGCGGTACATGCCGTGCTCGATGCGCTCGCCGAGCGGGGCGTCACGCACCTCGACATGCCGCTGACACCGGAACGGGTCTGGCGCGCGTTGCAGGGTGTATAAGGAATTGCCGTGGGTGCCGTCGTGGATGAATCGCCGCGTCGCGATGACCGCTTGCTCGTTGCGGTCGCGCTGTCGCTCGTCGTCCATTTCGGGCTTCTCAGCCTGCTGCCGCTGCTCTTCGATGCGGGCAGGAAAGCGCAGTCCGAGCCCGGCAAGCTGACCGCGCGCCTGGTCGAGCCCAGGCCCGAGCCGCGCGTCGCCGAACCGAAGCCCCCGGCCGCGCTGCAGCCCGCGGCGAGAGCTGCGCGGCCGGCCCCGCAGAAGCCTGATGCGCGAGTGCAGGAGGTCGCGGCGCCCGTGATCGCGGTGCCTGCAGCGCCCTCGACTCCGTCCGCGGCGGTGGTCCCTGCACCTGCACCCGCGCCTGTCGCGCCGCCTGTGGCAGCGGCGCCGCAGCAACCGGCGCCCGCGATCCCGGGCCCCGACCCCACGAGAGTCAAGCTCTACCAATCGAGCCTCGCTCTGGCGGCGGACGAGCTGAAGAGGTATCCGCGCGTCGCCGTCGATAACAACTGGACCGGGTCCGTCAGCCTGCGCATCGTGGTCGGCGCAGGCGGCAAGATCTCGTCCGTCACGGTGACGAAGAGCGCCGGCTTTCGTCCGCTGGACGAGGAGGCGCAGCACATGTTTCGCGCCGCGCTGGAGAAGCTCCCGGTGCCGCCCGAGCTGCGCGGCTGGGAGTTCACGCTCCACCTGAGGGCGGACTTCTACCTCAAGGAGTAGGGCTGAACGCGATGACGTGGTCGACGTCCAGCCGGATGCCGATCCGCTCGCCGAGCGCGTGGTTGTGGTGGCTCGGCACCAGTGCAAGCAGCTTCCGGCCGCTCTCCAGCTTGAGCGTGTAGAGGATCTCGGCGCCGCGGAAGGCCTTGTGCACCACCTCGGCCTGCATTGCCGAGGCGTCGTCGTGCACCACGTCGTCCGGCCGGAGCAGCACCTCGACTTCGCCACCGTTCCTGCGCGGGAACGAGACGTTCAGCACGCCCAGCTCGAATTCCAGCTGCCCGCCGGCGAGCACGCGCGCCGGCAGCAGCACGCCCTGGCCGACGAAGTCGGCGATGAAGCGCGTGCGCGGGCGGTGATAGAGGTTGTAGGCGCTGTCCCACTGCTCGATTCGCCCCTCGTGCAGCACGCCGATCTCGTCGGCGATCGCGAACGCTTCCTGCTGGTCGTGCGTGACAAGCACCGCGGTCGCGCCCGAGGCCTTGATGATCTCGCGCAGCTCGAGCGACAGGCGCTCGCGCAGGTCGGTGTCGAGGCTGGAGAACGGCTCGTCCAGCAGGAGCAGCTCCGGCCGCGGCGCGAGCGCGCGCGCCAGCGCGACGCGCTGCTGCTGGCCGCCGGAGAGCTCATGCGGGTATTTGTCGAGGAACGGGGTGATGCCCGTCAGCGCTGCAAGATCTGAAATGCGCTGCTCTTCGGAGGCCAGCCCGAAACCGATATTTCCGCGCGCCGTGAGGTGCGGAAACAGCGCGTACTCCTGGAACACCATGCCGACGCGGCGCTTCTCGGGCGGCACGCTGGCCTGGGGCGAGGACACCTCCGCGCCGTTCAGCAGGATGCGGCCCTCGAGCGGCGTCTCGAAGCCGGCGATCGCGCGCAGCACCGTCGTCTTCCCGCAGCCGCTGGGGCCGAGCAGGCAGCCGATCGCGCCGCGCGCGAGCGAGAACGACAGGTCGCGCACGACCTCGAGCGCACCGTAGCCAAGGCGCAGGCGCTCGACTTCGAGAAGGGGGGCCATACCTCGATTGTAACAAGAATCATTCTTGTTAGAATTAGGAATGCTTGATTATCAGAGAGTTGGCCTGTTGGGCGTGGTTTCGCTCGGCGCCGCGGCGCTGATCGTGTTGCCGATCCTGGCCGTGCTCGCCACGGTGCTCGGGCCGGCGAGCGAAACCTGGGCGCACCTTGCGCGCACTTCGCTCGCGCTCTACGTCGCCAACACCGCGCTGCTCGTTGCGTTCGTGGGCGTCGGCGTCATCTCGATCGGTGTCACGAGCGCGTGGCTCGTCACGGCGTACCGCTTCCCCGGGCAGCGCGTGCTCGAGTGGGCGCTGGTGCTGCCGCTCGCGATGCCGGCTTACGTCATAGCCTACGCCTATACCGACTGGCTGCAGTTCGCCGGGCCGGTGCAGTCCGCGCTGCGCGTCGCGACCGGCTGGCAGGCGCGCGAGTACTGGTTTCCGGAGATCCGGTCGCTCGGCGGCGCTGCGCTCGTGCTCTCCCTCGCGCTCTACCCTTACGTGTACCTGCTTGCCCGCACTGCGTTCATCGACGTCTCGCGCAGCGCGCTCGAGGCGGGCCGGCTCGCCGGCTACGGCGCCTGGGGCAGCTTCCGGCGCGTGGCGCTGCCGCTGGCGCGGCCGGCGATCGCGGCGGGCGCCGCGCTCGTGCTCATGGAGGCGCTCGCGGACTTCGGCACGGTGTCGTACTTCGCGCTCGAGGTCTTCACCACCGGCATCTTCAAGGCGTGGCTCTCGATGGGCGACAGCGCCGCGGCGGGACAGCTCTCGGCCTGCCTGCTCGTTTTCGTCGCGCTGGTGCTCGTCGCCGAGCGCCTGAGCCGGCGGCGCGCGGCCTACGCAAGCGCCTCGCGCAAGCGCTCGCCGCCGCAGGCGCTCGCGGGCGGCCGCGCCGCGCTCGCATTCGCCGCCTGTGCAGCGCCGGTGCTGCTCGGGTTTCTCCTGCCCGCGGGCCTGCTGCTGATGCTCGCCTCGTCCGATCCCGGCGCCCGCCCGGCAGCGCGCCTCGCGGGGCTCGTCGGCAACAGCTTCCTGCTCGCGCTGATCGCCTCGGCGGCCGCGGTGGCGCTTGCCACCGCGATGGCGTACGCGGCGCGCCTGTCGCGCGCGCCGCTGGTCGCCGCGGCCAACCGCACCGCGGCGCTCGGCTACGCGATCCCGGGCGCGGTGCTCGCGATCGGCATCCTCGTGCCGCTCGGGCGCCTGGACAACTGGATCGCCGGCGCGATCGAATCGGCCGCGGGCATCAAGCCGGGCCTGCTCCTCACCGGCACGATCGTCGCGCTGGTCTACGCCTGCGTGGTGCGCTTCCTCGCGATTGCGCTCCAGTCGATGGAGGCGGGGCTCGCCAAGGTGACGCCGAGCATGGACGATGCGGCGCGCAGCCTGGGCGCCTCGCCCGCGCGCACGCTTGCGCGCGTGCATGCGCCGCTGCTCGCCTCGAGCGTCGCCGCGGCAGGGCTGCTGGTCTTCGTGGATGTCCTGAAGGAGTTGCCGGCCACCTTCGCGCTGCGCCCCTTCAACTTCGACACGCTGGCGGTCGAGGCCTACAACCTCGCCAAGGACGAGCGGCTCGCCGAGGCCGCCATCCCGTCCCTGGTGATCGTCGCCGTGGGCCTGGTGCCGCTGCTCGCGGTCTCGGGCCGCTACTTCCAGGCGACGCGGTCGTAGATTTTCTGCGAGTCGGGCTGGTTGCGGCCGAACACCGCGACGTTGATCGGGTCGCGCTTGAAATCCCCGAACGAGGCGAGCACCGGATTGCCCGGGCGCAGGCCCGCCACCACCGGCCACTCGTTGTTGCCTTCGGCGAAATGGCGCTGCGCCCCGTCGCTCGCCAGGTACTCGAGGAAGCGGATGGCCGCGGCGCGGTTCGGCGCGTTCTTCAGTACCCCGGCGCCCGAGATGTTGACGTGCGTCCCCCAGGTTGCTTGGTTCGGGAACACCACGCCGACCTTCGCGGCGATCGCGCGCTCATCGGCTTTCTCCGAGCGCGCCAGCCGCGCGTAGTAGTACTGGTTCGAGATCGTCACGTCGCACTCGCCCGCCGCGACGCTCTTCAACTGATCGGTATCGCCGCCCCTGGGGTCGCGCGCGAGGTTGGCGCGCACGCCGCCCGCCCAGGCCTCGGCCTTCTGCGCGCCGAGATGGTCGATCATCGCGCCCATGAGCGAGAGGTTGTAGATGTTGGTCGAGGAGCGCATGCACAGCCGCCCCTTCCACTTGGGGTCGGCGAGCGACTCGTAGGTCGGCACTTCGGCCGGCTTCACCTTGTCCTTGTTGTAGGCGATGAGCCGCGCGCGGGTCGAGAAGCCGTACCACAGGCCGTTCGGCTCGCGCAGGTTCGCCGGGATGCGCGCATCCAGCAGGGCCGACTTGACCAGCTGGAAGAAGCCGAGCTGCTCGGCGCGCCACAGCCGCCCCGCGTCCACCGTGATGAGCACGTCGGCGGGGCTGCGCGCGCCCTCGTTCCTGATGCGCTCGATCAGCGGATCCTCGGGCGCCTCGATGCGGTTGATGCGGATGCCCGTGAGCTTCGTGAAGCTGGCGTACAGCGCCTCGTCGGTCTGGTAGTGCCGCGACGAGTAGAGGTTGAGGACGTTGTCCTGGGAAAGGGTCGCTCCGCTGAAAAGCAGGGCAACGAGAGCTATAAACAGTTTCATATCAGCGTGTTAGTATTTATATGAGAATGAAGATCTAATAATATTCATTCTCATTACAGAAATCAACTCCGACGTCAGGAAACCGGCTCGATCCGCCTCGCGCCGTTGAACCGCTGCATCCAGTACGTGCTTTTCACCGACTCGACGCGCACGCGCGCGCCGGACTTCGGCGCGTGCACGAAGCGCCCGTCGCCCACGTAGATGCCGACATGCGAGAACGGCCGGTTGAGCGTGTTGTAGAAGACGAGATCGCCGGCCTGCAGCTCCTCGAGCGCGACCGGCGTGCCGTGCCGGCTCTGCTCGACCGAGGAGCGCGGCAGGCGCACCCCCCAGGCCTGCTGGTAGATGTGGGCGACGAGGCCGCTGCAGTCGAAGCCGGTCGCATGGGAGCTCCCGCCATGGCGATAATCGAGGCCGAGCGCGAGCAGGGTCTGCAGCAGCGCTTCCGCGCGCTCAGCGCGTACAGCGACTGGCTGAGTGGGTGGTGGAGGTGGCGCCTGGACTGCTGCGCATCCTGAAAGTACGATACAAAACAGTAAATTGCGGACCATATTTCAAGTAATGTAGTAGAAGCCCAACAATGAAAGCAATCACTAACTTATTGCTCGCTTTTGCGGCCGGCGCAGCCCTCGCGCAGGGGAGCCTCGAGGTCATCCCGCTCAAGCACTGCACCGCGGAGCAGGTGATCCCGGTCCTGCGGCCGCTGCTCGAGCCCGGCGGCGCGCTCACCGGCCAGTACAACACGCTGATCGCGCGCACCAGTCCCGGCAACCTCGCGCAGATCCGCGCCGCGCTCGAGGCGATCGACGCGCCCGTGCGGCGCCTGGTCATCTCGGTGCGCTTCGACAGCCAGGAGGACGCCGCGGCGCGCGGCGTCGAGGGCGGCGCGCGCATCTCCAACCGCGGCTCGAGCGCCCAGTTCCGGAGCGAAGACTCGCGCAGCGCGCTCGGCGAGCGCGTCGACCAGCGCATCCAGGTGCTCGAAGGCGGGCGCGCCGTCATCGCGAGCGGCGAGACGCGCCCGCTGCGCCAGCGCCAGGTGATCCAGACACCGAGCGGCCCGGTGGTGCAGGAAACGACCGTGATCCAGGGGGCGGCCACCGGCTTCGAGGTCGTCCCGCGCGTCTCGGGCAGCATGGTGCTGCTGGAGATCGCGCCGCAGCGCGAGCAATTTGCCCCCGGGGTCCCGGGCGCGATCCAGTCCGAGCGCGTCGTGAGCACCGTCAGCGGCCGCCTCGGCGAATGGTTCGAGATCGGCGGCAGCGAAGGCAGCGCGGTGCGCCAGGACTCGGGCATCCTGTCGCAGCGCGAGACGCAGCGCTCGGGCAGCCGCCGCATCTGGGTGAAGGTCGAGGAGGCCGGGAACTGAGCACGCTCGAGCGCGTGTTCGCAGCGGGCGGCCCGCTCGCTGCGCAGGTCGAGGGCTATCGCCCGCGGCCCCAGCAGGTCGAGATGGCGCGCGCGATCCTGGACGCGATCGAAGGCGGGCAGGCGCTCGCAGTCGAGGCAGGCACGGGCACCGGCAAGACCTTCGCCTACCTCGTGCCCGCGCTGCTCGCCGGCGGCAAGGTGATTGTCTCGACCGGCACGAAGACGCTGCAGGACCAGCTGTACAGCCGCGACCTGCCCGCGGTGCGCGAGGCGCTGGCGACCGGCGCCACCACGGCGCTCCTCAAGGGGCGCGCGAACTACGTGTGCCTGTACCGGATGGAGCGCTCGCTCGCCGAGGGCGTCGACTCGCGCGAGGGGGCGACGCAATTGCGGGCCATAGAGCGCTTCGCGGCGCGCAGCCTGACCGGCGACAAGGGCGAGCTCGCGGAGGTGCCGGAGGACGCGGGGGTCTGGCAGCACGCGACTTCAACGCGCGAGAACTGCCTCGGCCAGTCCTGCCCGAAATACGACGACTGCTTCGTGATGCGCGCGCGGCGCAACGCGCTCGCGGCCGACGTGGTGGTGATCAACCATCACCTCTTCTTCGCCGACGTGGCGCTGCGCGACGAGGGCGTGTCGGAGCTCCTGCCGGCGTGCAATACGGTGGTCTTCGACGAGGCGCACCAGCTCGCCGAGACCGCGCGGCTCTTCTTCGGCGAGACGCTTTCCTCGAGCCAGCTGGTCGAGCTTGCGCGCGATACGCGCCTGGAGCTCGCCGCGGCCGGCGGCGGCTCGCCCGAGCTCGACAAGCTCGCCGGCGCGCTCGACAAGGCCGCGCGCGACCTGCGCCTTTGCTTCGCGGAGGAGGGCGCGCGCCTCGGCTGGACGCAGGCACTGCGCGTGCCGGGGCTGCCCGAAGCCCTGGAAAAACTTGGCGCGGCGCTCGCGGCGCTCGGCAAGCCGCTCGGGGAACAGGCCGAGCGCTCCGAGGGGCTCGCCGGCTGCGCGCGGCGCGCACGCGAGGCGCATGCGCTCCTCGAGCGCCTGACCGGGGGGGACGAGTCGAGCGAGCGCGTGCGCTGGGCCGAGGTCTTCGGGCGCTCGGTGCAGCTGCACGTCACGCCGCTCTCGCCCGCGGAGCTCTTTCGCCGGCAGATGTCGGATCACCCGCGCGCCTGGGTGTTCGCCTCGGCGACGCTCGCCGTCGGCGAGGACTTCTCGCACTTCAAGCGCGAGCTCGGCATCGAGGACGCGGCGGCGCGCACCTGGCCGAGCCCGTTCGATTTCGCGCGCCAGGCGCTGCTCTACGTGCCAAAGGGCCTGCCCGCCGACCCGAATGACCCGGCCTTCACCGAAGCCGTGGTCGAGGCCGCGCTGCCGGTGCTGCGCGCGAGCCGCGGCCGCGCGTTCCTGCTTTTCACCTCGCACCGGGCGCTGAAGCGCGCGCACCGGCTGCTTCAAGGCCGCATCGAGTACCCGATGCTCGTGCAGGGCACCGGGGCAAGGAGCGAGCTGCTGGTGCGTTTCCGCCAACTCGGCAATGCCGTGCTGCTCGGCGCGGCCTCGTTCTGGGAGGGCGTGGACGTGCGCGGCGAGGCGTTGTCGGTCGTGCTCATCGACAAGCTGCCCTTCGCGCCGCTGGACGACCCGGTGCTCGCAGCGCGCATCGAAGCGCTGCGCGCGCAGGGCTGCAACCCGTTCGTCGAATACCAGCTGCCGCAGGCCGTGCTGCAGCTGAAGCAGGGCGCCGGCAGGCTGATCCGCGACGCGACCGACCGGGGCGTGCTCGTGCTCTGCGATCCGCGCCTGTATTCGCGATCGTACGGAAAGACAATCCGCGCGAGCCTGCCGCCCATGAAACAGACGCGCGTGCTCGCGGACGTGGACGCGTTCTTCGCTAGAATCGCGGCATGAAAATTCTCATCACCGGCGGCGGCGGCTTCCTCGGCTTCAAGCTCGCCAGGACGCTGCTCGCGCGCGGCAAGCTCGGCGGCAAGGCGATCACGGGCATCACGTTGCTGGATGGCGGATTTCCAGCGGAAGTAGGAACTCTCAAAGTAAAAGCCGTCACCGGAGACGTTTCCGACAAGGCCACAGTCGCGAGCGTCTGCACGCCGGACACCGAGGCGGTCTTCCACCTCGCGGCGGTGGTGAGCGGCGCGGCCGAAGCGGACTTCGATCTTGGCATGCGCGTGAATCTCCAGGGCACGCGCGGGCTGCTCGAGCAGATCCGCAGGTGCGCTAAGCCGCCGCGTGTCGTCTTTACGAGCTCGGTCGCCGCGTTCGGCGGCGAGCTGCCGGCGGTGCTGGACGATTCGACCATCGCCAACCCGCAGACCTCCTACGGCACGCAGAAGGTGATCGGCGAGTACCTGCTCGCCGACTACACCAGGAAAGGCTTCCTCGACGGGCGCGCGCTGCGCCTGCCGACGATCGTGGTGCGCGCGGGGAAGCCGAATGCTGCGGCCTCCTCTTTCGCCAGTGCCGTGATCCGCGAGCCGCTGAACGGCATCGACTACGAATGCCCGGTCGCGCCCGAGACCGATGTCTGGCTCCTCTCGCCGCGGCGCGTGGTGGATGCGTTCATCCATGCCTGGGAGCTGCCCGGCGAAGCCTGGGGGACCCGGCGCGTGCTCAACCTGCCCGGCATCACCGCAAGCGTCGCCGCCATGGTCGACGCGATGAAGAGCGTGGCGGGCGATAAGGCGGCGAAGCGCGTCGCCTACAAGGCCGATGAGCGCGTCCGCAACATCGTCAGAACCTGGCCGGTGCGCTTCAGGACGCCGCGCGCGCTCGAGATGGGGTTCAAGCCGGATCCGGACGTGAAAAGCGTCATCCGGGACTACATCGAGGACGAGAAGATCCGGGTCTAGCTTTCTACCAGTCCGGATCCCAGAGCTTCCACCAGGGGACGTTGCGGATCACGCCGCCCTTCAGGTACTTGCTCTCGGGGAAGTTCTTGCGCATGACGCCGTCGGCCGCGTCGCGCAGGTCGACCATGCCGAGCGAGTCGTAGGCCTTGACCATGATGAAGACCGCTTCCTCGACCGCCGGCGCCTGCGGATAGTTCTGCACCGCGTACTGGGCGCGGTTGGCGGCGGCGACGAACGCGCCGCGCTTCATGTAGTAGCGCGCGACGTGGACCTCGTGGCGCGCGAGCGAGTTGACCAGGTAGCGCATGCGCGCGAGCGCGTCGTCGCGGTATTTCGATTCGGGAAAGCGCGCCGCCAGCTCCTTGAAGGACTCGAACGCCTCGCGCGTGCCCTTGGGGTCGCGCTCGGCCATGTCGGGGTCGTCCAGCGCCGACATCAGCCCCGAGTTCTCGTGGAAGTTGACCAGTCCCTTCAGGTAGTAGGCGTAGTCGACGTTGGCGTGGCCCGGGTAGAGCTTGATGAAGCGGTCGGCGGCAGCGAGCGCGGACGCGCGCTCGCTGTTCTTCCAGTAGGCGTAGGCGACGTCGAGCTGCGCCTGCTGCGCGAAGCGGCCGTAGGGGTAGCGCGCCTCGAGCTTTTCGAGATACTTGATCGCCTTGTCCCAGGCCTTGCTTGCCATCGCGTCCTTGGCCTCGCCGTAGAGCCGCTGCGCGGACCAGCCGGCGGTTTCGTCGGCGTCCTTGGAGAGAAGCCCGCAGCCTGCCGCCGCAAGCGACAGAACGAGTACCAGTACACTCCGTTTCATGGCGAAAAATTATACCGCCGCAGACGACGCGGCCGCCTGGGAAGACGCGTTCGTCGCGCCGATGGCAGCGACGCTGCCGGTCGCGCTCGGCGGCTTGCGCCTGGATCAGGCGCTCGCGAAGATGTTCCCGCAGTACTCGCGCAACCGCCTGCAGGCCTGGCTCAAGAGTGGCCACATCCTCGTGGACGGCAGGCGCGCGGCGGGCAGCGCGCGCGCCTCCGGCGGCGAGCGCATCGAGATCGCGCCGCCGCCCGCGATCGACGTGATGCAGCCCGCGGCGCAGGCGATGGCGCTCGAGGTCGTGCACGAGGACGCGGACTTGATCGTGATCGACAAGCCGGCGGGTCTGGTCGTGCATCCGGGCGCCGGCAATCCGGACCGGACGCTGCTGAACGCGCTGCTTGCGCACGCGCCGGGGCTGCGCAACGTGCCGCGCGCCGGCATCGTGCACCGGCTCGACAAGGACACGAGCGGACTGCTGGTGGTGGCGAAGAACGTCGGCGCGCAGGCGCGCCTCGCGGAGCAGCTCGCTTCGCGCAGCGTGCGGCGCGTCTATCTTGCGCTGGTGCAGGGCGATCCGCCAGCGCGCGGCTCGATCGACGCGCCGCTCGCGCGCGACCTGCGCCAGCGCACGCGCATGGCCGTGCGGCGGGGCGGGCGCGAGGCGCGCACGCACTTTCGCGTGCTCGAGCGCTTCGGCGGCGCTGCTCTGCTCGAGTGCCGCCTCGAGACCGGCCGCACGCACCAGATCCGCGTGCACATGCAGCACCTCCGCCATCCGCTCGTCGGCGACACGGTCTACCGGCGCGGCACGCGCCATGCCGTGCACTTTGCGCGCCAGGCATTGCATGCGGCGGAGCTCGAGCTCGTCCATCCGCGCACCGGCCGGCGCATGCGCTGGCGCGCCGAGCTGCCTGCCGACATGGCGGGCCTCATCGCGCGGCTGCGGCGTGGCGCCTGAGCTGATCTTGCCCGACTGGCCGGCGCCGCCCTCGGTGCGCGCGCTGGTGACTACGCGCTCGTTCGGCGACATGAAGACACCGGAAAGCAAGGCTCGCCTGCGAAAGCAGCTGCCTTCCGATCCAGCCTGGTTGAAACAAGTTCATGGAACAAAAGTGGTCCGTGCCGGGACGGGCACGGTTGCCGATGCCTGCTACACGAAAGAAAAAGGCGTTGTTTGCACAGTCATGGTCGCCGACTGCATGCCTGTATTCCTGGCCGACGAGCGAGGCGAGGGCGTGGCCATCGCTCACGCGGGCTGGCGCGGGCTCTCCGGCGGGATGGTCGAGGCGGCGATCGATGCGCTCGGCGTCCCGGGCGAGCGCCTGCTCGCCTGGCTCGGGCCGGCGATCGGGCCCGCCGCCTACGAGATCGGCGCCGAGGTGCGCGCCGCGTTCCTGGAGCGCGATGCGCGCGCCGCGTCGGCGTTCGTGCCGACGCGCCCCGGGCACTGGCGGCTCGACCTCTACGCCGTGGCGCGGCAGCGCCTGCAGGCGAAGGGAGTCACCCGGGTATCCGGAGGAGTTTTCTGCACCTACTCGCAGCAGGACCTGTTTTTCTCCTACCGCAAGAACGGCGCTACCGAGCGCATAGCCGCGGCAGTCTGGCTAGCCTAGAAGTACAATCGCCGCCCATGTCGGCGCTCGCCTGGATCATCGTCGCAAGCCTCGCCGGCGGAGTGATTTCCGCGTGCGCGGCGGCGCTCGCGCTGCTGGCGCGCGCGGCGTGGGTCCCGATGCTCGTGTCGTTCGCGATCGGCACGCTGCTCGGCGCCGCGTTCCTCAAGGTGATCCCGCACGCCTTCGAGCACGGCGAGGCGCAGACCGCGGCGAGCGCGATTCTCGGCGGCATCCTGGGCTTCTTCCTGCTGGAGAAGCTGCTGCTCTGGCGGCATTCGCACGAGCACGAGGACCACGCGCACGACGAGCCGGCGCCCTCCGGCGCGCACGCCGACACCCGCTCGGGCACGATGATCCTGGTCGGCGACACGATCCACAACTTCCTGGACGGCGTCCTGATCGCGGCGGCGTTCCTGCAGGACACCCAGCTGGGCATCATCACCGCGGTCGCCATCGTCGCGCACGAGATCCCGCAGGAGGTGGGCGACTTCCTGGTGCTGCTGCACGCCGGCTACTCGCGCGCAAGGGCGTTCGTGCTGAACCTGCTTTCCTCCAGTGCGACGCTCGTCGGCGGCGTGCTCGGCTACTTCGCGCTCCCGGTCTTCCTCGGGCTGCAGCCGGTGCTGCTCGGCGTCATCGCGGCGAGCATGATCTACGTGGCGGTCGCCGACCTGATCCCGGGCCTGCACCGCCGCTCCGAGCTGCGCGCCACGCTGGCACAGACGCTCCTCATCGCGGCCGGCATCGCTGCAATTGCACTGGTGCGTCATCTCCTCGGACATTCTCACTAAAAACAATACGTTAGAATTGACTCGGGCGGTCGCCGGGGGCGCAATTGACGGGGCGGTTTGTGCGGCGCAAAATCCGCGCTGTTTTGAGCCACGCCAGCCCGATCTTGCAGCCGTTCGCCAGCGCGCCGCCGGAGATTCCGGACGCTGCGGCCTGGATGGGCGGCACGCTGCGCGACCCCGCACGCTTCGCCACGCTGCAGGCGAGCTATGTTGCGAAGCAGGCGCAGCTGTGGAGCGCGATGCTGAGCGGTGACCTGCGCGGCGAGAAGAGCGAGGCGCCTGCGATCGCGCCCGAGCCCGGAGACAAACGCTTCGCGGCGCGCGAATGGCGCGACAACCCGTACTACGCCTACCTCAAGCAGTCCTACCTCCTCGCCACGAAACACCTGACCGATCTTGCCGAAACCGCCGAGCTGGATACGCGCTCGAAGGAGCGCCTGCGCTTCGCGGTGCGGCAGTGGTGCGACGCGATGTGCCCGGCGAATTTCGCGGCGACCAACCCGGCGGTGCTGCGCCAGGCGATGGAGACCTCGGGCGAGAGCGTGACCAGGGGGCTCGCCAACCTCATTGCCGACACGCACAAGGGCCGCATCAGCCAGAGCGACGACACCGCCTTCGAAGTCGGGCGCGACCTCGCGGTGACCCCGGGCGACGTCGTGTTCGAGAACGAGCTGATGCAGCTCATCCAGTATTCGCCGGCCACACCCGAAGTCGGGGCGCGCCCGCTGGTGATGGTGCCGCCGTGCATCAACAAGTACTACATCCTCGACCTGCAGCCGCAGAACTCGTTCGTGCGCTACGCGGTCGAGCAGGGCCATACCGTGTTCATGGTCTCTTGGCGCAACGTCGGCCCGGAGCAGGGGCACTTCACCTGGGATGACTATCTCGAGCAGGGCATTTTTTCGGCTTTTGAAGTTGCCAGGGAAATTACCCGGAGTAAAAGCGTAAACGCGCTAGGTTTCTGCGTGGGCGGAACGTTGCTCGGCGCCGCGCTATCCGTGCTTGCCCAGAAGAAGCAGGACATCGTCGAGAGCGTCACCTTCCTCGCCACGATGCTCGACTTCGAGGCTCCCGGGCAGGTGCGCGTGTTCATCGACGAGCCGACGCTCGCCGAGCGCGAGGCGGCGATCGGCAAGGGCGGCATCCTCCCCGGCCGGGATCTCGCGCTCGCCTTCAACGCGCTGCGCGCCAACGACCTCGTCTGGTCGTACGTCGTCAACAACTACCTGCTCGGCGGCGCGCCGGCGGCGTTCGACCTGCTCTACTGGAATGGCGACAGCACCAATCTGCCGGGTCCTATGTACTGCACCTACGCGCGCGACACGTACCTCGAGAACCGGCTCCGCGAGCCGGGCGCGCTGGAGAACTGCGGCGTGCCGGTCGACCTTGGCAAGGTCGACCGCCCGGCCTTTATCGTCGCTACGAAGGAAGACCACATCGTGCCGTGGAAGGCCGCGTATCAGTCCGTGAAGCTGCTTGGCGGCGAGAAGCAGTTCGTCCTCGGCGCGAGCGGCCACATCGCCGGCATCATCAATCCGGCCTCCGGCGGCAAGCGCAGCTTCTGGGTCGCGAAGGATCTCCCCGGAGACGCGGACGCGTGGCTCGCGCAGGCCGGGGAGCAGCGCGGCAGCTGGTGGCCGGCGTGGTCGGGCTGGCTGGAGCGATTTAAAGGAGAAACGCGCGCAGCGCCGAAGAAGGCAGGAAATGCAAGACACAAGGCGATCGAGCCTGCGCCTGGGCGTTACGTCAAACAGAAGGCCTAGCAAGCGAGGAGGAGTCAGTCATGGAAGACATCGTCATCGTAGGCGCGGCGCGGACCGCGATCGGCAAGTTCGGCGGCTCGCTGGCGAGCGTTCCGGCAGCGAAGCTCGGCGCGCACGTCATCAAGAAGGTGCTCGAGCGCGCGGGTGTCGCGCCCGAGCAGGTTTCCGAAGTCATCATGGGCCAGGTGCTCGCCGCGGGCGTCGGCCAGAACCCGGCCCGCCAGGCGTCGATCTGGGCGGGGTTGCCTGACCTGGTGCCGGCGATGACCATCAACAAGGTGTGCGGCTCCGGATTGCAGGCAGCGATGCTCGGCGCGCAGGCGATCGCGAGCGGCGACTCCGACATCGTGGTCGCCGGCGGGCAGGAGAACATGAGCGCCTCGCCGCACGTGCTGAACGGCTCGCGCAACGGCTTCCGCATGGGCGACGCGAAGATGGTCGACTCCATGATCGTGGACGGCCTGTGGGACGTCTTCAACCAGTACCACATGGGCATCACCGCGGAGAACGTCGCCAAGGAATATGCGGTGACGCGCGAGGAGCAAGACGAGTTCGCGGTGAAGAGCCAGAACAAGACCGAGGCCGCGCAGAAGGCCGGCAAGTTCAACGACGAGATCGCCCCCTACGAGGTGCCCTCGCGAAAGGGCCCTGTCGTCTTCGGCGCGGACGAGTTCCCGCGCCACGGCGCGACCATCGACGCGATGAAGGGCCTCAAGCCCGCGTTCGACAAGAACGGCACCGTGACCGCCGCGAACGCATCGGGGATCAACGACGGGGCGGCTGCAGTTGTTTTATGTAGTTTAAAAAAATCCAAGGAACTCGGTCTAAAGCCGATCGCGAAAATAAGAGCCTATGCCTCGGCGGGCGTCGATCCGAGATACATGGGCATGGGCCCGGTTCCGGCCTCGAAACGCTGCCTCGCGCGCGCCGGCTGGGAGCCGAAGGATCTCGACCTGATGGAGATCAACGAGGCGTTCGCCGCGCAGGCGATCGCGGTCAACCGGCAGATGGGCTGGGACACGGGCAAGGTGAACGTGAACGGGGGCGCGATCGCGCTCGGCCACCCGATCGGCGCCTCGGGCGCCCGGATTCTCGTCACGCTGCTGCACGAGATGCAAAAGCGCGGCGCGAAGAAGGGCCTCGCGTCGCTCTGCATCGGCGGCGGCATGGGCGTCGCATTGGCGGTCGAACGATAGCAAGCAAGGAGAAAAACAAAATGAGAGTCATGGAACGCGCACAACCACAGGAGAACGCGGGCAGGGCCGACGGCCAGCCCGTTCCCCGACGCGTCGTCTTCGTCACCGGCGGCATGGGCGGCATCGGCAGCGCGATCTGCCGGCGCCTCGCCACCGCCGGCCATACCATCGTCGCGGGCTGCCTGCCCGGCTACGAGAAGAAGGAAGAGTGGCTGGGCGCGATGCGCAAGCCGGGCTTTCGCGTGCACGCCGCCGAGGGCGACGTGTCGGACTACGACTCCTGCGCAGGCATGTTCTACAACATCCGCTCGGTGGTCGGGAACGTGGAGGTCCTCGTGAACAACGCGGGCATCACGCGCGACGCGATCTTCAAGCGCATGACCGAGCGCGACTGGAACGTGGTCATCAACACCAACCTGAACAGCGTCTTCAACGTCACGCGCCATGTAATCGACGGCATGGTCGAGCGCGGCTGGGGCCGCATCGTCAACATCTCGTCGGTGAACGCGATCAAGGGCCAGTTCGGCCAGACCAACTACTCGGCGGCGAAGGCCGGCATGGTCGGCTTCTCCAAGGCGCTCGCGCAGGAGGTCGTCAAGAAGGGCGTCACGGTCAACACGGTGTCGCCCGGCTACGTCGAGACCGACCTGGTGATGGCGATCCGCTCCGAGATCCGCCAGCAGATCATCGACTCGATTCCGATGGGCAGGCTCGCCCGGCCCGAAGAGATCGCCGCAGTCGTCGCATTCCTCGTCTCCGAGGAGGCCGGTTACATCACCGGCGCCAATATCTCGGTGAACGGCGGCATGCACATGATGTAGTAGACTGAATTTCGAGGAACGGAGGAGGGGAGCATGGCGCAGCAACGGGTCGCCGTCGTCACCGGCGGCATGGGCGGGCTTGGCGAGTCGATCTCGACCAAGATGGCGGACGCGGGCTACAAAGTCGTCGTCACCTACTCGCCGTCCAACACCAAGTACAAGACGTGGCTCGACGAGATGAAGGGCAAGGGCTACGCGTTCGCCGCCTACCCGGTCGACGTCGTCGCCTATGACGACTGCGCGAAGGCCTGCGGCCGCATCCAGGGCGAGTGCGGCAACATCGACATCCTGGTCAACAACGCCGGCATCACGCGCGACATGACGTTCAAGAAGATGAGCAAGGCCGACTGGGACGCGGTGATGCGCACCAACCTCGATTCGTGCTTCAACATGACCAAGCAGGTGATGGACGGCATGGTCGAGCGCAGCTGGGGCCGCGTCATCAACGTCTCGTCGGTGAACGGCCAGAAGGGCGCGTTCGGGCAGACCAACTACTCGGCGGCCAAGGCCGGCATCCACGGCTTCACCAAGGCGCTCGCGCTGGAAGTCGCCAAGAAGGGCGTCACCGTCAACACCATCTCGCCCGGCTACATCGGCACCAAGATGGTGACCGCGATCCCGAAGGAGATCCTGGATTCCAAGATCCTGCCGCAGATCCCGGTCGGGCGGCTCGGCAAGCCCGAGGAGATCGCCGGCCTCATCATCTACCTGTGCTCGGAGGAAGCCGCCTTCGTCACCGGCGCCAATATCTCGATCAACGGCGGCCAGCACATGTACTAGAGGGACGAAGGAGTAGACTCATGTCCGCTATGCCTGAAGAAAAGAGCGAGCACCCGGTTCGGCTCATCAAGAAGTACCCGAACCGGCGGCTCTACGACACCAAGACCTCCAGCTACATCACCCTCGCCGACGTCAAGCAGATGGTGCTGAAGAACGAGGACTTCCAGGTCGTCGACGCCAAGACCAACGAGGACCTGTCGCGCCAGATCCTGCTGCAGATCATCCTCGAGGAGGAATCAGGCGGCATGCCGATGTTCTCCTCCGACCTGCTCTCGCAGATGATCCGCTTCTACGGCAGCGCGATGCAGGGCTTCATGGGCTCGTACCTCTCCAAGAACATCGAGGCCTTCCAGCAGCTGCAGAAGACCATGCAGGAGCAGTCGCAGAAGGTGTACGGCGACAACTCGCGCGGCGCGCAGGAGCTGTGGGCGCAGTTCATGAACCTGCAGGGCCCGGGGATGCAGAGCCTGATGCAGGCCTACATGGAGCAGAGCCAGAAGATGTTCGCGCAGTTCCAGGACCAGATGCAGAGCCAGGCGCGCAACATGTTCTCCGGCTTCCAGTTCCCGGGTTTCCCTGGGCAGGGCAAGGATCCTGAGAAGAAGTAAAGCAGTACCGAAGGTCGGCTTCGTCTCCCTGGGTTGTCCCAAGGCGCTCGTCGACTCCGAGCGCATCCTCACGCAGCTGCGTGCCGAGGGCTACGCCACCTCGCCCGACTACGCTGGCGCCGATCTCGTCATCGTCAACACCTGCGGCTTCATCGACGCCGCGGTCGAAGAATCGCTCGGCGCGATCGGGGAGGCGCTTGCCGAGAACGGGAAGGTTGTTGTCACGGGGTGTCTCGGAGCGAGAAAAGAGCTCATAGAGAAAAACCACCCCTCGGTCCTGGCGGTTACAGGCCCTCACGACACCCCGGGCGTCATGAAGGCGGTTCACGCCCACCTGCCCAAACCGCACGACCTGTTCACCGATTTGATCGGGGTGAAACTCACCCCGCCGCACTACGCGTATCTGAAGATCGCCGAAGGCTGCAACCACCGCTGCACGTTCTGCATCATTCCGTCGATGCGCGGCGACCTCGTGTCGCGGCCGATCGGCGAGGTGATGCAGGAAGCCGAGAACCTGGTGAAAGCAGGTGTGAAGGAGCTGCTCGTGATCTCGCAGGACACGAGCGCCTACGGGGTTGATGTGAAGTTCAGGACGGGTTTCGTCAAGGGCAAGCCTGTAAAAACGAAGTTCGAACAGCTTTGCAGGTCCCTTGCCGAGCTCGGCATCTGGATCCGCCTGCACTATGTCTACCCCTATCCGCACGTGGATGGGGTGATTCCGCTGATGGCGGACGGGAAGATCCTTCCGTACCTGGATGTGCCGTTCCAGCACGCGAGCCCGCGGGTTCTCAAGCTAATGAAACGCCCGGCGAGCGCCGAGAAAGTCCTGGAAAGATTGAGACAGTGGAGAACAATCTGCCCCAACATCACGGTTCGCAGCACCTTCATCGTCGGCTTTCCCGGGGAGACCGACGCCGAGTTCGACGACTTGCTCGACTTCCTGGAAGAAGCGCAGCTGGACCGTGTTGGCTGCTTCGAGTACTCGCCGGTCGACGGCGCCGCGGCGAACGAGTTGCCGGGTCACGTGCCCGATGAGGTGAAGGCCTTCAGGAAAGAGAAGTTCATGAAGGTTCAGCAGAAAATCAGCGCAAGCAAGCTGATAACGAAGATCGGCACGACTATTCAGGTCCTTGTCGACGAGCCCGGCATTGGCCGCTCGAGCGCCGATGCCCCCGAGATAGATGGCATAGTGAAATTCAAGGGCGGGGAAGCAGGACAATTCGAGAACATTCTGATCGAGCGCTCCGATGCGCACGATCTCTTCGGGAGAGTCACATGAAAGAAGTCGTGGTGATGAGCGGGGCGAGGACGGCGATCGGCGACTACGGCGGGTCGTTGAAGGACGTGGCGCCGACAAAGCTCGGTGCGATTGCGATCAGGGAGGCGGTGGCGCGCGCCGGGATCGACCCTGCGACGGTCGGTCACGTGGTCATGGGCAGCGTGATCCACGGCGAGGCGAAGGACATGTACATCTCCAGGGTGGCTGCCATTGAGGCGGGCCTTCCCGTAGGTACGCCGTGCCTGACGGTGAACCGCCTTTGCGGCTCCGGCCTGCAGGCGATCGTCTCGGCGGCGCAGCACATCCAGCTCGGCGACGTAGACGTGGCGATTGGCGGCGGCGCCGAGAGCATGAGCCGCGCGGCCTACTTCCTCCCGGCGGGCCGCTGGGGGCAGCGCATGGGCGACGGCGCGGTGGTCGATGCGATGACCGGCGCGCTGCACGACCCGTTCGGCCACGGCCACATGGGCATCACCGCCGAGAACATCGCGGCGAAGTTCGGCTTCACGCGCAAGGCGCAGGACGCCTTCGCGCTCGAGTCGCACAAGCGCGCCTCGAACGCGCTGGACAAGGGCTATTTCAAGGAGCAGATCGTTGCAGTCGAGCTGAAAACGCGAAAAGGCGTAGAGCAGTTCACCAACGACGAGCACGTCCGCAAGGGCGCGAAGATCGAGGACATGCAGAAGCTGAAGGCGGTCTTCAATAAGGACGGCACCGTCAGCGCTGGAAACGCTTCTGGAATCAACGACGCTGGCGCGGCCGTCACGATGGTTAGTTCTGATTTTTGCAAGAGAAACGACCTCAAACCCATGGCACGTCTCGTCGCCTACTCGCACGCCGGCGTCGAGCCGCGCGTGATGGGCCTCGGGCCGATTCCGGCGGTGAAGCGCGTGTTCGAGAAAGCGGGTCTCAAGCCCGCCGACATGGACGTGATCGAGTCGAACGAGGCGTTCGCCGCGCAGGCGATGGCGGTCACCAAGGACCTCGGCCTTGACCCGGCTAAGGTCAACCCGAACGGCGGCGCGGTCGCGCTCGGCCACCCGATCGGCGCGACCGGCGCGATCCTGACCATCAAGGCGCTCTACGAGCTGCAGCGCACGAAGGGCCGCTACGCGCTCGTCACCATGTGCATCGGCGGCGGGCAGGGCATCGCCGCGATCTTTGAGCGTGCCTGAGAACGAATTCCAAAGGAGAACTCGATGACGACGATGGAAATCGCGAAGAAGATGGTGGAGCTCAATCGCCAGGGCAAGGCGACGAGGCGCTGAAGACCCTTTTTTCGGACGATATGGTCAGCGTGGAGGCCGGCACCATGCCGGGCATGGGCCGCGAGGCGAAGGGCAAGGCCGCGGTGCTGAAGAAGGGCGAGTGGTGGGTCTCGAACCACGACATCCATGCGTTCGAGGTGTTCGGGCCCTGGCCGCACGACGAGCGCTTCATCGTGCTCTACAAGATCGACGTCACTTACAAGCCCTCGGGTCGGCGCATGAAGATGGAAGAGACCGGGCTCTACACCGTGCGCGGCGGCAAGATCGTGCGCGAGGAGTTCTTCTACGAAGCCGGCGGCTAGCCGCTGACCGGCATAGAGCGAAGGGGCGGAGATGCCGAGCCTGGCCGTTGCAAATCGGGTCGTGAGTTACGAGGACCACGGATCCGGGCCGGTTGTCATGCTCCTCCACGGCTCTCCAGGCAACTCCAAGGCGTGGTCGCGCGTCGGAGAGCGCCTATCCGAGCGCTACCGCGTCGTTGCGCCGGATTGGGCTTCCCCCGAATTCCCGGACACTACCCTAAGCGTTCTGTAGCTTTTTCGAACTGATCTGGACTCACCTGCCCGAGCGTCGAATGCCGACGCCTCGGATTGTAGAAGCGTTCAATGTAATCGAACACGTCGGCTCGGGCCTCGTCTCGCGTCACGTAACGTCTGCGGGCCGTTCGCTCGGTCTTCATCGTCGAGAAGAAGCTCTCCATGGCGGCGTTGTCCCAGCAGTCGCCTTTTCTGCTCATGCTGCAAGTAATTCCCTGGTCGGCCTGGAGGCGTTGGAAGTCCTCGCTCGTGTACTGACTGCCCTGGTCAGAGTGGTGCAGCAGCTCGATCGGCTTGCCTCTGCGCCAGATCGCCATCATCAGCGCATCGATTACCAGCTGCGCTGTCATCTGGGCGTTCATCGACCAGCCCACGACTTTGCGGCTGTAGAGATCCAGCACCGCTGCTACAAACAGCCATCCTTCGGCTGTCCACAGATACGTGAAGTCCGCCGCCCATTTCCTGTTCGGTCCTGCTGCAGCGAACTGCCGATCAAGGACGTTGGGCGCAATCGTGTGCTCCGGGCGCAGACCCTCATCGGTCGGCCGCCGGCGTCGCTTCAGGCGCGCCTGAAGCGACGCTGCCTTCATCAATCGCGCCGTGCGGTTCTCGCTGCAGCGCTCGCCCCAGTCCACCAGGTCCCGCCATACGCGCGGGCTGCCGTAAGTCCGGTCGCTCTCCAGGAAACTCGTGCGGATCAACCCCGTCAGCCTCGCGTTCTCCACGCAGCGTCTGCTCGGGCCGCACTGGCGCCAGTCGTAGAACCCTCCGTGCGACACCGCCAGCGTCCGGCACATCGTCCTCACCGGCCACACCGTCTGGTGCCGGGCTACAAAGCCGTACCTCACAAGGGTTCCTTCGCGAAGTAGCCCACCGCCTTTTTTAGGATGTCGCGCTCGGTCGTCACGCGCTTCAACTCACGCCGCAAGCGCTCGAGTTCCTGCTGCTGTTCGGTCTTCAGCGACTTACCCGGGGCCATCTCCCACTTGCCCTCGCGGGCTTGACGTACCCACCGAGCCAGCATGTTCACGTTCAGCCCCAGCTCCTGCGCAACCTTCGCCTGCGATACTCCCTCTTGCCCAGCCAGCTTTACCGCCTCACGCTTGAACTCCGCCGTAAATCGCCTGCGTTCCATTTGATACCTCCGATATCGTCCTCAACACTATCAAAAGTGTCCGGAATATCGGGGGAAGCCCAGATCTTCCGGGCTACGGCGACACCACTCCCCAGTCCCCGGATGCGGTACCCGATACGGCGCACGCGGCGGCAATCCTCGAAGCCCTGGCTGCAGTGGTCGGAACGCCGACGGTGTTGGCCGGTCAGTCTTACGGCGCCGTAGTTGCTCAGGCTATCGCACTGCGAGGCTACGTCACCCCTGGGGCCCTGGTTCTGTTCGAGACCGTCGCGTTACGACTTCTCCCTGTGGCGGGTGAGGCGCAAGCGTACGAAGATGCCAAGGCAGTGTTCGACGACTACATCTCTAGCTTCCAGGGTGGTGACGACAGAGCGTTTCGGAGAATCATCGATTTCTGCTTCGGGTCGGGAGCGTTCGATGCGATGCCGGAATCCGTGCTGGCTTATCTCCTTAAGGAAACATCCCACAATATCCGGGATGTGCAGGCTACCTTCCGCGAGGAATACTCGGTCGAGGGGCTGCGCAACTTGCGGATGCCGGTCGTCGCGGTGTATGGGGCTCGAAGCCCCGAGGTCACGACGAAGATGGCGCAGGCAATCGCCATCTATGCGCGGAAAGGCTCCATTCTCTGCATGCAGAAGGCGAATCACGCCCTCACCACCACCCATGTCGACGAAGTGGCCCGGATCATTGGAGACCTGGCAACCAATGCCTCCCAACTGGCGCTTGCAGCGGACGCGCCACAGGCGGCGCGCCCTTGAAGCGGGCACTAGACGTGACCAGGGATGGGGCATCTGATGACAAAAGGCACACGCTGCGCTAGACTCCCCGTGTGAAGCCGTTCCGGTGGGATCCGGAGAAGAACGAGCGTCTGAAGGTTGCGCGTGGCGTCTCCTACGAGGAGATTGTCCTGGCGGTAGAGGAAGGCGGGCTGAAAGACGTCCTCGTGCACCAGAATCAGAAGCGATATCCGGGTCAGCTGGTGCTCGTTGTGAGCTATCGGGAGTACGTCTATCTCGTGCCGTCGGTCGAGGAAGACGAGTACTACTTCCTCAAGACCATCATCCCGGGCCGGAAGGCTACCCGCGACTACTTGAATAGGGATGAGCCAGATGAAAAGACTTGATAGCTACGAGCGCGGAATCTTGAGCGCTTACGAGAAGGGGACGCTCGTGTCTGCGCGTCCCACGAAGGCGCAACTCGGCGCGTTCCGAGAGGCTGCGCGCGCGACGTTCATTAAGAACCGTCGCGTCAACATCCGTCTCTCGGCTGCAGATCTCCTGGACATTCAGGCACGGGCATATGAGGAAGGGGTGCCCTATCAAACGCTCATCGCAAGCGTCCTGCACAAGTACGTGTCGGGTCGCCTGCACGAGAAGAGGTCGCGTCCAACCTCAGCGGCGGCCGCCCGCAGGCGGGCGGCGCGTTAGGGACTAGGATTCGACGCTGACGCCCTTCCAGAAAGCGACGTAGCCCGCGATGTGCTCGGCGGCGGGCTTGGTCACCGGGTAATACCAGGCGGCGTCCTTGTTCACCTGCCCCTCGACCACCACGTCGTAGTAGCTGCAGGTGCCCTTCCACGGGCACACGGTATGGGTCTGGGATTCCTTCAGGAACGCCCGGTTCACCGCAGCAGGCGGGAAATACACGTTGCCTTCGACGATTTCAACCTCCTCGTCGGTCGCTTCAGCAAGCGTTGTGCCGTTCCAGGTCGCCCGGGGCATGCGTCCTCCTAGCGCCTGACAGCATAGCGCTGCCGGTTGGCGAGATACAACCCCGCGCAGACGATGATGCCTATTCCGATGAGCGACAGCCCGTCTGGGAAGTCGCCGAACACGAGCCAGCCGAGCAGCATCGCCCAGACGAGCGACGAGTAGGTGTAGGGCGCGAGCAGCGTGGCGCTCGCGTGGTCGTAGGCCCGGATCAGCAGCCAGTGGCCGAGGGAGGCGAGCACGCCGATCACCACGATCAGCACGCCGTGGAACGCGGCCTGCGGCGCCGACCAGACGAAGGGCAGGGCGAGCGAGAGCAGGGCGTCGCCGACGAGCGCGCCCCAGACGAGCGAGGTGAGCGGGTGCTCGAGCCCGGCCAGCTTGCGCGTGAGGATCTGGTAGAGCGCGTTGCACAGCGCCATGCCGAGCGGCAGCAGCGCGTAGGGCGTGAACAGATCCGACCCCGGCCGCACGATGATGAACGCGCCGGCGAGCCCGACGAAGATCGCCAGCAGGCGCGGCATCTCGAGCCGCTCGCCCAGCATCGGCACCGCAAGCGCGGCGACGAAGAGCGGCATGACGAAGCTGATCGCGTTCGCATCCGCCAGCGGCAGCACGCTCAGCGAGGTGAAGAAGATCAGCGTCGCGACCGCGAGCAGCAGCCCGCGCGCGAACTGCAGGCCGGGCCGCGCGGTCCTCAGGCGCGCCAGCTCGCCGCGCGCCGCGAGGAAGGCGAGCAGGATCGCGAGGTTGGAGGCGTAGCGCACCCAGACGATGAAGGTCGGCGCGTACCACTGGGTCAGGTACTTGGCGGCCGTGTCCATGAGAACGAAGACGCCGACCGCGGCGACCATCAGGGAGATCCCGCGCACGGGGTGCAGCGCGGGCGCTGGGAATGCGATGTCAGCCCTCCGCGCGCATGTGCGGGAAGAGGATCACGTCGCGGATCGAGGGGCTGTCGGTGAGCAGCATCACGACGCGATCGATGCCGAGGCCGCCGCCGGCCGCCGGCGGCATGCCGTACTCGAGCGCGCGGATGTAGTCGGCGTCGTAGTACATCGCTTCCTGGTCACCGGCGTCCTTCAGCAGCGCCTGCGCCCGGAAGCGCTCGGCCTGGTCCTCGGGGTCGTTCAGCTCGGAGAAGCCGTTGGCGATCTCCTTGGCGTCGATGAAGAGCTCGAAGCGGTCGGCGACCTCGGGGTCCTTGTCGTTCCTGCGCGAGAGCGGCGAGACCTCCGCCGGGAACGCGGTGACGAAGGTGGGCTGCAGCAGGTGCTTCTCGGCCACCGCCTCGAACAGCATGAGCTGCAGCGACCCCCAGCCTTGCCCCTTCTTGGTCTCGACTTTCAGCTCCTGGAGCTTTTTCCGGAGGAAGCCTTCGTCTCTCAGGTCCCCCTGAACGCCCTGCTGCCGGATCGCATCCGGGATCGAGACGCGAGCGAACGGTTTGCCGACGTCAATGGATCTTCCCTGATAGGAAAAAACGCCCTTCCCCAATGCCGACTGCGCAGCCTGGCGCACCAGCTTTTCGGTGTGCGCGATCATGTACTCCCAGTCCTCGTAGGCGCAGTACCACTCCATCATCGTGAACTCGGGGTTGTGCTTGGTCGAGATGCCCTCGTTCCTGAAGTTGCGGTTGATCTCGTAGACGCGCTCCATGCCGCCGACCAGCAGGCGCTTCAGGTACAGCTCGGGCGCGATGCGCAGGTACAGGTCCATGTCGAGCGCATGGTGGTGCGTCTTGAACGGCCGCGCCACCGCGCCGCCGGGGATCGGCTGCATCATCGGCGTCTCGACTTCGAGATAACCGTCCGAAGCCATGACCGAACGAATGGCTTCAATGATCCTGAATCTCGTCCTGAATACCTCCTTGGCTTTCTCCGAAGCAATCAGGTCGACATAGCGCTGCCGATACTTGAGTTCCTGGTCCTGCACGCCGTGGAACTTCTCCGGTAGCGGCCGCAGCGCCTTGACGAGCAGCCGGACGCCCGTCGCGTGCACGGTGAGCTCGCCGGTCTTGGTCTTGAACAGGGTCCCCGAAATCCCGACGATGTCGCCCAGGTCCCAGTGCTTGAACTCCTCGTAACCCGGCACGTCCTGGGTGATATAGGCCTGGATGCGCCCGTTGCCGTCCTGCAGCGTCGCGAAGCTCGCCTTGCCCATCACGCGCTTGAGCACCATCCGCCCGGCGACGGTGGCCGGCGTCTTTTCCTTTTCAAGGATTTCCTTGGTTTTTCCCCCATGGAGCTCGAAGAGCTTCCCGGCAAAATCGGAACGGCGGAAATCGTTCGGGAAGGCGATGCCCTTCGCGCGCAGGGCCTTGAGCTTGCCGCGCCGCTCTTCGATCAGCTTGTTTTCTTCTTCCATTACACGCCCTGCTTGAGGCTCGCGGTGATGAAGTCGTCCAGCTCGCCATCCAGCACGGCCTGCGTCGCGCCTTTCTCGACGCCGGTGCGCAGGTCCTTGATGCGCGACTGGTCCAGCACGTACGAGCGGATCTGGTGGCCCCACTCGATGTCGGTCTTGGCGGCGGCGAGCTTGTCGGCCTCCGCGGCCCGCTTCCTCAGCTCCAGCTCGTAGAGCCGCGACTTCAGCATCGCCATGCACTCGGCGCGGTTGCGGTGCTGCGAGCGGTCGTTCTGGCTCTGCACCACGATGCCGGTCGGCAGGTGCGTGATGCGCACCGCCGACTCGGTCTTGTTCACGTGCTGGCCGCCGGCGCCCGAGGCGCGGTAGACGTCGACCCGCAGGTCGGCGGGGTTGATCGCGACCTCGATCGAGTCGTCCACCTCCGGGTAGACGAAGACGTTGGCGAACGAGGTGTGGCGGCGCGCGTTCGCGTCGAAAGGCGACTTGCGCACTAGGCGGTGCACGCCGTTCTCGGTGCGCAGGTGGCCGTAGGCGTATTCGCCGGTGATCTTGAGCGTCGCGCTCTTCAGGCCCGCGACCTCGCCTTCGGACTGCTCGAGGATCTCGCTGCGGAAGCCCTTCTTGTCGCAGTACTTCACGTACATGCGCAAGAGCATGCTGGCCCAGTCTTGCGCTTCCGTCCCGCCGGCGCCCGCCTGGATGTCCATGAAGCAGCAGTTCGGGTCGAGCGGGTTGGCGAACATGCGCCGGAACTCGAGTGTTCCGACATCCTGTTCGAGTTTTTTTACATCCAGAAAAATACTGGAGAGAGCCGCATCATCATTCTCGGTGCGGGCCATGTCGAAGAGCTCTTTGGCGTCCGAAATGCCGCCGCCGACGCGCCTGAGCGTGCCGACCAGGCCCTCCAGCTGCTTCTTCTCCTTGCCCAGCTCCTGCGCGCGCTGCGGGTTGTCCCACAGCTTCGGGTCCTCGAGCTCGCGGTTCAGCGCCTCCAGGCGCTTTTCCTTGGCCTCGAAGTCAAAGATACCTCCGCAGCTCAGCCGATTGCGACTGCAGAGCGGCGAGCGTCGTGGCGATCTGGTTGATGCGTTCGGCTTCCATTGCGGCGCGAATTATAGCTGTTCGCTATGCACGCCGCCCCGTGTATTCCTCTTCGATCTTGTCGTCGAAGAAGCTCGTGGGATTCGGCGCGGCCATGAAGCGCCGGTACACCTCGGGATAGACGCCAGTGTACTGGAAGACCTGCCCGTTCGACATCTCGACTTCCAGCGTCTTGCTCGCCTCGTCGTAGCCGACCGAGCGCAGCTTGGAGGAATTGACGCGCTTTCTTTGCATCAGGCCCGGGTCACGCGGATTTTTGTTCCTGCTTTTACCTTGGAAAGAATTTTTGGATCGGAAAGAACCCGACCCAAGACATTGCAAGGATTGGCCAGCTTGGGCTTGTCGTCTGTCGAGATCGGCGTAGGCCCGTAGGGCAGCGCGAGCGCATCGCCCTGCGTCCAGAAGCACACGGTGCCCGGCTCGACCACCTGCTTTGCGCCGGGCTCGAGCTTCGCGCTGACGGGCGTCGCGAAGTAGACCTCGTCGCCCCAGGTCTGCGCCTGCGCCTCGAAGGGCGCCGCGGCGACGAGCGCCTTCGAGGTCGGCGAGTCGCCGAGCTCGAGCTCGAAGCTCACCGCGCCCGCCTCGACGCGCAGCCGGCTCATTGCGCCGCTCATTTCGCCGTCGTTGCGCTCCAGGGCGTACGCGTGCCGCCCACTTCCACCGTGCCCTCGATCGCGCCGCCGCGCACGGTGCCGGTGAAGTCATAGGTCTTGCCCGCGAGCGCGAGCTTGAAGCTGAGCTGCTCGCCGCGCAGCTTGCCTTCCTCGAGCAGCACGTCGCGGCCGCCGACGCGTGCGGCGCCCGAGACCCGCGTGATCTGCTGCTTAAAGTCGATCCGCACCGCGTCCCTGGCGAGTTGCGCCGGCAGTCTCGCGTTCCAGGCGCCCTGCGCCTTGGCCGGCACCACGTAGAGGTAGATGAGCGTCGTGGTCACGCCGCTGATCGCGACCTTGTCCTCGAGGTCCATCTGTACGTACTTCTCGGGCAGCCAGCCCGAGAGCGGGTAGTCGTGCGAGAGGATGCGCGTGCCGGGCCTGAGCTCGGTCAGCAGCTTATCCTTCAGCATGTTCACGGTGTTCGGCAGCAGGTACATCGTGAGCACCGTGGCCTTGGAGATGTCGGTCTTGAAGAGGTCGCGCGTGAAGAACTTCGCCCGGTCGGACACGCCCTGGATGCGCGCCGCCTCGTTCGCCTCGCGCACCAGGTTGTCCTTGATCTCGACGCCGAAGCCGCTCGCGCCGAAGACCTTGGCGGCGGTCAGCACGATGCGGCCGTCGCCCGAACCGAGGTCGATCACGAAATCCTTCGGCCCGACCTGCGCGAGCGAGAGCATGTCGGCGACGACGCTCTGGGGCGAGGGGACATAGGGGCCGGCGTCGACCGGCGCCTTCTCCTCCGCATGCAGGGCGGCGGAGAAAAGCAGTGCGGCAAGCAGGGGCAGGAGTGCGTTCATTGGGCGGGACGTTAGCACGACTCCGCGTGCTCCACGCTCATCTGCACGCTCTGCAGGCCGTTGAACTCGTTCACGCCGATCCGGTAGGCGGCGCGGATGCGCGCCGGCAGCGGGCCGAGGGAGTTGAAGCGCATCGCCTCGAGCCGGCGCCCGTCCTTCACCAGCCGCACGCGCAGGTGGCGCTCGCCGACGACACGCTGGCTCTCGACCCGGAACTCGTCGCAGAAGAGCGGCGCCGGGAAGCCCTGGCCCCAGATGCGCGACTCGAGCATGCGCGCGACCTCGAGCGAGTGGTAGCCGGCCTCCAGCGCGCCGTCGGTCTCGACGACCTGGCTGCGCGCTTCTTCCGGGAGGATCTCCGCGGCGGTCTTCTCGAATCCCTCCTTGAAGCGCTCGAGGTCGCGCTCGTGGATCGTCAGGCCCGCGGCCTGCGCATGCCCGCCGAACCGCAGCATGAGGCCGGGGAAGCGCTTGGCGACGAGATCCAGGCAGTCGCGCAGGTGGAAACCCGGGATCGAGCGGCCCGAGCCGCGCAGCTCGCCTTCATTGCCTTTTGCAAAGCAGATCGTCGGCCGGTGCACGCGCTCTTTCACGCGCGAGGCGATCAGGCCGACGACGCCCTGGTGCCAGGTGGGCTGGTAAAGCGTCAGCGATGCGCCCGCGGCGGAGGCCGCGCCCGCATCGATCGCCGCGCTCGCCTCGTCCAGCATGCCCGCCTCGATGCGCCGGCGCTCCCGATTCAGGCGATCGAGCTCCTGCGCGCAGTTGGCCGCGCGCGCTTCGTCGTCGGTGAGCAGGCATTCGATGCCGAGGCTCATGTCGGCGAGCCGTCCGGCGGCATTCAGGCGCGGCCCGAGCACGAAGCCGAAATCGAAGCAGCTCGCGCGCGAGGGCTCGCGGCCGCCCGCGCGCGCGAGCGCGGCGAGCCCGGCCCCGGCGCGCCCCTCGCGCAGGCGCTTCAGCCCCTGCGCGACGAGGATCCGGTTGTTGGCATCGAGCGGCACCACGTCGGCTACCGTGCCGAGCGCGACCAGGTCGGTCAGCGCGGCCAAATTGGGTTCGGGTTTGCTCCCGAACGCCTTTCTATCCCGCAATTCCTTTCGCAAAGACAACATCACATAGAACATGACGCCCACGCCGGCGAGCGCCTTGGACGGGAACCCGCAGCCGGGCTGGTTCGGGTTGACGATGCACTCGGCCTCCGGGAGCGTGTCGCCCGGCAGGTGGTGGTCGGTGATCAGAGTGCCGATGCCGAAGCGCTTCGCGCGCGCCACGCCCTCGACGCTCGCAATGCCGTTGTCCACCGTGATCAGCAGGTCGGGCGAGCGCTCGGCGGCGAGCTCGACGAGCTCCGGCGAGAGGCCGTAGCCGAGCTTGAAACGGTCGGGCACCAGGTACTCGACCTTCGCGCCGAAGGCGGCGAGCGCGCGCATGCCGACCGCGCAGGCGGTCGCGCCGTCGGCGTCGTAGTCGGCGATGATCAGCAGCTTCTTCTGCGCCGCGATCGCGTCGGCAAGCAGTACCGCGGCTTGCGCAGCGCCCTTCAGCGCCGCGGGCGGGAGGAGGCGCGCGAAATCGTCGTCCAGCTCGCTCGTATTCTGGACGCGCCGCGCCGCGTACAGCCGTGCGAGCAGGGGATGTACGCCGCCGCCGATCAGACGTTGGAGATCTTTCTCTTTGACGGGTCTTTGAACAATATTCAAGAAAAAAATCCTAACCCGTGAGCGAGTCGAGGGGGCGTGGCCTGCGCCAGAAGCGGCGCAGGTCGCCGCGGATCGTCTCGAACGCCAGGCCCGCCTCAGGCGCGTGCAGCGTCACCATGCCGATGCGCTCGGCGCGCAGCGCGTCGAGCAGCGGCGCGAACCAGCGCTCCTCCAGCGCGCGCAGGCCGTCGGCCATCGCGGCAGGGTCGCCGAGCGCGCGCGCCGCGCGCAGCGCATCGAGCACGATCAGGTGCCTGCCTGCCTCGGGCGCACGCTCGAGCCAGGCTTGCGCGCCGGCGCCGGGGGCGCCCGCGCTTGCGCCCGCGACGCGCGCGAGGCCGAGCGCGACCGGGTCGTGCGCGCTCACGCTCTGCCACGGGGCGCGCGCCGCGGCCGGCAGCCGCCCGCCGCCCCAGAGCCAGACGCTGTTGGCGACCGGCTGGCCGCGCTCCTCGCGCTCGGTGTTGACCGGATGCTGGTACATCGCCATCTGCATCTCGTTCAGCAGCGCGTGCCAGCCCCTCTCCGGCAGGTTGGGGTCGACATTCTGGCCGGCGAGCTCGAGCGGGGGTTTCGAGTGCAGCTCAGCCGCGCTCGCGGTTTCGAGCACCCACACATCCGGCCGCAGCACCCGCAACGTGTAGCGGTCCGCGAAGTGCCGCATCAGCGCTTCACCGAGTAGCCCGGCCTCGGCCGCGGTGAGCGCGAGGCCCTGCCCCGGAAAGAGCAGCAGCCGGTCGCGATCGGCGCGCAGGTGCACCGGGTCGGCGCGCAGCCAGAAGCGCTCGCCCGGATCGATGCCGTGGCCGAGCACCGTCAGCGCCCCTGCTGGCAGGTTGCTTTTGCTTTCTTCTTGTACTTCGAAGGAACGAGAAAACCAGGATTCGAGGCTACAAGGCGAAACAGTTCGCCTGCGGCCGCGCGCAAGCAGCAACTCGAGCGACGGCAGCGACGCCTCGATGGAGGCCGGCAGCAGCGCCGGCACGACGAGCTCGAGGTGCATCAGCCCCGGAGCTCGACGACCCTGGCCCGGTCCGCGCGCAGGTGGCGCGTGAGGATGCGGAAGTGATCGAGGTCGAAGCGCGCGCGCGGCGCGGCTTCGAGCAGCTCGGCGACCTCGGCCTCTGAATTCGCCGTGCCGAGCCAGCACCACTGGTTGACGACCTGCACCTCGGTTGCGTCGCGCCCGGCGTCCTGCTCGATCACGCCGATGGGCCCGCGCCACGGCCAGGCCGGAAGCTTCAGGCGCGCGAGCGCCGCCGCGACGCGCGCCAGGTGCTGGTGCGCGCTCTCGCGCCCGGCGCACACGCCGGCGCAGCGGCGAATCTGGTGGCGGAAGCACGCGCCCCTGCGCGCGCGCTCGAAGCCGAGCGTCTGCAGGCAGAGCTGGTGCTCGGCGGCGAGATCGCGCAGCGCGGCGAGCGCCGAGCGGCGCGAGCGGAAGATACCGTGCAGGAGAGGGATTGTTTCGGGGTTTATTTGTTCCGCATTTACGATTTGAAGATCCTTTGAATTAAAAGCGAAAGCGGAAAGATCGTTGGCAGGCTTCAACTGGCGATTGAACGCGGGATGCAGCGTCTTCACCAGGTGCGCCTCGCGCAGCAGAGCGCCGAGCTCGCCACTCGTCCTCTGCCAATCGATGCGGCGCAACTCGCGCGCGATCTGCTGCTCGCGCGGCGAATTCACGTCGTCGGCGAAGTGCTGCAGCACCCGGCTGCGCATGTTCACGCTCTTCCCCACGTAGAGCAGGACCTCGCCCTCGCCGTAGAAGAGATAGACGCCCGGCGCCTCCGGGATCGCGTCCACCACAGAGCGCTCGATGTGCGGGGGGAGGGCGGGGAGTTTCGAGAGCGATCTCGCCACCTCCTGCACGCGCTCCGGCCCCTGCTCGTTCTCCGCGATCCTCAGGAACTCCCAGACCGCCTGCGCGTCGCCGAGCGCGCGATGGCGCGCATTGCAGCGGATGCCGTGGCGCTCGATCAGATTGTCGAGGCCGTGCCGGCGGTAGTCCGGATAGAGCCGGCGCGAAAGCTTCACCGTGCAGAGCGTGCGCGCTTGGAAGCGCAGGCCGGTGCGCTCGAACTCGTGGCGCAGGAAGCCGTAGTCGAAGCGCGCGTTGTGCGCGACGAAGACGCGGCCCTCGAGCCGCTCGTAGATCTCGGGCGCGAGGTCCCCGAACGCGGGCGCGTCCGCCACCATCTCGTTGGTGATGCCGGTCAGCGCCTGGATCGCCGGCGGGATCGTCGTGCCCGGGTTGACGAGCGTCGACCACTCCGAGACCACGTCGCCCTCGTTGACCTCCACCACCGCGATCTCGGTCACCCGGTCCCAGGCCGGATGCGCGCCGGTCGTTTCTACGTCGACGATCGCGAGCGGCGCATCTAGGAGGGCGGGCATGTATGAATGTCCAGTAGCCCGCGACTTTACCCGAAAAGCTTCCAGAGTTGCCAGACCGCGAAGCCGAGGATGCTCACGCCCGAGACGACGTTGATCGCGCGCACGAGCGGCGGACCCATGCGGCCGCGCAGCCAGCCGGCGCCGGCGGCGAGGATCACCCACCACGAGGCCGAACCGAGGAAGACGCCGGCGACGATGGACGACGCGGTGGCGTAGTCGGCATCCGAGACGAGGCCGAGGCCCGCGAAGATGGCCGCGAACGCGAGGATCGTCGGCGGATTGGCAAGGGTCAGGCCGAGGGTCGAGAGGAAAGCGCTCGAATAGGCAATGGCGGGTTCGGTTTTGCTCTCGATCTCGGGTTTCAAAAGAAGCGTCCTTACCCCGAGATAAATCAGGAAGACCGAACCAAATAGGCCGATCCAGAAGCTGTAGCGCAGCAGCATGCCCGAGATCGCGGTGAGCCCAAATGCAGCGACCGCGCCGTAGAAGCCGTCGGCGACAGCGATGCCCATGCCGGACACGAAGCCGGCGAGCGGCCCGTGCGCGACCGTGCGACGGAAGCAGAGCACCCACATCGGCCCGACGGTGGCGGCGAGGATGAAGCCGAAGGCGAGGCTCTTCAGGAAGAGCGTCACGCGCCGACGATCCAGCCTTCGCAGCCAGGGATCTCGCGCCGAATTCCGTAGTTTCGTTTCCTCATCGCGCGGGCGGCCTGCATTGCACAAAGGACGGCGTCGAGCGAATCGCCAGATGCGTCATCGACGAGCTGCGTTTTCATTTTCGGGGTCGTTTTCAGGGGCAGGAATGATACAAGCCGTGCACGCGCCTTTCGCCGCTCCGGCGTTTGCTTTTCTTTTGCATCGTTCTTGTACGAAACGCGCCCGATGATCGAGCGCGCGAGCAGGCCCGGATACGCCTCCAGCGCGATTCGCCTCCGGTCGCCGTCGGCGAGGCCGGGAATGTGCACGCCAGCATCGGCGAGCCGCGGCGCGCCCTCCTGGAACATGAGTGCGACCGGCGGGTTGACGAGCTTCATCGGGCTGGAGGAGCCGGCCGGCAGGTCGGTTTTGCGGTGCGCATATTTGCTGCCGGCGGGACGCGTCGCGCGATAGCCGTCGAGGATGCCGCGGAACTCGCTCCGCGTCAGGTTGCCGCACAGCTCGACCAGCGCGCGCCATTTTCGCGGCCAGCCCAGGTCGCGCACCAGCTCCGCCGGCAGGCCAAACGGGAAATCGAAGCCGCCAATCCAGGGGCCGGGTTCCCGAAGCAGGGTTTCAAAGCTTTTGAAGTCGTTAAGGGGCCTTATTTCGTGAACATGGAGAAAAGACCCTTTGAAACTAGAAACGCAAACCGTAATGGGCTTCGCAGGCCGCGGCGCGCAGGTGAAGTCGACGCCGAGGACCCTCACGGTTTCTTGAGGTAGACCCAGACGATGGCGTCGTAGGGCAGGCGCGCGGTGGGCGGGATCGGCACGCCGACGGGCAGTGAAAGCTCGGAGGCGGGCCGGATGAGCACCTTCTCGACCGAGACGCCGGCGATCTGCCAGTCCGGGAACAGCGCCGTGAACTCCGGCATGCCGCGCAGCGCCGCGGCGACGTAGCGATTCTCGTGGCCGTCGTAGGGGCGGTCGGCGCCGATGTCCCAGCACACCGAGGCCGAGGCCTGGCGCGCGAGCGCGGTCGAGATCCACGGATACTGGACGATCCGGCCGAACGCGAACGAGACCTCCTTTGCGTCGCCCGCGTGGCGCAGCAGCGCGCGCACCGCGGCCACGGTCGACGGGCGGCCGATGTCGCAGGCCGGGCGCAGGCGCAGCACGAGCGAGTTTAATGGCGCTGCTCAAAGGCGACTTCGCATTCGGGCGCCGCGTAGGCGCCGATGGTGGTGGCTATCAGGAGCGCGAGCATTCGGCGAGCTCCGCGGCGGAGAGGTTGTGGATCTGGCCGAAGCCGGCGACGAAGCGCGCGTCGCGCGGCCGGATGCGCCAGAAGGAGAAATCGGGCAACTCGAAGTTGATTGCCTGCTCAGGGAACCGGTTCAGCCAGGCTGTTTTGAGTTCGGGTTGTTCCAAGGAAAGGTTTTCAGCATTCCCGCGGATGGAAATGCGCATGAGAGTAAAAGGATCCTTCCTTCCGTCATCGGTCTCCGAGATCGAGAGCGCGACGCGCGCGTCCTGCTGCATGTCCTGCGTGTGCCAGGCGAGCCGGCTGAGGTGCACATGGAACGCCGAAAAATCCGCCGCCGGCAGGTAAAGCGTCATGCCGGCCATCGGCGCTTCCTGCCGCAGCGTCGCCAGATGCGCGATGCGCTCGCGGCGCAGCAACCCGGCCAGTGCGGCGCGGTAATCCATTGGTTCGATTGTAGTATTCTCCGCCCACGGTGCGATACGAACTCCTCGTCGGCCTGCGCTATACGCGCGCCAAGCGCCGCAACCACTTCATCAGCTTCATCTCGCTCATCTCGATGCTCGGCATCGGGCTCGGCGTGGCCGCGCTGATCGCGGTGCTCTCGGTGATGAACGGGTTCCAGAAGGAATTGCGCGCGCGCATCCTCGGCGTCGCTTCACACGTGCAGATCGCGAGCGTCGACAATCGGCTGAAGGACTGGGAAAGAGTGGCCGGGGCCGCATCGACCGACAAGCGCGTCCTCGGGGCGGCGCCCTTCGTGAACGCGCAGGCGATGCTCACCTCCGGCCAGATGGTCCGCGGGGCGGTAGTGCGAGGCATCCTGCCCGAGCTCGAAGCCAAGGTCGCGGACATCGGCCAGCACATGCGCGCCGGAAACCTCGGCGCGCTGAAATCCGACGCGTTCGGGGTCGCGCTGGGCGCCGACCTGGCGCGCGCGCTCGGGGTGATCGTGGGCGACAAGGTCGCGATGATCGCGCCGCAGGGGCAGGTGACGCCCGCGGGGCTGATTCCGCGCCTGAAGCAGTTCACGGTGGTCGGCATTTTCGAAGTCGGCTTCATCGAGGCCGATTCCGGTCTCGCGCTGATGCACCTGCAGGACGCGCAGAAGCTCTACCAGATGGGCGACGCCGTCTCTGGCGTCCGGCTCAAGCTGGATGATCTCTTTCAGGCGCGTACCGTAGCGCGCGAGATGGTCGGGAAGCTCGGCGGTGATCTCTACGCCACCGACTGGACCCGCAGCCACGCGAACTTCTTCCGCGCGGTGGAGATCGAGAAGCGCGTCATGTTCGTGATCCTCACGCTGATCGTGGCGGTCGCGGCTTTCAACGTCGTCTCGACCCTGGTCATGCTCGTGCAGGACAAGCAGGCCGACATCGCGATCCTGCGCACGCTCGGCGCCGCGCCGGCCTCGATCGTGCAGATCTTCATGATCCAGGGATCGCTCATCGGCGTGATCGGCACGCTGATCGGCCTGGTTGGCGGGGTGCTCATCGGCCTGAACATCGACACGGTCCTGCCTGCGATCGAGAGCGCGCTCGGCTTCAAGATCCTGGCGAAAGACGTCTACCTGATCCCGGACCTGCCCTCCGAGGTTCAGCCGGGAGACGTGGTCGCCGTGGGCCTCGTGTCGCTCGTGCTCTCCTTCATCGCCACGCTCTATCCGAGCTGGCGCGCCTCGCGCGTGAATCCTGCCGAAGCCCTGAGATATGAGTAATTCGGTAATCGTTTCCAAGAATCTGCGAAAAACATACCTGGGGCCGACGCCGGTACCCGTGCTGCAGGGAGTCGACCTGGAGGTGCGCGCCGGCGAGCGCATCGCGATCGTCGGACGCTCCGGGTCGGGGAAATCGACGCTGCTGCACCTTCTGGGGGGCCTGGATGTTCCTACGGAGGGATCTGTTGCCGTCAATGGAAAATTCCTGAATGAAGTCTCGGAAAGCGAGCGCGGCGAAATCCGCAACCGCACGCTCGGCTTCGTCTACCAGTTCCATCACCTGCTGCCCGAGTTCACGGCCGCGGAGAACGTGGCGATGCCGCTCTGGATCCGCCGCGCCGACCGCGCCGACCGCGCCGAGGCGCTGCGCGCCGCGCAGAAGGCGCTCGAGGAGGTCGGGCTCGGCCGTCGCCTGGAGCACCTGCCGGGCGAGCTCTCGGGCGGCGAGCGCCAGCGCTGTGCGTTCGCGCGCGCGATGGTGACCGCGCCGGCGTGCGTGCTGGCGGACGAGCCGACCGGCAATCTCGACAACCAGACCGCCGACGAGGTGTTCGAGGCGATGCTGCGGCTCTCGGCCGCGCACGGCACCGCGTTCGTCATCGTCACGCACGATGCCGCGCTCGCCGCGCGCGCCGAGCGCGTGCTCGAGCTGCGTGGCGGCACGCTGCAACCCCGGGGCGACTAGGGGTTTTTTCGCGCGCGCTGTGCGGCGCGCCGCCGCCAGGCGATGACGACGTAGAGGCGCCAGCCGACCTGCACGGCGACGTAGCCGAGCAGCGCGAGCGTCAGCGCAAGCGCCACGAGCCCGACCGCGAGCGGCTTGCCGAGCGACAGCGTCCAGTGCAGGAGGGCCTCGAAGGAGCCGATCCAGTCGGCCCAGTCCCAGACGAAAGGCTCGATCGGCTGCGGCTTGCCGGTGGCGCCGAGCAGCAAGTGGCCGTAGCCGTAGGCAAGCACGTAGAGCGGCGCGATGGTGAACGGGTTGGTGTAGAGCGTCGTCGCCAGCGCGACCGGCAGGTTCTTCCTGAGCGGGATCGCGAGCAGCGCCGCGCCGAGCATCTGCAGCGGGCCCGGGATGAGCCCGGCGAACAGGCCGATCGCGAAGGCGCCCGCGACCGAGTCGCGGTTCAGGTGCCACAGGTTCGGGTGTCCGAGCCAGCCGCGGCACCAGCGCAGGTAGCGATTGGCGCGCACCTGCTGGGCGTCCGGAACGTACTTGCGGAAGAATTTTCTCAGCATCGTCAGCGGCCGCTGCGGCTTGCGCGTTCCATTCTAGATGACGCTCGCGCTGCTCGCCTTCGCCGCCGGGGTAGTGCTGGTCCAGCTGCAGCCGGAGCTGCCGCCGGTGGAGTGGGTATGGGTTTTTCTGGTCGCTTTATTGATCTCAGTTCTGAAAGAGAAGGCAAGAACCCCGGCGGCATTGGTCCTCGGCTTCTGCTGGGCGCTCGGGCTTGCGCATCTGCGGCTCGCCGACCGGCTGGCGCCCGAGCTCGATGGCAGGGACGTCACGGTCGTGGGCGTGGTGGCGAGCCTGCCCGCGATCGGCGAGCGCAGCGTGCGCTTCGAGTTCGAGCCGGAAACGGCCGACGCGCCGCTGCTCTTCGCCTGTCTGTGGGACCGATGGGTAGACCAAACCTTCAAGGAGTCCGACTTACTTTCCTTTGCCATCATCACGGACGATCCTCCTCCTGAAGTTCAAGCGGCGGGGCATGACCGCTGTCCCATACCATTGAAGGAAGAGAATCTAGATCGGTGGCTTACTCCGCAAGGACGCAGCCGGGAAGAACTGTACGCCATCCTCGATGACCGAGAGAGGCCCTACTTCGAGCATCAGCTCGCCAAGGCTGCCTGACGGTTAAGTCCGAGCGACCGGCAACTCATTCCAGCTTGACGTGTAGGCAGGAGTCATGCGCTCCCGCCGCATCTGCCACGGCTGAGCATCGCCGGCCGACGCTACCCGTAGTGTTCCCCGCTCCCATTTCGTATTCACAGCGTCGAGCGTCGCCATAAGACGGGCGCGCTTTTCACTTGGCGGAGCGGGTACCCGACGTTCCTCCTCGTCAAAGAGCCGCAACTGTTCGTAGGTGGCCGGATTGATATCCGTGAACATAACTTCGGCCTTCTTATAGATGTAGCCTGGGCGCCAGATTTCCCGGGTGACTCGGACAGCGATGCTTACCAGTCTCAACGTGTCTGCCGTGGGGACAGATAGGCGGATATGGCCCACTGGATGGTGCTGGGGGACATCCTTAAAGGGATTCGTCAGCAATCCAACCTGGAGCTGGGCGCAGATGCCGTTCTGACGCCGCAATTTCTCTGCCGCACGTGCTGTGTATTCGGTAACGGCTTGGCATATCTCCTCAATGTCGTTCGTGTACTTGCCGAAGGAGCGGGAGGAGCAGATCTGCTTCTTCGCGGGGATGCGTTCCTCCAAGTCCGCGCAGGAGATACCTCGCAGTTCCTCAATGGTGCGCACTACGACGATTCCAAACTGCGACCTAGCTCGTTCCAAGTCGAACTGCCTTAGGTCGTCCGCAGTTTGCACCCCCAGCGATTCGAGACGTGCCCCAAGCTTGCGCCCGATGCCCCACACATCGGCTACGGCTCGGCCCTCCAAAAGCGCCTGCCGGGCTGTTGCCGAGAGCGCCGTTAGGTCACAAACGCCCTCCATGCTGGGCGTCTTCTTGGCAATCGCATTCGCCAGCTTGGCGAGTGTTTTAGATTCGCCGATCCCCACGCAGGTGGGGATTCCCACCCAGCTCCTGACGCGCCTACGCAACTCTTGGGCGATGTCCGCTGGGGCCCTGTGCATCCCCGAGAGATCAAGGAAGCACTCATCTATGGAGTAGGTCTCTCTTCGAGGGCTGAATTGCCCCATGACGGCCATCATGCGGCGCGAAATTTCGCCATAGAGGGCATAGTTGGAGGAGAACCAGGCGATCTGATGCTTAGCCACCAGAGCCCGGATATGGTGAATCGGGGTTCCCATCTTGACCCCCAGTGCCTTTACTTCTTGGGATCGAGCCACCACGCAGCCGTCGTTGTTCGAAAGCACAACGACGGGACGCCCCTCCAGCCTGGGGTTAAACAGGCGCTCGCAGCTTACGTAGAAGTTGTTGCCGTCTGCGAGAGCGAATCTTGAGGCAGTCATGCAGGTTCCATGTGACGACGCCCCAAACGATCAACTCGGAGCCGTCCTTCAACTCGATTTCTGGGTACTTTGCATTTCCAGGACGCAGTTTTATCTGCCCACCTTTGTTCGAGTACTGCTTTACGGTGAACTCGCCATTCACCGCGGCCACGACAATGTCGCCGTCGAGCACCTTCAGTGAGCGATCTACTACTAGAACGTCTTGGTCATGGATTTGGAAGTCGATCATTGAATCACCAGAGGCGCGTATGAAAAAGGTCGCCTCTTCGTGCTCGATCAAGAGTTCGCGCAGGTCGAGGCTTTTCTGAAAGTAGTCGTCTGCAGGGGATGGAAATCCCGCTGGCACTTTCGCTTCAACAAACCGCCCTCGCACAGGCCCCGGCACCAGCCTTACTGCAATAAATTCGCTCATAGGTCTCCACGCGGGAAGAGGAGAGCCTGCTTGACGCTGCTCTCATCCTCGGATACTGTATGTTTATACAGTAACCAGACCCGCTTCAGCAAGGAATGGTTCGAACAGCCGTGCGCCAGCCCCCAACGCCAGCGGCAACGAGAGCGCCGCGCAATCGCTGCTCCGTAGAACGTCCTCCGCGACTGCGGACGGCCGCCATGATTTTTGAGCGTGTTGCCGAAGAAACGCGGTCTGTTCGTCGCCTCATAGAGAGCACTAGGCATCGATGACAGCCCAGTTATTCTCCCATTGCCCTAACACCTTGGGCCGCAGTCCGCGCCCGTGCTTCGGCATGTAACTGCGACCGTATTTCCCCCAAAGACTTTGCTCTTTAGAGAGGAGGTCTTTGCCGAGCATCAGAAAGAAGCGCGGCATCTTTCCCGCCGACATCGTCATTACGAACGCATATAGCGATTCAGGACGGATTTCCTCTGGATCGACAAGAAGCTTCGGCCATCCGCATCCGGAGGTACTGGAACGCTATTCGGGAACGAGAGTTTTCAGGACGGACCTCGACGGCGCGGTCAGCGTCAGGCTTTCGGAAGATTCCCTCGGGATCGACACCGAAAGGCGCCGCCGCCGGCGGTACTGGCACGACGCCGCGCTCTAGGGCCATAATGGGCGCGCGGGATTCACCCGCTCAATCGCTCAAGGAGGAGCAGTCATGGCCAAAGGCAATGCCGTCTATCGCGTCACCGATGTGATCGGCACCAGCAGTGTTTCCTGGGAAGACGCGGCGCGCACCGCGGTCAAGACGGCGGCCAAGTCGCTGCGCGACCTGCGTATCGCCGAAGTCACCAAGCTCGACGTCAAGGTCGAGAACGGCAGGGTCACCTAGTTCCGCGCGCGGTTGTCGCTCTCCTTCAAGTACGGGGCCTGAGCCCGGCGCACGCGCTCGCCGCGAATCAGGTCCTGGGGCGCGGGGGATCGACGCATGCTGATGTTGCTGCGCCTGATTCGCAAGATCATCGCCTGGGCGGATTTCATCCTGGTGACGATCGTCATCTGGCTGATGGCCTGGCTGCCGTGGCCGGGCAAGCACCCGGTGGCGCGCCTCTTTCCCTCCTGGTGCAGGGCGTTCGCGCGCGCGCTCGACGTGGACATTCGCGTGCACCAGAAGTACCGCAAGCGCCTACCGCAGCGCTACATCCTGATCGCGAACCACCCGTCGGCGTTCGAGGACATCGGCATCCCCGCGGTCTTCGACGTGGTGTCGCTTGCCAAGCTCCAGGTGCAGGACTGGTTCATCGCCGGCCGCATCGCCAGGGCGGCCGGCACGCTCTTCGTGGACCGCGACAATCCCGATTCGCGCAAGGAGGTGATCGGGCAGATGGTGGCGGCGGTCAACGCCGGCCAGAACATCGCGCTCTACCCCGAGGGCGGCTGCAAGGGGCGGCGCCTGTTCACCGAGTTCAAGAGCGGGGCGTTCGAGGTCTCGATCCGCACCGGCATCCCGATCCTGCCGGTGTTCCTCCACTACGAGGCGCAGGACGACTTCGAGTGGCAGCCGCCCTATACGCTGCCGGACAAGATCCAGCACTTCATCACCACGATCAACAACCGGGCCAACTACTACGTGCACGACCCGATGGATCCGAAGGACTTCGCCGACAAGTACGCGATGAAAGCGGCGGCGTACGCGCTCTACAAGCGCTGGGACGCCCAGTACCTGGAGTAGGCGAGGTGCCGACCGCGATCGTCCGGATCACCGGCAGCGCCGGCCGCTTCGAGGAGTTCCGCGAGCGCGTGCGCTGGCTGTTGGTGCGCGACCCGGACGTCGATCCCTACACCGAGCACCATGGCCCCGACGGGCTCGAGTACCGCTTCACGCTGGAGAAGGGCATTCCTTTTCCCTCGTTCGTGACGGCGAGCGGCGAGTTTCCGGAACTGCGCGTCGAAGCCGAATGGGACAAGGGCGAGGCGAAGGGCGGCGTCGCGATCGAGCAGGGGCGGGTGGTCGAAAAATGGTGAGCGTGCGCCACGTACAGTGCGCGTCGGCGAAGGGGCTGCATCGCATCGCCTATCGCGAGAGCGGGGACCCGAAGGCGCCCGTTCTCGTCTGCGTGCACGGCCTCACGCGCTGCGCCCGGGATTTCGATGCGCTCGCCGCCGCGATGAGTGACCGCTATCGCGTGGTCTGCCCGGACGTCGCCGGGCGCGGCGACTCCGACTGGCTCGCCGACCCGATACTCTACGGCACGCCGCAGTACGTCGCCGACATGGTCACGCTGATCGCGCGCCTCGATGTCGAGAGCGTGCACTGGGTCGGCACCTCGATGGGCGCGCTGATCGGCATGGCGCTCGCCGCGCAGGCCCACTCGCCGATCAAGCGCTTCGTGATCAACGACGCAGGTCCGGTGGTCTCGAAGGTCGCGCTTGAGCGCATCGGGTCCTACGTGGGCAAGGCGCCGGTGTTCCCGGACATGGACACGGGCGTGAAGTACATCCGCTCGGTCATCGCGCCCTTCAGGCCCCACTCGGAGGCCGAGTGGCGCTTCCTCGCCGAGATCGTGCTGCGCAAGAACCCTGACGGCAGCGTGCGTGTGCACTACGACCCGAAGATCGGCGAGCCCTTCCGCGCCACCATGCCCGAGGGCGACCTGGAGCTCTGGCCGCTCTGGGACGCGATCCGCTGCCCGACGCTGGTGCTTCGCGGCGCGGTGTCCGACCTGCTGACGAAAGAAACGGTCGCGAAGATGGCCGACCGCGGCCCGAAGGCGAAGGTCGTCGAGATTCCCGGCGTCGGCCACGCGCCGACGCTGATGCACGCCGATCAGATCAAGATCGTCCGAGATTTCCTGCTAGGCTGACGGCATAAAGCGCAGGACGGCGCCGATCGTCCTCGAGTGAGGCAGGGTTGCGTTATGCATACGTATAGTCCATAATAGTATGCATGAGTGAGACAGATCGAACGACGCTAAACATCGATCGGCGCGCCTTGGCGCGTGCCGCGGCGCTGACCGGGGTCAGCGAGAAGACCGCCCTCGTGCGCATGGGGCTGGAGGCTCTGATCGCCAAGGCAAGTGCGGCGCGGCTGGCGGCGCTGGGCGGCACCGAGCGGCGCCTGCGCGGCATCCCGAGGCGCCGCGCCCGCTAGCATGGTGCTGGTGGACACCTCGGTGTGGGTGGACCACCTGCGCCGGGCAAGCACGCGCCTGGCGGGCCTGTTGAACGAGAGCGAGGTGCTCTGCCACCCGTTCGTCATCGGCGAGCTGGCCTGCGGCAACCTGCGCAACCGGGACGAGGTCCTGGAGCTGCTTGGCGCGCTTCCGCCGATCGGGCGCATGGAAAACGACGAGGTGATGGCGTTTATCGCTGCGCGCCGCTTTCACGGCAAAGGCATCGGCTTCGTGGACATGCACCTGCTCGCCTCGTGCGCGGTCACGGGTTGCCCGATCTGGACGGCCGATGCAAATCTCGCGCGCTGCGCAGCGCGCCTCGGACTGCGCTTCGACTAGAGCCTGTGTTTAGCGAGATCGCAGAACACAACACAAATGCGCGTAAGACCGGCGAACTTGACGATCAACGCTAGGCTTCCGGATAGCAAGGGGACCACATGACGAGGCGAAGCCTGATTCTGCTCCTTACCGCAGCCGGCCTGCCCGCCGGCTGCGCCGAATTGAAGGACGAGATCCGCGAGATCCGCGACCTCATCCGCAAGGTCCGCGGCAAGGAGCCGGCGCCCACGCCGCCCGCTCCGCCGCCGGTCGCGGAGATGCCCACGCACGCGGCGGCGGGGCTGACGCTGAGCGGCAATTGCGTCGGCAAGGACGAGACCGGCTACGCGGAGAGCGCGCGCGTCGAAGTCGCGGGCGGCGCGGTCCATGCCCTAAACGCGCGCATCGACATTCCGGGCAGGGGCAGCTGCCGGTTCCAGCTGCAGGGCTTCCGCCAGACGAGGCAGGCGCCGTTCGTCGAGCTGCTGTCGCGCTCGAATGCGGCGTGCGCGGTGCGGATGTGGCAGCAGGGCGACCGGGTCACGCTGGCCGCGACCGACTGCCCGGAGCTGTGCACGCGCGGCGCGTTCGACTATCTCTGGCCGATCGAGTTCAGGTCGCCCGGCGGCGGCTGCTACTAGCAGTTAGCCGCGCCGATTCTTCGCGTCCCAGTTTCTCTCGAGGTTTGCGATCAGCGCCGGGCTGAAGTGGCAGTGCGCCTGCTCGCGTGCGTAGACGGAGAAGTAGCGCCGGAAGGCGTCGAGCGGCTCCTCCTGGATGCGCAGCGCGCGGCGGTTGCCGGCGGCGCTGACCATGCCTGAGCTGGTGATGTGGGCGACGAGGCGGTCGATCTCGGCGTCCATCGCGCCGGGCTTGACGATGTAGTCGCAGATCAGCCGCCCCTCCGGGCTCGCGCAATCGAGGCGCCGCTCGGCGAGGATCGCCTGGCGCGCAACGCGGTCGCCGACGTGGCGCGCGAGGCGCAGATTGGCGGCGCCGGGGATGATGCCTTCCTTGCGCGCGGGCAGCGTCATGTAGGCGTTCTCCGCCGCGATCACCTGGTCCATGGTGAGCAGGATCTGGCAGTGGCCGCCGATCGCGAAGCCCTCGACCGCGGCGATCCAGAGCTTCTCGATGGAATCCTCTTCCGGCGGCACGCCGGGCAGCGCGAGGCCGCGGTAGAACTTGTTGACGAAGCCCAGGTCGCGGATCAGGTACCAGAGCAGGCGGATCTTTCCCTGGTAGAGGTGCGTGAGGTTGATGCCCGCGCCGAAGAGCCGCTGGCCGGCGTACTTCGGGTGCTCGACCGGGCCGCCGCGCAGCACGCAGACCTCGGTCTTCGGATCGAGCAGCGCCAGGTCCACCGCGATCTCGGTGCCAGTGAGCGTGGTCTCATCCTCCGCGTTCAGGTAGCGCGGATTGCTCAGGGTCAGCAGGGAGGCTTTGCCTTTTCTTTCGAGAATTGCTCCTGGAATACGGAACGAACCCGTGGAAAGGTACTTCTGGAGATACTTCCCCGAGTCCGGATGCGGCAAGAGCATGGCGTGGCAGAGGTGCAGGCCTGCCGCCGGCTCGCCGAGCACGTGGGAAAGGAAGATGCCCTGGTCGACCTCCGCGCCGTCCTTGTCCTTCTGCGCGATGCCCGAGTCCCGCGCGAGCGCCTTCGCGTCCGGCACCAGGCCCGGAAACGCCTTCGCCGCGCGCGCGCACAGCTCGTCGAAGCGGACGAACTCGGTGCGCTTTTTGGTGAGGCTGTCGTAGACCCCGATCGCGTGCCGGCGCATGAATTCGGTGCGCGCGCCGCGTGCTTCGGCGAGGATCTCGCCCGCCCCGGCCTGCTGGGCGCCGCTGCGCGCGGGCTTCGCCGGCAGCCGCGCCAGCGCCTGCGTGCAGCGCGCCCACGTCCTTGCAAAGCTTTTCCTGTCCGCGGCCAGAGTCCCCATGGGCCGAATGATAAACTCGCCGCCGACCCATGAAGTTCTTCATCGTCGACGACGACCCGGATATCGTCGCGCTCCTCGTCAAGACGCTCGAGGACGCGGGTCACATGGTGCAGCAGTCGACCTCGAGCCGCGAGGCGCTCACGCGCATCCCGCAGCTGCGGCCCGAGTGCGTCATCACCGACATCATGATGCCGGAGATGGACGGCTTCGAGCTCACCCGCGAGCTGCGCCGGCGCGGCGAACTCGCCCACATGAAGATCATCGTGCTGTCGATGAAGTCCTACGAGTTCGACCGGCGGCGCGCCAGGCAGCTCGGCGCCGACGGCTACATCGTGAGGCCGATCAAGCGCGAGACGGTTCTGGCGGCGATCCAGGACATCCTCTCCGAGCACGTGGTGGTGAGCTACTGGGGCGTGCACGGCACGCTGCCGGTGCCCGGGCCGAAGACCAACCGCTACGGCGGCAACACGCCCTGCGTGACGCTGGAAGCCGGCGGCGAGCCGGTGTTCGTCTTCGATTGCGGCTCGGGCATCAAGAAGCTCTCCGACCACCTGATGGGGCAGAAGGCGCAGGGCATCAGCGCGCGCATCTTCATCTCTCACCCGCACTGGGACCACATCAACACCATCCCGTTCTTCGCGCCGCTCTACGTGCGCGGCAACCAGATCGAGATCCACGGCCCTACTAGGGCGACCTGACGATCGAGCGCGTGGTGAGCGCGCAGATGGAGAGCGTGTACTTCCCGGTGACCACGCGCGAGTTCGGCACGCGCGTCGTGTTCCGCGACCTGCGTGAGGAGAGCCTGACCTTCGGCCCGGTGCGCATCGACACGATGCTGCTCTCGCATCCGGGCTATTGCCTGGGCTACCGCATCACCTCGCACGGCAAGCGCGTTTGCTACATCACCGACAACGAGATCTACCTGCACGGCGACCCGCGCCGCGACGAGAAGTACCTGGAGCGCCTGACGCAGTTCGTCGGCGGCGCCGACCTGCTCATCACCGACACCACCTACCGCGACCACGAGTAACCGGCGAAAGTGGACTGGGGCCACTCGTGCGTCAGCCAGGTGGTCGAGCTCGCGGCGCGCGCCGAGGTGAAGCGGCTGCACCTCTTTCACCACGACCCGGACCAGACCGACGCAGACATCGACGCGAAGCTGCGCGAGGCGCGTGAAGCGCTCGATCGGCGCGGCGCGCAGCTCGCCTGCGACGCGCCCGCCGAGGGCTCGGATCTCGTTCTCTAAAACACGCCGAGCGCCAGGCCGGCGGCGAACGCGCTTCCCAGCTCTTCGCACCTCGAAAGAACTTCGGGGGTCAGTTCGCGCACGCAAACAACAGCTTCAGATTTCTTTTCCAATCTCAAACCAAGAACAATTCGTTCAACAGACGTGACTGCGCCGGACCCATCCTGCCCGGCGCCGACGAAGAGCGCCCACGGCCGGCCGTTCACCTTGCCCTCGCAGGCGTAGAAGATGCGCTCGAGGAAGTCTTTCATCATCCCGGACATGTAGCCGAAGTTCTCCGGCGTGCCGAGGATCAGGCCGTCGGCGGCGAGCACGTCCTCGGGGCCGGCCTCGGCGCAGCGCTTGACGACGACGTTGACCCCGCCTTCGGCGCGCGCGCCGCGCTCCACCGCTTCGGCCATCTTCGCCGTCTTTACCCCTCCGGTGTGGTAAACGATGAGCAGCGTTTTCATCCGGGGAGGAGGATACTCCCGCCATGCACATCTCAGATTGACTACATATGGACGCGAACATCCGCGAGTTGAAGGCAGGCCTGAGCGGCGTAATCCGCAAGGTGCAGCGCGGTGAAATCGTCACGGTACGCGTGCGCAATCGCGCGGTGGCGCGTATCGTGCCGATCGCAGAGGGCAAGGGGGAGGCGCAGCTCCGGCAGACCCCGGGAATTGCCTGGAAGGGCGGCAAGCCGGCCGGATTGCGGCATGGCGAGCGCGTGCCGCGCGGCGTCGCGCTGGCGGGCTGGGTGGCCGAGGGTCGGCGTTGATCCTCTATCTGATTGCGCGAAGCGCGTCGGCTCGAAGAACGTGCATGCCTACGAAGCGAACCCGGAGCTGATCCCGCTCATCCGCGGGACCTATGCGCGGAACGAAGTGGCGCCGATCCTGGTGAACGCATTGCTCGCGCAGGGCGAAGGCGAGCGCGACTTCCGGCTCGCGGGCGAGTTCTGGGCCCCCTCGGCGCACCGGAGCGATGGCGCCAAGACGATCAAGGTACGGCGGGTCGACCTGAACACCGAGCTTGCGCGCATCCGGCCGAGCTTTCTCATCGTCGACATCGAGGGCGGCGAGGCGGAGTTCTTCGCTAGCGCGAACCTTCAGTCGGTGCGCAAGATCTGCGTCGAGACGCACGCCGACGTGCTCGGAGACCGGGTGCTGTCTGAAATGTTCTCGGCCCTCGTCGCGCAGGGCGTCGCGCTCGATTTCAGCCTGATCCGCAAGAACGTATTCTTTCTGAGCCGATATCGGCTTGCTGAAGAACTAGGGCCATGAAGGCGGACCAGGGCTCGGCATGGATCCTTGTCGGCGCCAACCTGGTCGCGCTTGCCGTCGCGTGGACACAGAAATGGCCGCTGTTCTGGCTGTTGATCCCTTACTGGGTTCGGAACGTCGTCATTGGCTGGTACAGCGCCAAACGCATTCTTGCGCTGCAGCGCTTCACCACCGAGGGTACCTCCGGGTTCGAGGGGCGCAACGACGAGGAAATCAAGCGCAATACGGTCAAGTTTTTCGCCTGTCACTACGGCGGTTTTCATCTTGTCTATCTGTTCTTCATGCACATCGCGTTCAGCATGGGCAAGCTTCCCGGCGGCATCGTGGTTCCGGAGCTCACCGGGAAGGACTGGCTGTGGATCGCCGGGCTTGGCCTGACATTCGCTCTGACGCACCGCGCTTCCTTCAAGCGCAACCTGGAGAGCGATAGCCAGAGCCGGCCGAACATCGGCACGCTCATGTTTCTCCCGTATGCGCGCGTGGTGCCCATGCACCTCACCTTCTGCGTTGGCCTGGGGCCGGGCTACAGCGGGGCAGTCCTTCTTTTCGGATTGCTGAAGACGATCGCCGACGCCGGGATGCACGTCGTAGAGCATCGCGTGCTGGCTGCGCCTACGACTTCAGCCGCGCCGAGGGATCCTGGCGGTAGAAGTTCCTGAAAAGCTCGTAGAGGCGCGGGAAATCCTTCTTTAGCGCGTTTGGCGACTCGAAGAACGCCTCGCTCGCGACGGCGAAGAATTCCGACTCGTGCTCGGCGGCGTAGGGGTCGAGAAACGTCTCCTCGTGTGCCTCGACCGCCGCGCAGAAACAGTCGAACTCGGCGTCGAAGACCTTGAGCCACCGATCGCGCGCCTCGCGCGAGGGCATCGGCGGCACGCCGTCCGCCTCGCCTGACATCATGTCGAGCTTGTGCGCGAACTCGTGGATGACGACGTTCGCGCCGCCCTCGGCGACCGAGCCCGAGTCATCCAGCGCCTCCCACGAGAGGACCACCGGGCCGCCGGGCCAGGATTCGCCGGCGAGCTCGTCGTCCCACTCGTGCACGACACCGTCCTCGTCGGTGTGCGAGCGCTTCACGTGGAAGTCGGACGGGTGCACGACGATCCCGACCCAGCCGTCGTACCAGGCGAGGCCCAGCTCGAGGATCGGCAGGCAGGCCTGCAGCGCGATCTCGAGGCGGTCGTCTTCCGAGAGCTTCACGCCGCGCACCGGGGTGAACTGCTTCTCGGCGAGAAACACGATCGCGAACTCCTTCAGCCGCCGCTCCTCGTCGTTCGAAAACCCGGCGAGGAAGGGCAGGTGCTTTATTGCGCGCCGCCAGCGCGCCTCGTCGATGCGGTGGCGCTCGAGCAGGCGCTTTCGCTTCCAGTCGCGGATCCAGCCCATCGCGCTCAGCGCCTCGCGCGCGCCTCTTTTAGCGCGGCAGCGACGAGCGCGTCCATCATCCAGCGCACCACCGCCTCGGTCTCCTTGTCGCTCGCGCCGCAGATGTCCTTCAGCACGATGAAGGGCTCGATGCCGTAGACGACCGCGAGCGCGTTCAGCAGCCGTTCGTAGGCCGCCGGTGGCAGCGCCTTCTTCAGCGGCTCGGTCGCGAGCTTGAGGATCTCGCGGCGCTGGCCGCGGCGGAACGGCTCCTCCTCGAGCAGCCCCGCGCGCTCTAGCGCTTGGTGCTCCAGGGCGAGCTGCAGCGCCGCGCGCATGTGCGGCTCGTACTTGCGAAAACGCGGATAGGTCTTCTCGATGAGCACATGCAGCCGCGCGATGCCGTCGTCGCCTTCGCGCGGCACGTGCTCGCGCACCGGCGCGAGCGCCTCGGCGACCAGGGCGCCGATCAGCTTCGAGCGGGTGGGGAAGTAGCGGTAGGCGGTGGCGCGGGAAACGCCCGCGCTCTGCGCCACCTCGGCCACCGACGGGATGCGGCCCCGCCGCACCAGGCCGAGCGCCTCGTCCATCAGCAGCCGGAAGGTGCGGCTACGCGCGTTGCCGCCGCCTACCTTGGGCAGCGAGTAGAACATCGGCGCTCGTTTCGGCATTTTGCTTGACAGGCGTTGGCGGCGCGCCTAGTGTCGCATCGTTCGTATGAGACGGGTGTCTCATTTTTGGGACGCCCATCGTTTTGCGCCGCAGCAACCCGGGAGGAGGGCCTGCACGCGTGGCCAGCTTGTTCGTTGAGCGCATCGCGATCGAGATCGACGGAGACGGCGATCCCGTCGTGATGATTCACGGGCTCGGCGGCACCGCCAACGTCTGGACGCCGATCCTCGGCGCCTTCGCGCGCCATAGGCGCATCCGCTTCGATCTGCCCGGCTCGGGCCGCTCGGCGCGCTTCGAAGGGCCGCTTTCGATCCGGCTCTTTGTCGAGAAGACGCTCCTCGTCATGCACAAGGCGGGCGTCGAGCGCGCGCATATCGCCGCCCACTCGATGGGCACCATCGTCGCTGCGCATCTCGCCGCCGCCGAGCCCGACCGCGTCGGGAGCCTCGCCCTGTTCGGCCCGCTGCTCGCCCCGCCCGAGCCGGTGCGTACCGCGATCCGCGCCCGCGCCGCCAAGGCAAGGGAAGGCGATATGCAACCGATTGTCGATTTGCTTTTACAAGGAAGTATTTCCTCGGAAACAAAGGCGAAAAAACCAACCGCAGCGGCATTCGTGCGCGAATCGCTGATGCGGCAGGATCCGGAGGGCTATGCGCGCAGCTGCGAAGCGCTCGCCGACGCGCAGCCGGCCGACGCCGCGGCGATCCGCTGCCCGACGCTGCTCGTGACCGGCGACGAGGACGCGGTGGCGCCGCCGCAGTCGGTGCGCCTGATGGGCTCGAAGATCACGGGCAGCCGCGTGGAAGTGCTGCGCGGCTGCGGACATTGGACTCCGGTGGAGAAGCCGGAGGAATGTGTGGGGTTGCTTCGGAAATTCATCGAGGAAATGAACAGGAGAAAACCATGGCTAACGTCCTCTTCACTAACGCACGCGTAATCGAAGGCAGCGGGGCGCAGCCCTTCGCGGGCGAGGTGCTCGTTCAAGGCAACCGCATTTCGCGCATCGGCCGCGGCGCCCGCTCGCTGCCGACGGGCGGCGTCACCACGATCGATGCCGCAGGCGCGACGCTGATGCCGGGCATGTGCGAGGCGCACACGCATTTCGGCTGGACCAACTCCAAGACCCTGGACGCGATCCAGAAGCTGCCGCACGAGGAGCACACGCTCTGGGCGGCGCAGGTGGCGAAGCAGTACCTCGACCATGGCTGGGTCTCCTGCGTCGGCGCGGCCACTCCCAAGCCGCGCCTCGACTGCGTGATCCGCGACGCGATCAATTCGGGCCAGATTCCGGGCCCGCGCTACCTCGCCGCGAGCCAGGAGATCACGGTGAGCGGGTCGCTCGGCGATGACCTGTTGCCGCACCTGCCGTTCCCGGAGATGTCGTTCGGCTGCATCGTCAACGGCAGGGACGAGATGCTCAAGGCAGTGCGCATGTTCCTCAAGTACGGCGTCGACTCGGTGAAACTCAACCTCTCGGGCGACAACCTGGTCCCCGGCGCGGACGCGAAGACCACCTGGATGAGCGACGAGGAGGTCGCGGTGGCGGCGCGCGAGACCAAGGTGCGCGGCAAGCGCCTGTCGTGCCACGCGCGCTCCTCCGAATCGGTCAAGCAGGCGATGCGCCACGGCTTCGACATCGTCTACCACGCGAGCTTCGCGGACGAGGAGGCGCTCGACATGCTGGAAGCGAAGAAGGGCCAGATCTTCGTCGCGCCGGGGCTTTCGGTGATCATTCGCCTCCTCTACGAGGGCGAGGTGGTCGGCATCGACAACGCCGCCGCCCGCAAGATGGGTTACGAGATCGAGCTCGAGGCGGCCTGCAAGAGCATGAAGGCGATGCTCAAGCGCGGCATTCGCGTGCTGCCCGGCGGCGACTACGGCTTCGCCTGGGCGCCGCACGGCGAGAACGCCAAGGACCTCGAGTACTTCGTGAAGTACCTCGGCATGACGCCGATGGAGGCCCTCGTCTCATGCACCAAGTGGGGCGGCGAGATGATGATGCAGGGCAACGAGCTCGGCCTGATCAAGGAGGGCTACCTCGCCGACCTGCTGCTGGTCGACGGCGACCCGCTCTCCAACATCGCGATCCTCCAGGACAAGGCGAAGCTGATCGCGATCATGAAGGACGGCCAGTTCCACAAGGCGCCCGAGGTGCGCTCGGCGAGGAGCCGGTTCGCGGCGTGAGGAAAAGATGGAAAATCTTCTGGGCGCTCGTGATCGGCGTGCCGATCGCGGCCTTCGTTGCCTGGGGCCTGTGGGACAACGCGCGCCTGTTCGTGCTCACGCTGCTGAACGGCTTGACGCTGTCGTCGCTCTACTTCATCGTCGCAGCCGGCTTCACGCTGGTGTTCGGCTTGATGCGCAACGTCAACCTCGCGCACGGCTCGCTCTACCTGCTCGGCGGCTACATTGGCTTCTTCGTCGCGCAGAAGACGGGGTTCTTCACGCTCGCGCTCGCGGCCGGGTTCCTCGGGGCGGCGGCGGTGGGCCTGCTGATGCAGGTGACCGTGTTCCGCTTCATGCCGGGGCAGGAGCTGCGCCAGACCATGGTGACGATCGCGCTCTCGATCATCATCGCCGACCTGCTGATGTGGAGCGTGGGCGCGACAGTGCACCAGATGGACGCGCCGGAATGGCTCGCCGGCCCCTTGCGCGACATTCCGCTCATCAAGGCGTACTCCAAGTACCGGCTGACGCTGCTGCCGATCGGCATCGCGATCGGGGTCGCGCTGTGGCTGTTCCTCAACCGCACGCGCGTCGGCATGATGATCCGCGCCGGCGTGGATGACCGCGCGATGCTGTCGGCGGCCGGCGTGAACGTGAACCTGATATTCGCCGTCACCTTCGCGATCGGCGCCGGCCTGGCCGGCCTGGGCGGCGTCATCGGCGCGGTCGAGCTCTCCATGGTGCCGGGCGAGGACGTTCGGCTGCTGCTCGCCTCGCTCATCGTGGTCATCGTCGGCGGCATGGGCAGCGTGACTGGTGCGGCAGTCGGCGCCATCATCCTCGGCGTGGCCGAGACCTACGGCCTCGCCTACGCGCCCACCTACAGCGTTGTCTTCACCTTCGTGATCCTGGCGCTGGTGCTCGCCTTCCGACCGCGCGGCATCCTCGGGAGGCCGGCGTGAGCGCGGCGAACTGGCGCAAAGCGATGAACTCCGGAGCAGGCAGGGCCGCGATGCTGGCGCCGAGAGTGGCCATTGCGCTGCCTGAAGTCAAACCCTTCGAGTTCAGAAACCCGGTGCGTGCGAGGCACGTCATCGTCCTTCTTTTCGTGCTTGCTTTTCCATGGTTCGCGACGCCGTTTCTCACCTTCCAGATCGGCGGGCAGGCGCTGGTCCTCGGGCTGATCGCGCTGTCGCTCACCTTCCTCGGAGGCTACGGCGGCATGGTGTCGCTCGCGCAGATGACCGTCGCCGGCATCGCCGGGTACTCTTTCGCGATCCTCGGGCCGCCGGCCAGCGCCGACGCTGCCGGCATCAGCCTGGGCGCGCCGTGGTGGGTGGCGGTGATCGGCGCGATCGCCATCGCCGTGCTGAGCGCGGTCTTCATCGGCTGGCTGTCGGTGCGGACCGAGGGCATCTACACGATCATGATCACGCTCGCGGTGGGCGTGGCGTTCTACTACCTCTGCCTGCAGAACTACAGCATCTTCAACGGCTTCCAGGGCTTCCAGCGCATCCAGGCGCCGACCGTGTTCGGCATCCACTGGAAGCAACCGCTGCCGTTCTACTACCTCGCGCTCTTCTGGGCGCTCGCCGGCTACCTCTTCGTCAAGTACCTGCTGCGCGCGCCTTTCGGCATTGCGCTGCAGGGCATCCGCGACAACCCGCGCCGCATGAACGCGCTCGGCTTCAACGTCACCGCGCACCGCATCGCTGCGTACGCGGTCGCGGGCACAATCGCGGCGGTGGGCGGCGTGCTGTTCGCCTGGTACAACGGCCTCATCACCCCGGGCTCGGTCGGCACCTCCTGGATGATCAACATCCTGATCATCGCGGTGCTGGGCGGCATGAGCCACCCGGTCGGCCCGTTCCTGGGCGCGATCGTGTTCGTGCTGCTGCAGACCTTCGCGATCGACGTCGTCGACCGAGAGCGCTTCAACCTCGTGATCGGCGGCGTCTTCCTCGCCATCGTCCTTTTTTCGCCCGACGGCCTGCTCGGCTGGTGGGCGCGCATCAAGTCGCGGTTCCTATTGGTCAACAGAGGAGGTGTCAGATGAAGCAGGGCAAGAGAACGTTTGTAAGAAGCATGGTCGGCGTCGCGGTGGCCACGGCCTTCGCGGGCGCCTCGTTAGCGCAGTCCGGGCAGCCGGTGAAGATCGGCCTGCTGGCGACGCTGGAAGGGCCGTTCGCGGCCGGCGGCGCAGACGGCATGCGCGGCGCCGAACTCGCCATCAAGCAGAAGAACGGCATGGCGGGCGGGCGAAAAATCGAGTTGATCAAGGCATCGAGCGACGCCAAGCCCGACGTCGCCGTCAACGCAACTCGCAAGCTGGTCGAGCAGGACAAGGTCGACATCATGGTCGGGCCTCTCTCGGGCGGCGAGGGCATCGCGGTCAAGGAGTACTCCAAGACCCAGCCCAACATCACCTTCATCAACGGCTCTTCGGGCGCGCAGGCGACGACGCTGGTCAATCCGTCGCCGAACTTCTTCCGCTTCAACACGGAAGGGGCGCAGTGGATGGTCGGCCTGGGCAAGGCCGCGCTCGACAAGGGCTACAAGCGGGTGATGCTGATCTCCGAGGACTACGCCTTCCCGTACTCGCAGGTGCAGGGCTTCATGTCCGAGTACTGCCGCCTGGGCGGCAAGGTGCCGGTCAAGGCCTGGGTGCCGCTGGGCGGCAAGGACTACGCCTCGGTGATCGCGCGCATCCCGAAGGACGTCGACGCGCTGCTCGTGATTCTGGGCGGGGCCGACGCGGTGAACTTCCTCAACCAGTACGAGGCGGCGGGCGGCGACAAGCCGATCGTCGGCGGGTCGATCACCGTGAGCCAGGACATCCTCAACTACAAGGGCAAGCGCCGTGACTCGCTGGTGGGCACGATCGCCGGCGCGCCGATCGCGGACGCCTACGACCACCCGGACTTCAAGGCCTTCGTCGCCGACTACCAGAAGAACTACCCGGTATCGGCCGGCGGCTACCCAAGCCCGTCGCTGTTCGCGCTCGTGTACTACATCAACATGAAGGCGGCGCTGGATGGACTGGACGCGGTGAAGGGCGACCTCTCGGGCGGGCAGGCGAAATACCGCGAGGCGCTGGCGAAGATGACGCTGAAGACCCCGGTGGGCGACGTGAAGCTGGATGCCAACCGCCAGGCGATCGGCACCACCTTCATCACCGAGGTCGTCAAGGACGCCAAAGGCAACCTGTTCAACCGGGTGCTGCGCAAGGTGGACGGCGTCGACCAGCTCCTCGGCATGAAGAAGGAAGACTTCAAGATGGGCTCGAGGGATGAACCCAACTGCCCGTAGCTCGGGCGGGGGGGAAGCCCTCGTACTCGAGGGCGTCACCCGCATGTTCGGCGCGCTCCGCGCGATCGAGGACTTCTCGTTTTCGGTCGCCGCGGGCGAGCGCCGCGCCGTGATCGGCGCCAACGGCGCCGGAAAGACCACGCTGTTCAACGTGATCACGGGCGATTTCCCGGCCACTTCCGGCCGGGTCCTCTTCTTCGGCGACGACGTCACGCTGCAGCCGCCTTACGAGCGCATCCGCGCCGGGATGCGGCGCACCTACCAGTCGTCGCTGCTGTTCCGCGAGCTCACGGTGCGGGACAACTTGTACCTGGCCGTGCGCGGTGTCACGAGAAAAAGATTCTCTTTTTTGAGAGAACGGCAGAACCGGCAGGCCGAAGAGCTGCTCGATCGCGTCCGGCTGCGCGCCGTGGCCGACCAGCCGGTGTCCTCGCTCTCGCACGGCCAGCAGCGCCAGCTCGAGATCGGCATGGCGCTCGCCGGCGCGCCGCGGATGATCCTGTTCGATGAGCCGGCGGCGGGCCTGTCGCCCGGCGAGCGCGCCGAGCTGGTGGCGCTGCTGCGCGGGCTGCCCTCGTACATGGGCTTCGTCCTGATCGAGCACGACCTCGATATCGCGCTGCGGGTGGTGAGCCGCGTGACCGTCATGCACAACGGCCGGCTGCTCAAGGAAGGCACGCCGGAGGAGATCGAGAACGACCCGCAGGTGCAGGCAATTTACATGGGCGAGAAGCACTGATGCTGCTCGAGATCCGCAACCTGGACGTGTTTCATGGCAGGGCGCATGCCTTGCAGTCTGTTTCACTCGAATTAAAAACAGGAATCCTCGCTGTCGTTGGTCGCAACGGCATGGGCAAGACCACGCTCTGCAACGCGGTGACGGGTCTCGTGCGCGCCTCGGGCAGCGTGAAGCTGGGCGGCAAGGAGGTCCTAGGGTTGACCCCGAACGCGATCACAGACCGCGGCATCGGCTACGTGCCGCAGGGCAGGAGGGTTTGGCCCTCGCTTTCCGTCGATGAGCATCTGAGACTGGCGAGAACCAAAGGACCCTGGACCGTCGAGCGCATCTACGCCACGTTCCCGCGCCTGGCCGAGCGCAAGGGTAACGGCGGCGCCGAGCTCTCGGGCGGGGAGCAGCAGATGCTCGCGATCTCGCGTGCGCTGCTGCTGAACCCGAAGCTGCTGGTGATGGACGAGCCCACCGAGGGCCTCGCGCCGGTGATCGTCCAGCAGGTCGCGGCGATGCTGAAGACGCTCGCCACGGAGGGCGAGATCGGCGTGCTGCTGATCGAGCAGAACCTAGGTGTAGCGATCGACGTGGCCGACATGATCGACGTGATGGTGAACGGCCGCATCGCGCGCTCGATGCCTGCCGCGGAGCTCGCAGCCGACCGTGACCTGCAGCAGCGCCTGCTCGGCGTGAAGATGGAGGCCGAGATCGAGGCGCCGACGCCCGCGGAAGAGCCGGCGGCGCAAGCGATGGTCTACACCGTGCGGCGCGCAAGCGAGGGGCTGGTGGAGGAGGCGCCCGTTGAGGAACGGACCGTTCGGACGTTTACGAAATGGAGTTCGACGCCGACCGATGTCGTTGTCAACAGAGAAAGAGATCCGGACAACGAAAGGCCATCGGCCTCCGAGCCTCGTGTGGTCGAGTTTCCGGTCGCGCAGACGGCCGGGCGCGCCGCCTTCATCGCCGGCACCTTCGACACGAAAGGGCGCGAGCTGAATTTCCTGCGCGGCTGCCTGGAGAAGCTCGGGCTGCGCGCGGTGACCGTGGATCTCGCTACTTCAGGCAAGCCTTCGAGCGCCATGGTGCATCCGCGCGAGGTGGCACGCTGCCACCCGAAAGGGGAGTCGGCGGTTTTCACCGGGGACCGCGGCAGTGCGGTGACGGAGATGGCAGTTGCCTTCGAGCATTTCGTCCTGCGCCGGCGCGACCTCGGCGGCCTGATTTCGGCCGGCGGGTCGGGCGGCACGGCGCTCGCGACACGCGCGATGCGGCGCCTGCCGGTCGGCGTGCCGAAGCTGATGCTGTCGACGGTCGCATCGGGCGACGTCAAGCCCTACGTCGGGCCGTCCGATATCTGCATGATGTACTCGGTCACGGATGTCTCGGGAATCAACCGGATTTCCGAGAGGGTGCTGGCCAACGCGGCGCACGCTCTCGCGGGAATGATTGCTTTCACGAGAAAAACCGAAAGCAAGATCGAGTCCAAACCAGCCCTAGGCCTCACCATGTTCGGCCTGACCACGCCGTGCGTGCAGGCCGTGTGCAAGCTGCTCGAGCCCGAGTACGACTGCCTCGTCTTCCACGCCACCGGCACAGGCGGGCAGGCGATGGAGAAGCTCGCCGACTCGGGGCTGCTCGCGGGTGTGCTCGACCTCACCACCACCGAGGTCACCGACGAGATCGTCGGCGGAGTGCTCAGCGCCGGCCCGACCCGGATGGACGTGTTTGCGCGGCTGGATCTCCCTTACGTGGGATCGCTCGGCGCGGCCGACATGGTGAATTTCTGGGCCATGAGCACCGTGCCGCCGCAGTTCCGCGACCGCAAGCTCCACGTCCACAACCCGAACGTGACGTTGATGCGCACCACGGCCGAGGAATCGGCGCGCATCGGCCGCTTCATCGTCGACAAGCTGAACCGGATGCAGGGCCCGGTGCGCTTCCTGATTCCGGAGGGTGGGGTGTCAGGGCTGGACAAGCCGGACGGCCTTTTCTGGGACCCGGCGGCAAACAAGGTCTTGTTCGACACGATTTCCACGAGTTTCCGTTCAAGCGGAAGCAAGAAGCTTCTGAGAGTGCAACACCACATCAATGACGCGGCATTTGCCGATGTGGCTGTAGCCCAATTCAACGAGATCAAGACGCCATGGCAAGAATTGCGCGCCAGGACATCCTGAAGCGGCTGCGCGCCATGGCGCGCCGCGGCGAGCCGATCATCGGCGGCGGCGCGGGCACCGGCCTTTCCGCAAAATGCGAGGAGGCCGGCGGGATCGACCTCATCGTCATCTACAACTCGGGCCGCTACCGCATGGCGGGCCGCGGCTCGCTCGCCGGCCTGATGGCCTACGGCAACGCCAACGAGATCGTGCTCGACATGGCGAAGGAGGTTCTGCCGGTGGTGAAGAAGACGCCGGTGGTCGCCGGCGTGAATGGCACCGATCCATTCCTGATCACGGATCACTTCCTGAAGACCTTGCGTGATCTGGGTTTTTCCGGGATTCAGAATTTCCCCACGGTGGGGCTGTTCGACGGCGCCATCCGCGCCCAGCTGGAAGAGACCGGGATGGGTTACGCCCTTGAGGTTCGACTCGTAGAAAAGGCAAGAAAACTCGAGTTGTTGACGACCCCGTACGTCTTTTCGGAGAAGAACGCACGCGACATGGCCAAGGCCGGCGCCGACATCATCGTCTGCCATTTCGGGCTGACGACCGGGGGCGCGATCGGCGCCAGGACTGCAGTGGGATTGAAGGAATGTGTTCCTTTGATTGATTCCTGGGCAAAGGCCGCCCGAAGCATCAATCCCGACATTCTCGTGCTCTGCCACGGCGGCCCGATCGCCACGCCGCGCGCCGCCGCGTACATCCTGAAGAATGCGAAGGGCTGCAACGGCTTCTACGGCGCCTCCAGCATGGAGCGCCTGCCCACTGAAATCGCACTTACCGAAACCACACGCAAGTTCAAGCGCATCAAGGGAAGGAGATCGTCATGAGCGGAGCCCAGTTCGGTCAATTCATCCTCGGCCTCATCGTCGTCGCGGTCGTCGTCGCGATCGCCGTCTGGCTGCTCCACTGGCTGTACCTTCGCTCGTCCAAGGAGCGCGCCTTCGTGCGCACCGGCCTCGGCGGGCAGAAGGTGGTGCTGAACGGCGGCGCCTTCGTGCTGCCGATCATCCACGAGGTGATCCCGGTCAACATGAACACGCTGCGGCTGGAGGTCAGCCGCGGCCGCGAGCGGGCGATCATCACCAAGGACCGCATGCGGGTCGACGTGACGAGCGAGTTCTATGTGCGCGTGCAGGCGCAGGCGGAGGCGATCGCCGCGGCGGCGCAGACGCTCGGCCAGCGCACCATGCAGCAGGAGATGCTGAAGGAGCTGGTCGAGGGCAAGTTCGTCGACGCACTGCGTACCGTGGCCGCCGAGATGACCATGGAGGACATGCACGAGAAGCGCGGCGATTACGTGAAGCGCGTGCGCGCGGTGGTCGCCGCCGACCTGCTGCAGAACGGCCTCGAGCTCGAGACCGTGTCGCTTACCCAGCTCGACCAGACCGCGATGGAGTTCTTCAATCCGTCCAACGCCTTCGACGCCGAGGGCCTCACCCGGCTCACCGAGACGATCGAGACGCGCAAGAAGAAGAGGAACGACATCGAGCAGGACACGATGATCCAGATCCGCAACAAGAACCTCGATACCGAGCGCCAGGCGCTCGACATCGACCGCGACCTCGAGTACGCGCGCCTGTCGCAGGAGCGCGAGCTGGAGGTGAAGCGCGCCGCGCAGCGCGCCGACGTGGCGCGCGAAAAGGCGGCGAAGGAGCAGGAGGCGGAGCGCGCGCAGATCCAGGCGCGCGAGGCGGTGGAGCGTGCCCGAATCGCCTCCGAGCGTGCCGTGGAGCAGGAAAGGATAGAAAGAGAGAGAACGATCGAGGAGCTGGAGATCGCGCGGCGCCAGGCGGTCGAGCTGGCCGAACAGCAGCGCGCGATCGCGATCGCCGACCAGTCGCGCATGCAGTCGGAGGCGCAGGCGAAGGCCGATGCCGCGCGCGCGAAGGCGGTGGCCGAGGAGGAGAAGGTATTCACGGCGCGCGAGGCCGAGATGGCGGAGAGGAAGAAGCTGATCGAGCTCGCCAACGCCGAATCCGAGGCGGAAGCCTCGCGCGTGCGCGCGATGGCGGCGAAGATCCGCCACGAGGTCGAGGCCGAGGGCCTCACGCTCATGAACAAGGCGGCGAACCTGCTCACGCCGGAAGCGCGCCAGTCGGCGATGCGCCGGCAGCTCATCGACAAGCTGGAAGGCATCATCCGCGAGTCGGTCAAGCCGATGGAGCGCATCGAGGGCATCAAGGTCCTGCACGTGGAGGGACTCGGCGGCGGCGGTCACCCGGGCAGCGGCAACGGCGGCGGCGCGAACATCGCCGACAGCGTGGTCAACTCGGCGCTGCGCTTCCGCGCGCAGGCGCCGCTCGTGGACCAGCTGCTGCGCGAGATCGGCGTGTCGGGCGGGGACATCGGCCAGGCCGCGAACGCGCTGCTCGAGAGCCCGCAGAAAAAATAGGCGGCGGGATGATCAAGGTCTACACCTCGAGCGTCATCGAGTCGCCAGCGGACGCGGTCTGGGCGCGCATCCGCGACTTCAACGGGCTGCCGGGCTGGACGCCTTTCGTCGCGGAGTCGCGCATCGAGGGCAACCAGCACGCCGACAAGATCGGCTGCGTGCGCAACTTCCGGCTGAAAGACGGCGGCGTGATCCGCGAGCAGCTGCTTACGCTCTCGGACTACGACTACCAGTGCAGCTACTCCATCCTCGAGAGCCCGATGGGAGTGGAAAACTACGTCGCCACTCTCAAGCTCACGCCGGTCACGGACGGCAACAGGACTTTCGCCGAGTGGTGGGCCGAGTTCGACTGCGCGCCAGAGCGCGAGCGCCAGCTTGCCGAGCAGATCGGGCAAGGGGTGTTTCAGGAAGCCTTCAATTCCCTCAAGCAAAAGCTGAAGTGATCCGCGTCCGCCGCTCCGCCGTGATCGACGCGCCGATCGATCGCGTCTGGGCGGTGCTGCGCGACTTCAACAGCCACTCGGCCTGGCACCCGGCGGTCGGCCCTTCGCGGATCGAGAATGGCGAGCCGGCCGACCAGGTCGGCTGCATCCGCAACTTCACGCTGAAGGATGGCAACCACATCCGCGAGCAGCTGCTCGCGCTCTCGGACTGCGACTACATCTCGACCTACTGCATCCTCGATGCGACGTTGCCGATGCGCAACTACGTCGCCACCGTGCAGCTGAAGAAGGTCACCGACGGCAACCGCACTTTCTGGCACTGGGAATCGACCTTCGAGGTGCCGAGGGGCCGAGAGCGCGAATTCGAGGAGCTCGTCGGCGGCGGGGTTTACGAGGGAGGTTTCAAGGGTCTTGCGGATTTTCTTCAGGGGAATGGCAGGGTGTTCTCAAACCTGACGCCGACTGAAGAGAAAGCCGTAGTCGCTACCGGCTTTGGCGGTCCTGAGGTACTTCAATACCAGAATAGAAAAACAGTTCCTCCCAGATCCGGTGAAGTTCGGGTCCAGCATGCGGCGGTGGGCGTGAACTACATCGACGTCTATGTCCGCAAGGGCTTGTTCCCGATGATCAAGCCGCCCGCACCGATCGGCATGGAGGCCGCCGGCGTGGTGCTGGAGAGCAACGCGGCAGGCTTTCGCGCGGGCGATCGGGTCGCCTACGCCGCGCCGCAGCCTGGCGCCTACGCGAGCGTGCGCACGATGCCGGCGGATGCGCTCGTGCTCATGCCCGAGTGGCTCGACTTCGAGACCGCGGCGGCGCTGATGCTGAAGGGCATGACCGCCGAGTACTTGCTGCATCGCACGTTCCGCGTAAAGCCGGGCGACAACGTGCTGGTGCACGCAGCGGCGGGCGGCGTGGGGCTCTTTCTCTGCCAGTGGGCCAAGGCACTCGGCGCGAGAGTCGTCGGGACGGTTTCCAGCCAGGCGAAAGCCGACCTTGCACGGGCGAATGGATGCGATGTTCCGATTGTTTCTTCCCGATATAAATTCTCTGAAGAAGTAAAAAAACAAACTTCGGGAAAGGGTGCGGACGTCATCTACGACGGACTGGGCAAGGAAGCCGCGCAGGAAAACCTCGAAGCACTCGCCGTGCGCGGCCACTGGGTGAGTTACGGGCAGGCGAGCGGGGCGCACGACAACTTTCCCGACCTCACCGCGAAGTCGGGCACGCTGTCGCGCCCGGTGCTCTTTCACTACACCGCGGAACGCGCGCTCCTGAACGAGATCGCCGGAAACGTTTTCCGCGCACTGCGCGAGGGCACGCTGCGCACCGAGATCCGGCATCGCTATCCGCTTTCCGCCGCGGCGGAGGCGCACCGCGCGCTCGAAGGGCGCCAGACCACGGGGCCGATCCTCCTGCTGCCTTAAAATGGCGGCATGGTTTCCGTCGTTCATCTTCGCCCGCGGGATGCGCTGATTGAGAAAGCGCTCGCGTTCGCGCGCCCGCTCTACGAGGGGCAGGTGCTCTCCACCGGCGAGCCGGTGTGGCCGCACGCGCTCGGCCTGTCGGCGAGCCTCGCCTCGATCGGCGTGGATCCGTCGGCGCAGGCGGCGGGCGTGCTCTTCGCCGCGCCGAAATACCTGAACGGCGTCGACAAGCTGAAGGAGAGCTTCGGCGACGAGGTGGCCGCGCTCGCCGGCGGCGTGGAGAAGCTCTACCAGCTGCGCGTGCTGACGCGAGCGTCCGCCGGGGAGCAGAACGAGATCCTGCGCAAGATGGTGCTCGGCATGGTCGAGGACGTCCGCGTGGTGCTGATCCGTCTCGCGAGTCGTACCCAGACCCTGAGATTTTTTTCCAAGAATGAGAATCCAGAAAAGATTTCTTATGCGAGAGAAACGCTGGATATCTACTCGCCGCTTGCCAACCGGCTCGGCGTCTGGCAGCTGAAGTGGGAGCTCGAGGACCTGTCGTTCCGCTTCCTCGAGCCCGAGCTCTACAAGCGCATCGCCAAGATGCTGGACGAGAAGCGGCAGGAGCGCGAGCGCTATATCAGCGAGACCATCCAGGTCCTGAAGGCGGAGCTGGAAAAGACCGGCATCGGCGCGGAGGTGAACGGCCGGCCGAAGCACATATACTCGATCTGGAACAAGATGCGCGCCAAGCAGCTCGACTTCTCCGAGCTCTACGACGTGCGCGCGCTTCGCGTGATCGTGCCCGAGGTGCAGGACTGCTACGCGGCGCTCGGCGTGGTGCACAACCTCTGGGCGCCGATCGCGCGCGAGTTCGACGACTACATCTCGCGGCCGAAGGGCAACCTTTACCAGTCGCTGCATACCGCGGTGATCGGCCCGGACGGCCGCACGCTGGAAGTGCAGATCCGCACCGAGGAAATGCATCGGCAGGCCGAGTTCGGCGTCGCCGCGCACTGGCGCTACAAGGAAACCGACGACCGGAGGAAATCGAAATCCGAAAACGCGTTCGACGGCAAGATCGCTTGGCTACGCCAGCTGCTTGCGTGGCGCGACGAGGTGGCTGACTGGAGCCAGACCACGCGCCAGGCGAAGCTGGATGAGACGATCTACGTCGTCACGCCGCAGGGCAGGGTGATCGACCTGCCCAAGGGCGCGACGCCGGTCGACTTCGCCTACGCGCTGCACACCGACCTCGGCCACCGCTGCCGCGGCGCGAAGGTCGACGGCCAGATGACGCCGCTCGACACCCCGCTCGAGAGCGGCCAGCGCGTCGAGATCGTCGCCGCGAAGACGGGGGGTCCCTCCCGCGACTGGTTGAATGCCGAGCTAGGGTTCCTCAAGAGCCACCGGGCACGCGCCAAGGTGCGCCAGTGGTTCAACGCGCGCGCCCACGCCGAGACGGTGGCGCGCGGCCGCGCCGTGGTGGAGAAGGAGCAGCGCCGCGAAGGCGCGGCGAACGCGAGCCTGGACGAGCTCGCGCGCAAGCTCGGCTTCGCTAAGCCCGACGAGCTCTTCTTCGCGGTGGCGCGCGAAGAGGTGAGCCTCCGGCAATTGCAGACAACGTTGAGGGGTTTAAAGGGTTTTATCTCTGAAAAGAAAGACGTTCCAGAGAAAAAAGACAAACCCCGAGTCAAACCTTCTCAAGGCGGCGTTCTCATCGTCGGCGTGGACCGGCTGATGACGCAGCTCGCCCGGTGCTGCAAGCCGCTGCCGCCGGACCCGGTGCGCGGCTTCGTCACGCGCGGCAAGGGCATCTCGGTGCACCGCGAGGATTGCACGAGCCTGCAGCGCCTCGCCGAGCGCAGCCCGCAGCGGCTGATCGAGGCCGGCTGGGGCAAGGGCCTCGAGGGCGAGTTCTACCCGGTCGACGTCGTGGTGACCGCGTCCGATCGCAGGGGCCTGCTGCGCGACATCGGCGAAGCGCTCGCGCGCGAGAAGATCAACGTCACCGGCACGCGCTCGCAGAGCCGCGACGACCTGGCGACGATGCGCTTCACCTTCGAGGTCGCGAACGTCGCGCACCTGAGGCGCGCGCTCGCCACGATCCGGGACGTTCGGGGTGTGATCAGAGTTGCCAGGGACTGAGGTGCGTTACGGGAAAGTAGCGCAGTCGCTGCATTGGCTGGTCTTCCTCCTGATGATTGCCTCGTTTGGCCTTGGCCTCACGATGGTCGGGATGGAGGTGAGCCCGCAGCGCATCCGCATGGTCGGGTGGCACAAGACCGTCGGCATCACCATCCTCATGCTCGCGTTCCTGCGCCTTGCCTGGCGCTTCGTGAGCCCGCCGCCCCCGCTGCCCGCGGCAATGCCCGCCTGGGAGCGCGCCGCGGCGCACGCCTCGCACTGGCTGCTCTACGCGCTCATGCTCGCCGTGCCGGTGTCGGGCTGGCTGATGAGCTCGGCGCTCGGCTTTTCCACCGTCTATCTCGGAATAGCGAAGCTTCCGGACCTGTTGACGCGGGACCGGGAGCTCGGCGAGACGCTGAAGCTCGTGCATTTCTGGCTGAACAAGGGATTGCTCGCAATGATCGTTCTGCATGCCGCCGCGGCTCTGAAGCATCATTTTTGGGATAAGGATGATGTTTTGCGCCGGATGTCTCCTTTCGTTTTCGTTCTGGTCCTTCCATGGAACGCTTTTGCCGAGCAGGTCGACCTAAAGCGAAGCAAGATCACGTTCGTCTACAAGCTGGAGCAGAAGGTCCTCGTCGAAGGTGCGTTCCCGAAGTGGCGCGCGCAGGTCGCGCTGGACGCGAAGAACCTTGCCAAGGCGAGCGTACGCATGGAGATCGACCTCCTCGCCACCGACACCGGCAACGCCGACAGCGACAGGGAGGTGCAGCGCCCGCGCTGGTTCGACACCGCGAAGTACGCGCAGGCGACCTTCGTTTCCGATTCGGTGCGGAAGGCGGCGGGCGGCTATGAGGCCGTCGGCAAGGTCACCCTCAAGGGAAAGACCCGGGACCTGACCGTGCCCTTCACCTACAACGGGCAGATCGCGCAGGGAAAATTCGTCATCAAGCGCCTTGAATTCGGCGTCGGCGACGGCCAGTGGGCCGATGTCACGCAGGTATCCGACGAGGTCGAAGTCCGCTTTACCATCGCATTCAACCAGGAGAAGAAATGAAACCTGTGCTCTTCGCAGCCGCGCTGCTCCCTGCCGCGCCCGCCCTTGCCCAGACCTACGAGGTCGACACGCGCCACTCGCACATGTCGTGGTCGATCCCGCACCTCGGCATCTCGACCTATCGCGGCAAGTTCGCGCGCACCGCGGGCAAGATCACGCTCGATCGCGCGGCGAAGACGGGCACCATCGAGATCACGGTCGATCCTGCCTCGCAGATCTCGGGCGACGAGCGGCTCGACAAGCACCTCGCCTCCGAGGATTTCTTCAATGTCGCCAAGTTCCCGTCGATCACCTTCAGGTCCAGCAAGGTGACCTTCAGCGGCGACAACCCTACGCGGATCGACGGCGAGCTGACCATGCTCGGCGTCACCAGACCGGTTACCCTGCAGGTGACGCTGTTCCGCTGCATCGAGCACCCGCGCCTGAAGAAGGAGGTCTGCGGCGCCGACTCCACCGCCACGATCAAGCGCTCCGAGTGGGGCATGAAATACGGCCTGCCCGGCCTGATCGACGACGTGAAGCTCGACCTGCAGGTCGAGGCGTATCGTCAATAGCGGCGCCGGTTCGGCTAGAATTGCCCCCTTTCGCTAGGCGCGTAGCTCAGCTGGTTAGAGCACTACCTTGACATGGTAGGGGTCGTTGGTTCGAGTCCAATCGCGCCTACCAATTCTTCTTGCCGAGAATAAAGCTCCCCGACGGCTCGCTGAAGGAATTCCCCGGGCCCGTTACCGTCGCCGAGGTCGCGCAGTCGATCGGCGCCGGGTTCGCACGCGCGGCGCTCGCGGCGAGGGTGGACGGGAAACTCGTCGATACTGGCTTCCGCATCGAGAAGGACGCGGACATCTCGATCGTCACCGACAAGAACCCGGAAGGTCTGGAGATCATCCGCCACTCGACCTCGCACCTGATGGCGCAGGCGGTGAAGGAGCTCTTTCCCGAGGCGCAGGTGACGATCGGCCCGGTGATCGAGAACGGCTTCTACTACGACTTCTCCTACAGGCGTCCTTTCACGCCGGAAGATCTTGTGATGATCGAGAAGAAGATGGGAGAACTGGTCAAGAAGGACTTGAAAGTAGAAAGAAAAACCCTTTCAAGAGATGAAGCAGTAAAGCTCTTTCAATCGATCGGAGAGAAGTACAAAGCCGAAATCATCGGAGCGATTCCCGCGGGCGAAACGATCTCCTTGTACGGGCAGGGCAACTGGATCGACCTGTGCCGCGGGCCGCACGTGCCCTCGACCGGCAAACTCAAGGTCTTCAAGCTGATGCACGTTGCCGGCGCGTACTGGCGCGGCGATTCGAAGAACGAGATGCTCCAGCGCATCTACGGCACCGCCTGGGCGAAGAAAGAGGACCAGGACGCGTACCTGAAGATGCTTGAGGAGGCCGAGAAGCGCGACCACCGCAAACTCGGCCAGCAGCTCGATCTCTTCCACTTCCAGGACGAGGCGCCCGGCGCCGTCTTCTGGCACCCAAAAGGCTGGACGCTCTTCCAGAAGCTGATCGCCTACATGCGCGAGGCGCACCTGAAGGCGGGCTTCCTCGAGGTGAGCGCGCCCGAGCTGATGGACCGCAAGCTCTGGGAGCAATCCGGCCACTGGGAGAACTACCGCGAGATGATGTACACCTCGCAGACCGAGGACGAGCGCGTCTGGGTGGTGAAGCCGATGAACTGCCCCGGGCACGTGCAGATCTTCGCGCAGGGCATCCGCAGCTATCGGGAGTTGCCCTTGCGCTACGCCGAGTTCGGCAAGGTGCACCGCTACGAGTTCTCCGGTGCGCTGCACGGCCTGATGCGCGTACGCGCCTTCACGCAGGACGACTCGCACCTCTTCTGCACCGAGGAGCAGTTGCAGGATGAGGTCCGGTTCGCGACGCAGTTCATCTTCGACATCTACAAGCACTTCGGCTTCACCGACGTGTCGGTCAAGCTCTCGGACCGCCCCAAGGCGCGCATCGGCTCGGACGAGACCTGGGACAAGCTGGAAGCCGCCCTGCACGCCGCGCTCAAGGCCATGAATGTCGATTACACGGTAAACAAGGGCGACGGCGCCTTCTACGGGCCGAAGATCGACTTCGTGCTGCACGACGCGATCGGCCGCGACTGGCAGTGCGGGACGGTGCAGGTGGACCTGAACCTGCCCGAGCGCTTCGATATCGCCTACGTGGCGAGCGACAACACGCGCAAGCGCCCGGTGATGCTGCACGTGGCCAAGTTCGGGTCGCTCGAGCGCTTCACCGGCATCCTGATCGAGCACTACGCCGGCGCGCTGCCGGTCGCGCTTGCGCCGGTACAGGCCGTGGTCCTCAACATTACCGAGCACCAAGTCAACTACGCGAAAGGCGTCGGCAAAGCGCTACGCGAGGCCGGTTTTCGAGTCGCGGAAGATTTGCGGAACGAGAAAATAAGCTATAAAATTCGCGAACATAGCCTGCAAAAGCTGCCCTACCAGGTAGTGGTCGGAGACAAGGAAAAGCAGGCTGGAACGGTGGCCGTGCGAACACGCGGCGGTGAGGACTTGGGCGCGATGGCGCTCGATGCCTTCATCGCACGCCTCCGCAAGGAGACGGAAGCGGGCTAGCACGGCTGTTTTTTTCACGAGCAAAGGAGAGTTTCACACATCGCACTCGAGAGATCGCAGCGGATCAATGGAGAGATCACGGCGCCACAGATAAGACTGGTGGCGGAAAACGGCGACCAGCTGGGAATCGTGGCAGTCGCCGAAGCCCTCAAGATGGCGGAAGAGCAGAACGTGGACCTGGTGGAGATCGCGCCGCTCGCGGTGCCGCCGGTCTGCAAGATGATGGACTACGGCAAGTTCCGCTACCGCGAGCAGAAGAAGGCCCACGAGGCCAAGCTCAAGCAGAAGCAGATCCAGGTCAAGGAGATCAAGTTCCGGCCTGGCACCGACGAGGGCGATTACAAGATCAAGCTCGGCAAGCTCATCCAGTTCCTCGAGGAGGGCGACAAGGCGAAGGTGACCCTGCGCTTCCGGGGACGCGAGATGGCGCACCAGGAGTACGGGGTGCGGCTGCTGGAGCGGGTGAGGGGCGATCTCGAGCCCTATGCGGTGGTCGAACAGTTTCCCAAGCTCGAGGGCAGGCAGATGGTGGTGGTGCTGGCGCCGAAGAAGAAGGCGGCGCCGGTGAAAGCGAAGAAACCGGCCACGCCGGCGGCGGGACAGCCGCCGAAGGCGAAGCCGGCGGCAAAGCCTGTGGGAAAGCCCGCGGCGGCCGGTTAACCGAGAACGGGAGCAGTGCTGTGCCAAAGATGAAGTCGAAGAAATCGGCCGCGAAGCGCTTCAAGGTGCGCTCGGGCGGCTCGATCAAGCGCTCGCAGGCCTACATGCGCCACATCCTCACGAAGAAGTCGACGAAGAGGAAGCGCCACCTGCGCGGCACCACCAACGTGCACGACAGCAACCGCCACCAGGTGCGCGCGATGCTGCCGTACTCGAGCTAGGAGCGCGCCATGCCAAGAGTCAAACGGGGTGTAACGGCGCGCGCGCGCCACAAGAAGGTCTTCAAGCAGGCGAAGGGATTCCGCGGCCGCCGCGGCAACGTCTTCCGCGTCGCCAAGCAGGCGGTGATGAAGGCGGGGCAGTACGCCTACCGCGACCGGCGCAACAGGAAGCGCGATTTCCGCAAGCTCTGGATCGCGCGCATCAACGCCGCGGTGCGCGAGCTCGGAATGAACTACAGCGCGTTCATGTCCGGCCTGAAGAAGGCGAACATCGAGATCGACAGGAAGCTCCTGGCCGACCTCGCCGTCGCCGACAAGCCGGCGTTCGCCAAGATCGCCGGCCAGGTAAAGGCTAGTCTCGCTCACTGAATAACCTCGAGGACATCGTCGGACGCGCGCTCGCGGACCTGGCGGCCGCGCCAGACCCGGCTGCCCTCGAGAACGCCAAGGCGAAATACCTCGGCAAGTCCGGGGAGCTCCCTGCCCTGATGCGGCAGCTGGGTTCTCTTTCTCCTGAGGAGAAGAAATCCTTCGGGCAGAAAATCAACGGCGCAAAGCAGCAGCTCGAGGCCGCGCTCGAATCCCGCAGGAAGGACCTGGAGCTGAGGAAGATCGAATCGCGCCTCGCCAGCGAGGCGCTGGATGTCACGCTGCCCGGGCGCGGCCGGGGGCGCGGCGGCGTGCACCCGATCAGCCGCACCTGGCAGCGCATCGAGGAGATCTTCCGCTCGATCAGCTTCGACGTCGCCGACGGGCCCGAGATCGAGACCGACTGGTACAACTTCACCGCGCTGAACAACCCGGAGAACCACCCGGCGCGCTCGATGCAGGACACGTTCTACGTCGATCTGCAGGAAAAAAGCGGGCCGGGCGACAAGGCGCGCCCGCTGCTCCTTCGCACGCACACGAGCCCGATGCAGGTGCGCTACGCGAACATGCACAAACCGCCGCTTAAGGTGATCGCGCTCGGACGATGCTACCGCGTGGACTCGGATGCCACGCACTCGCCGATGTTCCACCAGGTCGAGGGCCTGTGGATCGACGAGAACGTGAGCTTCGCGGACCTGAAAGGCGTGTACACGGATTTCCTGCGCCGCTTCTTCGAGTCGGATGCGCTGAACGTGCGCTTCCGGCCCTCGTACTTCCCGTTCACCGAGCCCTCGGCCGAGATCGACCTGCGGTTCGCCTCCGGACCGTTGAAAGGCCGCTGGCTCGAGCTCTCCGGCTCGGGCCAGGTGCACCCGCAGGTGGTGCGCAACTTCGGGCTCGATCCGGAGCGCTACATCGGCTTTGCGTTCGGCTCCGGGCTCGAGCGCCTCACGATGCTCCGCTATGGCATCGACGACCTGCGGCTCTTCTTCGACAGTGATTTGCGTTTCCTGAGGCAGTTCTCATGAGAATTCCCGAGAACTGGCTGAGGGATTTCGTCCCGATCAAGGGCGACCTCGAGAAGCTCGCGCACCGCATCACGATGCAGGGGCTCGAGGTAGAGGAGTGCGCACCGGTTGCGCCGCCGGTGAAGGGCGTCGTCGCGGGCAAGGTGCTCTCGGTCGAGAAGCACCCTAATGCGGACAAGCTCACCGTCTGCACGGTCGACACCGGCAAGGAAAAGGTGAAAGTTGTCTGCGGTGCGCCGAACGTGCGCTCCGGAATGGTTGCGCCCCTGGCTTCCGTCGGCGCGAAGCAGATCCGGGGCGTCGAAAGCAACGGCATGCTGTGCTCCGAAAAGGATCTCGGCCTGTCCGAGGATCATTCTGGGCTCCTAGACCTGGGCGAGGCAAAGCCCGGAACCGACGTAAACAGGCTGCTGGAGCTGGACGAGCGCGTGCTGACGTTCTCGCTGACGCCGAATCGCGGCGACTGTCTTTCGGTTCTGGGCATTGCCAGGGAAGTGTCCGCGCTGACCGGGGTGAAGCTCAAAAAGCTCTCCATTGAAAAGATCAAGGCGAAGAGCAGTTCGAAACACCCCGTCAAGATCTCCGACCCGGAAGGCTGCGGGCGCTTCGCGGGCCGCGTGATCCGCAACGTGAACGCCGCGGCGCCGACGCCGGAATGGATGCGCCGGCGCCTGGAGCGCGCCGGGCAGCGCAGCATCTCGGCGCTGGTGGACGTCACCAACTACGTGATGCTCGAGCTGGGGCGGCCGCTGCACGTCTACGACCTGGACAAGCTGCGCGGGCCGATCGACGTGCGCTGGGGCCGCAAGGGCGAAAAATGCCTTTTGCTGAACGGCCAGACCGTGGATGTGGACGGGTCGGTGCTCTGCATCACCGACGACTCGGGGCCGATCGGCCTGGGCGGCATCATGGGCGGGGAGACCACCAAGGCCGAGACGACAACGAAGAACCTGTTCCTGGAATCGGCGTTCTTCTTCCCCGACGCGGTCGCGGGCCGCTCGCGCCGCTACAACTTCACCAGCGACGCCGGCCACCGCTTCGAGCGTGGCGTCGATCCGGCCAACAACGTCGACGGCATCGAGCGCGCCACGCGCCTCATCCTCGAGATCTGCGGCGGCGAGCCCGGACCCACGGTCGACCTCGTCAAGCGCCTTCCCAGGCGGAAGCCTGTTGCGATGCGCGTCGCCCGGGCGCAGAAGATCATCGGAATACCGATCCCTCCGGCAGAGATGGGTCGGGTTTTCGGAAGGTTGGGTTTTTCGTTTTCGAAAGGGAAAGGGCTATTCAAAGTAAACCCTCCAACCCACCGCTTTGACATCACGATCGAAGAGGACCTGATCGAGGAGGTGGCCCGGATCCACGGCTTCGAGCGCATCCCGGCGAACCCGCCGCTTGCGCTGGCGCAGATGATCGCGGCGCCCGAGGCGCGCCGCTCGCTGCACGCGCTGCGCGAGCGGCTCGCCGCCTGCGACTACCACGAGACGGTCAACTTCGCCTTCGTCGAGCCGGCCTGGGAGGCCGACTTTGCGGGCAACGCGAACCCGGTCCGGCTGCTGAACCCGATCGCGAGCCAGTCTTCCGTGATGCGCACCACCCTGCTGGGTTCGCTGGTGGATGTGGTGAAAAGAAACCACTTCCGGAAGATCCCCCGCATCCGCGTTTTCGAAGCCGGCCGCGTCTACCTGCGCGACCCGAAAGCATCCGACGGGCCCCTGGCGGTCGCAGGCCTGACCCAGCCGGTGCGCATCGCCGGCGCCGCTTTCGGGCCGGCGCTCGAGGAGCAGTGGGGCACGCCCGCGCGCCAGGTCGATTTCTTCGACGTAAAAGCGGATCTGGAGGCGCTGTGCGCGCCGCAGGCGGTGCGCGTCGAGGCTGCGCCGCACCCGGCGCTGCACCCGGGCCGCTCGGCGAGGGTTCTGGTGGACGAAAAGCCTGCCGGATGGCTGGGCGAGCTGCATCCGCGCTGGCAGCAGAAGTACGAGCTCCCGCAGCCGGCCGTGCTGTTCGAGCTCGACGTTTCGCCGCTGGTCGAAGCGCCGCTGCCGAAGCTCGAGCAGCCGTCCAGGTTCCCGCCGGTCGTGCGCGACATCGCGCTGCTGGTCGATTCGCAGGTCGCGGCGCAGGCGCTCCTGGACGCCGCCTGGGCCCAGAAACCCCCCATCGTCCAGGCCGTCCAGGTGTTCGATTTGTACCAGGGGTCCAACTTGCCGGCCGGGAAAAAAAGCCTTGCGTTCCGGGTAGTTATGCAAGATACTGAACGAACCCTCACGGATGCGGAGGCCGATTCGGCGCGCGGCGCGCTAGTCGAACTGTGGGGGAAGCGTTTCAAGGCCAGCCTGCGGGCATAATAACCATAATTGTCTATAGGAATCATGGAGTTGTATGACGTTGACCAAAGCCGAGCTCGCCGACCTGCTGTCCGAGAAGGTCGGGCTGAACAACCGCGAGGCAAAGGACATGGTCGAGGCGTTCTTCGAGGAAATTCGCGGAGCGCTCGAGCGCGGCGAGAGCGTCAAACTCTCCGGCTTCGGCAATTTCCAGCTGCGCGACAAGCCGCAGCGCCCGGGGCGCAACCCCAAGACCGGCGAGGAGATCCCGATCAGCGCCCGCCGCGTCGTCACCTTCCACGCCAGCCAGAAGTTGAAGGCCATGGTCGAGAAGTCGCGCCATGGAGCCCAGCCGGAAAAGAATTGAGCTTCCGCCGATCCCTGCCAAGCGCTACTTCACCATCGGTGAGGTAAGCGACCTGTGCGGGGTGAAGCCGCACGTCCTGCGCTACTGGGAGCAGGAATTCACCCAGCTCAAGCCCGTCAAGCGCCGCGGCAACCGGCGCTACTACCAGCATCACGAGGTGCTGCTCATCCGCAGGATCCGCGAGCTGCTGTACGAGGAAGGCTTCACCATCAGCGGTGCGCGCAAACGCCTCGACAACGCGCTCACCGGCGACGACAAGGCCGAGCCCGCGCCGCGTGCCGCGCGGCCGTCCGCACCGGGCGCAGCGGCCGACCTGGCTGCCCTGAAGCGCGAGTTGCGCGAGGTCCTCGACTCGCTGCGGACGCAGTAAAATCGACTTCCTCGGGGCGTAGCGCAGCCTGGTAGCGTACCTGCATGGGGTGCAGGTGGTCGCGAGTTCAAATCTCGCCGCCCCGACCAATTCCCTTCCATGGCGGATTCCAAAGTCGCGCTAGTCGTCGGCGCCGGTGAGGCCACCGGCGGCGCGATCGCCCGGCGCTTTGCGCGCGAGGGGTTTGTCGCGTGCGTGACGCGCCGGCACGCCGACAAGCTCGAGCCGCTCGTGAAGCAGATCGAGGCCGCCGGCGGCAAGGCGCGCGCCTTCGGCAGCGACGCGCGGCGCGAGGAGCAGGTCGCCGAGCTCGTCGCCACCATCGAGCGCGAGATGGGCCCGATCGAGGTCTGCTGCTTCAACGTCGGCGGCAACGTGCGCTTCCCGATACGCGAATTGACGGAACGGGTCTACCGCAAGGTCTGGGAGATGGGCGCGCTCGCGGGTTTTCTCGTCGGGCGCGAGGTGGCGAAGGCGATGGTGCCGCGCAAGCGCGGCACCATCCTCTTCACCGGCGCGACCGCGAGCCTGCGCGGCGGCAAGGGCTTCGCCGCTTTTGCCGGCGCCAAGCACGCGCTGCGCGCGCTCGCGCAGAGCATGGCGCGCGAGCTCGGGCCCGAGGGCATCCACGTCGCGCACGTGGTGATCGACGGCGCGATCGACACGCAGTTCATCCGCGAGAGGTTCCCCGAGCGCTACGCGCTGAAGGAGAAGGCCGGCATCCTCGACCCCGAGGCGATCGCCGAGGCCTACTGGCAGCTGCACTGCCAGCGAAAGAGCGCTTGGACCCACGAGCTCGACCTGCGCCCCTGGATCGAGCCGTTCTGATGGGAACTGGACTAAGATGTCTGCGGGAGGACATCAAGCCGCGCTCGTACTCGACCTGCCCGCACCGCTGCGGGCGATCGTCGAGAAGGCGGTAGCGAAATGAGACTGCTCGGCTTCGCACTGGCGGGCCTGCTGTCGCTGGCGGCGACGGCGGCCGAGATCGGCGTGCTCTGCGCGGGCGCCACGCGCGGCTCGGTTGAGCCGCTGATCGCACCCTTCCAGCGCGAGAGCGGCCATACCATCAAGTTCGACTACGGCACCGCCGGCCAGATCCAGGCGAAGCTGAAGGCAGGCGCGCGTCCCGACGTCGTCATCGTGACGCCCGCGGTGATTGCCGAGCTGGAGAAGGGGGGCTTTGTCGCGCCGGGCGAGACTGTGGCGCTCGCCCGCACCGGCATGGGCGTCGGCGTGGCCGACGGCGCAGCGGCGCCGGACATCTCGAGCGTGGATGCGTTCAAGCGCGCGCTGCTTGGCGCACGCGCGGTCGCCTACATCGATCCGGCCGCCGGCGGCACGAGCGGCAAGCACTTTGCGGGCGTGCTCGAGAAGCTGGGCATCGCGCAGGCGATCGCGCCGAAGGCGGTGCTGGTGCCCGGCGGCTACGCGGCCGAGCGCATCGTCAAGGGCGAAGCGGACCTGGTCGTGCACCAGATCAGCGAGATCCTGCCGGTGAAGGGCGTGAAGCTGGTCGGGCCGCTGCCCGCCGAGCTGCAGTTGTATACGACCTACAGCGCGACGCTCGCGGCCGGCACGCCGAACGCGGACGCCGCGCGCGCCTGGATTCGTTATCTCTCCGGCCCTGCCGGCCGGAAGAGCTTCACTGACCGTGGACTGGAGGTCCCAAAATGAGCTTTCTCACCCCTGAAGAGCTGGCCAAGCTGGAAGGCGCGGAGACGCTGTTCCGCTCGCCGATCCCCGTGCAATACGTGTCGAGCGACGAGTACATGCCGGGCCCGCAGACGCCGCGGCAGAAGGAATTCGAGGGACGCATCCGGGAGAGCGGCACGAAGCTCGCGAAAAAGCTCGGCATGTCGCGGCGCAGATTCTTCCAGACTGCGGGCGGCATGGCGGCGGCGTTTGTCGCCATGAACGAGGTGTACGCCAAGACCGGCGCGCCGATCTACGAGGTGCTGAGGAACGAGGCGAAGGACCTCGACGTCGCGCAGGCGCGCGCCGACGGGCTCAAGAACCAGTTCATCATGGACATGCATACGCACTTCCTGCGCGAAGGCACGCCGGTCAGGGCGTTCGTCGCGCAGCGCGAGGCGGTCGGCAAGGCGGGCTGGAACCCGCTGCTCGCCGGCAAGCCGCAGACGATCGAGGACCTCATGTTCCCGAACTACGTGAAGGAGATCTTCCTCGACAGTGACACCAAGATGGCCTGCATCAGCGGCTCGTACTCCGAGGACGAGAAATTCAACTTCCTCACCAATGACATGAAGCGCGACGCGCGCGAGAAGGTCAACAAGGAGGCCGGCACCCGGCGCCTGTTCTCGCACGCCATCTTCACGCCGGGACGGCCGAAGGAATGGCTCGACAAGGTCGCCGAGGAAGACGCCCGCCTCAAGCCCGACGCGTGGAAGGGCTACACGATCGGCGACAACACGAACAAGCACCTGTCGAAGCACCCCTTCCGCCTCGACGACGAGAAGCTCATGTATCCGTTCTACGAGCGCCTCGTGAAGTGGTCGCAGCAGCATCCCGAGCGGCCGGGGCTGAAGAACGTCTGCATCCACAAGGGCCTGTTCCCGCCCTCGGTGGAGGGGCAGTTCCCGCACCTGGTCGGCTACTGTCATGTCGGCGACGTCGGCAAGGCGGCGAAGGACTGGCCGCAGCTCAATTTCATCATCTATCACTCGGCGTACCGCTGGGTCGGCGGCGCGACGCCCGCCGAAGGCAACGCGCAGTGGGAGCGCACCGGCCGCATCGAGTGGGTGAACGACCTGGCCGAGATCCCGGCGCAATTCGGCGTGAAGAACGTCTATGGCGATCTCGGGCAGATCTTCGCCTGGACGGCCGCCGCGGAGCCGCGCCTGTGCGCGTTCATCATGGGCTCGCTCGTCAAGGGCCTGGGCGCGGACCACGTCTGCTGGGGAACCGACTCGTTGTGGACCGGCGCGCCGCAGTGGCAGATCGAGGCGCTGCGCCGGCTCGAGATTCCGGAGGACATGCAGAAGAAATACGGCTTCGCGCCGCTCGGACCCGCCGACGGCCCGGTGAAGAGCGCCATCTTCGGCCTGAACAACGCGCGCCTCTACAACGTGTCGCCGAAACAGCAGGCCGCGGTGCTCGTCGATCGCTTCGCCGAATGCAAGGCGATCTACGACCGCCACGGCGGCGACCGCACCAACATGGCCTACGGCTACGTCCTGAAGAAGGACGCGTGAGCGAGCGAAGAGAGTTCTTTGCGGCCGGGGCGGGGCTCGCCGCCTCGGCGCTTCTTTCTTCTTGTACTCAAGTAAAGCCAGAAAGCAGCACCGCGGGAACGGAGCACTGGAGCACAAAGCGCACGCCGCAGGGCGAGGTGAAGCTCTTCCTGTGGCGCAAGCGCCTGGCGGAAGCGCCGAAAGGGCCGCTCGTCTTCGTGCACGGCTCCTCGGTGCAGTCGGTGCCCGCGTTCGACCTGCAGGTGCCGGGCCAGCCGCAGTCCTCGGTCATGGACTGGTTCGCGCACCTCGGCTACGACACCTGGTGCTTCGATTGCGAGGGCTACGGCCGCTCCGACAAGTGGCGGCCGGTGAATGCAGACATCAGCTGTGGCGCGGACGATCTTGCGGTTGTTTCAGATTTCATTTTCAGGGCCACGAATCAGAATTTATTGCTGTATGGGGCCTCCTCCGGAGCCCTGCGCGCAGGGCTCTTTGCTCAACGCCATCCGGAGCGCGTGCGGCGCATCGTGCTCGATGCGCTGGTCTACACGGGCGAGGGCAGCCCGACGCTCGCCGAGAGGAAGAAACGCCTGCCCCAGTACCGCGCCTCCAACCGCCGGCCGATCGACCGCGCCTTCGTGCGCAGCATCTTTACCCGCGACGGCAATCCCGACGCCTACGACCCGGCGATCGTCGAGCGCTTCGCCGACCAGGTGCTCGCGCTGGATACCTCGATGCCCACGGGGACGTACGTCGACATGTCGGCGAACCTGCCGGTGCTGGATCCTTCGAAGATCCGCGTGCCGACGACGATCCTGCGCGGCCAGTGGGACGGCATCGCGACCGAGAAGGACCTGCTCGATTTCTTCGCGCGCCTGCCCCACCCGGACAAGCAGTTCACGTTCATGCCGGGCATCGCGCACAGCAGCCTGCGCTCGCGCAACTGGCGCATGGTCTACGACCTCGTGGACTCCTGTTGTAGTCGAACGGCGCCTGTCTATACCGGCGCCTGACGCAGGCGCGCGGCGCGGTAGAGCAGTGAGGCCGCGATCATGAAGTTGAGCAGGTTCCAGCCGATGCCGTGCACGAACGCGGTGCGGTAGGACCCGGTCAGGTCGAAGATCACCCCGGTCACCCAGCCGCCGGCCGCCATGCCCAGCAGCGTGCACATGATCACGATGCCGACTTTGGTGCCCGCTTCCGAGGGCGGGAAGTACTCCCGGATGATGATGGCGTAGGAGGGCACGATGCCGCCCTGGAACAGGCCGAAGAGCCCAGCCACGATGTAGAGCGAGACCAGGCCGTCGAAGGGCAGGAAGAGCAGCAGCGCCACGCCCTGCAGGCCCGAGCCGAGCAGCAGCGTTTTCAGCCCGCCGATGCGGTCGCAGATCCAGCCCGAGGCGAGGCGGCTGACCACGCCGCAGGCGAGCATGACCGAGAGCATCTCGGCGCCGCGCGCCGCGGGAAAGCCGAGGTCGCCGCAGTAGGCGACGATGTGGACCTGCGGCATGGACATCGCTACGCAGCAGGCCACGCCCGCCACGCAGAGCAGCGCCAGCAGCGCGCTGCGAGGAATGTCAATGGTTTTGTTCAGGTTTGTTTTTCCATCTAAAATTCCCGAAGAGGAATCCAACGCAGGAGGTCTGCGCCTGAGCGCGAAAGCGAGAGGAATCATGCTCAGAAGAATGAAGACGCCGACCCCGGTGTAGGTCGCGCGCCAGCCGCTCGTGTCGAAGAAGTACTGCAGCACCGGCGGCCAGAGCGCGCCGCCGAGGTAGTTGCCGCTCGCGCAGATCGCCACCGCGATGCCGCGCCGGCGCGTGAACCAGAGCGAGGTGTCGGCGACCAGGGGCGTGAACGTCGCCGACGTGCCGAGCATGCCGATCAGCAGCCCCTGCGCGAGCGCGAACTGCAGCAGGCTGCCCGAGTGGCCGGCCGCGATGAAACCCAGGCCGAGGCAGGCGCCGCCGATCAGCACCGGCACCATGACGCCGAAGCGGTCGGAGAGCCAGCCCATCAGGATGCCGCCCAGGCCGAAGCCGATCATCGTCGCCGTATAGGGGAACGACGCGCCGGACCGGTTCACCTCGAACTCGGCCTGCACCAGCGGCAGCGCGACCGAGACGCCGTACATGCCGACCGCGCCGAGCGTCATCAGCGCGAGCGCGGCGCACAGCCGCAGCCAGGCGTAGCCGGATTCGGCCTCGCTCTGGTACGCCGGGGATGCGGGAGACATCGCTCGATTTTAGCCTCCGCTAGAATGCGGTCCGGCGATGCGGATCCTTGTTTCGAACGATGACGGCTACTTCTCTCCCGGAATCGCGCTGCTCGCGGAGCGGCTCGGCAAGGTCGGCGAGGTGACCGTGGTCGCGCCCGAGCGCGACCACTCCGGCGCCTCCAACTCGCTCACGCTCGACCGGCCGCTGGTCATGCGCCGAGCGGCGAACGGCTTTCGCTACGTCAACGGCACGCCGACCGACTGCGTGCACCTGGCGCTCACCGGCCTGATCGACCCGGCGCCCGACCTAGTCGTCTCGGGCATCAACTTCGGCGCCAACATGGGCGACGACACCATCTACTCGGGCACGGTCGCGGCGGCGAGCGAGGGGTTCCTGTTCGGCATCCCGTCGATGGCGATCTCGCTCGCCAGCAAGGCCGGCCGGCACTTCGACACCGCGGCCGCGGTGACGCTCGACCTCGTGCAGCGCTTCGCGCGCCGGCCGATCCCCGAGCCGATGCTGCTGAACGTGAACGTGCCCGACATCGCCCTGGACCAGCTCGGCGGCATCGAGGCGACGCGCCTCGGCAAGCGGCACAAGGCCGAGCCGGTGGTGAAGATGACCACCCCGCGCGGCGAGAACGCGTACTGGGTCGGGCCCGCCGGCGAGGCCGCGGACGCCGGGCCGGGCACGGACTTCCACGCCGTCGCCGCGGGCCGCGCGTCAGTGACGCCGCTGCAGCTCGATCTCACCTTCCAGCGCCAGCTCGGCCTCGTCCGCGACTGGCTTTCGTCATGAGGCTCAAGGCCGGGGGGCAGGGCGTCGCCGGGATCGGCATGACCTCGCCGCGCACGCGCGCGCGCATGGTCGAGCGCCTGCGCGAGCAGGGCATCCGCGATGCGCGCGTGCTCGAGGCAATGGCGGCGGTGCCGCGCCACCTCTTCGTCGAGGAGGCGCTCGCCAGCCGCGCCTACGAGGACAGCGCTCTGCCGATCGGCTTCGGGCAGACGATCTCGCAGCCTTACGTCGTGGCCCGGATGATCGAGATTCTCGTGGAAAACCGGGAGATGAAAAAAGTTCTCGAGGTCGGCACCGGCTGCGGCTACCAGGCCGCGGTGCTCGCGCACATTGCCGCCGAGGTCTACTCGATCGAGCGCATCCGCGCGCTGCACGAGCGCGCGCGCGCTAACCTGCGCGCCCTGCGTCTCGCCAATCTGCGCCTCGCGCACGGCGACGGCGCGGCCGGCCTGGAGAAGGCGGCGCCGTTCGACGCGATCCTCGTCGCCGCCGCGGCGCGCGAGCTGCCGCAGGCCCTCTTACCGCAGCTGGCGCGGGGTGGCAGAATGGTGCTGCCGTTGCGCGGGCCGGGAGCGGAAGCGCAGCGTCTGGTGCTGATCGAGCATGGCCGGACCGGCTACACCGAGACCGCGCTCGATCCAGTGCGCTTCGTCCCGCTCCAGGCCGGAAAAGCGTGATGCGAACCCTGCGATTTGCCGTTCTTCTGCTCCTGGCCGGCTGCGCGACGCAGAAACCCGCGCTGGTCGACGACCGGCGCGCGCCGCCCTCGGCCGCGGTGGTGAAGCCACTGCCGCAGGCGAAGCCGGTGCAGGCCGTGCCGGCGGCGCCGTCCATCTACATCGTCAAGCGCGGCGACACGCTCTACTCGATCGCGCTCGATCACGGCGTCGAATACCGCGATGTGGCGCGCTGGAACAACCTGGACGATCCGTCGCGGCTGCGCATCGGCCAGGAGCTGCGCATGACCGCGCCGCCCGAGGCCGCGACGCCCGGCGTGCAGGTGGGCACGATCCAGTCGCCCGGCGGCATCGAGGCGCGCCCGCTCGGCAGCACGCCGTCGCAGCCCGGGCAGGTCGCGCCGATCCTCGAGGGAGTGCGCACCGCACCGCAGGCCTTGAGGCTGCCTTATTCGGAACAGAACCTCGCCGCCCTGTCTCGTGGCGAACTCAGGCCTGAAGTAAAACCGGAAATCAAACCAGAACCTCCAAAACCTATCGCAGACCGCGATCCGGAGGCGATCGACTTCGTCTGGCCGGTGAAGGGCCGCATCCTCGCGGGCTTCTCCGAGCCGAACAACAAGGGCGTGGACATCGCCGGCAAGCCGGGCGACCCGGTGCACGCGGCGGCGCCGGGGCGCGTCATGTACACCGGCACCGGCATCCGCGGCTACGGCAAGCTCATCGTGATCAAGCACGACAACAACTTCAACAGCGTCTACGCGCACAACCGCGAGATCCTGGTGAAGGAGGGCCAGAACGTGAACAAGGGCCAGAGGATCGCCGAGCTCGGCGACACCGACGCCGACACGCCCAAGCTGCACTTCGAGATCCGCAAGTCGGGGAAGCCCGTCGACCCCCTGCGCTACCTGCCCGCACCGTAGTTCAGGATTTGGCTATAATTCGCGCCCTTTTGCTGTGTCGTTCAGGAGGCGCGCCATGAAAAAGTCCAAGCACAACGAGCAATTTCGGTTTCGAGGCCACGAGCAAGCGTAAGCGCGGCTATCCCTCCGAAGCGCGCGTAAAGCGCGGACACCGGATCGTCCACGGCGACAAGGAACTTCTCGAGAAGCTCGGCCGCAACGACCCATGCCCGTGCAGGTCTGGTCGCCGGTTTCAAGAACTGCTGCATGCTGACCGGGCGGTTCGACGGCTCCGACCGCGCCTACTACTTTTAGGGAGTGACGACGGATTTAGCGCCTGTTCTTTATTTCCTGAGCTAAATCGACGACTGCTGAAGCGTAGAGCGCGCTCCTGTTGTAGCGCGTGAGCACGTAGAAGTTCCTGAGGCCGATGCGGTACTCGGCCGGGTTCTCCGCGTTCTCGAGCTCGATCAATGCCACCGGCGTATCGAGCGGCAGGTCGGTGCGCGTCTCGACGCCGAAGGCCTTCAATTCGCCGAGCGGCGTCTTCGGCTCGAAGCCCGATTCGAGCAGCTTGCGGTGGCCCTCGCCGTTCACGCGCGCCGGCAGCTCGATGCGCTCGCCGCGGAGCCAGCCGTGCTTGGCGAGGAAGTTGCCGACGCTGCCGATCGCGTCCGTCGGCGACATGCGCAGGTCGGGGACGCCGTCGCCATCGTAGTCCACCGCGAAGCGCCGGTAGCTGCCCGGCATGAACTGCGGGATGCCGATCGCGCCGGCGTAGGAGCCGCGCACGCTGAAGACGTCGATGCCGCGCTCGCGCACGTAGAGCAGGTACTGCTCGAGCTCGCTGCGGAAGAACTCGGCGCGCGGCGGGTAGTCGAAGGCGAGCGTGGAGAGCGCGTCGATCACGCGCCAGGTGCCCATGTTGCGCCCGTAGATCGTCTCGACGCCGATGATCGCGACGATGATCTCCTCGGGCACGCCGTGCTCCGCGGCGGCGCGCGCCAGCACCGCGGCGTGGCGCCGCGCGAACTCGGCGCCATCCGCGATTCGCGCCTCGGTGACGAAGCGCGCGCGGTAGAGCTGCCAGGAGCGCGCCTTCGGCGCCTTCGGCGGCACGATCGACTGCAGGATCGGCGCCTCGCGGCGCGCGCGGGAGAACAGGTACTTCAGCTCCTTCTCGACGAAGCCGTGCTTGCGCACCATGTCGCGGACGAAGTCGTCGACTTCGGCGCGCTTGCCGTAGGGACGATCAGGCGGGGGAGCGGAAAACCCTTCCGGGATTGCAAGAAACGAAACAAGAAGAATGAAAATCCACTTCATCCGAACTGCAGCTCCATGACGCGCCTGCGCAGCTCGGCGACGCCGCCGGCCGGCTGCGCCGCGCCGTAGCGCAGCGCGATGTAGAGCGCGGCGATGCCCTGGATCGCCTCGCGCGCGGCCGGCAGCCGGCTCGCGGCGCGCTCCGAGTAGTCGCGCGGGCCCTCGTGCGGCGAGCGCTCGACGCCGCGGGCGCGCAGCTTACTGCAGAGGGCGAGCCAGGCCGCCTGCACCGGGTCGGGGCGCGCGTAGCGCCGCAGCGACCAGAGCAGCAGCGCGGCGACGAAGGCGCCGAGGAGCGCGAACAGGGTCGAAGCGAGCTCGACCCAGTCGGCGTCGCGCATGCCGAGGCGCGCCATCAGGTCGCGCTGGCGCTCCGGGTTGTAGCCGAGCACCCATAGGTTCCATTGGTGGGTGAGCGCCTCCCAGTTGTAGCGCAGCTCGCGCAGCCATTCGAGCTCGGGGCGCAGCAGGAACGGCAGCGGCGCGCCGGCGGCGACCGCGCGCTCCAGGCCCGCGTCCAGGCGCCCCGGCACCGAGAGCGCGGTCGGGTCGACCCGAATCCAGCCGCGGCCGCGCAGGAAGACCTCGGACCAGGCGTGCGCATCCGACTGGCGCACGGTGAACTTGCCGTCGACCGGGTTCGGGTCGCCGCCGTGGTAGCCGGTGACCACGCGCGCCGGGACGCCGGCGGCGCGCATCAGGAAGACGAACGCCGAGGAGAAATGCTCGCAGAAGCCGCTGCGCGTGTCGTAGAGGAACTCGTCCACCGAGTCGCGGCCGAGCAGCGGCGGCTCGGTGGTGTACTGCAGGCGCTCGCACCGGAAGAACTCGATCGCCTGGTCGAGCACCGCGTCGTCGGGCCGCGCCGCGGTGCGCGCGGTCTCGCGCCAGCCGGCGGCAAGGGCGCGCGCGCGCGGATTGAATCCCGGCGGCAGGCGCAGCGCGCGGCGCAGGTTGTGCTCGGCCTCCTCCGGGTCGGCGGCCGCCCCCACGATCGAGGTCATGTCGTAGCGCATGCGCGTGCGCAGCGGCGCGAGCGAGACGATCTGGCCGTCGTCCAGCACCCGCGCGCGGGGCGGCAGCGTCGCCGCGGTCTCGAGCGCGAACAGCCAGTTGCGGTTGTGCGCCTCGAGCACCACCGTGTAGTCGTGGCGCGCGCCGCCCCTGGGCTGCTCCAGCTCGGCGAAGCCCGGCGAGCCGAGCCGCCAGGTGCGGCCGTCGAAATCCCACAGCACCGGGCCGCGCCAGTAGAGGAAGCGCCGGCGCGGCGCCTCGCCTTCGAACTCGACGCGGAAGGCGATGGCGTCGGAGAGCGTAAGGCGCGAGATGTTGCCCGGCGCCATCGTGTCCGAGAGGCCGGTGAGCGCGCTGTAGGCGTCCTGCGGCAGCCCCCAGAGCGGTCCCTGGATGCGCGGAAAGAGCAGGAAGAGCAGGGCGGCGGCCGGCAGCGCCTGCGCAAGCAGCACCCCTGCGGTGCGCAGGTTGGCGCGCGTGTCGCGGCGCGGCGCGGCGAAGCCGATGAGGGCGGCGACGCTCGCCGCCACCGCCAGGCACATGCCGGCGGCCGTGGCGATCGACTGGGTGTAGAGGAAGTTGGTGATCGCGAGGAACCAGGTGAGGAACACCACCGCCGCGCCGCCGCGCTGGTTGCGCGATTCGAGCAGCTTCAGGCCGGAGAAGAGCAGCAGCAGCGTGATGCCGACCTCGCGGCCGAAGAGCGTGCGGTACTGGAGCGCGACCCCGAGCGCGGCGAACCCGGTGATCGCGAGCAGCAGGCCGCGCCCTGGCAGCAGCCGCGGGTGCGCCAGCGCGCCGGCGCGCCAGGCGTAGAGCACGAGGGTGAGCGCTGTCACCCAGACCGGGGCGCGCAGCGCATGCGGCGCGATCACGATGCCGAGGGCGACGAGCAGCGCGACCATGTCGCGCACGCCGAGGGCGCGTTGGGAGACGAGCGCACTCGGTGAGCTGGCCAGCAAGGTGGAAGGTTTACTCATGCAGCGCCAGCGCCTCGAGGCAGGCGGCGCGGTGCGCCTCGCCGCTATTGGCCTCCAGCGTGCGTCCGGGCAGGATCAATCCGTACCGCGCGCCGGAGCGTTCCGCCGCGAGGACCCAGCCCGCGAGCCTCGAGAGGCGTCGCTCCAGGTCGAGCGCGGCGGGCGTGTCCTCCAGCCTGAGCCACAGCTCGACGACCGCCTCGCCGGCGAACTGCTTGGTCCGCATGACGTCGGTCTTCGCCACGGATTTCCACGCCACGTGGCGCGGCGCATCCGAGGGCTGGTAGCTGCGCAGGCCGGAGAAATCGTCGGTGCCCTGCGCATGCGCGCGCACGCCGCCCTGCTGGTCGGTCGGCGCGAGCGCGGGGAGCGTGCTCACCTCGGGCCGTGGATAGACGAGGCAGCGGCTGTCGGGCTCGACATAGTTCCAGGCGCGAAACAGGCCCAGCGGAAAGCGCGTCTCGAGAAGCACGCGCTCGAGCGGCAGCCAGCCGCGGTGCGCGGTCGGCACCGCGAGCACCGCCTCGGTCGCGCTCGCGGCGGCGACATCGACCACGCGCCCGGCGATTGGTGTGGTCGCGCCCTTGGCGCGTGGGGCGAGCTGGCGCAGCAGCACCTCGGGCCAGTCGTGCAGCGCGCTGTTGTCGAGGAAGAGCCGGAACTGCGCGGCCTCGCCCGCGAACACCGCCTCCGCGCGGCCGGCGCGCACCTTCAATTGCGCGAGGTTGCGCGCCGTCTGCACCATGCCGGCGAGCCCCATACCCGCGAGCAGGAACGTGAGCGCGAAGCCGAGCGCGAGCGCGTAGTTGATCGAGCCGACCAGCAGGATGTGAGCAGCGCGCCGCCGAAGAGCAGGCCGAGGCGGCTCGGCACGATGTAGACGAGGCGGTGGCCGAGCACAATCGCGCCGCGCTCCGGCGGCGCGAAGCCGTAGAACCAGTTTCTCAGCTCAGCTCGTAGCGCCATCGTATTTCCACCGGCCCTTCCAGGCCGCGAGCACGAGGTTCGGATACTCGGCCTTGCCTAGGCTGCCGTTGTAGCGTCCCAGGGCGCGGTGGTAGTCGCCGTTCTCGATGTCGAGATAGTGGCGCAGGATCACGCAGCCGTACTTCAGGTTGGTGCGCAGGCGAAACAGGTTGTGGTTGGGCTTGCCAATCGACTTTACCCAGAAAGGCATCACCTGCATGTAGCCCTGGGTGCCGGCCGAGGAGACCGCGTACTTCCGGAAGTTGCTCTCCACCTGGATGATGCCGAGCACCAGTTGCGGATCCAGGCGGGAGCGCACCGCCTCGTATTGAACCGATTTGAGCAGCTCGATGCGCTCCTTGCGGTCCGGAATGCGATCGCGGAGGCGGCGCGACATCTCGTCGATCCACTTGTGCGCATCCTCGGGATTTCCGAAATTGAAGTTGGGCGGCGCCTGGTCGGATACCGCGACCGACATCTGCAGCGCGACGCTGTCCGAGAGCTTCTCCTCGACCTGGTTGCCGGCCAGCGATCCGCCTGCGGCGAGCAGGAGGGCGAAGGTAGCCAGCGCCTTTTTCAAGAGAATTTGTTTCTGACGAACTCGAGCACCGACGCGAGCGGCACGTTCTCCGGCGCAGCGGCCTGGCGCGCCTTGTACTCGACCGTGCCCGCGCCGAGGCCCTTGTCCGAGACGACCAGCCGGTGCGGGATGCCGAGCAGGTCCATGTCGGCGAAGAGCACGCCCGGGCGCTCGTCGCGGTCGTCGAGCAGCACGTCGACGCCGGATGCGGCGAGGTCGGCGTAGAGCTTCTCCGCGGCCTTGCGCACCGCCTCGCTCTTGTGCAGGCCGATCGGCACGATCGAGATCTCAAACGGCGCGATCAGCCGGGGAAAGATGATGCCGCGTTCGTCGTGGCCCTGCTCGATCGCGGCCGCCGCGATGCGCGTGACGCCGATGCCGTAGCAGCCCATTTCCATCGGCCGCGTCTGGCCTTTCTCGTCGAGGTACACCGCCTTCATCGCCTCTGAGTATTTCGTGCGCAGCTGGAAGATGTGCCCGACCTCGATGCCGCGCTGGATCTTGAGTTTCCCTTTGCCGTCGGGCGAGGGATCGCCGTCGACCACATTGCGGATGTCAGCGGTTTTCCAGATTGGCTGGATGTCTTCGAAGTCGACTCCCGTGAGGTGGTATCCGGCCTTGTTTGCTCCGCACACGAAGTCGCTCATTTCCGCGACGGTGAGGTCAACCACTATTCTGATCGGTGCAGTCAGCCCGCGTGCCTCGCCGGGAATGTTCGCCGCTTGCATGGGCAAGTTCACAGGTCCGATATACCCGGGCCTCACACCCACGATTTTCGAGATTTCCTCGTCTTTGGCGAAATGAAACTGACCAACAGCCTTCTGCGCCTTGATCTCGTTGAGCGTGTGATCCCCTCGAACGAGCAGGAGCCCGAGCTGGTCACGCTGGGCACCATCGTCATGCACGATCGCAATCGCCTTGACCGTCCTCTGCAGCGGCAACTTCAGTAGCTCGGCGACTTCCTCGCAAGTTGTCTTGCCGGGCGTCGGCACTTCCTGCATCTTCTCCTTGCGGGGCTTTCTCTTCTCCGCTGGCGCGAGCGCCTCGGCCAGTTCCAGATTCGCGGCGTAGTCGGAATCCGGGCACCAGGCGATCGCGTCCTCGCCCGAGTCGGCAACCACCTGGAATTCGTGCGAGCCGGTGCCGCCGATCGCGCCGGGGTCGGCCGCGACCGAGCGGAATTTGAGGCCCAGGCGCTGGAAGATGCGCGTGTACGTGTCGTACATGTTCTGGTACTCGCGCTTCAGGTCGTCGTAGTCGGCGTGGAACGAGTAGCCGTCCTTCATCACGAACTCGCGCCCGCGCATGATGCCGAAGCGCGGCCGGCGCTCGTCGCGGAACTTCTGCTGGATCTGGTAGAAGTGCACCGGCAGCTTGCGGTAGCTGCGCAGCTCGCTCTTGGCGATGTCGGTGATGACCTCCTCGGAGGTCGGCTGGATGACGAAGTCGCGCTCGTGCCGGTCCTTGAAGCGCAGCAGCTCCGGCCCGTAGGCGTCCCAGCGCCCGGATTCGCGCCACAGCTCGGCCGGCTGCACCACGGGCATCGACAGCTCGATCGCGCCGGCGCGGTTCATCTCCTCGCGCACGATCGCCTCGATCTTGCGCACCACGCGCAGGCCGAGCGGCATCCAGGTGTAGATCCCGGCCGCGAGGCGCCGGATCATTCCCGCGCGAATCATCAGCTTGTGGCTCGTAAGCTCGGCGTCAGCCGGCGCTTCTTTCACCGTGGATATGAAGTAGCGTGTGGAACGCATTAACGCGTTGAATTCGCTCTGTGTCTGTGGAAAAATTGACGCAAGAAATTCTAGCTTAGGTGGTGATGCCATGCTCGACAGGGACGGATACCGTCCGAACGTGGGCATCCTCCTCGTGAACGCGCGCAACGACGTGTTCTGGGGCAAGCGGGTGAACCAGCACGCTTGGCAGTTCCCTCAGGGCGGCATCCAGTCGGGCGAGTCCCCGAAGGGTGCGATGTACCGCGAGCTCACCGAGGAGATCGGCCTGAAGCCCGAGCACGTCCGCATCCTTGGCCGCACGCGCCACTGGCTGCGCTACGAGTTCCCGGAGAAGTGGATCCGGCGCGACTGGCGCGGCACCTACAAGGGCCAGAAGCAGATCTGGTACCTGCTGCGCATGCTGGGGCGCGATTGCGACGTGAAGCTGCGCGGCAACGGCAAGCCCGAGTTCGACGCCTGGCGCTGGCACGAGTACTGGGTGCCCTACGAGATGGTGATCGAGTTCAAGCGCGACGTGTATCGCCAGGCGCTCACCGAGTTGCACCGGTTCCTGAACGCCGATCGCCGCCGCCGGCCGCGGGAGCAGATGCTGTCCTGACGGACGACCCTGGGGGGAGAGCCATGGAGAGGCAGTTCGACGCGATACCGATCAACGAGCTGGGCGAGGACGCCGGGCTGCGGCGTCCCACCCAGGCGCAGGCGGCACGCGTGACCCTGGACTCGCCGGCGCTCGACGTCATGACCGATCTCACGCGCGCGAGTCCCGCGACGATCCGCCCGCAGGCGCCCGTCGAGGGCGCCAACCAGTTCATGATCTCGCGCGGCGTGCGGCTGCTGCTGGTCGTGGACGAGCGCGAGACCGTGCTCGGCCTGCTGACCGCGACCGACGTGCTCGGCGAGAAGGCGATGCGCGTGACGATGGACCGGGGCACGAAAAGGAGCGACCTGATCGTCGCCGACCTGATGACCCCGGCGAGCCGGGTCGAGGTGCTGGCGATGGCCGATGTCGAGGGCGCGCGCGTCGGGCACGTGCTCGAGACGCTGCGGCGCGCCGGGCGCCAGCACGCGCTGGGGGTCGACTACGATGTCACCCCGCCCCGGCGGGTGATCGACGCGCCGCTGCGCCGGCCGATGGTGCGCGGCATCTTCTCGATCTCGCAGGTGGCGCGCCAGCTCGGCGTGTCGCTGCAGAGCGTCGGCGAGGTGGCGCGTACCTTCTCGGAGATCGAGGCCGCGCTCGGTAGATAGGCTCGCCCCGGAAGGATAGGCTTTGCCTATGGGGAGTATCGCGAGAATCGATTTGCCAGCGCGGCGGCAGGGCTTTAGCTTCCGACTGTCGATTAACAGGAGACACCCATGGCATCGCTGAAAGGCTCCAAGACCCACGAAAACCTGAAGGCCGCGTTCGCCGGCGAGTCGCAGGCGAACCGGCGCTACCTGTACTTCGCCGCCAAGGCGGACGTCGAAGGGCAGAACGACGTCTCGGCGATCTTCCGCTCGACCGCGGAAGGCGAGACCGGCCATGCGCACGGCCACCTCGAGTACCTCGAGCAGGTCGGCGACCCGGCGACCGACAAGCCGATCGGCCGCACGCGCCTGAACCTGGCCGCGGCGATCGCCGGCGAGACGCACGAGTACACCGACATGTACCCGGGCATGGCGAAGACCGCGAGAAGCGAGGGCTTCGGCGAGATCGCCGACTGGTTCGAGACGCTGGCCAAGGCCGAGCGCTCGCACGCCAACCGCTTCCATAAGGCGCTGGACGGCCTGGTTGACTGAAGCGATGGGCATCGCCCCCGAGAGCCTGCTGACGCTGGAGGCGTACGCGCGCGAGCGCGGCGCCTTTCGCTCGAAGGTCATCGAGCACAAGAAGCGCCGCACGGTGCATGTCGGCGAGCACGTCACGCTGCTGTTCGAGGACGAGCTGACGGTCCGCTACCAGGTGCAGGAGATGCTGCGCATCGAGCGCATCTTCGAGGCGGACGGCATCCGCCACGAGCTGGAGGCCTACAACCCGCTCATCCCGGACGGCGGCAACTGGAAGGCGACCATGCTGATCGAGTACCCGGAAGCCGACGAGCGGCGCCGGCGTCTCGCGCAGCTGAAGGGCATCGAGCGCAAGGTCTGGGTGCAGGTGCAAGGGCAGGGGCGCGTGCTCGCGATCGCCGACGAGGACCTCGAGCGCGAAAACGAGGACAAGACCTCGTCGGTGCATTTCCTGCGCTTCGAGCTGGACGCGCCGATGCGCCGTGCGCTGAAGGCGGGCGCGCCGCTCGCGATCGGCGTGGACCACGACGCTTACCGCGCCTCGGTCGAGATTCCGGCCCCGATCCGCGACGCGCTCGCGGCCGACCTGGCGTGAGGCGCCTCGCGCAGGTGTGGCTTGCGCTTGCGCTCGTGGCGCTCGCCGCGGCGGCGCTGCCCGCTGCGGCGCAGAACCCGAGCGGGCCGCAGGTCAGGAGCGACACCGGCAAGAGCGACTGGGAGCGCGCGCTGCAAGAGCGCGACTTCAAGGAAGTCGAGGTCAAGCTGCCGGCGCCGCCCAAGGCGGCGAAGCTGATCGAGTTCTTTCCGAGCGCGGCCTCCAGCTTCCGCTTTTTCGTCGATGCCGACTCGCTCAGCGTCGGCGCCGACGGCGTGGTGCGCTACACGCTGGTCGCGCGCAGCTCGAGCGGCCATGACAACGTCACCTACGAGGGCATGCGCTGCAAGGCCAGCAGCGTGCGCGTCTACGCCTACTCGAATGCCGGCGTGTGGTCGCCGGCGCAGGGCGACTGGAAGCCGATCGAGGCGCGCAGCGTGCAGCGGTGGCACAACGAGCTGCGCAGCCGCTATTTCTGCCCGGTCGGCGTGCCGATCCACGGCGCGGCCGAGGGGCTGAACGCGCTGCGCCGCGGCGGGCATCCGCACGCCTCGGGCAGCAGCAACCCGCAGCGCTTCTAGACTGCTAAAGCAGCACTAGATTGTCCCGGTGGATGAGCTCGGGCTCGTCCACGTAGCCGAGGGTCGACTCGATCTCTGCGGAGGGACGGCGCGCGATCTTGCGGGATTCTTCCGACGAGTAGTTGACCAGCCCGCGGGCGATCTCCCGGCCCTCGGGATTGACGCAGGCGACCACCGCGCCACGCTCGAACTCGCCCTCGACCGCGACCACGCCGATCGGCAGGAGGCTCTTGCCGCCGCGCGCGAGCGCGGTGACGGCGCCGGCATCGAGCTTCAGGCGGCCGCCGACGTTGACATGGTCGGCAAGCCACTGCTTGCGCGCCGCGATCGGCGCGGTGCCGGCGCGCAGGAGCGTGCCGACGCGCTCGCCGCGCGCAAGGCGCGCGAGCACCTCGGGCTCGGCGCCCGCCGCAATCACGGTGTGCGCGCCGCTGCGCGCCGCCCGCCGCGCCGCCTGCACCTTGGTCAGCATGCCGCCGCGGGCGAGCTCGCTGCCGGTGCCGCCGGCGATGCCCTCCAGCGCGGGATCGCTCGCGTCCTTTTCATCGAGCAGCTTCGCCGCCGGGTTCTTCCTCGGGTCGGAATCGTAGAGGCCGGCCTGGTCGGTGAGGATGACGAGCGCGTCGGCCTCGATCAGGTTCGCGACCAGGGCCCCGAGCGTGTCGTTGTCGCCGACGCGGATCTCGTCGGTGACCACCGTGTCGTTCTCGTTGATCACCGGGATCACGCCCAGGCCGAGCAGCGTGCGCAGCGTCGAGCGCGCGTTCAGGTAGCGCCGCCGGTCGGCGAGGTCGGCGTGCGTGAGCAGCACCTGCGCGCTCGCCAGGCCGTGCTCGCGAAAGCAGCTCTCGTAGCACTGCGCGAGGCCCATCTGCCCGACCGCGGCGGCCGCCTGCAGCTCGTGCATGGCGTGCGGCCGGCGCGTCCAGCCGAGGCGCTGCACGCCGGCGGCGATCGCGCCGCTGGAGACGAGCACGCAGCGCCGGCCGAGCTTGCGCAGCGCGGTGACCTGCGCCGCGAGGCGCGTGATCGCCTCGAGGTCGAGGCCGACCGCCTCGCGCGTGATGAGCGAGGAGCCGATCTTGACGACGATCGTCTGCGCGGCGGAGAGGGGGCTAGGCTGCACGGCGCACCTTGCCTTTCTGCTCCCTGCTCAGAAATTCGAAGACCGAACCGCAGAGCTCGCGACAGCCAGAGCCGGTGAGCGCGGAGATCACGAACCACGGCCCTTTCCAGCGCAGCGAGCGCACGAGACGGCCTGCCCTCTGCGCCGCGTCTTCCACCATGTCGGCCTTGTTGAAGACGAGCCAGCGCGGCTTCCTGTGCAGCGCCGGATCGTATTTCTTCAGCTCGGCCGCGAGCGCGCGGGCATCCTTCGCCGGGTCGCCGTCATCCGGCGGCGCCAGGTCGATGAGGTGCAGGAGCACGCTGGTGCGCGAGAGGTGGCGCAGGAACTGGTGGCCGAGCCCGGCGCCCTCGGCGGCGCCTTCGATCAGGCCCGGGATGTCGGCGATCACGAAGCTCGCGTCCTGCGCGATGCGCACCACCCCGAGGGAGGGATTGAGCGTGGTGAACGGGTAGTCGGCGACCTTGGGGCGCGCGCTCGAGACCGCGCGCACCAGGCTCGACTTGCCGGCGTTCGGCAGCCCGAGCAGGCCGACGTCGGCCAGCACGCGCAGCTCGAGCTCGAGGCGCCGGTTCTCGCCCGGCTCGCCGCGCGTGAACTGACGCGGCGCGCGGTTGATGCTCGACTTGAAGTGGATGTTGCCCAGGCCGCCCTTGCCGCCGCGGGCGAGCAGGGCGCGCGCGCCGTCGTGCGCGAGGTCGGCGACAAGTTCGCCGTCGGCCTCCCGTATGAGCGTACCGACCGGCACCCGCAACTCGATGTCCGCGCCGGCGGCGCCGTACTGGTCCTTGCCGCGGCCGTGCTCGCCGTGCGCCGCGCGATGGATGCGCGCGAAGCGGTAGTCGACGAGCGTGTTGATGTTGCGGTCGGCGCGCGCCCAGACGCTGCCGCCGCGGCCGCCGTCGCCGCCCGCCGGGCCGCCGCGCGGGATGTACTTGGCGCGCCGGAACGCGGCGCTGCCGTCCCCGCCGTTGCCGGCGTGCACCTCGATCCTCGCTTCGTCGATGAATTTCATGGGGAATGGAAATAAAAAAGCCCTATCGACTCCGATAGGGCTTTCGCGGAGTCGTGCGGGCGCTTAGGCCGGGCGCACGCTCACGGTCTGCTTGTTGTTGGCGCCGCGCACCGCGTACTCCACCTTGCCGTCGATGCGCGCGTACAGGGTGTGGTCGCGGCCGATGCCGACGTTGTCGCCCGCATGCACCACCGTGCCGCGCTGGCGCACGAGGATCGCGCCCGCGCTCACCTGCTCGCCGCCGTAGGCTTTCACGCCGAGGCGCTTGGCGTTCGAGTCGCGGCCGTTTCTCGAGCTGCCGCCTGCTTTCTTGTGTGCCATGAATCTCTCTCTGTCCTGTGCCTGGAACGCCGACTCCGCGGCGTTAAGCGCCGACGATCTCGTCGATGCGCACCTCGGTGTAGTCCTGCCGGTGCCCCTGGGACTTCTGGTGGTGCTTGCGGCGGCGCATCTTGAAGATGCGCACCTTTTCGCCGCGGCCCTGCGCGACGACGGTCGCCTTCACTTTCGCGCCGGCGACGAACGGCGTGCCGACCTTGACGCCCTCGCCTTCGCCGAGCATCAGCACCTTGTCGAACGCGACCGCGGCGCCGACCTGCTCGGGGAGCAACTCGACCTTGATCTGCTCGCCGGACTTGACGCGGTATTGCTTGCCGCCGGTCTGGATCACTGCGTACATGGAATTGCCTGCCCTGGAATTCGCAAAGGCTTGGAATTATAGGGGATTTCCGGCGGCCGGGTCAAAGCTTGCTGTGCTACTTTCCGCCGGCATGGAGAACCTGCTTTTCCTCGCGCCGGTCGCGGCCGACATGGCGCGCGTCGACGCGGCGATCCGCGCGCGGCTCGGCTCGGACGTCGCGCTGGTGCGGCAGGTCGCCGAGCACATCGTCGCCGGCGGCGGCAAGCGGCTGCGGCCGGCGTTGCTGCTGCTCTGCGCCGGCGCCGCCGGATATAAAGGAGCGGCTGGCGCCGCTGGCAGCGAGGCGCGTTTCGAGCTCGCGGCGGTGGTCGAATTCATCCACACCGCGACGCTGCTGCACGACGACGTGGTCGACGCCTCCGGGCTGCGCCGCGGCCGGCGGACCGCGAACGCGGTGTTCGGCAACGCGGCCGCGGTGCTGGTGGGCGATTTCCTCTATTCGCGCGCCTTCCAGATGATGGTCGGCTTGAACGACATGCGGTTGATGCAGGTGCTGGCGGACGCGACCAACACGATCGCCGAGGGCGAGGTGCTGCAGCTCATGAACTGCCACGACCCGGACGTGGACGAGGCGCGCTACCTCGAGGTGATCCGGCGCAAGACCGCGAAGCTGTTCGAGGCGGCGGCGCGCCTCGGCGCGGTGCTTGCGCGCGCGCCGGCGCCGGTGGAGCAGGGGCTCGCCGAGTACGGCATGCGCCTCGGCACCGCGTTCCAGCTGATCGACGACGTGCTCGACTACTCGGGCGACGCGGCGGCGATCGGCAAGAGCCTCGGCGACGACCTGGCCGAGGGCAAGCCGACCCTGCCGCTCATCCACGCCATGCGCGCCGTCTCCGCGCCGCAGGCGGGCATCGTGAAACGAACCATCCGGGACGGTGGCAGGGAAGACTTTGCGGCAGTTCTCGAGGTCATCCGAGCTTGCGGCTCCCTCGAGTACGCGCACGGCGTCGCGCAAGGTGAAGCCGCTGCCGCCAGTCGCGCGCTTGGCCCGCTCGGCGACTCGGCGCACAAGACATCTTTGCTAGAATTGGCCTCTTTTTCCGTCACCCGGAAAAGCTAGCCATCGGGGTGTAGCTCAGCCTGGTAGAGTACTGCGTTCGGGACGCAGGTGTCGCTGGTTCGAATCCAGTCACCCCGACCACTTCCAATCCCCAAAGTCCTTGCGATGCCGCGGGCGCGCTTCACTTGCGCGCCGGGGCGAGCAATTCAAGCTTCGGGAAATAGTCGGAATAGCGCCGCGCGTCGCGGGTGAGAAGCGGAACGCCGAGGACAGCGGCGTGGGCGCCGATGAAGAAATCGGGCAGCACGCCGGTGCGCGTGCCGCCGCGCGCCTTGTAGCGCTGGAACGCCTTGCCGGCGAGAAACAGCGCCTCGCGGGGGATATCGGCGACCGCGATGCGCGCCTCGGACAGCACCGCATCGAGCTCCTCGATGCGTCGAAAGCCGATGGAGAGCTCGGCGTACACCACGGGATTGATGACGAGATCCCCTTTTAGCGCGGCGGCCTCGAGCTGGTGCTGGGACCAGTTCGCCCACTCGGGATGGCCGGTCACCACGTCCAGGAGGACGTTGGTATCGACAACGACCACGGTGAGCGCGTTTGCCGCTCGCCTTGCTACTCCTCGCCCCGGGTCAGCGCGAGGATCTCTTCGGTGCGCAGCCTGACCGTGGCGCTGCCGCGGATCTTCGCGAACCGGCTGCGCCGGCGCGCGCGCTTGGCGACGCGCTCGGCCTTGCGCAGCAGCACCTCGCCCTTCGCGTCGACCTCGAACTCCACCCCGCTGCCGGGCTGGATGCCGAGGTGCTCCCGTACCCGCTTGGGAATGGTGACCTGGCCCTTAACCGTCACTTGATGCGCCACGCTGCCTCCAGAGTATTACATTGACATGATATAGTAATACTTACGATTCGGCCGCGCAACGGCCCCAGCCTTCGAAAGCCTCATAATCCTGCCCATGATCGGCCGCATCATTCTTGCCGTCGTCGTCATCGCCCTCGTGCTTTGGCTGCTGCGGCGCGCGCTCGCCGCCACCCGGCGGCCGGACGAGCCCGGGTCGCCGGCGGACAGGCCGAAAGGCGAACTCGTCGCCTGCGCCCAATGCGGCGTCAACCTGCCCAGGAGCGAGGCGCGCTCGGCAGGCGGGCGCCACTACTGCAGCGAGGAGCACTGGCGGCTCGGCCCGAAGGACCCGTAGATGGCCGAGGCGGCTCTCAGGCACGACCTGCCGCGCGAGGACTCGCTGCGCTACGCGCGCCCCCTCGGGCGCGACCTGCGCACGCCGGACTCGTTCTGGATCTCGCTGCGCTATTTCAACCTGTACCGCATGGCGGTCGCGGCGCTGTTCCTCGGCATCACGCTCTTCTACGGCGACACGCTGAACCTGGGCTCGCACGCGCTGAATTTCTTCCGCGCGGTCTGCATTGCCTACCTCGTGCTCGGGGTCGTGTTCCAGAGCCTGCTGCGGAATCTGCGGGACCTCTTCAACTTGCAGCTCTCCGCGCACGTCGCGGTCGACGTGGTGGCGCTGACGCTGCTCATGTACGCGAGCGGCGGGCTGCGCTCGGGCCTGGACGTGATGCTGCTCATCTCGCTCACCGCTGCGGCGCTGGTCGCGCCGCGGCGTTTGGCGCTGCTCTACGCCGCGCTGGCCGCGATCGCGCTGCTGCTGGAGCAGGGCTACTGGGTGCTCGCCTACGACGCGCCCGAGGTGAGCTTCTTCCAGCCCGGCCTGCTCGCGCTCGGCGGCTTCGCCATCGCCGGCCTGACCAGCTGGCTGGCGCAGCGCGTCGCCGCGAACGAGGGCCTCGCGCGCGAGCGCGGCCGCGCGCTCGAGACGCAGCTGCGCATCAACCAGCTGGTCATCGCCGACATGCAGGACGGCGTGATCGTGCTCGACCGCGACGCGCGCGTGGTGCAGCACAACCCGCAGGCGCAGCGCCTGCTCGGCGAGGAGGCGCTGCGCGGCGCCGAGTTCGCGCGCCTGCTGCCGGGCTTCGGCGAGCGCTGGCAGGACTGGCGCGGCGGCGATGCCGCCGCGGGCCGCGCCGAGCTCGAGACGCGCGGCCGCGGCCTGCGCCTGCGCCTGATGGAGACCGGCGCGGCCGAGCAGCTGGCGGTGCTCTTCGTCGAGGACACGACGCGCTCGCGCGAGGAGGCGCAGCAACTCAAGCTGGCCGCGCTCGGGCGCCTCACCGCCAACATCGCGCACGAGATCCGCAACCCGCTTTCGGCGATCAGCCACGCCGCCGAGCTGCTCAACGAGGAGGCGCGCCAGCCCGACCGCGCGCGCCTGACGCGCATCATCCACGACAACACGCAACGCCTCGATCGCCTGGTCGCCGACGTCATGCAGCTGAACCGCCGCGACAGCGCCAATGCGGAGCGCGTGGCGCTGAACACCTGGCTGGCGGGCTTCGTCGAGGACTTCGCCGCGGTCGAGGCGCTGGCGCCCGGCCGCATCCGTGTCGAGGTCGGGCGCGAGGCGACGATCGAGTTCGATCGCGAGCACCTGCGCCAGGTGCTCTGGAACCTGCTCAGGAACGCGGTGCGCCACGCGCGCGAGGCGCCGGGCAGCGTGCGGCTCGTGCTGGGCGCTTACGGCGATCAAGTAGAATTGAACGTGATCGACGACGGCCCCGGCGTTCCGCGGGCGAGCCAGGGCCAGCTGTTCGAGCCGTTCTTCACCACCGAGAGCAAGGGCACGGGACTCGGGCTCTACATCGCCCGCGAGTTGTGCGCCGCGAACCGAGCGGCGCTGGAGTACGTCGACGACATGCGCGGAGCGCACTTCCGGATCGTGTGCCGCGCGGCGCCTGCCGCATGAAGCGGATCTCATGAAGAAGAGCGAGCGGCGCCAGCGGCCCGGCCCGGCAGCGCGCGCGCAGCGCGTGCTCGTGGTCGACGACGAGCCCGACATCCGCGAGCTGCTCGAGCTGACGCTGGTCAAGATGGGGCTGGGCTTGGATTCGGCCGGCACGATCGCCGAGGCGAAGGAGCGCCTCGCCGCGACGCGCTACCAGCTTTGCCTGACCGACATGCGCCTGCCCGACGGCGAGGGGCTCGACCTGGTGCGCCATATCGGCGGTCTGGTCGGCGACCTGCCCGTGGCCGTGATCACGGCCTACGGCAGCGCCGAGAACGCGGTGGCGGCGCTGAAAGCCGGCGCCTTCGACTACGTCTCCAAGCCGGTCGGCCTGGAGCAGCTGCGCGCGCTGGTCGGCTCGGCGCTGTCGCTGCCCGCGCCGAGCGCGGCGCCCTCGGCGGGCCAGCCGCTGCTCGGCCAGAGTGCCGCGCTCGCGCAGGTGCGCGAGACCGTCGCCAAGCTCGCGCGCACGCAGGCGCCGGTGCACATCAGCGGCGAGTCCGGCAGCGGCAAGGAGCTCGCCGCGCGCCAGATCCACGCGCTCGGCGCGCGCCGCGAGCGCGCCTTCGTGCCGGTCAACTGCGGGGCGATTCCCGAGAACCTGATGGAGAGCGAGTTCTTCGGCTACCGCAAGGGCGCCTTTACCGGCGCCCTCGAGGACCGCGGCGGCTTCTTCCAGGCCGCGGACGGCGGCACGCTGTTCCTGGACGAGGTCGCCGAGCTGCCGCTGGCGGTGCAGGTGAAGCTGCTGCGCGCGATCCAGGAAAAGCGCGTGCGCAAGGTCGGTGCCACGCAGGAGGAGCCGGTCGACGTGCGCCTGATCAGCGCCACGCACCACGACCTGGCCGCGCGCGTCGAGTCGGGCGAGTTCCGCTTGGACCTCTTTTACCGGCTGAACGTGATCGAGCTGAAGATGCCGCCGCTGCGCGAGTGTCGCGAGGACATCCCGGAGATCGCGGCGGCGATCCTCGCCAGGCACGGCACGCACGCGCTGGCCGGCGAGGCGCTGGAGCAGCTGCGCGGCTATGACTTTCCGGGCAACGTGCGCGAGCTGGAGAACATCCTGGAGCGCGCGGTGGCGCTTTCCGGCGGCCAGAGCATCGGCGCCGAGGACCTGCGCCTGCGGCCCGCGCCGTGGGAGGCCGAGGGGACCGGCGCGGGCGAGGGGCTGCCCGAGTACCTGGACCGCATCGAGCGCGAGGTGATCCTAGCCGCGCTCGCCAAGACCAACTTCAACCGTACCGCAGCGGCGAAGCTGCTCGGCGTGACGTTCAGGGCGCTGCGCTATCGGATGCAACGCCTGGGGATCCGCGAGCCGGAGTGAAAGCAAGGCAAGTCCGGTCGCCAAACCACGATGACCGGCCGGCGGGCACGGAGATTTCGCTCCTGGTGCTGCACGCGATCAGCCTCCCGCGCGGCATGTACGGCGGCGACACGATCGAGCGGCTCTTCTGCAACACTCTGGACACGGCTGCGCACCCCGAGTTCGCCGGGCTCGCCGGCCTGCGCGTCTCATCGCATTACCTCATCCGCCGCGACGGCGGGCTGATCCAGTTCGTGCCGGTCGGCAAGCGCGCCTGGCACGCCGGGATGTCGCGCTGGCGCGGCCGCGAGCGCTGCAACGATTTTTCCGTCGGCATCGAACTCGAGGGCACCGACGATTCGGCGTTCTCCAACGCTCAGTACTCTTGTCTTGCCCCGTTGGTGAAAAGCATTCTTGAGCAACACCCCATCCGCGCTATCGTGGCGCACAGCGACGTCGCGCCGGGACGCAAGACCGACCCTGGCACGAGATTTGAGTGGCGCCGCCTGCTCTCGGCACTCGGCCACAAGATCTAGTAGTTCCCTCCCCAGGAACACTACATATTGCGGTGCAATATGCGGTCGCGGCCAACAACATGACACTTGCCAAATCAGGACGGCGTCGGTAGAGTGCCCCACAAGTAGTTGTCTATCAGCAGTTCAGCACTAGATATTGTGGTTTCGCGCGAGGATGTCACGGGGCTGTCATTCCCCGCATCTTCCTCGGTCGGGGTGCCGCAACAGGGAGGCAGGAGATGCAGATCGCGCAGCAGGGCACGGGGGCCGCCATTGGCGCCGGCGGCGTCACCGAGGCCGTCTCGGCGCCGCGCCAGGCATACGCCGATCACAAGGTGATCCGCCGCAACGGCGCCGTCGTCGGCTTCGAGCCGTCCAAGATCGCCGTGGCGATGACCAAGGCCTACCTCGCGGTCGGCGGCAGCCAGGGCGCGGCCTCGGCGCGCGTGCGCGAGCTCGTGGTCGAGCTCACCGGCAGCGTCGTCGGCGCGCTCCTGCGCCGCCAGCCGCAGGGCGGCACCTTCCATATCGAGGACATCCAGGACCAGGTCGAGCTCGCGCTCATGCGCGCCAGCCAGCACGACGTCGCGCGCGCCTACGTGCTGTACCGCGAGGAGCGAGCCAGGGCGCGCCAGCAGGAAAAGGCGAACCGCGCCAACCTCGAGCCGGCGCGCGCGCTGCTGAACGTGGTCGAGAACGGCAAGCGCCGCCCGCTCGACGTCACGGCGCTGGAGCGGCTGCTCGAGTCCGCCTGCGAGGGCCTCGCGCCCGGCGCGAGCGCGGCGCCGATCCGCGAGGCGACGCTGCGCGACCTTTACGACGGCGTGCCGATGGAAGAAGTGCGCAGGTCCGCGGTGCTCGCGGCGCGCGCCCTGATCGAGAAGGACCCGGCCTACAGCTACGTGACCGCGCGGCTGCTGCTGCACACGATCCGGCTGGAGGTCATCGGCGAGGAGGTCGCGCAGGCCGAGATGGCGACGCGCTACGCGCGCTACTTCCCGGATTTCATCGCCCGCGGCATCGCCGCGGAGCTGCTGGATCCGGCGCTGGCGACGTTTGACCTGAATGCACTGGGGAAAGCACTGGTCGCCGACCGCGACCTCAAGTTCGGCTACCTCGGCCTGCAGACGCTCTACGACCGCTACTTCCTGCACGTGCGCGGCAAGCGGATCGAGCTGCCGCAGGCGTTCTTCATGCGCGTGGCGATGGGCCTGGCGCTGAACGAGCAGGACCGCGAGGCGCGCGCGATCGAGTTCTACCACGTGCTGTCGTCGTTCGACTTCATGAGCTCGACGCCGACGCTCTTCAACTCGGGCACGCAGCGCTCGCAGCTCTCGTCGTGCTACCTGACCACCGTCGCGGACGACCTGACCGGCATCTACGACGCGATCAAGGAGAACGCGCTGCTCGCCAAGTACGCGGGGGGCCTGGGCAACGACTGGACGCCGGTGCGCGCGCTCGGCTCGCACATCAAGGGCACCAACGGCAAGTCGCAGGGCGTGGTGCCGTTCCTGAAGGTGGTGAACGACACCGCGGTCGCGGTAAACCAGGGCGGCAAGCGGAAAGGCGCGGTGTGCTCCTACCTCGAGACCTGGCACCTCGACATCGAGGAGTTCCTCGAGCTGCGCAAGAACACGGGCGACGACCGGCGCCGCACGCACGACATGAACACGGCGAACTGGATCCCGGACCTGTTCATGAAGCGGGTGATGGAGAACGCCGAGTGGACGCTGTTCTCCCCGTCGGACGCCCCCGAGCTGCACGACAAGGTCGGCAAGGCGTTCGAGCAAGCCTACCTGCGCTACGAAGACAAGGTGGCGCGCGGCGAGTTGAAGCTCCACAAGAAGATTCCCGCTGTGCACCTGTGGCGCAAGATGCTCTCGATGCTCTTCGAGACCGGGCATCCCTGGATCACCTTCAAGGACCCGTGCAACCTGAGGAGCCCGCAGCAGCACGTGGGCGTGGTGCACAGCTCCAACCTGTGCACCGAGATCACGCTGAACACCTCCGGCGACGAGATCGCGGTGTGCAACCTGGGCTCCGTCAACCTGGTTGCGCACCTCACCGACAAGGGACTCGATTTCTCAAAAATAAAAACAACAATTTCGACGGCGATGCGCATGCTGGACAACGTCATCGACATCAATTACTACGCTGTCGACAAGGCGAAGAACAGCAACCTGCGCCATCGCCCGGTGGGCCTGGGCATCATGGGCTTCCAGGACTGCCTGCACCAGCTGCGCATCCCGTACGCCTCGGCCGAGGCGGTGGAGTTCGCAGACCGCTCGATGGAGATGGTCGCCTACTGCGCGTACTGGGCCTCCACCGAGCTTGCGGAAGAGCGCGGCGCCTATTCGACCTTCCGCGGCTCGCTCTGGGACCGCGGCGTGCTGCCGCAGGACACGCTCGACCTGCTCGCCGCCGAGCGCGGCGGCTACGTCGAGCTCGACCGCTCCTTCGCCCTCGACTGGGAGCCGCTGCGCGCGCGCGTCAAGCAGCACGGCATGCGCAACTCGAACTGCATCGCCATCGCGCCCACGGCCACCATCGCCAACATCGTCGGCGTCTCGGCCTCGATCGAGCCGACCTACCAGAACCTGTACGTCAAGTCGAACCTGTCGGGCGAGTTCACCGTGGTGAACGACTACCTGGTGGCGGACCTGAAGCGCGCCGGCCTCTGGGACGAGGTCATGATCGCCGACCTGAAGTACTTCGACGGCAACCTCGCGCGCATCGACCGCGCGCCGGCGGACCTGCGGCGCCTGTACGCGACCGCCTTCGAGGTCGAGCAGAAGTGGCTGGTCGAGGCCGCGGCGCGGCGACAGAAATGGATCGACCAGTCGCAGTCGCTCAACATCTACATGGCCGGCGCCTCCGGCAAGCGCCTGGACGAGACCTACAAGCTGTCCTGGATCCGCGGCCTGAAGACCACCTACTACCTGCGCGCGATGGGCGCGACGCACGCCGAGAAGTCGACCACCAAGGCCGGCGCATTGAACGCGGTTCCCGCTTCGGGCGGAATTTCGGAAGTCGGTGTGGCTTCAACAACAGAAGAACCCAAAGCGTGCGCGATAGATAACCCGGAGTGCGAGGCGTGTCAGTGACGCGCACCATGCCGGCGCTGCGGGGCAGGCCGGCGGCCGCCACGCAGACGCGCATCAACTTCGGCTACCGGCTCTTCAACGAGCCGATCGAGGCGGCGCGCTGGGAGCCGCCCTCCGGGCCGGGCCTGTTCGCGGTCCTGATCGTGGACCGGCTCTGCCACCCGCGCCCGTTCCGGCCGATCTTCTTCGGCCAGATGGAGAACACGACCGAGCGCGGCTTCCTGAAGAACCACCGCAAGTACTGGGAATGGCACGCGGTCGCCGATTCCGAGAAGAACCTGTTCGTCGCCACCTTCCCGATGCCGTTCTCGAGCGAGGCGGCGCGCGCCGCGGCCGAGCGCGAGCTGATCCGCCACTACCACCCGGTCTGCAACGCATGAGCGCCGTCCTGCCCATCGCCAGCCAGTTCGTCCCGGAAGCCCCGAGCGCCGACGAGCGCTTCGCCGCCGGCAACGCGCACCGGCGCATCACGGTCGAGGACAAGCGCATCATCAACTCCAAGGCCGACGTCAACCAGCTGGTGCCGTTCAAGTACAAGTGGGCCTGGGAGAAGTACCTCGCCGCCTGCGCCAACCACTGGATGCCGCAGGAGATCAACATGAGCCGCGACATCGAGCTCTGGAAGAGCCGCGACGGGCTCACCGAGGACGAGCGACGCATCGTGACGCGCAACCTGGGCTTCTTCGTCACCGCGGACTCGCTGGCCGCGAACAACATCGTGCTCGGCACCTACCGCCACATCACCGCCCCGGAGTGCCGGCAGTACCTGCTGCGCCAGGCCTTCGAGGAGGCGATCCACACCCACGCCTACCAGTACATCGTCGAGAGCCTGAACCTCGAGGAAGGCGCGGTGTTCAACGCCTATCACGAGATCGCGTCGATCCGCGACAAGGACGAGTTCCTGGTGCCGTTCATCGACACGCTCACCGACCCGTCGTTCAAGACGGGGACCCCGGAGGCGGACCAGAAGCTGCTGAAGAGCCTGATCGTGTTCTCGTGCCTCATGGAAGGGCTCTTCTTCTACGTCGGCTTCACGCAGATCCTGGCGCTCGGCCGGCAGAACAAGATGACCGGCTCGGCCGAGCAGTACATGTACATCCTCCGGGACGAGTCGATGCACTGCAACTTCGGCATCGACCTGGTGAACCAGATCAAGCTGGAGAACCCGCACCTGTGGACCGCGCCGTTCCGCGAGGAGCTGGCCGGGCTCTTCAGGAAGGGCGTCGAGCTCGAGTACCGCTACGCCGAGGACACCATGCTGCGCGGCGTGTTGGGACTCAACGCGCCGATGTTCAAGGAATACCTGCGCTTCATCTGCAACCGCCGCTGCCAGCAGATCGGCCTGGAGCCGATCTACCCGGGCGCGAGCAACCCCTTCCCGTGGATGAGCGAGATGATCGACCTGAAGAAGGAGCGCAACTTCTTCGAGACGCGCGTGATCGAGTACCAGACCGGAGGAGCGCTGAGTTGGGACTGAAAGGAGCGCCATGCACCGAGTGACCGCCTGCAAAGCCGAAGAAGACTACAAGCTCTGGATCCGTTTCGACGATGGCCTGGAAGGCAGCGTCTTTCTCGGCAACCTGCTGGAGATCGGCGCCTTCAAGCTGTGGCGCGACGTGCGCGAGTTCGAGAAGGTGAGCGTCGATCCGGAGTCCGCCACGCTGACGTGGGAAGGCGGAATACGCCTTGATCCTGATATTCTGTATCAGGATCTTGCAGCTCGGAGCGGCAAGTGAGACAGATCTCGCTTACCGAGGAGTGGCAAGTGAAGAATTCAACGCGTCGGGCGGTTTTCGCGCGGCGCTTGAATAGTCCGGGTCGATAGGCCCGGGCTTCTATCGCAACTTCCTTTAAAGGAGATTGTTATGGCGAAGAAAAAAGGGAAAAAAGGCGGTAAGAAGAAGAAAGCATCAAAGAAGAAGAAATCGTCCAAAAAGAAGGCAACAAGAAGGGGCGCGGGTAAGAAAAAAGCCAAGAAGAAGAAGGCACGACCCGCAAAACCTAGGGCCAGCTCCGCAGGCACGGCGGCTCAGCCGTCGACCGCCGCGACGCCGGGCGCGCGCACAGCGCTGAATCCGGCAGCCGCGTGGCCGTTTCCGACCGGATCCCGGCCGTAACCGGGAACCGATCGGGAATGTGGCGGGGAGCGAGAGCTCCCTGCCAAGCCTTAGAAGCTCTCCGGACCGCCCTGACAACAGGGCTGGTCCGCGAGGCTTCCCTGACTTGAGGCTGCCATTCTACGGCCCAATTTCGAATCCCTTTGTGGCTGGGAATCCTCTGCCCAAACAAGAGCTTCCACTCGTACAAACCTTTGCACCTGCGGGGGTCGAAGTTATTGACGATAAAGGAACAATGACGTTATGATCCGCCCTGCTGCATCGCAACAAAAGCACTTAAGGCTCGCTCCTGCGGCCAAGGCCCAGGCTCCCCGGGTCGAGCCGCAGAACCCCTCCCAAGACCCTGCCACCTTCGACCACGGGCGGTTCCGGCTGGTCAGGGCGGGCACCGGCGGCGCGGTGCGCGCGTGGAGGCTGAAGATGAATTCGACAGACGAAGTGATGAAGCTGCCCGGGCTGGCCGGCGCGTTGCGCGTGTTCAGCGCAACCCGCGCCGCGCTTGCGCTGGTGGGGCTCGCCACGGTTGTCGCCTTCGCGCACCCGGTGTCGCGAGAGGCGCTGATGCGCCAGGCCGCAGGGCTCGCGCATGTCTGGGACGCCCAGGCCGAGAACATGGCCGAGGGCACGATCCAGGTCGGCAGCGAAAGCGGCGCCGCGCGCCAGCAGCGCGCGGCGGTGGAATTCATCGCCAAGCGCTACCGCGTCGCGCCCGATGCCATCGCCGGGTTCGTGGCCACCGCCTACCGCGCCGGCAATGACTGGAAGGTCGACCCGCTGCTGATCCTGGCGGTGATGGCGATCGAGTCGCGCTACAACCCGGTCGCCGAGTCCAACATGGGCGCGCGCGGCCTTATGCAGGTGATCCCGAAGTTCCATCTCGAGAAGCTGCTGGAGCACGGCGGCGAGTCGGCGCTGCTCGACCCGCACGTGAACATCCAGGTGGGCGCGCAGATCATGCGCGAGTACATGCGGCGCTTCGGCGAGACCGAGACCGCGCTGCAGATGTACGCCGGCGCCTTCGACGAGCCGAACTCGACCTATGCCTTCAAGGTGCTCGCCGAGCGCGCGCGCCTCGAGCAGGCCGTCGGCCGCCAGAAGCGGTCCTAGAGAAGCGCGCGAGGCCCGCGGCGGCCTCTTCCAGGTCGGCCAGCGCGCGCGTGTAGGCGAAGCGCACGAAGCGGCCAGTGCCGTTGGCGCCAAAGTCGATCCCCGGCGTCGCCGCGACACCTTCCTTCTCCAGCAGCTCGAGGGCGAAGCGACGGCCCGGCAGCCCGCTCGAGGAGACATCCGCGTAAACGTAGAACGCGCCCGTCGGCACCGCCGGAATCGAGAGTCCCGCGCGCTCGAGTGCGGGCAGGAGGAAGTCTCTCCGGCGCCGGAACTCAAGGCGACGGTTCTCGAAAACCGACATGCTTTCGGGAGAAAAACAGGCAACCCCTGCATGCTGCGCCACGGTGGGCGCGCAGATGAAGAGATGCTGGGCGAGTTTCTCCAGCTCGCGCACCCGCTTTTGCGGCAACACGACCCAGCCGAGGCGCCAGCCGGTCATGCAGAAGTATTTGGAGAAGCTGTTGACGATCGCCACTTCGCCCGGCAGCCCGAGCGCGGTCGTGGGCGCCTCGCCGTAGATCAGTCCCTGATAGATCTCGTCCACGATCAGCACGCCGCCTCGATCCGCGATGTACCGGGAAATCTTCTGCAGTTCGCTCTTTTCGATGACTGTCCCGGTCGGGTTCGCGGGGGACCCCAGCAGGAGGCCCCGCGTGCGCTTGCCCCAGGCGGCTTTCACCATCTCGAGCGTGGGCTGGAAGTTCGTCGCGTCGGTGACCCGCAGCGGCTTCACGCGCCCTTCGAACGCCCGCACCATGTGCCGGTAGCCCGGGTAACCGGGATCGGGCACGAGCATCTCGTCGCCCGGGTCGACATAGAGGGCGAGGACGAGGAGGAGGCCGCCGGAGGCCCCGGAGGTTATGACGATGCGCCCGGGGGCTACTTTTTCAGAGAACTTCCTGGAATAAAACCCTGAAATTTCCTCTCTTAGCTTCCCCAGTCCAAGCGTCGGCGTATAGGCGCTGCGACCATCGCGCAGGGCGCGTATCGCGGCCTCGACCACGGGCTCGGGCGCGGTGAAGTCGGGCTCTCCGATCTCCATGTGGACCACGCGCCGGCCGGCGGCCTCGAGCGCGTGCGCGCGCGCGAGCACGTCCATCACCACGAACGGCTGGATCTCGGAGGCGCGCCGCGCAGCGCGCGTGAAAGGCACGTTCCTCACTGCAGGGAGGCGTTTTTCAAGGGGAAAATGATTATACGGATATAATTTTTTCCCGATGGATGAAGACCTTAGGAAGAGCGCGCTCGAGTATCACCGGCTGCCGCGACCGGGCAAGATTTCGATCAATGCGACCAAGCAGCTGACCAACCAGCGCGACCTCGCGCTTGCCTATTCCCCGGGCGTGGCGATCGCCTGCGAGGAGATCAAGCGCGATCCCGGCGAGGCGGTGCGCCTGACCTCGCGCGCCAACCTGATCGCGGTCATCACCAACGGCACTGCGGTGCTCGGCCTGGGCGCGATCGGCCCGCTCGCCGCCAAGCCCGTCATGGAAGGCAAGGCGGTGCTGTTCAAGAAGTTCGCCGGCATCGACTGCTTCGACATCGAGATCGACGAGCGCGACCCGGACAAGCTGGTGGACATCATCGCCAGCCTCGAGCCGACCTTCGGCGGCATCAATCTCGAGGACATCAAGGCGCCCGAGTGCTTCGTGGTCGAGCGCAAGCTGCGCGCGCGCATGAAGATCCCGGTTTTTCACGACGACCAGCATGGGACCGCGATCATCGTCGGCGCCGCGATCCTCAATGGCTTGAAGGTCGTGGGGAAGAGGATCAACGAAGTGAAACTGGTTGCCTCGGGCGCCGGCGCGGCCGCGCTCGCCTGCCTTGAGCTCCTCGTGAAGATGGGCCTGAAGCGCGACCACATCGTGGTGACCGACATCAAGGGCGTGGTCTACCGCGGCCGCAAGGAGGAGATGGACCCGGACAAGGAGCGCTTCGCGGTGCAGACCAAGGCGCGCACGCTCGCCGAGGTGATGCCGGGCGCCGATATCTTCCTGGGGCTCTCGGCGGGCGGGGTGCTCAAGCCCGAGATGCTGAAGAAGATGGCCGAGCGGCCGCTCGTGCTCGCGCTCGCCAACCCCGAGCCGGAGATCCGGCCCGAGCTCGCCCGCGAGGCGCGCTCCGACTGTGTGATCGCCACCGGGCGCACCGACTACCCGAACCAGGTCAACAACGTGCTGTGCTTCCCGTTCATCTTCCGCGGCGCGCTCGACGTGGGCGCGACCACGATCACCGCCGAGATGGAGCTCGCCGCGGTGCGCGCCATCGCCGAGCTCGCGCAGGCCGAGACCTCAGAGCAGGTTTCCAACGCCTACGGCATCGAGGCGCTCAAATTCGGGCCCGACTACCTGATCCCGAAGCCGTTCGATCCGCGCCTCATCTCCTCGATCGCCCCGGCGGTGGCGCAGGCGGCGATGGACTCGGGGGTGGCGACGCGGCCGCTCGCCGACGTGGACGCCTACCGGGACTCGCTCTCGCAGTTCGTCTACCACTCGGGCCTGATCATGAAGCCGCTTTTTGCGGCGGCGGCGGCGGCGCCGCAGCGCATCGTCTTTGCCGAGGGCGAGGACGAGCGCGTGCTGCGCGCGACCCAGATCGTCGTCGACGAGGGGCTTGCCAAGCCAACCCTCATCGGGCGGCCGGCGGTGGTCGAGCAGAGGATCGAGCGCCTCGGCCTGCGCATCCGCCCGGGGCGCGAGTTCGTGCTCATCAACCCGGAGCTGGATGCCCGCTACCGCGACTACTGGAAGACGTACTTCAAGCTCACCGAGAGGAAGGGGGTCTCGCAGGAGTACGCGCGCATCGAGATGCGCCGGCGCCAGACGCTCATCGGCGCGATGCTCATGTACAAGGGCGAGGCCGACGGCATGCTGTGCGGCACCTTCGGCTCGCACGCGATGCACCTGCACTACATCGACCAGGTAATCGGCCGGCGCCCCGGCGTCGCGCACTACGCCGCGATGAACGCGCTCATCCTGCCGAGTCGCACGATCTTCATCTGCGATACCTACGTGACCGGGGACCCGGACGCCGAGCACATCGCGGAGATGACCGTGCTCGCGGCCGACGCGGTGCGGCGCTTCGGCATCGTGCCCAAGGTGGCGCTGCTGTCGGCCTCCAGCTTCGGCTCGATCGACCTGCCGTCGGCCGGCAAGATGCGCAAGGCGCTGGAGCTGATCGTCGACCGCGCCTCCGAGCTCGAGATCGAGGGCGAGATGCACGGGGACGCCGCGCTCTCGCCCGAGATCCTGGGCAAGGTCTTCCCCCGGTCGCGCCTGAAGGGGGAGGCGAACCTGCTGGTCATGCCGACGCTGGACGCGGCGAATATCTCCTTCAACCTGCTCAAGGTGGCCTCGGCCGAGAACGTGACTATCGGCCCGATCCTGCTCGGCGCAGCCCGCCCGCTGCACATCCTCACCCCCTCGGCGACGGTGCGCCGCATCGTCAACATGACGGCCCTGACCGTCGCGGACGCCAACGCGCCGCGCGGCCAGGAGCAGACTTTGTTCTAGGATTGGCGCATGGCGAGCGAGCCCAGCCATATCGAGGAGGTCGGCAAGGTCGCGCCGTTCCCGCAGACCCGGGTGAAGTCGCGCGCCGGGCTGGTGCTGACCGGCGGCGGCGCGCGCGCCGCCTACCAGGTCGGCGTCGTCAAGGCGCTGCGCGACATCCTCGGCAACCCGGAGAAGAATCCCTTCCCGATCCTGTGCGGCACCTCGGCCGGAGCGATCACCACCACCACGCTTGCGGTCTTCGCCGACAACTTCTCGCGCGGGGTCGGCAACCTGCTCGAGGTGTGGGAGAACATGCATTGCCACCACATCTACAAGACCGACGCCGCCAGCATCTTCAGGCGCGGCCTGCGGTGGCTGGGCGCGCTGTCGTGGATCTCGCGCCAGAATCCGATTTCGCTCCTAGATAACCAGCCGCTGCGCGAGATGCTCGAGCGCTCGATCGCCTTCGAGCGCATCCAGGAGAACATCGATACGGGCGCGCTCTACGCGGCGAGCGTCACTGCCTCGGGCTACACCACCGGCCAGAGCGTGTCGTTCTTCCAGGGCGGCTCGGGGCTGGAGGGCTGGGAGCGCAACCAGCGCATCGGCGCGGCGGTGACGCTGAAGGTCGACTACCTGCTCGCCTCGAGCGCGCTGCCGTTCATCTTCCCGGCGGTCAAGGTGCATCGCGAGTACTTCGGCGACGGCTCGGTGCGCCAGATCGCGCCGGTCAGCCCGGCGCTGCACCTGGGCGCCGACCGGGTGCTCGTGGTCGGCACCGGCCGGCAGAGCCCGGACCAGGCGCGCGCGCGCTCGAACGTCTACCCCTCGCTCGCGCAGGTGGCGGGCCACGCGCTCAACTCCATCTTCCTCGACGGCCTCTCGGTCGACCTAGAGCGTCTCGAGCGCATCAACCGCACGCTCAAGCTAATCCCGCCCGAGAAGCTCGCCGAGGCGAACGTGCCGCTGCGGCCGGTCAAGGTGCTCTTCATCTCGCCCTCGCAGCCGATCGAGAGGATTGCGGCGCGCTTCGTGCACGAGATGCCGCCGATGGTCCGCTTCGTGCTGCGGCCGACCGGCGCGATGAATCGCTCCGGCTCGAACCTCGCCAGCTACCTGCTTTTCGAGGCGCCCTTCTGCCGCACGCTGATCGACCTGGGCTACCAGGACACGCTCGCGCGCGAGTCGGAAGTGAAGGCCTTCTTCGACGATTCGAGCTCCTGATGGCAGACCAGACGCCGCCCGACCCGTTAGAAATGTTCCGCCGCCTCTGGGGCCCGCTCGGCGTCCCGGTGCCGGGGATGGCGATGCCGACCCTCGATCCGAACGAGATCGAGCGGCGCATCCAGGAGCTGAAATCGGTCGAGGGCTGGCTAAGCATGAACCTCAACGTGCTGCGCATGTCGATCCAGGGCCTGGAGATGCAGAAGGCGGGCCTGGTGGCGATGCAGCAGGCAACGAATCCCCCGAAGAAAGACCCCTGAACAGAGGAGAAGCAAGATGGCAAAAGCAGTCCGTTATCACAGGCAGGGCGGACCCGAGGTCCTGCAGGTCGACGATGTTGCCGTCGGCGAGCCCGGCCAGGGCCAGGTGCGTGTCCGGCATACCGCGATCGGCGTCAACTATGTCGACACCTACCAGCGCTCGGGCCTGTACCCGATGCAGCTGCCGCAGACCGCAGGCAACGAGGGCGCGGGCGTCATCGATGCCGTCGGCCCGGGCGTGAAGGGCCTCAAGAAAGGCGACCGGGTCTGCTACACCGGCCTGCCCGGCTCGTATTGCGAGATGCGCCTCGTGCCCGCCGACCGGATGGTCAAGCTGCCGACCGGCATCTCCGAGGAGACAGCGGCTTCGATGCTGCTGAAGGGCCTCACGGTGCACTACCTGATTTTTTCGACTTACAAGGTGCAGAAGGGTGAGACCGTGCTCTGGCACGCCGCCGCCGGCGGCGTGGGCCTGATCGCGCTGCAGTGGCTCAAGGCGCGCGGCGTGAAGACGATCGCCACCGTGGGGTCGGATGACAAGGCGAAGCTCGCCAAGGCGCACGGCGCCACCCACGTCATCAACTATTCGGCCGAGAACTTCGTGCAGCGCGTGAAAGAGATCACCGCGGGCAAGGGGGTACCTGTGGTCTACGACGGCGTCGGCAAGGCGACCTGGGAGGGCTCCCTCGATTGCCTGCGGCCGCGCGGCCTGATCGCCTCGTTCGGCAACGCCTCGGGGCCGGTGCCGCCTGTCAACCTCGGCATCCTCTCGTCCAAGGGCTCGCTCTTCGTCACGCGCCCGACGCTCGCGACGCACATCGCCAGCCGCGCCGATCTGGAAGCGCGCTCGAAGGCGCTCTTCGCCTTGGTCAAGGCGAAAAAAGTGAAGATCGAGACCACCGCGCGCTACAAGCTCGCCGATGCGGCGCAGGCGCACCGCGACCTGGAGGGAAGGAAGACGACCGGATCGGTCGTGCTGATTCCCTGATCGCGCGCGTCACCGCCGCGCAGCTGCGCACGCATTTCGCGGCCGCGCCGCCGCTCAAGGAGTCGGTCTACGGCGACGACGGCGCGCGGCCAGACTCGGCCGGGTTCAGGCCGGCGGCGGTGCTGGTGCCGATCGTCGCGCACGCGCAGGGCCTTGCGCTGCTGCTCACGCGCCGCGCCGCGCACCTCAAGTTCCATCCCGGGCAGGTGAGCTTTCCGGGCGGCCGCGTGGACGCGGCCGACAGCGGCCCCGAGGCGGCCGCGCTGCGCGAGGCGCGGGAGGAGATCGGCCTCGCCCCGGAGCGCGTCGAGCTGCTCGGCCGGCTGCCCGAGTACCTGACCGGGACGAACTACCGCATCACGCCGGTGGTCGGGATCGTGACGCCGCCGCTCGCGCTGCGGCCGGATCCGGCCGAGGTGGAGGAGGTGTTCGAGCTGCCGCTCGCGGTCGTGCTCGACCCGGCCAACCACAGGCGTGATGCGCGCGAATGGCAGGGGCGCACCCGGCAGTTCTTCGTCATTCCGCACGACAAGCATTACATCTGGGGCGCCACCGCGGGCATGCTGGTCAACCTCTACCGTCATCTGGCGCAGGGTAGACTCGCCGCTCCATGAGCGTCCTCGCCATCATCGCCGCGCTGCTGCTCGAGCAGTGGCGCCCGCTCGGCGACCGCAAGACCGTGGCGGACGCGCTCGCCGGCTGGGCCGACTGGCTCGAGCGCTCGTTCGATGCGGGCGAGCTGCGCCACGGCCAGATCGCTTGGCTGGTCGCGGCGGCGCTGCCGGTGGCGGCTGGGATCGCGCTGCACGCGCTGCTCTACTGGTTCAGCCCCGTCGCCGCGCTGCTCCTGAACGTCGCGGTGCTCTACCTCACGCTCGGCTTCCGCCAGTTCAGCCACTCCTTCACCGAGATCCAGAATGCGCTCCGCGAGGGCGAGGTCGACCGCGCGCGCGCGGCGATCGGGTCCTGGCGCGGCGAGTCGGCGCAGCACCGCAGCCGCGAGGAGGTGATCCGGCTGGAGATCGAGGAAGCGATCACCGCGTCCCAGCGGCATGTCTTCGCGGTGATCTTCTGGTTCATCCTGCTGCCCGGCCCGAGCGGGGCGATCCTGTACCGCCTCGCCGCGTACCTGGCGCGGAGCTGGGGCGGGCGGGGCGAGTTCGGCCGCTTCGCCGGCCACGCGCTCTACATCCTGGAGTGGCCCGCGGCGCGGCTCACCGCGGCGTCCTTCGCGGTGGTCGGCGACTTCGAGGACGCGATCTACTGCTGGCGCACGCAGGCCGCGGCCTGGCCCGATCCCAACCTCGGCATCGTGCTCGCCGCCGGCGCCGGCGCGCTCGGCGTGCGCCTCGGCATGCCGCTCAGCGAGGTGGAAGGGCTGCAGGCGCGGCCCGAGCTCGGCCTCGGCGACACCGCCGACGCCCCCTTCCTGGACGGCGCCGTGGGCTTGCTGTGGCGCGCCGTCGTGCTCTGGATCTTCGTCCTCGGCGTTCTCACCCTGGTCCGGCTGCTCTAGGTCAGAGCTTGTAGAGGGCGTCCGCCTTGGCGGCGCAGATGAAGTCGTTCTCGGAGAGGCCGCCGATGGCGTGGGTCATGTAGGCGACCTTGCACTTGTTGTAGCCGACCTCGAGGTCCGGGTGGTGGTCCTCGCGGTGCGAGATCCAGGCGAGCGCGTTCACGAAGGCCATGGTCTCGTAGTAGTTCTTGAACGGGTAGAGCTTGACCAGCATGCCGTTCTCGACCATCCAGCCCTTGAGTTTCTTCAGCATCTCGTCGGTCTGCGCGGTGTTATAGGGCGGCACGCCGCCCTCGCAGGGCTTGCAGTGCTTCCGGGTAAGTTCGTTCATGCGGTCCTCAGTCTTGCGATCCGCGTCGCGGCAGGCGGATGCGAATCATAGAAAGCGGAATGCAGCGGATCGGGCGTGAGCGTCGCCGCGTTGTCCTTGTAGAGCTTGACCAGGGCGCCGGTCAGCTCGGCCGCGGCGGCGTGCTCGGTGGCGTAGCGGTCGGCCTCGAACTCGTGCTTACGCGAAAGGAGGCTCGTCAGCGGCGAAAGGAAGAATCCGAAGGTCGGCGCGACCAGCAGGAAGAGCAGCAGCGCGACCGGCAGCGTCTGCGTCTGCACGCCGAGCCCCGCGTAGAACCAGGGCTGGCCGGCGAGCAGCCCGAGGAGGAAGAGCTCGGCGAGGGTCACCGCCCAGCCGACCGCGAGGCCCTTCTTCACGTGGTTCAGCTTGTAGTGGCCCAGCTCGTGCGCGAGCACCGCCTCGACCTCGGCCGGGGTGAGCCGCGCGATCAGCGTGTCGAAGAACACGATGCGCTTGGAGGCGCCGAAGCCGGCGAAGAACGCGTTGCCGTGCGCCGAGCGCTTCGAGCCGTCCATGACGAAGAGGCCCTTGGAGCGGAAGCCGCAGTGCTCCAGCAGGCCCTTCACCCGCTCGGCGAGCGCCGGGTCCTCGAGCGGCGAGAACTTGTTGAACCACGGCATGATGAACATCGGAAAGACGATCTGCATCACGAGCGAGAACACGACCAGCACCGCCCAGACCCAGAGCCACCAGAGCGCGCCCGCCTGCAGCATGAGCCAGAGCACGGCGATGAGCAGCGGGACGCCGAGCGCCGCGGCAAGCACGATGCCCTTCGCCAGGTCGACCAGGTAGAGCCGCCAGGTCATCTTGTTGAAGCCGAAGCGCTCCTCGATGACGAAGATGCGGTAAAGGCTGAGTGGCAGGTGCAGCACAGACTGGATCACGAGCACCATGACGATCAGCGCGACGCCGTGCCAGAGCGACTCCGCCGCGATCAGTCGACTCCATTGCTCGCTCACAAGCTGTAAGAAACCCCCTAAAGTAAGAGCCAAAAGAACCACGGCATCCAGGAGCACGTCGATCACGCCGAGGCGCGCCTTCGCCACGGTGTAGTCGGCGGCCTTCTGGTGTGCCGCGAGCGGAATCGAATCTGCGAACGCGGGCGGCACCGCGGCGCGGTGCGCGCGCACGTGTCGCACCTGGCGCGCGGCGAGCCACAGGCGAGTGCCGAGCGCGGCGCCGAGCGCGGCGAGGAAGACCCAGGTAAAGGCGTTCAGCATGGCGTGAGAGAATAAAGCATGGCTGCGGATCCCAACAATCTCATATGGATAGACATGGAGATGACGGGTCTCGTTCCCGATACCGACCGCGTGCTCGAGATCGCGATGCTGGTCACGGATTCGCAGCTGCAGCTGGTCGCCGAGGGGCCGGTGCTGGTGCTGCGCCATCCCGACGAGGTGCTCGAGGCGATGGACTCATGGAACCGCTCGGTGCACGCGAAGTCCGGCCTGGTCGCCAAGGTCAAGGCATCGACGCTTGACGAGGCCGCCGCGGAGAAGCAGGCGATCGCCTTCCTCGAGCAGCACGTGCCTGCCTCGTCCTCGCCCATGTGCGGCAACTCGATCTGCCAGGACCGGCGCTTCCTCGCGCGCTGGCTGCCGAAGCTGGAAGCGTTCTTTCACTACCGCAACCTCGACGTCTCGACGCTGAAGGAGCTGGTCAAGCGCTGGAAGCCGGAGGCGGTGAAGGAAATGATGAAGCTGAAGGCCGGCAAGCACGAGGCGCTCGCCGACATCTACGAATCGATCGAGGAGCTGAAGTTCTACCGCAAGGCGGTGATGACGATCTAGCGGCGCCGCCGAAAACAGCGAAAACAGGGACAGACCACGTTTTCCCTGATCAGCGCCTCGCGCGCTTCCCTGCCTTCCGTTTCCCGGAAAACGTGGTCTGTCCCTGCTGTTTTCCGGCCGCCTTTTTAGTCGACTTCGATGATGCACTCGATCTCGACGGGGATCCCCATGGGCAGGGAGCCCATGCCGACGGCGGACCGGGCGTGCTTGCCTTTTTCGCCGAAGACCTGCACGAAGAGATCCGAGCAGCCATTGATCACCTTCGGGTGATCTTCGAACTCTGGAACGGCATTGACCATGCCGAGCACCTTCACCACGCGCTTCACCTTGTCGAGGCTCCCGAGCTCTGCCTTCATGACTGCAAGCAGGTTCAGGCCGACCGCGCGCGCGAACTGATAGCCCTCTTCGACCTTGAACTCGCGTCCCAGCTTGCCGTCCACCTCGCCGGGGCCCTTTCCCGCGAGGAAGAGCAGACTCCCTGTCCTCACCGCGTTTACGTAGTTCGCGACCGGCGGGGTGAGCGCCGGAAGGGTGATGCCCAATTGCTTGAGTTTTTCTTCAGGTTTCACTTTTAAGAAACTGCTCAAAGTCAAAGACGAACGACTTTCCCGGGATTGAGCAGATTCTCGGGATCGAAGGCACGCTTCAGGTCCTTCATCAGGTCCACCGCGTCGCCCAGCTCTTCCTTCATGTAGTCCTGCTTGCCGATGCCGACGCCGTGCTCGCCGGTACAGGTGCCTTCCATGGCGAGCGCGCGCTTCACCAGGCGCACGTTGATCTGCTTCGCCTCCTCGACCTCGGCCGGCTTGTCCGGGTGGATGAGGATGACGAGGTGGAAGTTGCCGTCGCCGACGTGGCCGAAGAGCGGCACGGGCAGGGACGACTTCTCGAGGTCCTTGGCGGTCTCGGTCACGCACTCGGCGAGTCGCGAGATCGGCACGCACACGTCGGTCGAGAGCGCGCGCGAGCCGGGCTTGAGCTGCAGGCAGGCGAAATAGGCCTGGTGGCGCGCTTCCCAGAGCTTGGTGCGCTCCTCGGGCCGCGTCGCCCACTGGAAATCCATGCCGCCGTTCTCCTTGGCGATCTCCTGCACCAGCTCCGCCTGCTCGACCACGCTTTTCTCGGTGCCGTGGAACTCGAGAAGCAGGGTGGGCTGCTCGCGGTGCTTGGTCTTGTTATGGGCGTTCAGCGCCTTCATGGTGAGCGCGCAGAGGAGCTCCGAGCGCGCGATCGGGATGCCTGATTGCAGCGTCTGAATGACGGTTTTCGCAGCGCCGTCAATGCTCGTGAACGAGCACACCGCCGCCGACATGGCCGCCTGCACCGGGTGCAGCTTCACCGTCACCTCGGTGATGATGCCGAGGGTGCCTTCCGAGCCGACGAAAAGCCGCGTCAGGTCGTAGCCGGCCGAGGATTTCTTCGAGCGCCGCGCGGTCTGGATGACGCGGCCGTCCGCCAGCACGACCTTCAGAGAGAGCACGTTCTCGCGCATCGTGCCGTAGCGCACCGCGTTCGTGCCCGAGGCACGCGTCGCGGTCATGCCGCCGAGCGTCGCATCCGCCCCGGGGTCGATCGGGAAGAAAAGCCCGGTGTGCTTGATGTACTCGTTCAGCTGCTTGCGCGTCACGCCCGCCTGCACCACCGCGTCGAGGTCCTCCTCGTGCACCGCGAGCACCTGGTTCATCTGGCTCATGTCGATGCACACGCCGCCGTGGATGGCCAGGACATGGCCTTCGAGCGAGGTGCCGACGCCGTAGGGGATGATCGGCACGCGATGCGCCCTGCAGACATTGACGATGTCCCGGACTTCTTCCTTCGTCTTCGCAAAGACGACCACATCGGGTAGCGCGTACGGGAAATAGGACTCGTCCTTGCCGTGGTGCTCGCGCACCGCGTGCGAGGTCGAGACGCGATCGCCGAGCAGCGCCTTCAGCTCGGCGACGACGGACGGGTCGAACTCGCGCGCCTTGTTCATGAGTTCATTTTAGCTTTATTTCACCGTCGAACGGGACCTTCACACCGAGCGCAGGGATCTCCAGCATCACCTTCGCGGGCAGGGTCTCTTCGCCCTTCAGGCGCTTCGCCTCGAGCGCCTTGTGCACCGCCTGCTCGATCTCGCGCTGCGAGTTGACGCCGACCATTTTCAGGAACTTGCGGATGCTCAGGTTGAAGGTTTCCTGGTCCATCACTTGCCTCCTTTGAGGATTCGTTGCGCGAGCTTCTTCCCCAGCTCGACCCCCGGCTGATCGAAGCTGTTGATGTTCCATACCACGCCCTGCGTGAAGACCTTGTGCTCGTAGAGCGCGACGAGGCGCCCGAGGTTGCGCGCGTCCAGCCGCTGCAGGCGCAGCGTACCCGAGCCGCGCCCGCCGCGCGCGAGCGCCTCGGCCTGCGCGGCAGCGTTGGCCGACAAGGCCGGGTTAAGCGCGCAATCGATGAAATCGACCGCCACCTTGGCAGTACCTTCGTGCAGCAGCTGGTGGAACGAGTGCTGGCTCGGCGTACCCTCGGCACCGAAGAGCACCGGCGCGGTGGCGTAGCCGATGGCGCGGCCGGCGCGGTCGACGCTCTTGCCGTTCGATTCCATCTCGAGCTGCTGCAGGTAGGCGGGCAGCAGGCGCAGCCGCGTCGCGTAAGGCACCACCGCGTGCGCGCCCGCGCCAAGGAAGTTCGTGTTCCACACGCCGAGCAGCCCCATGAGGACGGGGATGTTCTGCTCCAGCGGCTTGTCGCGGAAATGCCTGTCGATGTCGCGCCCGCCCTGCAGGAACGATTGGAAGGCACGCGGGCCGATCGCGCACATCGCGCTGAAGCCCGCCGCCGACCAGACCGAGAAGCGGCCGCCGACCCAGTCCCACATCGGCAGGATTTCGGCCGGCCGGTATTTCCTCGCCTCCTTCAGGTTCGCCGTCACCGCGTAGAAAGTCCTGAAACCCATCGCCCGGGCCCGCTTCAGGTTCCACAGCGTCTCATATGTCGTGAACGTCTTCGACACGGCGACCAGCAGCGTGGAGGCGGGCTTTGCTCCCTCGAGCGCCCGGTCGAGCTCGACCTCGTCGGCGTTGGCGGCGAAGCGCACGTCGAGCTGGCCGTCGCCGAAGGCATCGGCGAGCAGCCGCGGGCCCAGGTCCGAGCCGCCGGTGCCGATGTTGACGATTCTCTTGTATTTTTTTCCCGCCCTTATTCTGGAGGAAAGAACGATCATCTTGTTCAAAGCCCGGCTGACTTCCGCCGGAGCCTGGTCGCCCGCCCTGAGCGCGGTGTGCCACACGGCCCGGTTCTCGCTCGTGTTGATTTTCCTGCCGGCGAGCAGCGCCGCGCGCCACTCGGGGAGGCCGCGCTCGGTCGCCAGGCGCGCGAGCAGCACGAGCGCCTTGGCGTCGACGCGCTGGCGCGAGTAGTCGAGCGCGACACCGGGGCCGCGCGCGACGAAGACCGCGCCGCGCGGCACGCGGCGCGGCGCCCGGGAGTGCGCCTTGAGCAGGCGCCAGGCGGTGCAACGGGTCGGGGAGGTCGTGTTCACCTAGCCGGGTCCTCTACGGTACAGGCGATAGCGCTCGCCGCGGTCGCCGGGGCGGCCGACGTCGGCAAGCTTGCGCCAGCCGGCGCCCGGCGCGTCGCTTTCGTGGCGCGGGTGTCCCTGCACGATCAGGAAGGGGCAGAGGGCCGCGTCCCTGTAGGGCGCGGGCCGTACGCGGATACCGGCGTGGTAGCTGAACGCGGCCCGCTGCGGGGCGCCGAGCGATCGATGCGAGATGCAGTCCGCGCCCGCCGGCAGTGCCGACCGTAGCTGCACCGCCACCCCGCGGTAGCTCTTGACATGGTCGGCCCACGGCATGAGCAGAGTGGCGAAGCTGCCCCAGAGCAGCGCGATGCCCGCCGCCCAGCGCGTCGGCCCGCGCGCGGGGGAGGGCGCGGCGAAGAAAGCGAGGTAGAGCCAGGCGAGCGCGAGCGCGAGGCCGGCCGCGAACCGGACCGGCTCGAACTCGAACGCGTAGCCCGGCGCGGTCTTGAACATGTTGTTCATGACCCGGGGCGGCACGCCGGTCAGCATGGCGAGGTAGCCCAGCCACACCAGGCCGGCGAAGAAGGTGAAGGTCATCACGCCGAACCAGTCCAGTGCATTGGCGGCGCCGCGGCGCAGCGCCGGCACGCCTTGCGCGCCGAGCAGCGCGAGCGGCGCGATTAGCGCGAGCGTGTTGATGTCCTGCTGCGGGCCGGCGTAGGCGATCGCCGGCAGGGCGAGCAGCGCGGCCGAGAGCGGCACGAAGACGCGCGGCGCGCGCCACTGCTTTCTCAGCCTCCAGACCGCCCAGGCGGCGAGCGGCCAGGCCGGCCACGCGGCCCAGCTCGCGGCGGCGAGGTAGTAGCGCAGGTTGGCGAGGAAGTCGCCGCGCGGGTGCCAGGCGGTGACCCACCAGAGGCCGGCGAGCTCGGGCGCGCGCAGCCGCAGCGCCACCAGCCAGGAGGCGGCGAGCACCGTGAGCGCGATCGCGGCAGGCACGAGGAAGCACAGCGCGCGCGCGTTGCGCCACTCGTCGCACGCGAGGTGTGCGATCACCGCGGTGGCCAGCAGCACGACCGGCATGACCGGTCCGGTCGAGAGGAATGCGATGCCGAGAGAGATCCCGAAAAGGGTTCCGCTCTTGAAAGGTTTCTCGTCCCAGACAAACAAAAACATCAGCGCAGCACACGTGGCCGCGAGCGTGGTCAGGTCGGGCACGGCCTCGTGCGCGTGCACCATCAGGCCGACCGAGCCGATCAGCAGGAGCGGGGCGGCGGCGGAAATGGCTTTGGGTTCGTCCTTGCCCTCGAATTTCTTTCCGGCAAGGAACAGGAACCAGACGGAAAGCAGAACCGCGAAGCCGCTGGCAAGACGGACGGCGCTATGGAAGCCGAGCAGGCCGCCGAAGAGCTTGGCGAAGGCGAGCGCGAGCCAGTGGTAGAACGGCGGGTCCTCGAGCCAGGACTCGCCCGCGATGCGCGGCACGAGCCAGTCGCCGGTGCGGTGCATCTCGTGCACCACCTCGATCGCGATGACGTCGAACGCGCGCCAGGGGTCGTGGCCGACCAGGCCCGGCGCGACGAACGCCAGGGCGATCAGCGCGAGGACCGCGGGGGAGGGCGGTAACGCAAGGCGGGGCAGCATGCCCCGGCGCCTAGCAGTTTGTTGAAATTCGCCGCGATTTCATGGAATTCCTCGCGTCGTATGTTGTCGAATCATCGTCGAGAAGAATAAAGGGGAGCCGACGATGCGCGGTGCCGATGTGACCCAAGGTGGCAT